>ENA-OWPA01000171-OWPA01000171.1-bioreactor-metagenome-genome-assembly--contig:-NODE-171-length-120111-cov-7.579702_pt1 | contig 120111 bp, 111 predicted proteins | sample MGYA00238139_ERZ651803 | MGnify/ENA primary metagenome ERZ651803 (study PRJEB26909, sample SAMN07631231) | bioreactor metagenome | isolation source: Switchgrass digestor | place: USA: Dartmouth... | reverse complement strand
GTTTTTGACATGGCTTTCTTCTCCTTTGCCATTTTGTTTTTATCTTACCAGACTATCCGAAATTATAGCACCGACCCCTCCGATATCATAATCGATAACCATCTGCGATAAAGCAAAGAGTGTATTGTTATTTATATTCCCCAGGCCATGGAGAACATCTACACCTGCTTGTGCTCCAAGGAGCCACTGTATAGCCTTCTCATAACCGACTTGTTGGTCTTGTAAATGAGAGTCAGAGGTGCCGTAAATACCGTAGTTAGGAACCCCATAAAACCGTGCCAGTTGGGCTCCTGCAGCAGCCAGCATAGATGACTCTACCGCCCCTGAGGCATATGTACCAAAGCGCATATCCATGACTGTATTATAATGACCGTAGATAACCGGGTTGCCTGGTTTGAGGATCTGAACCAGTACTACCCCTGCTAGAAATTCAGCCATAGCCTGCACCAATACACCGGCTAAAGTAGCGGGACCGGTACCCCCGGCTATCGCTCCCGGGACAATAAGGATTGGAACTCCTGCATCCACAAAGTGAAATGTGGCATGCAAAGCCGCGTGACTCCACACCAACGGAGGTGTAGGTGTAACCAAACCGATCACATTAGGGTACTTGCGGAAGCTTTCCGGCCCACCTGCAGCAATTTCAGCTATCTTTAGTAAGTTCGGTACTTCATCCTCTTTTTCTGTAAAGAAAAGCAACTGCATTGATTTGGTGCTGAGCTTAAACATCTCTCCCCAAATATACTCCGGGACGAAGTCTTGAGGGATCCACTCATCATAGGCCCAGGCCACCGGGGGGTAGAGTTGATGGCAGTGTTCCATAACCTGTGCCACCTTGGTTGCCTCACAGATATCTTTCAACAAACCAGGCCGACGCTGATCCGTATCAAAGTCAATCACATCAACACCACTGCCGGTATAGAAATAGAGGTTCCCCTTACCAAACTCAAGATTCACCTTGCGGTCACTGCCGTAAACTGTGAAGTTAGATGGCACATTCTTTCGGTGATCCTCAACAACTTTCGCCGGAAATTTTACTATTTGAGCACTGTCATCCACCTCACATCCCGCTGCCTGTAGCAAAGCCCTGGCCTTTGGATGTTCAACCTTGACCCCTACGCTCTCCAGAACCCTTAGGCTTGCTTCATGAATCGCTGTCACATCACCTGGAGCGAGATAATCTATTCGTTTCATTATGCCTCACCTCCTAGAGCGTCTAAAAGTTTGCGAACACCGTCAATGGCATCTTGTCCGAAAAAGTCACATCCCGCTTTTCGGGCATAATCATCGTTTAGAGCAGCACCTCCAGCGATGATTAATAAGCCATCCCGAAGACCAGCCTCCTTTACTGTATCTACAGTTGCTTTGACATATTGTATCGAAGTGGTCAAAAGGGCAGACAAAGCCAAAACGTCCGGTTTTAGTTCCCTGATTTTCTCGGCGAATTTTTCCGGGGGAACATCAACACCAATATCAATAACGTCAAACCCGTTAGCTGCCATCACTGATGCCACTATATTTTTACCTATGTCATGGATATCGGTTTTCACTGTTCCAATAAGCACAGTTGCTACAACCGGCCTATCCATCCCCTGACGCTTGATTTCTTCCTCCAAAACCTCAAGTCCGGCTTTCATGGCCTCTCCACCTGATACCAATTCGGGTAGGAATAGTGTCCCTTTTACAAAGCCATCTTCTACCGCCTTAATTCCCTTTATCAGCCCCTGATCAAAGGCATCTAAAGGTGACACGCCTGCGTCAATTGCTTCTTGAGCTAACTTCCGAGCGTCCTTTTTCCTTCCCTCTAATACAGCGTTGGCTAATTGGTCCATCAGAGCATCATGCTTTGCCTTATCCATAAAAATCCACTCCTTTTAGATTATTGTTGTTATACTCGAATTGATTTCGCGGCAGAAAGTATAACACCACCCCTTTTCTCACTTGAAAGCAAGTTATACATTACTAAAATTGATGTTCGTCTTACATGAAACTCTTAGCATATCGATTATACAAGGCAGCTATTTGTACCTTGGTAAACTCATGGATTTCAGGGTAAATTCATGGACAAATCGAGTAGGGTAGCGCCATACACTGGTAGTGTGAGTCTTGCCCTTGTTGATTACCAGTTTGAGTCTGCTAGGCAAAACAAAAAAACAGTCCTCAACAAGAGAACTGTCTTAACTTTTTTGTCTATTTTACTTTATTCCCTTTGTTGTTATTAATCTTTTTTTATTGTTAACCTTGCTTGATGTAACTACCAAAAATCAATGCCCCTTTCTGCAATTTTTCTATTTGATTTATTCATTCAAACTTTTGCTGCAACCAAACAATAAGCCGTTCCTTGAACCATTTACGCCCATTCACCCTACACAGACGGCTTGACTTCTTTTATAGTGGCAGTTGTTCAAAAACCGATAGACAGTTTCTTTTGAAAGAAGGCAAACTGTACCGGTATTGATAACATTTTGGTGCAATAGGTTATTACTTCCTGATATAATATTATGCAGCGAAGCATAAATTTCTGATTTTTTAACTATTACTTTCTGTTATACGAAATGAAAATAAAAAATCGGGAATCATGAATCTACAGGTGTTCCCTAGATAGATAAAGATGGCTTGTGTTTCAGAAAAATAAAAAACCACGCTGTCAAGCGTGGAAATCCCTGAACCCTGCTCTTCCTTCTCCTTCGAAACCCGCAAACCTTTGATTTACAAAGTTTCCCTAGAAAATAAATGGTGGGCGCGATAGGGATCGAACCTATGACCCCCTCCGCGTCAAGGAGGTGCTCTCCCACTGAGCTACGCGCCCAAATCACATTTCATATTATAACTGCATCTTTGCTTTCGGTCAAGTCATCTGAAGATATTCCGCGGATATTTTGTTTTTCATCAGCAATAAAATCATGGTACCACTCATCAGGGAAAGTCTTATCCCCGAAAAAAGACAGATATAATGGGAGGATGAAAACCGAAATGACTGATAAGAAACCAGAAAAATAACCATCATCGAAAATTTAGTCAAGGGATGTTTACAAATAAGTTGGCAACAGAGCTTTTAGAGTTCAGTATCAGACAAGTACAACGGATAAAAGGGAAGGCGCAAAAGGGATGCATAACAGACGATCAACTCCAGGAATGGTATAAAAAAAGCACCTAAATAAATTCCCCTATTGAGCAGAAACTATTACTGCCAGGCTCCTTTATTGTTTTCTGCCAAATTTTTATCGCCATCCAGGAGGTGCAGCAAATGAAGTGGTCCCCAGGCCAGCTAAAACCTATGGAACCTGTTCCCCATCCCGCTCCCTTCGACTCTGAGGAACACCTTTTTGAGATCAAATGGGATGGGATGCGGCTGCTGGCCTTTATCAAGGGAAATGAAGTGCGCCTACAGAACAGAAATCTCAAAGAGAGAACAGCTTTCTTTCCTGAACTGAAAAACCTCCCTGATTTATTCCATGCCAAAGAGGGGATTCTTGATGGTGAACTGGTGGCACTGGAAAATGGTAAACCATCATTTCCCCTGTTAATGAAACGCTGTACCGCTTCTGCTGTGAAGGCTGCTGCCATGGCTGACCGGATTCCATTGGTTTACATTCCTTTTGACATTCTCTATCTGGACGGAAGAGACCTAACAACCACAGCTCTTATCGAGCGCAAAAAAATATTAGTTGACAGTTTTGAAACGGGGCCAAATACTATGCTCTCCCCCATCTTCCAGGAAGAGGGCATTTCCCTCTTTGAAATGGTTAAAGAACGGGGCTTAGAAGGAATCGTTGCCAAAGGAAAGAACACACCTTATCTCATTGGAAAGAAAAGCAAATACTGGCTGAAGATCAAGTACCGCAAAAGACAGGCATTTGTGATTGGTGGGTATACCCTTTCCTCAGGGCAGTTGAACAGCATATTATTGGGAGCTTATTGGGACAATAAACTGCGGTATGTGGGACGGGTTGGTACTGGATTCACTAGAGTGGAAGAGGAACTGCTTAGCCTGTTGCAAAGCGCTGCCAGCAGCAGTTCACCCTTTGACCCACAACCAAAAATGAAAAAAGATATACAGTGGGTAGAATCGACCCTTACAGCAGAAGTTGAATTTCAGGAATGGACCCCGGATCTGAAACTGAGACAACCGGTTTTTATCAGACTTCTCGATATACCAGCTCAAGAATGCCGTCTTTTTTTAGATGACCGGAATAATAATCCCTCAGAAAAAGAAAAATAGACTTGATAGGGGGTAGAGATGCTGTGCGAAAAATTGTCCTAACCGCTTTCATCCTGTTTATTTTCTGCTTGATCCCATTTGAAACACTCCAGGCTTCAGATAAAAATCAGGCTTCAAATAATAAACCTTGTCCCTGTGCTTTTTATAACAGAGAATTATGTGAAACCACACCACAGATGCAGGGAGAGGATGTGGTAGAGCTCCAGTACCGGCTCAAACAGTTAGGTTTTTATCATGGCAGTTGTAATGGAATTTACGATAAGAACACCGCAAATGCTGTGCGCTTTTTCCAAAAGTCAAAAAAACAAGCTGTTACAGGGATAGTTGACCAAAGCACCTGGGCTGCACTAGGAGAGGGTTTTGAGCGCCCGGCAAATGCCCTCCCCGAGAAACCACAGGGAAATGTAAATATCCTTGTAGATCTAGAAAAACTGACATTGACTGTCAGAGAAGGGGAGCGCCCTTTCAAAGAGTATCCTATAGCTGCAGGGAAACCCGCAACCCCATCACCTATCGGAGAATGGAAGATTATCGAAAAAGACTATGACTGGGGTGGTGCTTTCGGAGCACGCTGGATGGGGCTTAATGTCCCCTGGGGAAACTATGGAATCCATGGGACAAACCGGCCCTGGTCCATCGGCAGTCCGGTCTCTGCCGGATGTATCAGAATGTTTAATGAAGATGTAATAGAGGTATTTGAATGGGTAAATGTTGGAACCAGGGTAAAAATACATGCGCCCCTCACCTGGCTGGCGGGATCTTGCAACCGAACCCTGAAAAAGGGGTTATGCGGTCAAGATGTGGTCTATATTCAGCTGCTTTTAAAAGAAGCAGGGTTTAACCCCTATTATTGTGATGGTTGGTATGGTTTTTTAACCGAATTTGCGGTGCGGTCCTATCAACTGCATACAGGACTGCCTGTCACAGGACAGGTAGATGAAAAAACCAGGTTTCACCTGGAGGAAAGGGTGGGTGTTTTTGAACAGAATTATTAACTAATTAATTTGTCCATCTTCCTGTCATTAATCCCCGGCGAAACCGCAGTGCTGTAGAAAGCTTAGGCAGCAATCTAATAGAATAGCGTATCAGTTTCATAATACCTATATTTTGATAATTTTGTGCAATTAAAGCGGCTGCCATATCCAGAGCTTCCAGATCAAGTCCTTTCCATATTTGACAAACTTGTTTTTCCACATTCAGCTTTGGAGAAAGAATGCGCCACACGGCATCTGTAAAGCTGCTTTCCTTTCCTTTATTACCGGCAATCCATCGTACAGCCTCTCTCCCGGTAATCAATGCTGTGTCAATCCCACCCCCATGCAGTGGAGAAGCACACCCAGCAGCATCACCGACAAGGAGTATTTTGCCATATTGAAGCTGCTCACGCAGTCGGATCGGAACAACACCCCCAGTCCTTTTGATAATTTGACCAGTGATTTTCTCCTGAACCATTAATTGATCTAGCCTGGCCCACAGTTGTTTGCCAGACAAACTTCTATCTTTACACTCGGGGTTAAAATAACCTAGACCAACATTGGCTGTGGTGCTGCTCTTGGGAAAAACCCAAAAATAACCTCTATAATGGGGAAATGCTAAAAACTTCAGTCTTTTTCCCTGGCTGCTAAAATCGCCTTTTATAACATATTGGACAGTAACCGCTCCATTGGGTTTATAATAATCACGAAAACCATACCTCACAGATGTGATAGAGGGAACACCACTGGCATCGATAATCCAATCATACTTAGACTCCAAATCTGCAAGCTGATCTGATGTAATTCGGGTTTTTTCAAAGATCCTTACTCCTTCCGCTCTCGCCTGTTCAGCTAAATCCTGTTGCCACTCCCCCCTATCAATCATCCAGAGATTGATCTTTCGGCAGTCAACCCGGTATTCATTCTTGACCTTTAGTACAGCTTCATCTACCTTATAGCGCATTCCCACCTTCGGTTTATCCACCAAATGCATCGAATCGAAAAAACCCTCTGCACACCTGATATGTCTCCCTATCTCACTGCGCTCAAATAGATCAATTTCTAAGCCCAATCTAGCACCTTCCACTGCTGCTGACAGGCCTGCAGGGCCAGCTCCAATCACACAAACCCTTTGCCTACCCATTTTGACCCCCCAGTTCCCCGAACCATTCAAATCTATATTACCTCATCTATACTACCGCACTATTATTCGATGCTGTGCGACAATCATTTCTCGCAGTTTTTTTAAACTCTCAAATTGAACAGCAAAACCATCCCACATTTCCCCGATCAAATAGACCGTCTGCAACCCGGCCAACTCCTTTGAAATATGATGGAAATCAATATTTCCCTTCCCCGGCAGCAGGTGGCCATCCCTTGTCCCATCATTATCATTTATATGAAAGTAATGCCCCTTAACCCTGCTGATCCACCGCTCCGGTTTATAACTGGACATGCAGTTGCAATGCCCGATATCAACACAGGAAGAAATTTGCGGGGAATCTAAAACCTCCAAGCATTTAGCAAATGTATCAGGCAGTTTATCATAAACATTTTCCAGCAGGATGGTTACCCCGCTGTCCTTAATCTTCGGTAAAAAACCATCCCAGAAACGCACATTTTCCTTAAACCAAAACTCATCATATTTTGAATAACCTGTGGTTATATCATAAAATGAATGAATAACCAACTGACGGGCTCCCAACTTGACAGCTGCATCAACAGCCTGCAGATATCTGTACTCAGCCACCCCCCGCACCCTTTGATCAATACTTGTGGGAACAAGGTTCAAATAGGGGCCGTGTAGTGTGACTTCCCCTTCAAAACCGGAGAGCATCCCCAGGTACTCATTTATAAGCTTTGGATCCTCCAGTTGATCAGGCATAATAAAATCCTGCAGCTCCAAAACATCAAAATTGTTGAGACAAAAATCCCAATTTTCAAGAAATCTTTCCTGATAAGCCCCAATTCCTAGTTTGACCAGTGTCATCTATTGCCTATCCTTTCTGAAACTATCTATGATCATTTAACCATTAATCCTTCGTCAAAGAATAACAGAAAACCTGCCAAAATCGTTGAGAGCAATTACAGGAAATATCTTTAATCAACGGGATGCACGGACAAAAATTCAAAATGCTTAAACCTTGTATTGCATTTAGAGTTGTTTCTCTAAAGCAGATATAAAACTGAATGAACAAGGGCAATGTCGGCAGCATACCTATTATCTGCAGGCTTCCTAAACTTAGACTCTTAACAAGATTTGTTCATAACCGAAATAACAAAAAGCTGCTGCACTTCGACCATTCGGTTCATTGTGCAACAGCCACTCTTTCTTAAAAAATATGTGGCACCTGAATTGTGCCACTTGCTGGTGCCGAGGGAGGGAATCGAACCCTCACGGGCCGTGAGGCCCCCGGGATTTTAAGTCCCGTGCGTCTGCCAATTCCGCCACCCCGGCAATAAAAATGGAGGGCAAGACCGGATTTGAACCGGTGCATCGCGGATTTGCAGTCCGCTGCGTTACCACTTCGCCACTTGCCCTCGTGATTGCAGTATTTATTATATATTAGTTTTTTTAGATTGGCAAGACCCTCGAAAAAAATCTGTTGCTAATCTGCGATAATGTTATGCTTTAGTGATCAGGGAAAAGGTCATCCCTTTATTAAAAACAAAACTAGCAACAAGAAAAACCCCCTCTATATATTGGGGGTATTTAATCTGCGTAAATTTTATTTAACCATCACTACATGAATTGCTTTAATTAAAGCTGTAGCCGTATCCCCTTCCTTCAGACCAGCATCTTTAAGGGATTCAGTAGTCATTACCGAAGTTATCTCATTATCACCCACCTGCATAGAAACTTGAGACATAATATCACCAGTTTTGATCTCTGTAATCCTGCCTCTTAGCTGATTGCGAACTCCTGCCTGCATAGTTTAACCTCCTGGGCTGGATAATATTTATTTACATCATTTACATTTTATTCTTCATTTATGCATCCCAGGATCAAAAAGCCCCTGTTCCTACAGAGTTTTCTGTTTAATGGAGTGATTATTCTATAATCTGCTCAGGAAAGTTAATTCTCTGTACTTAATTGTTTATTCAAATTGAACAGCTGCACCTACAGTTCCGGGGCCAGTGTGTACACCGATTATCGGGTTGACCTGAGTCATGATAGATGTCTTGAGATCCAAGGCCTTTTCCAATGCCTCTTTCAAGTATTGGGCAGCACCAAACCCGTCTCCATGAGCAATTGACAAATGGATTTTCTTTCTGCCCCTAGCCAGTTCCTGAAATGCTTTCACAATACCCTGTAAAGCCTTTTTCTGGCAGCGTGCCTTTGAGTAGGTTTGATAGATCCCATCATCTCCCACCCTAATCACAGGTTTGATATTCAAAATAGATCCCAAAATTCCCTGCACCCTGCCTAAGCGTCCTCCTTTTTGCAGATATTCCAGTGTATTGAGGGTAAACAAAGTTTCTATATTTTTTCGTACATGGGCTAATTTTTCAACAATATACTGGGCATCAAAACCCGCCCTGATATTTCTGGCCGCTTCCAAAACCATTAGTCCCATTCCTAAACTGATGTTCTTGGAATCTATGATGTGTATTTTCCCCTGCAGTTTCTGTTTTACCAAATTTGCTGCATTAAGGGTTCCACTCAAACCAGATGAAATATGGATCGATATTATTTCATTATGATCCTCTAACAGTTTACGGTAAAGGCGCTCAAAGTCATGTGGTGCGGGCTGTGATGTCTGAGGAAGTTCTTTTCCCTCAGACAAACGACGATAGAATTCTTCACTGGTTATTTGGTAGTCAAAACACTCCTGCTCCCCGAACCTGATTTTAAGCGGTATCACATGGATGTCATATTCTTTCTTAAGTTCTTCAGGAAGATCTGCAGTGCTGTCTGTTACCAAAGCTATTTTTTTCATATTCATATTGCTCCCCATTTTAGATAGTTTATCTCACCATCAGACAAAAAGAGATTCATCATAGCTGTACTGACCAACTAATTCTATCTCAAATTTTACTCCTCTACATTATCTACAATTGTATCAACTATAACCTTTTTTCTCTGCACACACAAGTTATTTTTACTCATTTACCTATAAAAATTTTTTACAATCCTGGAGAAAAACAAATAACTTAACAAAGACATTAAAACCCCTGCTACTGCAGCAGGGCAGTAGCAGGGGTTTCTTTTCTGGCATCCGTTTTTTATCTCATGTTATGCGCTTTAGTCATTTTTTACGACTTGATTATTGCCTTTAATCTCAATATATGTTTTGTAATTCTCGCGCAATTGAGCTGCATCCATTTCACCGCAAACTATCACAACAAGACTATCATCCACTCTGATGCGGCAATTGCATTCTCTATCTCGATCCTTATCCCAACCCATCAGCTTCCCTCCTTTCTTCTGGATTCATCAACCACAATATAAAATATGCAGTTTGTAAAAGTATGTTAATAATGGGAACAATTATCTCACTACCGATTTCTTTTGATTATTCAGTCCGATCAATCCAAAAGAACAAATAACAAATAAACCCCTGATACTTTAAGCAAGCAGTATCAGGGGTTTACCCCCAGGTATTCCGTGGTTTTGCTTCGCTAGATGGATCTATTCTGTAAAGTATATATAATATTCACTTTGGTCATTACCTGTGCCCGTTATTCACAGCAGTCATTGTCTGCATTTTTCACAGCTTAATTGCCTTTAAGATCGATAAATGTTTGGTAGCTGTTGCGCAAATCACTTTCATCCATATCACGACAGATTATGATAACAAGACTTTCTCTTACTTCTATGCAACAATTACATTCTTGATCCCTTTTATCGCAAACCATCTGATACCCCCCTTTCCTGTAAACTCATTAAGCTAGTAATATAAGATATGCTGTTTGTTAAATTATGTTAATAGCGGTAATTATTATCTCGGTCAAATATAAAAAGCCCCCGGCCCTCGTAGGGTCAAGAGGCTTTTCTTGCATTGCGGTTGTATTCTAATTCAACCTGCAAACCTTTAGTAAAGAATCAAAAAACCCCGCAAATCCTTGCGGGGTCTAGTATTCATGGAGCGGAAGAAGGGATTCGAACCCTCGACCCTCGCCTTGGCAAGGCGATGCTCTACCACTGAGCTACTTCCGCTTGCTGTGGTGGCTCAGGGCGGAATCGAACCGCCGACACGCGGATTTTCAGTCCGCTGCTCTACCAACTGAGCTACCGAGCCTTTGATTGGCGGAACTGACGGGACTCGAACCCGCGATCTCCGGCTTGACAGGCCGGTGTGTTAGACCAGCTACACCACAGTTCCGTAAAATTAATCTATTCTATCAATGATCGATATCTGGTGGGCGATGACAGGCTCGAACTGCCGACCTCCTGCTTGTAAGGCAGGCGCTCTTACCAGCTGAGCTAATCGCCCCATCGCCTCTCGCTCCATGATTATAACATCCCTTTTCCTTTACGTCAACATCGTTTGATCAAATTCTTATTAACTTTTTTTAAACACATGCAAACTCCTTCACTTCTGAGAAAAAGCCAGCAATCCCTCCCTCACTAGTTTAGCCGCTAATAGTGAGGTAATTCCGCTCTGGTCATAGACAGGAGCCAGTTCTACAAAATCACACCCTACCACATTAAACCCCTGTAGCAACTCAAAAGTCCGGAAGAGATCCTGCGGCAGTATGCCCCCAGGCTCCGGGGTTCCTGTCCCAGGTGCATAAGATGGGTCCACAACATCGATGTCAACAGTTACATACAAAGGACGCCCTTGGAGAGAGGGCAAACTTGATTCCAGTCCGGGTAAAACCTGAAAAGGATAAAAGTGCGTAAAAGATTTCCCATAAGCAAATTCATCCTTTGTCCCGGATCTGATCCCATACTGGTAAACATTATCTGGACCTATTACTTCACAGACTCTCCTGATCACTGTGGCATGGGAATAGATCTCACCCAGGTATTCATCCCTCAGGTCTGCATGGGCATCAAAATGAAGCACAGCCAAATCAGGATAAAACTCAAAGATGGACTTGATCACAGGAAAGCTGATCAGGTGCTCCCCACCTAGAAAAACAGGTAATTTTTTATCCAGAATCAGTTGTTTAGTGATCTGTTCGATCCGGTCAAAACATCCCTCCAGGTTGCCAAATGGCAACAGAAGATCTCCCCCATCATAAAAAGGGCAGTCTGCCAGGTCCAAATTAAGATAGGGGCTGAATTCCTCCAACCCCTCTGAAACACTGCGTATAGCCTGAGGGCCTTCTCGAGAACCGGTGCGAAAACTGGAGGTCAAATCCATAGGGATTCCCATCAATACAAGTTCTGCTTCTTCATAAGAGTCCTTTGCTGCCAGGTATGACCAGTTACGCACACAGAGATCATCTCTTTTCACAAAGTGTGCCCCCCTGCAGTATAAACTGCTGGACAAAGTTAGGCAGCTGAAAAGCAGCCTGGTGTACACCGCTATTATAATAACGAAGCTGTTCAGGCAAACCGCTCTCCCGAGGTGGTAGCATCGGGTCATAGCACTTAGAACCGATGGTAAAGCTCCACATACCGCTGGGATAAGTGGGAACCGGAGCCAGATACAGCCTGGTAATGGGAAAAATGCTGCTTATCTCATGATAGACCCTGCTTATCAGGTCCTGATTCACAAAAGGAGATTCGGTCTGGGCGGCAAAAAGGCCGTCGGACCGCAGTGCATCCCTGATAGATTGGTAAAAGTCTCCACTGAATAAACGCCCGGCCTGTCCAATGGGTTCCGGTGAATCCACAAGGATCACATCATACTCATCCTTTTTCTGCTGGAGATAGGCCACCCCATCTTCAAAGTGGACATCAAGGCGCGGGTCATCGAAAGCGCAGGCAACCTCAGGGAGAAACTCCCTGCTCACCTCAACAACCCGTCGGTCAATCTCTACCAGGGTCACCTTTTCAACCTGAGGATGGCGCAGCACTTCCCGGGCGGTACCCCCATCCCCACCACCGATCACCAGGATGTTACGGGGATCGGGGTGTGTATGTAAAGGGACATGAGCCAACATCTCATGATAGACAAATTCATCACCGATGGTCAGTTGCACCATACCATCCAGCACAAGCATCCGCCCATACTGCTCTGTATCGATGACTGCTATTTCCTGAAAAGGTGTTAATTCACGATGTAGTGTCTGTAATACTTTGCAGCTTATTCCCAAACCAGGTGTCTGCTTTTCAGTAAACCATAACTCCATATCTTGTCTGCTCCTTTTGCTTAACTGGTTTCTTCACCACTTGCTTATTTTTTGTACCAGAGCGGGATACCAGCGAAAACACAACCACACTTTTCAACACGGTGTTCAACGCTGACCGCTTTGATCTCTTTTAATTCTTTTCCCCGGTACCGAAAAGCCTCAATCACCATTTGTTTAACCTGATTCTCTGCTTCCAGACCTGTGCAGCAGCCGGAATATTCCATAATAACCCCATATTCATTGCTTTCCGGCCCAATCCCTACAGCAACAGCTGCAGCTATCAATGTCCCTGGTTCTGAACTGTTGAGTGCTGCATAGGCTATAGGTAATAGAGAACCAGGGGGTATCTCCAGTTTTTCCACAAACTCTGCACCGGGAGGCAGGATACTACTGACCCTAATTAGATTAACATTTCCCACTCCTGCTTTAAGCAGTGCCTCATCAAATGCGTTGAGTTCTGTTTTTCCTTCTGCTGCTGCATAAACAAGTGAATATAATTGCGGTGTTGGCATCATAACCAGTTTCCCCCCATTTCCTCACTAGTGTAAAAACTAGAGTGATTATAGCAGCAAATTAATGCCGGGTCAATTTTAAAAGTATCTTTTTCCCTTCCTCAACTGTGCAGGGAAGGGGTAAGTCATATTTTACAGCTGTCTCTCGAAAAACCTGGCTTACCAGAGGGAATCTTAAACCCGCAGCCTCTACCAAATCCTGTTGAACAAGAAGTTCAGTACCCCCTTGAGCCAGAACACGGCCGTCTTTAATGACAATAATCGATGTTGCCCATTCTGCAGCCATATCCACATCATGTGTGGCAATCAGAATGGTCTTCCCTTCCTTGTTCAGATCATCCAGAATCCCAACAAGATTGCTCTGACCCACCGGGTCTAGAAATGCTGAAGGCTCATCCAGGACGATTATTTGGGGATCCATGGCCAAAACCCCGGCAATAGCCACCCGTTTTTTCTGTCCATAGCTAAGGTGGTGTGGGGCACGATGGCGATACTCCCACATACCCACAGCCTGCAGGGCATCAGCAACCCGCTTCTCAACCTCCTGCCGCTGCAGGCCCATGTTTAAGGGACCAAAAGCCACATCATCCCAAACAGTAGGAGCAAAAACCTGGTCATCAGGATCCTGAAAAACCAGCCCTACTTTGGACCGTACCTGATGCTCATTACTGCTGTTTATTTCCACACCATTTACACGCACAACCCCCTGCTGAGGCAGATGAATACCGTTAAGATGAAGCAGCAATGTAGACTTCCCTGCTCCATTGGGACCTAAGATCGCGACCTTTTCTCCTTTCTCTATACTCAAAGAAACCCCTTTTAACGCCAGGGTGCCGTCATGATATTTAAAATAAAGGTTCTCTATTTCCAAACAGCCGGCCATCCCCAACCCTCCTGATCAATTATCAGGCTTAATACCCCCAGCAGTATGATAAGAAAAGCAAAAACATAATCTTTAACCCTGATCTGTGGGTAATCCAGCAGCCTTATTTTTCCTCTAAAACCTCTGGACATCATAGCGAAATATACCCTTTCCCCCCGCTCATAGGAGCGGATAAATAAAACTCCGATCATCCCCCCGATAATACTCAGTGTCCGTCTGCTAAAGATATGCTTTGCCGGTTTAAAGTTTCTGGAACGCCTTGCCCGCTGCATGCGGGTCACCTCATCATAAAGCACAAAAAAATAGCGCAAAGCAAATTGAATTAACTGTGTAAAGATTTGAGGTACTTTTAAATCTGATAAAGAGTGGAGCAGGACATGTAATGGGGTTGTAAAGGTTAACAAAATCATCAGCAGTGCAGCACAAGTAATCCGGAGAAGGAAAAGGATGCTCGCCTGTAAACCCTCTTTTGTAAAGTTCAATTGACAGAAACCCAGATCAACAGAAAACAAAGGTGTCCCCAGCTTCACCACAGGTAAAAAAATTCCCACCATGAGCACAACCGGTATGATAAACCCCAATCTTTTCAATATCCGCCTAACCGGTAGCTGTGCACCGCGGATCATTAAGCAAATACCTATCAGAGCAACAGCAAGACCTGCCGGGGTTTTCAAAGAAACAGCAATCACCAATAAAACCAAACAACTCACTATCTTAGCACGGGGGTCAAAGCGGTGAAAAAATGTTCTTAAATGGGCGAACTCGTCAAGATGTATGTGTTCGGTATCCAAAGAACATCCCGTCCCCTTTGTTCCAACAAGGCTAGTCGACAAAACTTATCTGCAGCAAAATAAAAACCAACATCAGTCCATACTTCTCTATCTCTTGGTTATTCATTGTCATCAACAACAAACTCTGCAGCTGCCTTAAACCATTCAGACACTGCCTCACTCAATATTTTTTGGATGTCAGCCATCACTTGTCCGAACCGGAACTCAGCCATCAGGTATTCCTGTACAGTAGGGTTGGCACTGACCAGTTCAGCCAGTTGTGCCATCCTGCGTTTTGTTACTTCATCAATTTCTTTTTGAAAGGCTTTAGCTTTTTCCATCTCCCACTGGCAGCGCCGGAAGTCCAAAAGCATTTCCTTATTCTTTGGATCGGCCTCCAGTTTCTTTTTTGCCTCCAGCAGACCCTTATATTCACTGGATTCTTTTAAAGCACGTGCCAGGTTATGGGCATGATCGTATGGATTCATATTATAACCTCCTTTAACTTAAATTATTGCCCTCATACCCTGCAGAGAGAAGTATAAAGCAAGAATCATCATCAATGCACCGCAGCCAACAAGGATCCACTTATAGATAGCAGCTGTTAGAAACTTTTTTCCTGTGGCAGTAATAACAGCAATCAGGACATACCAGACATAATCAGCCAGTATATGCCCTGTATAGAAAAAGCCAAGCCCCAACCACCCGTATTTTAAAGCTTCAGCAACATACATCACACCGATGGTCAGCCACCAAATAATCCAGTAGGGATTGGCAGCACTGACAATAACTCCTGCTCCTACAGCGCGTCCTATCGATTTCGCTGTCACCTGCCCGGTTGGCTTGTCCCCACCATTGAGATCTAAACCAACCCTGTTCCGTATGGCTCCCATCAGCATGTCCAACCCCATGATGAATAAAACAAGGCCGCCTATGATGCCTACAACAGCTGTTACCCACTGAACTTTGATCACTGTGCCCAACCCCAGGGCAAAAAGGCATAAAAGAGCAATTTCAGCTGCGGCATGCCCTGTGGTAATAAAAAAGCCAGCGGGCCAGCCCTGTTCCAGGCTTTCCTTGATTGTAACCGCCAACATCGGACCGGGCATCAAAGCACCGGACATAGCTATAAAAATGCAGAACCAAAAATAAACACCAGCTGCATCCTTTTACTCCTCTCCTCATTAATGAAGCATTAACCATACAAAAACTGCATAAAACAAGCCACCTATCAAAAGTGTAAAACAATTAAGCTTTTTCCTCAACAACAGTGATGTATAAACAAGCCCTACAGATAGATAAGTTATGACAATTGGGACTACTGATCCTGCTACAATCTGCCAATCTGTGAATATAATGCCGATGCTCGGGAGCAAAACACTTTGAAAAACCATGGCCCCAGTTATATTACCCAGCGCCAAAGTGTCCTTCCCCTGGAGCAGCCAAATCACACTGTTGAACTTTTCCGGCAGTTCTGTGGCTACAGGAGCAATGAGTAAAGACAGGATAAAGGGATGAACCCCCAATATATCTGAAATAACTTCTACATTTTCAACAAAAAGATTAGCCCCTGTAATCAATAAAGCCAGGCCTACAATTACCTGAAAAATAACCAACCGAAGGCGGGGATTGTGTTTGGATCTACTGAAATAGAGAGGGCTCAACTCGGTACTGTGTTCAATTTCAGCTCCAATGTGCAGTGTAAGCCAAACATATAAACAGTACCACACTATCAGAAAAACAGCGATCAAGTAAACAATCAAACTATTTTCGATAAGAGCAGCTGATAAACCTAAACTGTAACCTACAAAAAAGAAAAAAAAGTCCCTTTTAATAACCCGTTCATCCACCCGCAGATGAGGAAAATCAAATCGCCTGCGGGCTTCTAACACCACCACCATGCCGCTGATAAAAAAGCCCAATGTGCTCAGCATAAAAGGTGCCCCAATGATGGCTCCGATTCCGATCTGATGCTGCTCCACACCACCGCCTGTGACAAAAGCGATCAAAGGGATCAAGGATTCAGGCATCGCCGTACCAACAGCAGCTAAAATGCTCCCCACTGCACCTTCTGTCAGGTTTAATTTCACACCAATCCACTCAATCCCATTGGTGAAAATCTGCGCTGCCAGAAGTATGACAGCGAGGCTGACAACAAGCAGCAGTATGGACATTTAGGCACCACCTTTTTTCTTATAGCCAAAGAAAGGATCTTTGACGCTGTGTAAAAATGGCTACCCGGCGGTATCCTGTCCGATATAACATTTCTTTAGCCAAAGCCAAATCCCTTCCAACATCACTATCTGTATGGGCATCAGAACTAAGAGTAACCGGGATATCCAACTCATAACACCTAAGCAGCAGGTCCTGGGAGGGGTATATTTCAGCACAGGGTTTGCGCAGACCAGCCGTATTTACTTCTACAACCAGACCAGTCCTGCTGATTGCCTGCAGGACAGGTTCGATAAAAGGTGTCGGGTCTTTCTCTGGCCGATAACCGTAAACCTTGATCACATCCAAATGCCCGACAATATCAAACAGTCCACAACAAGCTATTTTCTTTAATACATCATAATATAGCCGGTATAATTCATCTATATCCCAATTCTTATAGCCGTCGCGATATGCAGGATGGTCAAACCTAAATCCCTCGACATCATGGATGGACCCGATCAAAAAGTCAAAGGAAAACCTATTAGCAATAACTTTTATTTCCTGTTCCCTTCCTGGTCGATAGCTGATTTCTAAACCCAATCTAATTTTAAGATCAGGAAACTTTTCTTTTAGGGAGGCGATTACTCCCTCATCAAGACATTCCAAATACTCATCGTGATCAGCAAAACCGATCTCTCTTATCCCTTGCTCCCGGGCAGCAAAAAGAAAAGGCGTCAATATTTCTTCTTTATATGGCTGTCCCTGATGGCCCAGGGCATGGATATGATAATCTACATACATATTCTATTCACCTGAAACTATTAAATAACCCGATTATACCCCTTCATTAAAACATGAAAATGGATGATTTTCAATACTTCTCCAAATCAGCAAAACTTGATGCTTGTTTATGTGAAATAAAAATAATACAATAAGATAACATACAGGGAGGGTGAGAAATGCCTAGAGTAATATCTTTCCGAGGAATCCGGTATAATCCAGAAAAAATTGATGATCTGGCAGCAGTGGTTACACCACCATATGATGTGATCGACAGCACTGCTCAAAAAAAATACTATGAGAAAAGCCCTTACAATGTTATCAGATTGGAGTTTGGTTATCAATTTCCCGAAGACAATGAAGAGAACAACAGATACACCAGGGCAGCCCATGATTACAGAGAGTGGTTGGAAAATGAGGTGCTGATCAGGGAAAGTAAACCAGCCTTTTACCTTTATGAGCAGGAGTTTTCCCTTGATGCCGTTAACTACATAAGAACAGGATTTTTTGCCAGGGTGCAGTTGGAAGAGTTTTCTAAGGGGGGAATACTTCCCCATGAAGAAACACTGCTTAACCCTAAAGCTGACCGTTTTGCCCTGATGTCTGCTTGTGGAGCAAATTTTAGCCCTATTTTCGCTTTTTATGTAGATCCTGAACTGACCCTAGATCAAGAATTTGATAAAGTAAAAAATTCTCAACAACCGGAAATTTCCCTCACCGATGAAGTTGGAGAGAAACACCGAATATGGGTAATGGATGATCCCCAACTGCAGCAAAAGGTTGATTCAGTATTCAAGGAAAAAGAGCTTTATATTGCTGATGGCCATCACCGTTATGAAACAGCCCTGGAATTTTACCGCAAAAACAGTGAAAAATACAAAGCAGCTGGCTATATACTCATGTATCTGGTTAATGCCTGTGACCCAGGTCTGGTCATACTCCCTACACACAGGATTGTACACAGTCTGTCAAGTTTTGATCTCTCTAACTTCCTAAAAGAATTGGAAAAATTCTTTGTAGTGGAAAAGATCAGCGGCACTGCAAAACTGGAGGCTGTTTTAAAGGAGCAGCAGGAGGCAGGAAAAACAGCTTTTGTGATGGGGACAAAGGAGAAAGCTTTATATTTACTGGTATTAAAAGACCCAGCAAAGATGCGTGAACTATCAGCTGGCAGATCAGTTGCCTGGTGCAGCCTTGATGCAGCAGTTCTGCAAACCCTTGTTTTTCAGCAGTTATTGGGTCTGACCCCAGACTCAATCGCCAAACAGGAAAACATAAGCTACACCAGAGATACAGAGGCAGCGCTAAATGCCCTCAGCCAAGATGCACAGCTGGTATTTCTACTCAATCCCACTAAAATTTCGCAGATTATGGCGGTTGCTGCATCAGGTGATAAGATGCCCCAAAAATCCACCTACTTTTATCCAAAACTGCTGACTGGGTTTGTCATCAACGATTTAAACTTATAATGGATTCATGCAACTGCTAAAAAAGAAACACAGCCAGAAATGGGTTCAAAAGCCTTAAGGCTGTGTTTTTTACTTCCTCAAGGAAAGATTATCGATCAAAAATTCCGCCAACTGCTCTACAGATTCAGTTGAAAAGCAGGGCACCCTTTCCTCAATATGATCATCGCTGACAACAGCTATCAGTTCATCACCCAAATCAGGCCTCTCATCTATCCCCTTACGCACAACCTCCACTTTAGGGCCCTGTTCCCTTTTATAGCCTTCCACCAGTATTAAGTCAACATCTTGTATCATTTCACAAACCTCATCAAAGGATGGCTCTTGCTCATATAAATGGTGCATAGTAAGGGACTTGGGTCCCACAACCACTACACGATCTGCTCCTGCCTGGCAAAATTGCCAGGTATCCCGCTTTTCAACATCCAGATCATATCCGTGGGGGGCATGTTTGAGAGTTGCCACCCGAAAACCCTTTTCCTTAAACACTTTAATCAGCTTTTTCACCAGTGTGGTTTTCCCAGTATTAGCATACCCAGCTATAAAAACAATTTTTGCTATTTTCTTTCCCCCCTAGTAATAATCAATCACTACAAACCACATCTTACCTGACAGATGCCGGTTTGACAAGTTTGAATAAAAATCATCATTTCATTGCACAATAATAAAGACATTACACTAAATGGAGGCATGAAAATGGGATCAGTAGTTGTAGGAGTCTTTGATAGCCGGGAGCAAGCAGAACGAGCTGCTCAGGAACTGCGCGAGAAGGGTTTTCACAAAGACATTTCCCTTGTGGCAAAAGATGAAGGAGGCCAAATAGAAGAAACACGCATGGGAGGAGGAGAAGAAGGGGATACAGCCATTGAGGGTGTCACAACAGGAGGTGCCTTAGGGGGTCTTGCCGGTCTTGCAGCAGGAGCAGGAGCTTTGGCCATTCCCGGAATAGGGCCTCTGGTGGCTATGGGACCGATAGCCGGGCTCTTATCAGGAGCGGTCACAGGAGGATTGGCAGGTGGCCTTATTGACTGGGGAGTTCCCGAAGAAGAAGGCAAACATATTGAAGAGGATATTAAACAGGGAAAAATACTCCTCACAGTTCAGGGAAGCGAACCCCGCTTAAATGAAGCCAGTGAAGTTCTGCGCAGACACGGTGCGCATGATGTAAATATCTATCATAAATGATAGAAACTTTAAACTAAAGGAACAAAGATCTAAGGGAGGCGGTTATCAGCCTCCCTTGTACTATATAATTAGTTTTATCCAACTCCCGAACCAACTTGATCCTTGACAACCCTGGGGCAACTTGAAATATGTTTCTGGAATCAAATGCTCAATCTGAGCTCTTGTTATCTATTGTATCATTATCCTGATTGTTGTTTTCTTTATAGTCCTCTTCATCATTATTCTCTTCATTACTCTCTTCATTACTCTTTTCATCATCTTTTTTCTCATCATGCTTATCAAAGATGAAACTATCCGTTAATTCTTGCAGTTTCTCTGCTATATTGTTCAGAAAAGCAGCTGATGCGGCCAATTCCTGCATATTTGCAGTCTGCTCTTCAGTTCCAGCTGCAACCTCCTCTGAACTGGCAGCGGTCTCCTGTGCTATAGAGGCAATGTTTTCAACTGCTTCAGCAGCTTGATCAGCATGTTCTGTCATTTCCTGCATATGAACCGCTACTTCTCTGGTGCGCTCAAGCATGTTCTTGATTGCCTCTCCAATGGCATTGAAAGACTGTCCTGCCTGCTGTACCGCCACAATTCCCTGCTGCACTTCTTTAGTCCCTTCCTCCATATCGTTAACCGCTTTTTCTGTTTCTAGCTGGATCTCATTGATCAAACAGGAGATCTTTTCTGCTGCCTCAGCAGACTGCTCAGCCAGTTTGCGTACCTCATCAGCCACAACTGCAAAACCCCTTCCCTGCTCCCCGGCTCTTGCAGCCTCAATGGCTGCGTTTAAGGCAAGCAGGTTTGTCTGTTCAGCAATTTGAGTGATTACAGTGACAATTTGCCCGATTTCCTTCGACCTCTGGCCCAAACTTTTCACAGTTTCTGCAGACACGCTAACAGCTTGATTAATAGCCTGCATCTGTTCCACCGTATGGTTAATAGCCTGGTTACCCTCAGCTGTTGCTTTACTGGCCAATTGAGAAGCTTCAGAAACACTTTCAATACTGTGTTCTACCTGCTTTACCCGGGAGACCATCTCTGTAATACCCTTTGATGTTTGTTCAATACTTTTGGCCTGTGTGTCAGTTCCAGCTGCAACCTGCTCTATAGCAGCAGCAATCTGTTCTGTTACCTTAACCGATTCCTCTGTCCCCTGGCTTAACTGCTGTGAGGCACTATAGAGCTCTTTTGCTGTCTCACTTATTTGTACCATTATTTTTCCGAGCATAGCCAGCATATCATCGAATTGTCTTCCCAGCTCAGCCAGTTCGTCACGGGTATTGATATTAGTCCGTACAGTGAAATCACCGTCTCGAGCTTTTTTAGTGGCAGCAGTCAGGATGTTAAGAGGTTTACAGACATATGAAGTGAAGAACCAGGATAAAGCAAAAACTAACAACAAACCCAGCACACCAAACAGCCCGATATTAAAGGCGACCTTTAAAGCGTGCTCCTTGTAGGGCTGATTAGGTACTCCTACATATAAAATTCCTATTACTCTGCCCAAGGAGTCTTTGATTGGCTGATAAATCACTCTATTTTCTTTACCTAAAACATCAGCAACCCCGGTGTAGGTCCTGCCTTTTTTCAATACAACTTCTTCCACTTCGGGGGAAACCTTAGTCCCCACAGCCCGTTTTCCATTCTGCATATCATTTGTTGCTACACGGGTGTTCCCTTGAAAAATCGTAACAGTATCACCAGTGGATGATCCTATAGTATCAACCACACTATGATTATCATTGATCAGATTAGGGCCTTTGTAAAGCTTTCCTTCTCTGATCTCCCATGGGCCTGGAAAAGTTTTATTCAAATATGTCAACCCCAACTGCATATCACCTTTTAATTTTGCGTCAGCAATTGCGGCCACCTGATCGGAAACTGTATAGTAACAAAACACACCAATAGCTATAAAGAATAAAAACATTGCCCCCGATAACAATATCATCAATTTCCACCGCAGACGGATTTTCATTGATTTCATCTCCTCCTTAAACCCAAAAAATCCCCTATTGAAATAAAATCCTTATCATAATTTGTGCCCTATTGTCTATTAATGGGATATTTTATCCATTCATGGTAATTTCGACAACATACAAGAAAATCCTGCCTAATTAAGTTGATCAATCACTTAACAACAAAAACCCTCTATAAAAGAGGGTATCCTTTATCTGAAAAGACAAAACAGCTGTCTTGTGCCAGTGGTATATTATCCACCGGTTTTTTTCATAATAAGAGTGAGGTGAAAAATATGACACTATGCCCTGTCTGCAATGGCCTAACAAATCTGATGATAGATTGCCCCGCCTGTGGAAGTAATATGGAAGACTGCGGGAGGATCAGCAGTTATACTGATCCCTATGGACCCTATGAGGAAACAACAGAAGAATCAAAAAACACAGTAACCGGTGACAATCATTGTGTTCACTTTTTGCACTGTCCCAACTGTGATGAAAATACAAGCTATATAGTGAATAGTGATGAAATCTAACTGACACCCAGCAACTCTGAAATGGTTACAAAATCCCAACCATCCTGCCGCAGTTCATCGATCAATGCAGGCAAAGCCTCCAGGGTTTGTGGTTTTCCTTCATGGAGGACAATAATCGCTCCCGGGGTTAACTGCTCTTTGATTGTTCTGATTATCTCAGCAGGTGTAATATCCTCTCTCCAGTCCTGAGGGTCCACACTCCACATCACAAGCTGCATCTCCATCTCAGCTGCCACTGACTTCATTTTAATTCTGTTATTGCCCCCCGGAGGACGGACATATTTGATCTCCTGTTGTGTCCATTCCTTCAACAGATGGTAAGTACGGGATATCTGTTCTTTGATTACTGCTTCACTCATCTTTTTTATATAATGATCATAGGTGTGATTGGCGATCTCATGACCCTCTCCAGCAATCAATGCTGCCAGAACAGGGCTTTTCTGCACATTCCTACCGATCAAAAAAAATGTTGCCTTAACCTGCTTTTCCCGCAAAAGATCCAGGTATTTTATTGTGTAATTTCTTGAGGGACCATCATCAAAGGTTAAAGCTACCTTTTTTCCAGCAGAAGGAACGGACCATAGGATCTCATCACTGGGGACAGCAGGATGCTTTGGTTTAGGCTCACCTTGTGCCGGCTTCTCTGTTTGCTCAAATTTTTCATTGACAGGAGGGTTTTCAGTTTCGTGTAGTTTGCTAGATTTCTGCTGCTGCCTGTTTTGATAATACCCACTGCAACTGTCCGCTGTCAGCAGCAATTGTATGGCAAATAATTGACAGAGGAGTATGACAATAAAAGCAGTAATTCTTACCCCGCGGCTGTACAAATTAAAACCAATGGGGGTTAGTGGAGGCAAGTTTCTCATCTCCCGGTAAGCTTTTACTTTATTCTATCATACCGGAAGCATAGTAAAAATATGTTTTAATGATAAATCTCAATCCCATTTTTCACCAGTTGCTGCTGAAAATCCCTGACCTGCTCAGAAGATGCAGGAGGTATTTTCTCCAGGGGATCCCGCAAACCTAACTCCCTCCATTTTACAACACCCATCTTATGGTAAGGAAGAACTTGAACCGGAACATTTCTCTGAAATGATCGTATCAGTTGAGAGAGATCCCAGGCGTCTTTGTCGGTATCATTGATAGTGGGTATCAACACATAACAGACAACCAGTTCTGCCGCGGAATTAACAGCCTCCTTTAGATTTTTCAGGATTTCCTCATTTCCTGTATCGGTAAGCCTTTTGTGTTTTTCCGGGTCTACAACCTTAATCGAGAAAATAACCCGATCAGTGTGGGGTAAAACCTCCAGAAGATTGCCATGACGGCAATATCCGGAGGTATCCAGTACCCGGTGGATCCCCAGTTCACCTGCTTTAATAAAAAGTTCCTTGACAAAGGCAGGTTGCAAGAGGGGTTCCCCCCCAGAAACCGTTAATCCCCCACCAGACAAATCAAAAAAGGGTTTATAATCAATCAACTGATCGATGATCTCCTCAACGGTCACCGCTTTCCCTTTAGCCAACCAGGTATCGGGATTGTGACAGAAGCGGCAGCGCAGAGCACACCCCTGCAAAAACAGGACAAAACGGATGCCGCCATTGTCCACTGTACCCATTGTTTCAATAGAATGGATATAACCGGTCACCATTTTTAACTCAACCCTCTGCTGTGAATGGTTCGCTCAATAACCTCTTCCTGCTGTTCTCTGGTTAATTTCACGAAATTAACAGCATAACCGGAAACCCGAATCGTCAACTGCGGATATTTTTCCGGGTGGTGCATAGCATCGATCAAGAGATCCCGATCAAAAACATTGACATTGATATGATGCCCTCCCCGTAAAAAATAACCGTCCAAGAGTGCGATGATATTCCTGATGCGGCTTTCCTGATCAGGCCCTAACCCATTGGGTGTAATGGAAAAGGTATAAGAAATTCCATCTAATGCGTGATGATAAGGGAGTTTGGCAACTGATGCCATGGCAGCCAGCGCACCTTTTTGATCACGCCCGTGCATAGGATTAGCCCCCGGAGCAAAAGGTGCCCCACCCTTTCTCCCATCAGGAGTGCTGGCGGTTTTTTTCCCATACATCACATTACTGGTGATGGTCAGAATGGAATGGGTATGATAGGCCCCACGATAGGCAGGGTGTTTTTTGAGTTCATGATCGAATAGCCTAACAAGATCCACAGCAATACTGTCAACACGGTCATCATTGTTGCCGAACATGGGGAAATCGCCATTGATGCGAAAATCTGTGATCAGACCTGTTTCATTAAACACAGGTTCCACCTGAGCATATTTGATAGCACTGAGAGAATCGGCCACCACCGATAAACCAGCCATCCCAAAAGCCATCAGCCGGTCCACAAAAGTGTTATGCAGTGCCATCTGCAGGCTTTCATAAGCATATTTGTCATGCATATAGTGAATCACATTCATTGTTGTGACATATTTCTCCGCCAGCCAGCCCACCATCTTTTGAAAAGCAGGCCAAACTTCATCAAAATTCAAAGGGCCTGGCCCTGCCTGATAAACATTTGGCGCTATCCTCTCACCAGAAGCCTCTTCCCTGCCTCCATTCAAAGTAAGTAAGAGACATTTAGGCAGATTGCAGCGCGCTCCAAAGAACTGCATCTGTTCACCCAGCCGCATTGCTGAAGTGCAGCAAGCAATACCATAGTCATCACCGAAAATGGGCGCCATCAGGTCATCATTTTCATACTGCAAAGAACAGGTTTCAATGGAAAGCCGGGCACAATATTCCTTGAAACCTTGGGGGAGATTCTGTGACCAGAGAACGGTCATATTGGGTTCAGGAGCAGGTCCCAGGTTTTCCAGTGTATGCAGAAACCGAAAAGATGTCCTGCTTACCAGGGTTCTGCCATCACTGGCCATCCCACCGATAGCTTCTGTAATCCAGTTGGGGTCACCAGCAAACAACTCATCATACTCCTTGGTTCTCAGGTGTCTTACCAGGCGCAGTTTGATCACAAAGTCATCGATCAGTTCCTGTGCCCCTTCCTCATTTAACACACCCTCCTCAAGGTCCCGCTCCAAATAAATATCCAGAAAAGTGCTTACCCTGCCTAAGGACATCGCAGCCCCATTTTGCTGTTTGACCGCAGCCAGATAAGCAAAATAGAGCCACTGAACAGCTTCTCGAGCATCCATGGCCGGGCGGCTGATGTCAAAACCATAACTCTCAGCCATCTTTTTCAGATCATGTAGAGCATTGATCTGCTGTCTGACCTCCTCCCTCAGCCTCACTATTTCCTCATTATCGATGGTCAGCAGTCTCGGAGAATTGAGGTCAGCTTCTTTAGCCGCTATCAGTCGATCCACACCATAAAGTGGAACCCGCCGGTAATCACCGATGAGCCGGCCCCTCCCATAGGCATCAGGGAGTCCTGTAATAATACCGTAGTGGCGCAGGCGCCGCATTTCCTTGGTATAAACCATAAAAACCCCATCATTATGGGTTACCCGGTATTTGGTGAAGATTTCTTTTAGCTGGGGATTCAGCTCCTCACCGTACTGACGACAGGCATTGTCAGCCATTCTGATCCCGCCAAAGGGATTAACCGCCCGTTTAAGGGGTTCATCGGTCTGCAGTCCCACAATGATCTCCAAATCACGATCAATATAGCCGGGTGGGAAGGCAGTAATAGTCTGGACTGTATGGGGATCTATTTTATAAACACCCCCCCTTTTCTGTTCTTCAAGTAATAGTTCCCGGCACTTTTCCCAGAGCCTCCTCGTACGCTCTGTGGGTCCAGCCAAAAAAGAGGCATCCCCGTGATAGGGCTTCACATTGGACAGTATAAAATCACGTACATCGATGCGTTCTCTCCATGAAGTTCCTTGAAATGAGCGATAGCAGTCTTTTGTTAATGTACCTTTCATAAAAATCACCCCAGAACTAGCATTTCCGGGGTATACTGTAATAATTCCTAATTGTGCGATAATATGAATAATTACAAGTAATGGTTGACAAAGTCAACCAACTCCTTGAAAATAAAACTGAACATCTGAATTCAGACAATATTCAGATTAAGGGGGCTAACTGCTGGTGCGTTATGCCATCATCAGCGATATACATGCCAATTTGGAAGCCCTGAACGCCACCCTGAAGGATATCAAGAACCAGCATGTGGATAAAATAATCTGCCTGGGGGATGTGGTGGGCTATTACCCGGACCCTAATAAATGTGCCAGTCTCTGCAAAAAAACGGGCTTAATCAGCATCAGGGGTAATCATGATGATGCAGCCCTTGAACTGTGTCCTATTGATAATTTCAATCCTATTGCCCAAGAGGCTCTCCTGTGGACTGCTGAACACCTCAAAAAGGAAAATAAGGAATGGCTGCAGCAACTGCCGGACCAGCTGGTTGTTGATGATGATTTCTTGGCGGTCCATGGTTCCCCCTGGGACCCATATGCCTATATTTTCACCTCAGCTGGCGCCGTGCGCTCTTTTTCTTATATGCGCAGCAACTATCCCACTATCTCCATCTGTTTTTTCGGTCACACACATCAAAAAGCACTCTATACATCAGATGAGAACAGCGTTGAGGAAGTTACCCGGGGTAGAGAATATATCCTGGGAAACAACGGTTTGTTCCTGATTAACCCCGGGAGTGTCGGCCAGTCCAGGGATGGAATCCCCGGTGCCTCATATATTATCTATCATTCCGAAAAACGGAAGATAGAATTTCGTCATATCCCCTATGATATCGAAACAACCCAGCGTAAAGTTCGAGCTGCAGGTCTGCCTATGATGCTTGCTGAACGCCTCAGTCTTGGTTATTGAGGTTAGTTATCATTTTTTTCGCTTGTGACAGAAGGTACTCCCGGTTGTTCTTCCTGGGATCCTCCAGCACCTCATCCCAAAGTTTCCTCAAAACAACCCCTACCAGGGGCCCTGGTTTCACACCTGCTTCTTCAATAATGTCAGTCCCATTGACAGCAAGTTCCCGCAGTGCAAAATCACCACCTGCTGCCAGGGTCTGTTCTAGCTTAGCAGTAAACTGCTCGTACTCTTCCAAAGAACGAACCACCTGATCCCGGCTGTGAGCCATGATATCTGCCAGGCGCACCTGCAGCAACTGCGGGATCAACCTCCTGCCCACCCTGGCAATCAAACGGCGCTGGCCTGCAGGCCCCATCCCCAGTTCAAGCATATGTTCCCGAATCAGGGTCACAACATCCTTGATCACCCTGTTGCTGTAGTGCAGCCTCCTTAAAATTTCCTCAGCCATTTCACTGCCCAGAACATTGTGACCATAAAAATGGCCGCGACCATCTTCGCCTCTACTGTAACAACGGGGTTTTGCTACATCATGCAGCAGAATAGCCAGGCGCACTGTAAGATCAGTTGGTGTATAACGCATGGCCTCCATTGTGTGAGTCAGCACTGTATATTGATGAGAAGGATGGTACTGGGCAAACAACCATCCCTCTCTGAGTTCCGGGATAATAACAAACAACAGCCCCAGCTCAAGCATAGCTTCCAGTCCCTGATAAAAATGCTCTGCCATTAAAATACGGTTCAGTTCTTCCCGAATCCGTTCAGCAGAAATCTTAGACAGCAGTTCAACATTTCTAATAATGGCGTGTTTTGTTTTTTGTTCGATAGAAAACCCCAATTCAGCAGAAAATCTTACAGCCCGCAGCATCCGCAGCGGGTCCTCAATAAAGCGTTCTTCTGCATCCCGGACAGCCCTGATCACCCCTTTTTTTAAATCAGCCAATCCATGATATGGATCACATAATAATGAGCGCAGGGGATCATAAGCCAGTGCATTAACAGTAAAATCACGCCTGGAAAGGTCATCCTCAATCTCTGTAACAAACTTAACTTTAGAAGGGCGTCGATAATCGTTATAGTCAGCCTCTTTGCGGAAGGTGGTGATCTCCAGGGAAACACCGTTGATATAAACTGTTACTGTGCCATATTTGACCCCAGTAGGTATAACCTTATATCCTTTCCCTTTAAAGATCCTTTCCACTTCACGGGGATGGGCATTGGTAGCCAGGTCCCAATCCTGGGGTGCCATACCCAATATAAGGTCCCTGATGCCTCCTCCCACAACATAGGATTCCTTCTTGTTGTGAGCCAGTATCCTGCAGGCACTCAGTACCTCTTCTGGAAGGAAAAGATGCATAACACTACTCCTCTTTCCCATGATCTAATACTCTTATTTTATCTCTGTTTCCCGAACTTATTTCAAGAACCGTCCTGGCGCCCGGTGCAAAGTTGCTTGATCAGGCAGGTCAAGCCTCAAGCAGCCGCTTCCATAGATTAGCTTCTCTACCCTCGCGCACAATATGGTGTACCCCATCCAAAGGCACACCTTTCTCTTCCAAAAGCAGTTCTGCCTCTCTCCGCATCTCAGGGCGAACGATCAAAGCTACTCCACAATCAGCGCTGATCTCCCGCGGTAAAGGGATCAGTACCACACAAATACCTGCATCTTTACAGGTCTTTTCGGCTTTTAAAGCATAATGGGAAGAAGGAAAAGTAAAAACATCAACAGCAAAGTTTTCTTGACTTGCTGGCATATCAACACCACCTAAACAACTTTTATCCGGCCGACAGTTAAATTATATCATCTAATAGATTTTGGAACATAAAAAAAACCTAACATAATGCTTCATGCTCTTATGTTAGGCGGAAAAGGGGGATGTTACTAACCCAGGCTGCCTCCGGGTCATTTGTAGGAGGTAATGTATGCCAAAGAAATGACCGTGGATCCCACCCGCTCCATGCAGGGTCTGAGACCTCCACGGTCATATTAGTCAATCATTTACATTTTAAGTCAATCATTATATTTTACTAAACTTCTTCTAAAATGATCTTGTGGTCTACCAGGGCCAATTCTTTGATCCTGGCCTTGATCATTTTGCGCCGGCCAAAGATATCTTCTAATACCAGCTGACCATCATCCTGTGGTTGAACTTTGTCCACATTCTCTAAGAAGAGTTCTTCTTGATCACCTTTTAACAGGTAAGCATGGGATTCACACATCTTTTTTCACCTCCGCCAATTCTTTCAGTCTATTAATTAGTTGTTCTACCTGGTGCGGTAAAGGTTCAGCTTGTACCCCGATCACTTCTACTTTTGACAGTGTCAGAGGCAAAAGAATCTTCTGCGCCTTGCTTTTGGCTATGGCTTCAGCCATCTTCGCAGTCAATTCACCCCTCATGGAATGAGCAAGAATAATACCAAGGGGCCCTACTATAATATCTACTTCACCTGCATTCTCAACAACAGCATTCTCCCCGCTGGCACCTTCATTGGCACCCGCCTTAAGCATCAAAGATGTAGCAATAGAATTAGTCCCCAAGGCAATGATTTCAGTTTGAGGGAGAGCTTTTCTGATCTGCTCGGTAATCAGCCGGCCGATACCTCCCCCTTGACCATCGATAACAGCAACACGCATCATATCACCTATTCCCATGTTTCTGTTCTTGACTGGTCTTGCTTCCCTGGACATCACGCCCTTTGAGCAAACAACCGATCCCATAGGCAACAGCAAGAGTAAGCAGTGTCCCAATAATCCCTGCAGCTGAGGTTGCGACCTTTTCATTGGTGATACCAGGGAAAACATAATCAGGTATGGGTGAATTGATCAACTCTGTTGCTTTATCGATAAACCCATGGTCCTCTGCTACTCTCTCCAAACCATCTGGTAAAGAAGAAGCAAAGGGGCTTACTACCAAAGCAATAACAACCGACAAAATTAAAAGGACCCATATTTCTTTTCGCATCATTCTCACCTCGAGCCTGCTGCTTGATGAACCAAATCAGGTCTCACCTGGGTTAAGTAAGCAACAACAACTGTTGTAATTACAGCTTCTAGCAACCCGATAATTACATGCCAGGTGAGCATTGCAGGAAGCACAATGCTGAGTGCCCCCATACCGGAGAATGAGAGTTCCAATGAACAAGCGATAGCAGCCATTACTACAGAAACCCATGACCCCACAAAGGTCCCAACAAGCACCCCGGTCCTGTTTGGCCAAAGATTGCGGAACAATAAATAAACCCCATAACCGGATAGGACTCCGATCACCGCCATGTTAAGAATGTTCGCGCCCAATACGGTGATCCCGCCATCAAGAAAGATAAAAGCCTGTAGTGCTAGAACAGTAGTTATGATGATCGCTGCTGACCAGGGGCCTAAAAGCACCGCAGCTAACATACCGCCAAGAAGATGGCCCGAAGTTCCACCTGCAATGGGAATGTTGATCATCTGCGCTGCGAAAATAAATGCAGCCATCACTCCCATAAATGGTATCTGACGCTCCTGTAGTTCTTTATTGGTCTTGGTAACTGCATAACCAACAGCAATACCGCCCAGAGCCCAGGCAGTTCCAAATGTCTTTGGATCCAACAAACCATCAGGTATGTGCATCTTTTCGATCCTCCTTAGAATAAATAACAAGAAAAACAAAAAAACCACGACTTCTGTCCACTTCTGTGGAAACCAGAACCTCCGTGGTTCATATTATTTTATATTTAGTTATGATTTTATTTTATATATTCTAGCTCAAATTAAAAAATCCTGCAATCAAATAAATAATTTATTTTTTATTTAACTCCCGCAGAATGAGCCGGGCTGTCTCTGCGGCAACCTCACCAGTTAAAGCAATACACTGTTTCATATGGTCTTCAGACCCTAACTCCATACCTTTGGTCAGTACACGGCAGCATGTGCTCTTATGGCGTCTTTTAAAAGTATCATGCAGTTCCTTAGCCAAAGCCATGACTTTGTTGACACATGGATCACCCTCTGTTTTTCTGCCGAAAAACATACCCAGGGCTAAAACACCGCCGTTAATTGCACCACAGGTGCAGCCTGCACCCCCAATACCAACAGGAAACCCTGATGCCATAGCTATCACATCATCTGGGAGAGGCAGTTCAAATTCATCCTTAATAGTTTTCACAATTGCTTCGGAACAATAATAGTCCCCCCGGCGGTAATAATCACCCGCTCTCTTTTCTATCCTCTGAAGATCGATAATCTTTTCCATAGGAAAGGCGCCCTCCTAGGTTAATGACTCACACAAAGTTAACCATTAACACTACGCTCATAGTGTAACAGACCGGGAAGCTGTAGTGATCGCTTCCACAGCTGCATACATATTGGTTACCTTACCAACTGCCAGTTTCTCTTTTAAACCATAGTAATCCAAACATGTACCACAAGATAAAATTTCAACACCCTTTTCTTCCATTGTTTTGAGTATTTCTAAAAGCTCAGATCCTTCTGTGGTAAGGAAAACACCGCTGTTCATAAATATCAGCTGTTTAATATTCTCCATCTGAGTCAAAGTATAAAGGAAACTTTTCATCAGGATCTTGCCTAATTCTTCTTCACCCTTACCGAACAAATTGCTGGTGATAAGAATTACAGCCTTCTCCTGTTCTTCAGCAGATGTGTCAACAGCACAAGAGCTCTTTCTGATTAAAAGGTAATATTCCCCTTCCTTTTCCTCCACCTCTACAGAAAAGCCCTTGCTCGTTGCCAGTCTTGTGACATTTTCTACTGCAGTGCGGTTATCAACAATTGTTGTGACCTCATCACTTTCTTCCAGAGCTTTTTTTGTCAGAATCACCGGTTGAGGACAGGATAGCCCTCTGGCATCAACGACCTTCTTCATCACCGATCAATTCCTTTCTATCAAAATTTGCGCTTTATAAAAGCAGGTTAAGTTACTAACAATCAACCGGAAGTGCAGATTTCGTAAACAGCCTGCACAACCTTTTCCATCTCCTCCAGTGTATTAAAGTAACCCGGACTAAGGCGGCAAGCTCCCTCCTTCACAGTCCCCAGTGTCCTGTGTGCCAGAGGAGCACAATGCAGCCCAGATCTGGATAAGATTCCGTATTTTTGATCCAGCAGAAAGCTTACCTCCCCACAATCTCTACCCTTGATATTGAAAGAAACAACAGCTGTCTGCCGCCTGCTGTCACAGGGCCCATAGAGGATCACCCCTTTAATCTCTTTAAGGCCCTGCACTAAATAATCGGTCAACTCCTGTTCATGACGGCGAATTTTCTCAAGCCCTGTTTCTTGAATAAACTTGACCCCTGCACACAGCCCAGCAATACCAGGTGTGTTGGGAGTGCCGCTCTCTAACTGATCCGGCAGAAAATCCGGCTGGTAGATCTGTTCTGACAGTGACCCTGTACCCCCCTCAATCAGAGGACGGATCTTAAGACCTGGCCTGATATACAGCCCACCAGTACCCTGGGGGCCAAACAAACCTTTATGCCCCGTGAAGGCAAGAAGATCAATTTTTTGTTCCTCAACATCAACAGGCAGCACTCCAGCACTTTGAGCCACATCCACCATAAACAAAATACCTTTTCTGCTGGCAAGCTTACCAACCTCTTCAATTGGCATAATGGTGCCAGTAAGATTGGAGGCATGGAGCAGACAGATCAGACGGGTTCTGTCTGTAATAGCCTTCTCCACTGAACAGGGGTCCAAACTCCCATCAGGAGCACACTGCACAACCGTTATTTCCACACCCTGCTTTTCTAAAGAGTAGAGAGGCCGAGCCACAGCATTGTGCTCCATACTGCTGGTCACTACATGATCACCAGGCTGCAAAATCCCCTTAAGCCCTATATTGATGGCTTCGGTTACATTCTTTGTAAAAACGATCCGGGAACTATCCTTGATATTAAACAGTTCTGCCAGGGCATCACGTGCCTCCAGCACAATCTGTCCTGCAGCTATGGTTCTGCTATGGCTACCTCGCCCCGGGCTGGCCCCGATCTGCCGGTTAAATTTATCCACCGCCTGGTAGACAGATTCCGGCTTAGGCCAGGTAGTAGCTGCATTGTCTAGATAAATCTCCTCTCTGTTATCCAAGCTTGATCATTCCCCTGTCTAACCGCTATTAGTTGTTTGATACCTGTTTGCTGAACAGTACTCCTTATAAAGACCAACACTGCTAGAGCATATCAACAATCACTGCTTTGCTTTTATATTGTTATCCATTGGATCTATTATATCCTGCTAGTTTATTGATAACTTTTTTTTATATATAGAGCAAAGAAAAAAACCGGCAGATAACCGGTTGTTAGGCATGGTAAAATGCTACAGTTCAAGAAGGAGTATTATCGACTAGATAATCTTTGAGAAAGCGGTAAAATGATTCCATAACAGGGGTTAATGCCCTGTCATGTCGGGTGATAAAGTACAATCCCCTTTCCAGTGAAAGATCGTCAACCTGTAGCAGAGCGATTTCCCCGGTCTGAACCCGTTTTTCCACAGCAAACTTAGAAACCAGGGAGATACCGAGCCCAGCTGCCACTGCATTGACAACCGCTTCAGTACTACCCAATTCCAATTTTATATTGAGCCTGTCAAGGGATATACCCTTTTCCTGGAGCTTTTTTTCGATAACCTGTCGGGTTCCAGACCCCTTTTCTCTGAGGATAAAAGGCTCTGCCACTAGATCTTCTACGTCTACCATTTTCTTTTCTGTTAAGGGATGGCCTTTAGGTGCAATGATGACCAATTCATCCTGATAGATAAGTTCCTGCTTCAGTGCAGGATTATTTATTACTACACCGATCACCCCTGCTTCAAGTACACCATCTGCAACCATCCTGGCTATATCAGTACTATCAGCAATCTCCAGCTTGACATTAAGCTTGCTATAAAAACTTTGAAAACGGCCGAGAACCGTAGGCAAGATATATTCTCCCGGTATTGTGCTGGCACCCAATAACAGGTCACCGTGCAAATCATTTGTCAATGCTTGTACCTCAACCAGGCTTTCTTTAATTGCTGCCAGAATCCGGCAGCAGTGTTTATAGACCACCTTACCTGCTTCAGTTATCTCCACACTGCGGCTTGTGCGGTAAAGGAGAGGCACACCGTAATACTTTTCCAGAGCATTCAGCTGTTTGCTGACAGCAGGTTGGGTTAAATGCAGCACCTGCGCCGCCTTGGTAAGGCTTTTTTTCTCAACAATAAGAACAAAAGTCTGCAACCAGGACAAATTCATAATAATCACACTCTCTGTCTGGTTTGTTATTATTCACTTTATTTCGATCATTATTTACCAGAATACTAATATTGTATCATATATAAAGATTTTCTTCGCTTATCAAAGCTTATTATCCTTTTTTCACAACAAAAAAATGCTTGCGGCTTATAAAAAGAGGCTTCTTTCATCAAGAGCAGAGCTTTTTCCTAATTGTCTAGCTCTGTTTGATCACTTACAATTATTCAAGAGGTGATCTTTTTGCGTACCGGCTATGCAGATCTCCCTTTACACGGAGGACAATGCCCCCGCTGGCTTTTTGAGCGGATGGTCAAATTAGGCCGCTCTGTGCTGTTGATCATCGCCCAGGAGGAAGGAACAAAAGCTATCTTATCTAAACTGTCTGATCCCTACTGGTTTCAGGCCTTAGGCTGCCTGCTGGGTTTTGACTGGCACTCCTCAGGTCTAACCACCACAGTCTGCGGTGCATTAAAAGAAGGATTGCGTGGCTGTGAACGGGAACTAGGGCTGTTTATAGCTGGGGGAAAAGGTAAAACGTCCCTTAAAACACCCCAAGACATTATTAACTACGCTGATAAGTACAGCCTATCTGTAAATCCTGATCAACTGATCTATGCCAGCAAGATGAGTGCCAAAGTGGATAACACCGCAGTTCAGGACGGTTATCAGCTTTATCATCATACCTTTATTTTCACCAGCAAAGGGGATTGGGCAGTTATTCAGCAGGGAATGAATGCCAACACTAAACGGGCTCGCCGCTACCACTGGTTGGGGAGCCAGGTGGAGGACTTTGTTAATGAACCCCATAATGCCATCTGCTGTGATCAGCGGGAAAAACAAATCTTAAACCTGGTGGACCGAAAAAGCGATGACAGCCGACAGACAATCACCTCTCTCAGCTGTGCCAAACCTGAAGAAATAACCAAAGAATATAAAAAACTGATTCTCCCTGCCCGCCATTCCCTTTATGAGAAAGATATCCAGCCCAAAAATCTGGAACGGATCCTGCTCAAAACATATGAACAGCAGCCTGCCAGTTTTGAAGCTGTCCTTTCCATACCAGGAATTGGGCCTAAGACTATCCGCGCCCTTTCCCTGATCTCTGAACTGGCCTACGGAGTGCGCCCTAGTTATGATGACCCGGCAAAATTCAGCTTTGCCCATGGAGGGAAGGACGGTTATCCCTATCCGGTAAATAAAAAGGTTTACGACCAGTCCATCTCCATTCTGGAGCAGGCTATCAAGGAAGCTAAATTGGGAAGGGAAGAAAAGCTAAAAGCATTCAAAAGGTTGCAGTACCTAACGACTAAATAAAATCAAAAACCAGGTATCCCCTTTTAGAATACCTGGTTCTTTCCTATCAGCAAGCAGTCCTATAAGCCGGGTTCTGTGCCTTCGTTTCCGAAGGTGGTGATCATCTGTCTTGGACACCGGTTACCCGATGTCTCCAGCAACCTACCCGGAGGCGGAGCGGGCAACTCCATTGCCTCCCTATTCGGTCTTGCTCCGGGTGGGGTTTACCTGGCCGGCCAGTCACCTGACCGCCGGTGCGCTCTTACCGCACCGTTCCACCCTTACCCAGCGCTGCTGGGCGGTTTACATTTCTGTGGCACTTTCCTTGGGGTTACCCCCACTGGGTGTTACCCAGCACCCTGCCCTATGGAGCCCGGACTTTCCTCACGCACCGCTTTTCAGCTTCTGGTACGCGCGATCACCCAGACTGCTTGCCTCCAACTATTCACTTCTCAAGTTTTATAATTATAACACCATCCTGCTCTGGTTGCAAATCAGAAATTAGATGCATCACTCATGGCAATGGCCTTCTGCACTTCTGCATCCAGTTCTTCAGGTAATCCCATGATCTTCACATTGAGGAAACCACGCACAATCATTGCTGTAGCCTCATCCTCAGTAAGTCCCCGTGCCATCAGGTACTCAATCTCCTCCTGGGCGATCTTACCCACAGCAGCCTCATGGGAGAGTTCCACACCATCCACGCGTGCCTCCAGTTCAGGAACAGCGTAGATCACACCCTTTGGAGAAAGCATCAAGCCGCGGCACTCCAGGTGTCCTTTGGCTCCTTCCCGTTCACCTACCAGACGACCCCGGTTGACGATCCGCCCACCCCTGGTAAGGGACCTGGCGATGATCTCCGCTCTGCTGCCTTCACCCTGCAGTACCACCTGGGAACCAACATCTATATCGGAATTGGGGTAGCCAACAATGATTGAGTGATACCTGGCCACACTGTTTTTCCCCTTTAAATAGGTAGTTGGATACATCTGGACGGTCCTGACCGGTGTCATACTGATGTAGTTAGAAAGGTAAGTGCCCCCCTCCTCAACTACTGATACTGTGCGGGGCCGCACAACAACCTCTTCACCCCAGTTGTGTATCATTGTAAAAGTGAGTTTTGCGTTTTTTTTCACATAAATCTCTGTGATTCCAATATGCATACCCGATCCGATATGACTTGCTGTGGTGCAGCCTGTAATGATGTTCAGGTCTGAACCCTCTTCAGCAATAATGATATTATGGGCGCTCTGAAGCAAGCCCTCTCGACCGATAAACATACAGGCCTGAAGGGGGTAAATCGCCTTAATCCCCGGCAGTGCCCTGATAAAGTAACCCCTGTTTCCCTCCAATGCTGCTTTTGCGGTGTACTTGTCCTTATCAACCTCTACTAAATTCCAATAAAGATCATGGAGCCAATCATATTTTTCCAGGGCCTCTGCAGTACCCATCACCTCCAGCCCTTCCTGCAACACGCTGGCATGGATTACCGAATTATCCTGCAGAATAAAAGTACCAGTTCTCTCTTTCTCTGTTGTATCCACCCCAGCAACAAGCATATCTTTTTTCTCTTCTTCTGGGAGTTCCTGGATGTTCTCTAAATAAGGATGCTCCTTTCCCCCTGCCTCAAAATTCGATATATCTATTTCTTCTTCATTGAGAGCATTCTTATTAAGTGCCTTTAATGCCTTTTGGCGCAGTTCCTCCTGCATCTACAATCCCTCCTTATGCCAGACATCTGGTGCAGTCAGCATATCCGTATTTCTGAATACACCCCAGCAACTCCCTGGGGTTTAAACCGGTACAGGACAGTTCACCATGATAGAGAACATGTCCAATATCTGCAGGAACATAATCAAGGATATAACCGGTGTGGGTAATGATCAGCCCTGCTTTTTTCCGGCTTTCTTTTGCTTCTCGCCGCGAACATACCGGTTTGTGGTAGCCATCTTTTTGCAGCAAACGGTTGACTGCATCTCCTATGATGGCAATATTCTCCAGGTCGACTCCAGATTCAGGTTCATCAAGTAAAACTAAATCCGGGTTTTGCACCAGAAGCTGGAGCATTTCTGAGCGCTTGACCTCCCCACCCGAAAAACCGTAGTTCACATCCCGCTCAAGAAATGAAAGCAGGTTGAGAGGCTCTGCCAATTCATTAATATTATTTTCTTCCCTATCAGTTGCTTGGAGCAAATCACCCAGAGATACCCCTCTCAGGACAGGAGGGCGCTGAAAAGAAATCCCTATCCCCAATTTCGCCCTTTCGGTAACCGATAGGGATGTGATATCCTTTCCCTTAAAAAAGATCTTGCCACTTGTTACTTGATATCTATCAAATCCCATGATCGCTCCCAGCAGTGTTGATTTGCCAGAACCATTGGGCCCAAAAAGAACATGGGTTTCCCCTGGTTTAATGTGGAGATTAACTCCCTTTAATATAGTTTTCCCTCCTACTGCAACATAAAGATCCTCTACTCTTAGCATTGCTGCCTCCCTCATTCAAAAAATATACCGAAATTTTCACAACAACTATGTTTTCTTTATTTGCGGCTAAAATCCTTCCTCTATCATAGGAATTCTGGTATAAACACTAAAGAAAACATAAAATTCTCTTTATTATACATGATCAAATAAATTAAATTACACTGGTAGCACCCCGGTAAATTAACCCTCTCATACTATCAACTGTGATGGTTCCGTCATCCCTCAGTATTTTAGTTGCCCCATCAACCCCAACTATTGCAGGGATACCCAGGTTCAAAGCTACAATAGCAGCATGAGAGGTAAGACCTCCTTCCTCTGTAATAACCGCTCCCGCCTTCTGCAATGCAGGGACATAATCCCGATCAGTGCTGACAGCAACCAGAATATCTCCTACCTGAACTTTCTCCAGAGCCTCATCAGGTGTTGTACAAATGCGCACCTTACCGATCACTGCTCGATTGCCAATGCCCTTTCCTCTGGCCAGTACCTCCCCTACAATATGCACTTTGATCAAATTGGTAGTACCGGGAACCCCTGCTGGAACACCGGCAGTGATCACAATCAGATCACCACATTTAATCAATCCTTCATTTAAACTGGCATCAACCGCATTTTTAATCATCTCATCAGTGTTATTTATATCTTCTGTGGGCAGGCTCTGCACCCCCCACACCAAACATAATTTGCGGCGCACCCTTTCATCAGGACACACCGCAATGACCGGTGCCCGAGGACGATACTTAGAAACGGACCTGGCTGTAAATCCTGATTTGGTGGAAGTTATGATTGCGGCTGCCCCCAGATCCTGGGCAATGGTGCAGGAGGCATGGCTGATCGCATCTGTGGTAGTATTGGGTCTCTCTGCTGTTCTTTGCAGAAGTATGTTTGCATAATCCAGTGATTCTTCAGTCCGTTCAGCAATTTTGGACATCATACGGAGCGCTTCTAGAGGGTATTTACCTGCGGCTGTCTCCCCAGACAGCATAACAGCATCTGTCCCATCAAGAATAGCATTAGCCACATCACTGGCCTCAGCCCTGGTGGGGCGCGGGTTACGGATCATTGAATCCAGCATCTGGGTAGCGGTAATCACCGGTTTCCCAGCACGATTGCACTTTTTGATGATGGTTTTCTGGATTAAAGGAACATCCTGTGCTGGTATGACAACCCCCATATCCCCTCTGGCAACCATGATGCCATTGGATACCTTGATGATATCATCAATATTCTTGACCCCTTCCTCATTTTCGATTTTAGAGATAATATGAATATCAGCATCTCGGGATTCCAACAGGCGCCTGATGGCCAGCACATCACTGGAGCGTCTGACAAAAGATGCTGCTATAAAATCGACACCCTGTTCAATACCAAAGTTAATATCATTGATATCTTTTTCAGTTAATGAAGGAAGGTCAAGGGAAACACCCGGAACATTGACATTTTTCTGATTGCCCAGTTTTCCCCCTGTAATCACCTTACAAAGGATTTCCGTTTCTGTTGTGGAGATAACCTCCAGTTGCAGCATTCCATCAGCTATCATAATGGTGTTACCTGCTGCCACAATTTGCGGCAGTGTGCGATTGGTGATGGAAAACCGTTTCTCATCACCTAAAATATCTTCTGTGGTGATGACAACCTGGCTACCTTCCTTTAAAGTTACCTGATCTCCTTTGACATAGCCTGTACGGATCTCCGGCCCTTTGGTATCAAGCATCAAGGCAATACTTTTTCCCGTTTCTTCCATAGCCTGGCGCAGTCTAATAATACGTGCCTCATGTTCTTCATGAGTACCGTGTGAAAAATTTAAGCGCGCCACATCCATACCCGCTTCTATCATCTTCTTCATCATCTCTAGCGAATCGCTGGCAGGACCAATGGTGCAAACAATCTTGGTTTTTCTCACTGTCAAACCCCTCCATTCTAAATGGCAAGAACAGCAGCCAATTCCCAGATGCTGCGGTCCAATACCTTTTCTCGACTCAAAACATCTTCCAAATCCAAAGCCAACAATTCCCCTGCAGCAATCCCTACCATCTTTCTATTTGCTCCCTGTAATAAAAGCTCAACAGCTTTCGCCCCCATGCGGCTGGCCAGCATTCGATCCAATGCAGTAGGAGTACCACCACGCTGTAGATGGCCTAGGATAGTGATACGGGTCTCCAGACCTGTCCTTTTTCTAATTTCATCCCCAACCTCTATAGCACTGGCTGCACCCTCAGCAACAATGATAATACTATGGAGTTTACCGCGGTTGATGCCTCTCTCTAACTTGAAGATCACCTCATTCATATCCAGATCTATCTCCGGAAGCAGAATGGATTCTGCCCCACCGGCAAGACCAGCATAAAGGGCAATCTGACCAGTTTTTCGCCCCATCACTTCAATAATAAAAACCCGCTCATGTGAAGTAGCAGTGTCCCGGATCTTATTGATGGCATCTACCACATTGTTTACTGCAGTATCAAAACCGATGGATAGTTCAGTACCTGCCAGATCATTGTCAATCGTTGCTGGTATCCCCACTACCGGCATTCCGCATTTAGCCAGAGCGATAGCACCACGCATTGAACCCTCCCCACCGATCACAACTAATGCATCAATCCCTTCCTCCTGCAGATTTTTGATAGCCTTCCGTTGGCCCTCCTCAGTTTTGAATTCCTCACATCTAGCTGTGTGTAGAATGGTGCCTCCCCGATGAATAATATCAGCCACCGACCCCAGCGAAAACTGGACAAATTCCTTTTTCAAAAGCCCCAAATACCCTCTTTTGATCCCTATAACCTGCAAACCTTGAAAGATGCTCATCCGGACCACTGCTCTGATAGCTGCATTCATTCCGGGTGCATCACCGCCACTGGTAAGCACACCGATACGATTCACCTCATACATAACACCAACACCTTTTCCAACTCATATAACTATTTTTCCCTTGTTCCTTTCCCCTATGCCAGTACTGATCAGATAACAGCAACCAGGCTCAATAGCAAAAAACCTGCAGTGATAGCTGCAGGTGATAATAAAGTAATAAGGCTGGATAAAAACATTATCAAAATGTAATATTGCTCGCTAAGATTTCATGGGCTTCTTCAGCTTCCGACTCAGGCACAAGGATTTCTACAGAGCTCCCATTTCCATTTTGTGATATACCAGCAGGACGAAGTGTAGCCAACACACCCTCACCCATCAGCATATTCATCACCGATTCTGCTCGCTCCCGGTTTGACGCAATATAAATCACTGTCCACATTGATTTTGGTCCCCCCTCCAAAATCTTCGCAGATCGATCTTAATTCAGCCTACGCCACTAAATTCTTTCTTTATCTATCTTTCTTTATCTATATCTATAATACTATTCTGACGCAGTGTCGATAACACCATGCCTGGTATAGATCTCAGCTTTACCCCGTACCTTGATGGCAGAGGTATTCTCAGTAAACTGTGCGATCATCACTTCACCTTTATCCAATTTTTCAGTATGATGAAATCTGGTATCCTTCCCGCGAGTAAGTCCAATAATGGTCACACCATTTTCTAATGCTTTGATTGCTATATACTCCGCCTGCACAACACTGCTGCAATCATCCATCAGCAAACCCCCTTTCTCTATACAACTAGAAATCAGGCTGTCTCTTGATGATCAATTCCGGCCAAATAAGCTGAGTCTTTGCTCAGATAATAGCAGGATCCAGGGCCGCACAGTTCTTCAATCAAGTAAATTAATTTCTGATCTTTATCTACTCCAAAGGATGATCCGGCCCGTACCAAAGCCCGGTCTTCAACAAAATACAGCAAGACCGGGTTGATCCCCTGATGCTGAGCCAAAAGGACCCTCAGTTTCTCCAGTATTTCTGGAGTAACCGCATAGGAATTAATCCTAATATATAGATAGTGTTCAGGGTTGACAGGTACAGTTTCCAAGGGTTTTACCCCCTCACCGAAGATGCGGTATGATTCATCCTGTATGCTTAAACGCCCCTCTACCAGCACCAAGGCATCCTCTCTCAGGTATGAGCTTTCATCAATGTTCTTTGGGAAATAGATAACATCCACACTGCCCCTTTTATCTTCTACAGTAAAATAGATCACACTGTTCCCCTTTTTAGTTGTGCTGCGTTTTAATGAGGTGATCATGCCACCTATTTTGATATGCTCCCCATCCCGGTAGCGTCCCAATTCTCCGATACCAGTACTTGTTTTTCGGGAGAGAATACGCTCATATCCCTCCAGAGGATGACCGCTTACATAAAAACCCAACATCTCTTTTTCCCGTGCTAACAGTTCCCTTTTGGGATACTCAGGTACCTGGGGAAGAGTATGCTGCTTATGCTCTCTTACCGGTTCATCCAGCATATCCAGCAATGATATCTGGCCGGTTAGCTGTAGGTCCCTGTCCCTCCTGACTGCCTGTGCATTTTCTATACATTCATCCACGATCGCCATCAGCTGTGACCTGTAGGCCCCCAGTGAATCAAAGGCCCCACACAGGATCAGGCTTTCTATTACCCGTTTATTCACCTGATGCAGATCCACCCGCTGGCAAAAATCATCTAAGGATAGAAAAATTCCTCCCTGCCTGCGGGCTTCAATAATTGCCTGGACAGCCCCTTCACCTACATTTTTAACAGCAGCCAATCCAAACCTGATACTGCCCCCTGTAACTGTAAAGTTCTCCAGGGACTCATTAACATCAGGGGGTAAAATATCAATTTTTAACCTGCGGCATTCCTGGATATAATAAGAAACTTTGTCCGAATTGTTTCTGAAACTAGTCAGCATGGCCGCCATAAATTCTACAGGATAATGAGCCTTTAAATAAGCTGTCTGATAAGCAATCAGTGCATAGGCAGCAGAATGGCTTTTATTAAAACCGTAACCGGCGAAGTGCTCCATCAGATCGAAAATCTCCCCAGCCACACGCGGGCTTACTTTGTTTTTTTGAGCGCCCTCAATAAAACTTTGTCTCATTGACGCAAGAACTTCCGGTTTCTTTTTACCCATAGCCCTGCGCATATTATCCGCCTCAGCCATAGAGAATCCAGCCAACTCACAGGAGATCTGCATGACCTGTTCTTGATAAAGAATTACCCCATAAGTTTCTTTCAGTATCGGTTCTAAGGTGGGATAGAGATACTCTACTTTAGTCTGACCATTTTTCCTGCTGATGAAATCATCAACCATTCCACTCCCTAGTGGGCCGGGCCGGTAAAGAGCAACCAAAGCGATTAAATCCTCAAAACGCTGGGGTTTCATATTTTTTAACAGGTGACGCATCCCTGTGCTCTCTAACTGGAAGACACCTGTAGTTTCCCCGGACCCCAATAGTTCATATGTTTTTTGGTCATCTAAAGGAAAATCGTCAGGGTCAAGCTTGATCTGTCTCCCTGATTCGATAATCTTCAGTGTATCTCCGATCACAGTCAGGGTACGAAGCCCCAAAAAGTCCATCTTTAAAAGTCCGATCTCCTCAACGGTCTCCTTGGGGAACTGAGTGATTACTGCATCACCATTTCTCTGGAGAGGCAAAAAGTTTACCAGCGGTTCCCCAGCGATCACAATACCTGCGGCATGAGTTGATGCATGGCGTGGCATTCCTTCGATAGCACGGGCAAGATCTATGAGTTGCTTGACCTCTGGATCACTGTCATAAAGCTGTTTCAGTTCCGGGGTCTGGAGTGCTTTATCAAGGGTGACTCCCAGTTCTTCAGGAACCAGTTTGGCGATCCTGTCCACCTCTGACAGAGGCAGGTTTAAAACCCTCCCCACATCACGGATAGCCGCCCGGGCCATCATTGTACCAAAGGTAATGATCTGAGCCACATGATCCTTTCCATATTTAGAAACCACATAATCGATTACTTCTTCCCGTCGCTCATAACAAAAATCGATATCTATATCAGGCATGGTAATACGATCAGGATTGAGAAACCGTTCAAAAAGGAGGCCGTATTCCAGTGGATTGATATTGGTGATCCCCAATACATAAGCTACCAGCGATCCCGCCGCAGAACCACGGCCTGGCCCTACCAAAATCCCTTTCCTGCGTGCCCAGTTAACAAAGTCTTGAACAATCAGGAAATAGCCGGAAAAACCCATCTGCTGAATCACACGCAGTTCATGATTCAACCGCTCCCGGGCTTCCTGGGGAACATTACCTGAAAAGCGTTGAACGATTCCTTCCTCACAAAGTTTGCGCAAATAAGAATCCAGGTCAAAGCCCTCAGGAACCTGATACTGAGGCAAGTGCATCTGGCTGAAATCAAACTCCAGCTGGCAGCGTTCAGCAATTTCCCTGGTTATCCTCAAAGCATCTAGATCATTGGGGAAAAGGGAAGCCATTTCCGAGGCGGATTTTAGATAGTACTCCTGCCCATCAAAACGCAAACGGTTTTCATCCTGTATGGTTTTCCCGGTCTGGATACAGAGCAGAACATCGTGTATCTGTGCATCTTTTCTCTGAATGTAATGGGAGTCATTGGTAACAACCAGGGGGATCCCTGTTTCAGCTGAAAGTTTACGGAGTGCTTCATTTACCAACTGCTGCTCAGGCAGATGGTGATCCATCATTTCCAGGAAAAAATTATCTTTACCAAAGATTTCCCGATACTCCATGGCGGTTTGGCGAGCTTTATCATAGTCCTTGTCGAGGATTAATCTGGGGATTTCTCCTGCTAAACAGGCGCTTAAGCCGATCACACCTTTGCTGTGCTCAGCCAGCAGTTCCTTATCTGCTCTGGGTTTATAATAGAACCCTTCAAGATAGGCATTGGACACAATTTTAAGCAAATTTTTATATCCAAGCTCATTTTCGGCAAGAAGCACCAGATGATGTGGTGAATCATCTATATGTGCCTCTTTATCAAAACGGCTGCGGGGTGCCATATAGACCTCACAACCGATAACCGGGTGAATACCCGCCTTTTTAGCCAGTTTATAAAAATCTACAACCCCGTACATCACACCATGATCAGTAAGTGCAAGGGAAGGCATCTCCAGTTCAACCGCTTTCTGTACCAGGTCTTTAATACGGGATGCCCCATCCAACAGGCTGTATTCACTATGTACATGAAGGTGAACAAAATCTGAAGTCATATCTTATTTCTCCATTCATAAATCTCAATATATGGCAAGTAGAACAATTCCCCCGGTATCTTTCATCATTCCGGTGGGAGTTATAAAAGTCACCAGTCTTTGCCAGTAGTCTAACACAAGCCTCATTTGTAAACAAGTTCCCCTGCCAGCAGTGAAAAAAACCCCTCGCAAACCAAGGGGTATTTATTACTGTGAGTGGTAGGTTTTTTAAGGGAATGTATTAGGGAGTATTGATGTTTTGGGTGATTTGGTCGGGATGACTGGATTTGAACCAGCGACCTCACGGTCCCGAACCGTGCGCTCTAGCCAAACTGAGCTACATCCCGAACTTTCCGCTAATCATTTTACTTCTTTTTCTTTCGACAGTCAAGCACTATAGATCACTTCCCAACTTGAGTCCCTTTGCTATTACCCCTTTTTACCTGTAAAAAATCATAGATTCCTCTTTCAACATGATAAAGCACTGTAAATTTTTCTCTCCTCCAGAAAAGCTCTATTTTTCGATGTTTTTTGTAATACACTTCGACCAGAACAGACACTTTATTATTAATGCCTCCTGTATAATGGTATTCGGAGGTGTTATTATTGGCTGAAATGGGAGATAATGGATTTTATTATGACGGACACCGGCTTATTTATGTTACATACAGTTTCGAAGATTATCAAACTATCTGGGGTGGCAGCCTGAGTGATTATAAAGATTTCCTGTTAGCTCGACAGCGTAAGTTCCAACAGTTACAGGAAGAACATTTTGGTGCCTGGATTGTCTTGGTCCCCTTTGACCAGGAAGATTTTTCTAACTGGGTGGAGGAAAACCCTTTACATAAACAGTGCAGCAACCAACATGCCCGTTGGGCATTAAAGGTTGCTAGCGATCCTTCACATTTAGTAAAGATTCGCAACCGGCACCCGCTTCAGAACTACATTTTGAAAGATGAATCTCTCAAAGCAGTTCTTTTCGCTTGGTTCCTGCCTGTAATCACTCCCAATAGCTCTTCAATGCGCAAACTGAAAGAGCCTATTCCACAGCAACTGGTCAACCAGATCAGAGAAGAACTGATCACAGGATTACTGGCACCACTTCCCCAGTTTCAGCGCTACTCAACTACCCGGGGCACTGGTGTAGCCATCCTTCCAGGGGACAGGTTTGTTCATCCGGACACCATCGACAAGATCAGGGAACATACCATAGAATCACTGCTGCAAACATGGGATAGCTGTTCACCACACTATTTCAGCATTTCCAAACAGTACAGCTTTCCTACCTGTCCTCACTGGCATTTTCCACGGGTAGCAGTGCTCTGTTTCCCTTTGGTGGTATTGGGAAGCTCCTTTGATTGTGAAACCGTCACAATACGGATCAGCAGAGCTGATAGCAAAGATTTGCCCCTTCACACTTGGAAAAGCTATTTTCAATTCCTCAATGTGCAATTATACCCCGGAAGGGGAACCGATTTTGCCGCAGCCGGTTTTACAAAACACATCCACAACGAAATCCAGAGAGAACTGGCCTCTAAAGCAGAACTCCTTGAGTCTAAACACACTGCCTATCTGTGGCGTGTCAAATAACAGTTCCTCAAAAAGTGCCTTATTTCGGCAGTTTGAAATCGCCAGGATTGAAACAAAAAACCCGGCCTGTCGACCGGGTTTATATGATCCCTTTACATCCAGCGCATCAGTGCCACCAGCAGCACTACAGCACCTAGTAAAAAGCGGTACCAGACAAAGGGAAGAAAGTTTTTCTTTTGCACATACTTTAATAAAAAGCCAATACTTGCTGCTCCAGACAGTGCAGAAACCAGCATTCCAATCAAAAATGGAGCATCAACCATCCCGGGGTTTGCAAGTATGTCAGGCACTTTGATCAAACCCGCCCCGAAAATGACCGGTGCTGACAGCAAAAAAGAAAAACGTGCTGCACCCTCCCGGGTAAGCCCGAAAAGAAGACCAGTGGTCATTGTGATCCCTGATCGAGAAACACCAGGGATAATAGCCAGGGCCTGGGAAATACCGATCATCAGACTTTGCCCCAGGGAAATATTATTTATATCAGTAAGTTTTTTTCCCTTTCGATCCGCCCAATAAAGTATTACACCTAGTACAATCAGCATAACCGCAATCAATATCGGATTGCGGAAAACCGTTTCCGCCTTTTCCTCCAAAAGAAGGCCCATGATAGCTCCTGGAATGGTTGCCAGTACCAGATACCAGAAAAGACGGCCTTCAACCGTTTTCGTACCCTGAAAAGCTCCCATAATCAATTTGACCCAGTCTCTCCAGAAGTAAGCAATAACAGCTATCAGTGTTCCGATATGCAAAGCAATATCAAAGGTCAGCCCCGGATCGTGCCACTTGAAAAGCCAGGGAACTAAGACCAAGTGTGCTGAACTGGAGATGGGTAAAAACTCCCCTAAGCCCTGTACTATACCCATCACCACTGCCTGCCAAATTGTCACAAAAACTACCTCCTGTCATCTAATTGAATAATATATTTCTTATTGTAACTGCTAACGAATACGCCTCACACTGCTTTTTCCCTGGTGCATTTCCATCAGATATGCAATATCTGCAGAATCGGCCAGATGCTGGTTGTGGGAAACCATAATTACCTGCCGCCCCAGTGATTGACTGAAACCCTTGAGAAATTGCGCTAACTGTGGGGCATATTCTTCTGAAACATGCTTCCCGGGTTCATCCAGGACTGCAGGTCCACCCACTGGGGTTGGGAAGGCATGGAGCAAAGCAAGCCGTAGAGCGAGAGAGATGACATCCACAACCCCTCCCCCTCGGGCTTCCTGAGGAGCAGTCTCTACCCGGTAGTCACCATAGTTGGAACAGACATAAAAGTCTGCCTCCGGTCGATCACGCTTCTCTTCTATTACTACCTTGAATTCCATATCAGCACCAAAGACAAACTGCAGTGCCTGAGTAACCATCAGCTCCACCTGGCGGCGGCCCTGCTCCCGGGCATGTTTTGCCGCCTCAAGCAGCAGGAGACGCACCTGTTCCAGACATTCCTCATCCTGATGGATCTTTTCCAGCTTCTGTTTCAGAGAGGCTTCTTTTTCCAAAAGCTTGGCTTGCTCTCCCCGCTGTCTGTGGTATATCTCTTTCAGTTGTTCAAAATTCTTTTTCAAAAGACCGATGCCGCCGCTCACCGGGAACGCTCCTTTTCCAGCAGATCCCATGGAATCAGCTTCTTTGCTTCCTCCAGCAACTGATCCATCTCCTGCTTTAAGCTAGCTATTTTGTCCCCCAATTCCTCTGGTTTGACCCCATACTCAGCAGCCTTCTGGTAGAGCTTTTCCCTTTGCTGCTCCAGCAGTTCCTTCTGACTTAGAGCTCGCTCCCTCAAGTCACGGGATCTGCGCAGAGCCTCTTTCAGGTGATTGATCTGCTTTTCATACAGGGCTTGTTCTTTAGATTCTGCCATGTCTTCCCCCCCTTATCTATATTCATCCAGGACTCTCTCCACAGCTTCCTGATCCAGTTCTCCATAACAAACTGGACATCTTCCAATCTTCAGCAATAAATCCCTGAATCTTACCAAATACTGGTTAATATCTTGTTGATAGCGCTCTGCTGCCAGACAGGCCCCCTGGTAGGCCTTTTCTAATTCTTGCAACTCCTGTCGAATCTCCTGATAAACTGCTAACCTGCGCCCGTTATTCTCCATTTTTTCGAGATTATTTTCTACCTTTTCCAATTCTTTTGTTCGCTCTGTAATAAACACAATTTTCTTTATATAACGGTCAATATTTTCTAGTTCTCCCTGTACCTGGCCGAGTTCCTTCCACTCGTTAAAGTACGGATCAACCTTCTGGAGATGAGCATCAATCACTGGCACCTGTGCGGTTTCATCAATTACCTGTAAACAGCGTTCAAACTGCTGGTTGACTTGCTTTATCTCCATCTCCAGGGTAGTAAGAGATCTGTACCCATCAAAAATATTTTTCAGTTCCTGGTATTTCGCCTCAGTTTCATCAAGACCAATAATGGCAGCCAAGACCTTCTGTTTTTTTGCTAATTCAGCCTTATTCTCCTCCCATTCACTTTTGAGTGAGGTAAGTTCTTCAATCATCTGAGAAATATTTTCTATGCGCTGAAGTAAAAGCTCAATCTGTTCGATTCTCTTCTCCAGCTCTGGAAGGTGGTCATATGCTGTCAAGGCTTCTGTGATCTGCTCCAGTTCCTCCTGGCACCGTTTCTCCTGCTCTGACAGGCGCCTTAGATCAGTGTTCACGGAACGCTGGGCCAAATCGATAATATGGACTCCCCCTAGCTGTCCGATCACCTTGGCTCTGACTGACCCATTCTCAGCCAGCAAAAACGGTCCTTCCAATTGGGTGCCGAAATTCAATTCCACCTTGTTGTTTTCATCAATAAAAATCTTCCTGACACCGGAAGCCTGGATGATTTCAGCGGGGATCTCATTGCCAAACCCCTCAAAAACCAGTTCTTCCTTACCAGGTTTTCGTAATAGGTACTGGTTTTTCCCTGCTGTGCTCCGGAGGCGAGTGATCAGTGTTCCATCATTCAGTTCGATAGTTACCTTACAGACCCTGGCCCCGGCTCTGATAAAACTGCTCCCCCGGGGCTCATTATAGAGAACCCACCGCAGTGCTCTCACCACAGCGGATTTGCCGTAATCTGAAGGACCGACAATAACATTCAGCCCGGGCCCGAATTCTATTTCAGTGTGTTCATGGGACTGAAAGTTGTCGATAATAATTTTCTTGATGTTGGTCATCACTGATCATCCCCAAGGGCAAGAGACTCCTCTGCGCGAGCAATTCTGCGCACTGCCTCCTCTATTACCATAGCTGGCAGTTTTTCTGCCTTGGCGATCTCTTCCAGCAGAACCCGTACATCTGTTCGCTGGTAATTCCCCGCTGCCTTTACCTCTGCCATATACCCTGCCAACTTCTGTTCCCGGAAAGCGGCCTCCTCTAGACGGGACCTGTCCAGGACATCCTCACCCGGTGCAGCGCTTTTAAGCTTGATCTTTTCAACAACAGGCTGGGATCCGGAGAGGTCGATAATAACTACCTGCACAGGCCTTTTCATTTCCTGCTGGTGGTTAGAGAGACGGACCAATGCCCCAGGATTGATAAAATACTTTCCATCTATCACTGTATCAGGGAACCCAAGGTGGTTATGTCCGGCCAAAGTAAAATCCGCCTCTGTATCAGAGATCTGCTCAATCAAAGTGTAAAAAGCACCTGGGAAAAGAGCCCGCTGCAGCAGCATGCCATGCACCATATGGATAGCATAATCACAGTCTTTTTTCTTTACCACATAATCCAGTCTGCGGTCCCGGCGGTCCATCTCATAGTGATAACCCTGCCCGGTCAACTGCACCCGTAAACCTTTTTTCTCCAAATAAACAGCTTCCCTTCCCACCAGATGCACAATACCCAGTCTAGCAGCAAACCCCAGCATTGTGCGGGGTAGGGTCTCAATATTGTGCCCAAAGAGGTCATGATTGCCTGGTATAGTATATACCGGAACATTAAACTGCTGGTAGAGCTGAAGATAATCAGCGCAAACACTCAGTGCAGGGGCGGGAACATCAAAAAAATCCCCCCCATGGAGCACATAGTCCACTTCCTGTTCTTTGGCGATCTTCACAACCTCATTCAGCTTGGTGAGCAGTGTCTGAGGAAAGTTATCCTTCCTGTTTTCAGGGCTTGTGCCCCTCTTATGGTCATCTGTGAAATAAAGCAGGCGCATCCTTAACATCTCCCATAGTCTTAACCGTGTTATATGGGGTAGCTGAAACCTTATTATTCATTAACCGCTTGATAGGTGGGGCCAAAGGGCCCTTCGATCTTCTCTAATTTACCCTCTGCAGCCAGTGCTTCCAATAATGCCTGTACTTCATCCACAGTAACTGTCCGATCAAGGGCATTCTCTAACTCTGAAAGAATAAGGGTAATCTGTCCAAAGTGCAAGGGAAGATAATTGGAAATTACCCTAAACAATTCTGCATCAGTTCCACCAAAATCTCTGTCCAGTTCAGCAAAGGGATTTAATGAGCGGGGAGCCTGAGTTCTTGCACAGCGGATGCGGACAGATACGGTTCTTCCCACTATTGCTGAGGACACAAAGGCAGTACCTGAGGGCAAGTAAGGAAGCCTACCAGCCTCCTCTCCGGAAATGTCGGTTTCTTCTCTGATCACATCGATATCACTTGCTCTTACTGTACGGAAAATGATCTTGGTGTTCAGCTGAGCTGTGATGGTTTCATCCAGCAGAGCTGGCCGTTGGGTAGCCAGAATAAGAAACACCCCGTATTTTCTCCCCTCCTGGGCTACCTCCCGGAAAATACTCCGGGCTGGGGAAACAAATTCGATCCCTTTGCGGGCAAAGTTATGAGCCTCATCGGTCACAATAACAAAAGGAGGAAATTTATCAGCAGGGGGTTCCCCCCTCTGCAGAGCATCGATATAATCCCGGCGCATCCCATACAGTTTTCTGATCAAATAGGCGCTGAAAACAGTTAACAGCCAGATAGGCCCGCGGATCACCGTCAGCCGCCTCCGCAGAAGAGCATTTAGGATGGCAGAAATATCCTTCTGGAAAATCCCCTCCCTGTTCAAACGGTGCAGTCGCCAACTGATACCCCTCAAACTGCTAGGGTGGCCTGCCTGCCGGGCTATGTTGTCGATCTTCTTCTCAAAAGGGGAGTTTTCTCCGTAGTTCTTACGTATTTCCGCTCTGGTTTCCTCCTCTTTTTCCGCCAGCCTGATGCAGTAATCGAGTTTTTGGGCAAATGATATAAATGAGTCCTTTGGTTGGTGGATAGCCTTCAGGGCATTATCCATCCCTTCTGTAAAATTACCCCCGGCAGCCCTTAGGAGAGAGGCAAGATCATCGCTGGTCAGGTCCTCAAAATTGACACCTGTCTCCCGGCCCACTGTCAAAATTTCCGTATTGCTGGCATATTTTTTAGCTATCCCCTCATCCATACCTTCAAAAGGGGTGTTAAAACTCATTTCATAATGGGGATCAAAGATCAGGGTGGGAATTCTTTTATCCATCAGTTCCTCCAAGATCACCCTCATCCCGAAGGACTTGCCTGAACCGGACCCCCCGAAAATCCCGATATGGGGGTATTCCTGCATAGCCTTGTGGTCAAAGACAAAGGGCACACCCTTCTGGGGGAGTATGCCTTCCCCTTTTTTATAGAGAGGAGCGAGATTTTTCAATTGATCAGGCAGGGTCCCCTGCATATCCTCTGTTCCCAAGATCACACCCAGCACTAAACCACTGTCCGGTTCACAAGGGAGCAGTAGGTCAGCCACCTCAGCAAAGGAGGGAAGATGGACAGCAGCACCAACAGCCACAGGGTACGGAATATCAGTCAGGATCCTTACCTTGGCTAGGTGAATGGTTTCCTCACCTAGGCGAAAACCCACCTGTTCCAATCCATTCCAAACAGCTGGATCGATTAGAGGGCTCTGTTCCATGGTTAGAGGAAGAAATCTATTGAAAGATTTGGTCTCCACCACTTCTCCCCTAAGGTTTAATTCAGGGTCATCGATGACCAGGATCTCCCCGATCCTGAACTTGCGCTCCCTTGATGCTATATAAACAAACTGCTGGGTAGTCACACCAACAACCTGCATGAAATCTCCTCCCCTTCACAACTAAAGCTCTCTGTTTGCCCTGAGGGGTCTTAAAAACATCTCAACCATAGCCGGATCTAAACAGGCAGCGATCATAGCCTCTACCTGTTCCCTGCTCAGTCGCACCTCAGCATCTACCACATCAAGCCAAAGAGGGATACCCCTTCCGTGGGCTGGGGTTATACTGTATAAAAAGTTGAGAGCCGGCACAAGCTCTCTCTCCTGCTCCATCAAATAGTCAACAGCCACCACCTGAGGGTGTCCGGCAAAACGGACGTAGAGGCGCCCCTTTTCTCCCCTGGTCCTCTCCCGCAGTTGGTACACTTCCCCGGGCTGCAGCACCCCGAACAAAATCTCCCGGTCACCCATCACACCATGACAAAGGGGATCCCCATCAAAACCAAGGATTTTCATCAGTGAACAACTGGCGATCTCCTCTGTCACCCCCAGCAATATAACATCCTCTCTGAGGGCTGCAGCTTTCAGTTCACTCCAAATATCTGGAGCATGCTCTTTCAACCGGTCAAAACCGCCATCCAGGAGCAAAAGACGGGGCTTTAAGGACACTGCCTGCAAGGCCACCTTTGTTTCAATTTGAGCTAATATCCCCCAGCGCAGGTGAGCCATTACCTCCTCCGGGCTTTTACCTCCTGTCAGGTATTTATCTATGATCTGCTGGTATCTGGGTAGGAGAGGTGAAAAGATCTCCTGCTCCCAGATCCTTTTATGATCACCGCCAGCACTGCTTGCATAAGCAAGGGCACGCAAAAAAGTTAGCAGGTAAGGATAACTAGCCCCATAAGTAACCAGTGACCCATCAACCCCTACCAGTGGTCTTCCCTGAAAAAAAGAAGAGATCTCCCTAACGGAAAGTCGACTCAGGGGGGTGAATACCCCTTTCTGCTCTGCCCGCCGTCTTCTCTCTCTGTTGCTTCCTCCCACTTTTGAGCGCTTTTCTAAATAAGTGTTCAAGCCTTTGAGTTCATCAAGCAGTTTGTCCTCAGGGAGCAAACAGTTCACCCCTATCCAGGATCGATCAATCCATTAGAGATCCAATAGTGCTTAAATTCTCCTTTAATAAAAAAAAACCTCCCCACTACAGAAAATTGACTGGCCTCACAGACCATTAAAATGTCAGATTATAGAAAAAGGCTAATAAGGTCATAACCGTATTCCACATGCTGTGTGCTACAATGGCAGGATAAATAGATGCCGATTTCTCGCAGAAGAGGGCTAAACAGGCACCCCCCAGTGCCAGCGGGAAAAACCTGACCAGATCAAGATGCATTGCCCCGAAAAGGCTGGCGGAAAGAACTATCCCGCCGACAATACCAAATCTAAAACGCAGAACAGGATAAATGAACCCCCGGAACAGCATCTCCTCACTCAGAGGCGCTAGAACACCTACCAGCAACAAAAGCAAGAGAATCTGCCTCCCGTCCTGGGTATTGAGGATCAGTTCAGCAATCGGTTGAGGTTGAGGAGGCTGAGGGAAGAGCGAAATAATGAGGGACATAACCACTGTGACCAGCAGTAAAAGTGCCATTCCTCCGCAAATTCCATATACAAACAGGCTGTTCCTGCTGCACCTCTTAAGCCCCACTGCAGCCAGGGGAGCTTTGTGCAGAAAGACCAAAATAAAAATAAGCAATATAATCAAAATGTGCTGCAGGAAACCTGCTGTAATTAAAAAAGCAGCCTCAAAGCTACCTATAGTTGGAAACAGCGAGAGCACCCTATTCACCAGCGGGTACCCATAAAGACCGAACAAAACACTATAAACAAAAATCGAAACCAAGATAACAGCACAATCAATCAACCCCCAGCGGGGCCGCTGGCGCAGATACAAAATTACTCCTCCTTATTCAAACCCTGGCACGGGGCGCTTGTTCGCGCTTTCGGTCATCCTGTCCCCCTAATCGCGGGGACAGTCCCGGTGATCGGTCAGTTTATCCCTGCCAGCACAGCGATCTGCGAAGGTTGTTACTTGCCCTTTACGAAGGAGCAGTCAACGACAGCCGAAGCAAATTCTACCGCAATACAAGGCAGCAGTTGCCAACTAGTCAGAACGAATTTCTTAATCGGAATTCCTGAATAATAAGAACTGTTAATGACACCGAATTCAAATTCTGACATCAGGCCTCCGGCATCCGACTTCTAAAATGGATGGCGTCATCGGAGCCGGTCGGCTGTCGTCTGCGGAGAGTATATGGGCAAGTTCAACCGAAGCCTATGTCGCAAGCGGCAGGGTTAAACATTGCTTATAATGGATACTTCTCTCGATCATTCAACCTGTCCCCCTGATTGGGCGAGGTGACATTCCCAGCGATCGGTCTAGCAGATTCTGGGCAGCGGCTCACCTTCCAGCATCCCCAGCACCCTTGTAGCCCCAAGTTCGGTCTCCAAGAGCACCAAACCCTCCTCTTCAGCGATTACTTGCCCGATCACCACAGAGCCTTCTCCCTCAGGCAGGCTGCGCATCGCCTCAAGGACACTGGCTGCTGCATCGGGAGCCACAACAGCGATCACTTTACCTTCATTAGCTAAATAGAGAGGGTCAAGCCCCAGCATCTCACAGGCCCCTACTACTTCCCTGCGCAGAGGAATTCTTTCTTCTTTGATCAGAATCCCCTTGCCGCTCTGTATTGCCAGTTCATTAAGAGTAGTAGCCAGGCCACCTCTGGTGGGGTCCCGCATACACCTGACACTCTCACCCCCAGCCTTCAGGATCGCTTTAGTTATCCGGTTTAAAGGGGTGCAGTCACTTTCCACAGGTGTAGAAAAGGACAACCCCTCCCGCTGGGCAAGGATCGTCAGACCATGATCCCCCATCGTGCCGCTGACGATGATCACATCACCCGGCTGCATATGCCTGGGTGAAAGGCTTCTCCCCGCAGGGATCACACCGATTCCCGCTGTGTTGATAAATACTTTATCAGCACTTCCCCGGCCAACCACCTTGGTATCACCGGTGACAATATGGACACCCGCTGCTTGTGCAGCTTTGCGCATAGACTGCACGATCTTTTTCAGATCAGAGATCAAAAGTCCTTCCTCAATAATAAACCCAGCACTTAAATAAAGGGGTTCTGCCCCACTTACTGCCAGGTCATTAACAGTTCCGCAGACAGCGATCTTACCGATATCCCCACCGGGGAAGAAAATAGGGTCTACCACAAAGGAATCAGTGGTAAAGGCCAGCTTTCCCCCATCAATATCCAGAACAGCCGCATCCAGCAGTTCATTTAAAATCGGATTTTCAAAGGCACCCTGAAACACATCTTTGATCAGTCTGTTGGTCAGAGATCCGCCGCTGCCATGCCCTAGAATAATCACATCATCATTGGAACTCAACTGCTAACACCAGCTTTCTTTCTTCCATAACGATAATATGCCGCACAGGACCCCTCAGTGGAAACCATACAGGGCCCAACAGGTTTGGCCGGGGTACATGCCTTGCCGAAGAGAGGACACTGATAGGGCAGTTTCAATCCCTTGAGAACCTCACCGCAAGAACACTTTTTCCTGCGTACCCCAGGCTGTATATCAAGCGGGAAGCGCTTTTTAGCATCAAACTGGGCGTATTCATCCCGCAGATCCAAACCGCTTTCTGCTACCATGCCGATACCGCGCCAGCGAGCATCTACAGGCTGGAAATATTTCTCGATAAATCCCACTGCAACAGGATTGCCCTCAGGACGCACCGCCCGTTTGTACTGGATCTCCACAGCAGGGCGGCCTTCCCGGTACTGGCGCACTATCATCAAGAGTGCCTCCAGTATGTCAGCAGCCTCAAAACCTGCCACCACACAGGGTTTCCCATATTCCTCGGCAATGAACCGGAAAGGTTCTGTCCCCAGAATTGTACAGACATGCCCTGGGTTGATGAAAGCATCCAGCTTCACCTCTGGATCCTCAAGCAAGGCCCTCATAATTGGGGGAACCAATTTATGCAGTGAAAAAACAGAAAAATTCTTAAGCCCCAATTGTACAGCCTGATCGAGAGCTGCAGCCACAACCGGGGTAGTTGTTTCAAAACCAACCCCTAAAAAAACCACCTGTAAGTCTGGATTTTCACTGGCTAACTGCAAGGCATCAGTTGGTGAATAGACAACCCTTACATCAGCTCCCTTGCTTTTCTCCTGTTGCAGAGTGCTTTCAGTCCCAGGAACACGCATCATATCCCCAAAGGTGGCCAGAATGATACCCTCCTGGCGGGACAGAGCCATCACCATATCCAGGTCCAGATCATCTGTGACACATACCGGACATCCCGGACCAGAGAGCAACTGCATCTGTTCAGGCAGAAGCTCTCTCAGACCGCTTCTGGCAATAGATACTGTATGGGTACCGCAGACCTCCATCACAGTTATCGGCCGGTCTATTTCCCGGTGGATGGAGTCAAGCAAAAAACGGGCATATTCCTTTTTATTGGAGTGCATTATATGCTTCCTCCCAGGCTTCGAATATTTCATTAGCTGCTTTTTCGTCAATTACCTGAATAGCATAACCCGCATGCAGAAGCACATAATCACCTACTTTGGCTTCCGGGGTCAGCATAATGTTAACTTCTTTCACATTTCCTCCGATATCCACTTCCGCCATTTGTCCTTTAATTTTTAATATCTTCGATGGAATGGCAAGACACATCTTTCCTAATCACCTCACTTGCAATATAAACTTGTCCCAGTGACAGACCACCATCATTGGTCGGAACCTTCCGGTGAGAAAGCACCTCAAAACCCTGTTCCGCCAGTCTCCTGATAAGCAGGAGATAGAGCAGTCTATTCTGAAACACTCCACCGCTCAAAGCCACAACACTCAGCCCTGTATCCTTCCGCATCCTTTCTAATACCTTAATGATCATTTCGGCAATTGTGCTGTGAAACCTTCCAGCGATGATTGAGATTGGTATATTTTGTTGCAGGTCCTCCAAGATCTCCTGAAAAGTACTGCGCACACCCAGTGTATAAGGATAGGTAGCGGTGTTAAAATCGAAACTGTAGGGAACAGCATCAGTGATATCTGCTTGTGTTTCCAACTCTATGGCAGCTTGTCCTTCATATTGGACTCTGGTACAGACCCCCAGCAGTGCAGATACAGCATCAAACAGGCGGCCGCAGCTAGAGGTTAAAACTGTATTGAATCTATTCTCCAATTGTTTCACCAGCACCTGCTGTTCCTCACTGGGTAATGCGGTCAAATACTTTCTTGCATACTGCAAACCAGCATCACCAAAAATTTCATATAGATAGGTAAAAGCCATCCTTGATGGATGTTTAATAGTAATCTCTCCCGGCAGTGGTATATACGCCAGATGGGCCATCCTCTCCAGCTTATCCACTGTGCCGGCAAAAAACTCAAAACCCCAGATAGCGCCATCTAGGCCATATCCTGTTCCATCGCAGACAACTCCTAGAGCAGGTTCTGTTACCTGGTTTTCAGCCAGACAGCTGGCCATATGAGCCTGGTGGTGCTGCACACCTATTTTCCGCAAACCCTTTAGAGCTTTGGCCCAGCGGGTTGCCATATAGTCCGGATGGAGATCATAAACCACAATCTCCGGTTTAACATCCAGCATCTTTTCAAAGCGGGGAATAGTATATAAAAATTGCTGGTAGTTTCCGTAGTGGTTGATATCCCCTAAATGCTGGCTGAGATAAGCCCCTCTCCCTTTAGTCATACAAAAGGTGCTTTTTAAATCACCGCCACAAGCCAGAATTACAGCTGGAGGATCCACAGGCAGATCAACAGGGAGAGGCACATAACCCCGGGCACGGCGGTAGATTTGCACCTCACCACCTACAACTGCTGTTACCGAATCATCACAGCGGTTATAAATCTTCCGGTTGTGCATTAAAAAATAATCAGCGATACCTTTTAACTTCTTCAGCGCTTCATCATTATCTATAATCAGCGGGTCATCACTGATATTGGCACTGGTCATCACCAGAATCTCCAACCCCTCAGCAAAAAGAAGATGATGCAGGGGTGTATAAGGAAGCATCACACCAAGGGTGTGGATCCCCGGAGCGATCTCAGGGGGTAGATCATCAAGACGGCGCCGCTTCAGAATCACTATTGGGTGTGCCGGGCTTTCCAGCAGTTCTGCCTCCTGGGGGGACAGATGGCAGTACCTCTTCACAACCTCCAAATCTTTGCACATAACGGCAAAAGGCTTGAACTCCCTTATTTTTCGCTTTCTCAAAGCTGCCACCGACTCCCTATTGGTGGCATCACAAACCAAGTGAAACCCACCCAATCCTTTAACAGCCAGTATCTTGCCCTCTTTGATAAACTCATGCCCGAATCCTGGATAAACATTCCCTTCCAGGTCCCGCAGTGTGACCTGGGGCCCGCATTTAGGGCAGCAGTTAGGCTGAGCATGAAAGCGCCTGAACATAGGGTCCTCAAACTCCCGGGCACAATCAGGACACATAGGAAAATCCCGCATCGTGGTCTTATCCCGGTCATAGGGTACATCCATAATAATTGTAAAACGGGGGCCGCAGTTAGTGCAGTTGGTAAAGGGATAGTGATAGCGGCGATCATTAGGATCCATTATCTCTTGATAGCAATCATCACAGACGCTCACATCTGGAGAGATAATCACATCCTTGTGGTCACTTCTTTCACTGTGTTTAATAAAAAAGTGATCATAACCCTTTAGTTCTCTAGGCTTTATGCTGTGGTTGACGATCATGGCCAGTTTAGGTGGATGAGCAAGAATCTCCCGGTAAAAGCCCTTGATCACCTCTTCCTCAGCCTCAGCCCAAATGGTGACACCTTCAGAAGAGTTCAAAACCCACCCCTTGATCCCGAATTCACTGGCCAACCTAAAGACAAAGGGGCGAAATCCCACACCTTGGACCACCCCTTCTATCCTGATTTCCCGAGCAACTGTCATGCTAACCCCCCTATCTAATCTTGCATGACTAGAACCATTTTAACACTACAATAAAGGGGTGTAAATCATCTAATAGTGCCAATCAAGGTGCCTGTCACCCTACTGACTCTTTGCCTCTCACCATCTGATTATCCACTGACAAACGCCTTCCTTGACTCAGCACAGTTAGTATGGTAATATTTATCAAGAAATTAAGGGGTGTATAAGAGAGTGGACGATTCACCTTTTCCTGAACAATGTGAGACAGACTATCAATTTAAGGTAAACAAGAGCACATAATCATTGACAGAGTTTGATCTGTTATTGATTATGTGTTTTTTGTTTTTTAAAGAAGGGTTTAACAATAACTTTTAACTGATAAAACATGATGGAAATGGTGGTATTCCCTGATGGCAGATGATCCTATCATCTGGCAACTGCTGCTGCAGTTGATATTAATCACACTCAACGCCGTCTTTGCCTGTGCTGAAATTGCGGTTATCTCCATGAATAAAACTAAGATCGCTAGGCTTTCCGCAGCAGGTGACAAACGTGCTGAGAAGCTTGCTAAATTGACCGAACAGCCGGCCCGTTTTCTCTCCACAATTCAGGTGGGCATCACTTTGGCCGGTTTTCTTGCCAGTGCTTTTGCTGCTGAAAACTTCTCTGACAGATTTGTCAACTGGCTGATCAATATCGGTGTCAAGATCCCTGCAAATACCCTTGATACCATAGCTGTTGTTGCAATAACCCTGATCCTGTCATATTTCACCTTAGTCCTGGGTGAACTGGTTCCCAAACGAGTAGCTATGAAAAAAGCTGAACAGTTAGCACTAAGAATGTCAAGTTTTGTATATTTCATTTCCAAACTATTTGCACCCCTCGTATGGCTGTTAACCACATCCACCAACGGGATTCTACAGTTGCTTGGGATGGACCCACATGCTGAAGATAATGTGATCACAGAGGAAGAAATCAGGATGATGGTATATGAGGGAAGCAAAAAAGGTGCTATCGACCACAGTGAAAATGAAATGATCCAGAATATATTTGAATTTGATGACAAAACAGCTGAAGAGGTCATGACCCATAGAACTGAAGTTTCTGTCTTATGGGTCGATGAGAGTGATGAACAGTGGGAGAAAACCATCACTGAAAGCACTCATTCTTATTACCCGGTGTGCGATGAAACAACTGACAATGTTATCGGTGTTTTAAGAACAAAGGATTATTTCCGGATTAAGGATAAGACGCGGGCTAATATTATGAAACAAGCTGTAAAACCTGCATACTTTGTGCCGGAAACAGTGCGCACAGATGTATTGTTCCGCAATATGAAAAAAACCAGAAATCACTTTGCAGTAGTATTGGATGAACACGGAGGCATGAGCGGTATCATCACAATGAACGACCTGCTTGAAGAGCTTGTCGGTGATCTGGAAGATGATGCATCTGTTCCCGAGGAACCACCACTCATCGAACGCATAGACTCTCGGACCTGGAAACTGCAGGGTAGTACCCCACTGAAATTAGTTGCTAAACAATTGGGGGTAACACTGCCTGTCGAAGACTACGATACGTTCGCTGGTTTTGTTTTCGGCTTATTAGGGTTCATTCCAGAGGATGGTAGCACACCTGAATTAGAGGCATATGGATTGACAATTAAAGTGCTCGAAATCAAGGACCATCAGTTAGCAAAGGCAGTTGTCTGTCTGGAGGATAATGCTAATTAACAGTTTTCCCTGCCAGCGCAGCGACCTGCGTAGGTTGTTACTTGCCCTTGACGAAGAAGCTGTTAACGACAGCCGAAGCAAATTCCAAAGGAAGCAGTCCCCAACTAGGCAGAACGATTACTTAATAGGAATTTCTAATTAAGAGCTGGTAATGACACTTGATTCAAATTTCAAATTCTGGCATCAGACCTCCGGCATCCGACTTCTAAAATAGATGGCGTCATAGAAGCCGATCGGCTGTCGTCTGCGAATAGTATACGGGCAAGTTAAACCGGAGCTTTTGTCGCAAGCGGCAGGGTAAACACTGCTGGGAAGGGATGTTTCCCGTAATCAGTCAACCTTCCCCCCGAACGCGAGGACAGTCCCCATGACCGATCAGGGCAGGGCCTGCCACTTCTCCAGATAGTTGGCCACAGCCAGGATAAAGGTGCTGTGGGACCAGGTGAGAGGAGCCACAGATAAGGGTTCTCCTGTATAGGGGTGGAACTGCTCTGCTAGAACACCGCTCCCTAAAGCTCGATCTGCCGCCCACTCCAAAAGCAGTCTGGCTGGCTGCAGTTCTTCTCTTGCTTTGGCCACTGCAGTGTACCATTCAGCTAGCCAAAGTGTAGTGATGAGCCAGGGGCTGCCTGGAACATTTTCCAGATCATCACTCATCCGGTAATACCAATCCCCGGTATAACGGGCAAGACCTCCCACCCAGGTATTTACCTTCAATCCATCCCTTACAGCCTCCATGGTTCTGATCACCCGTGGGTCATCAGCTGGAAAAACACCAAACCCAAACAACCCATAAAGGCTGGAATCCAAAGTAAAGTCAGGTATCAGCTCCACCTTTCCTTTTTTCTGGCTGTAGTAAATCCCACGCAGGAAACGCCCCAATTCTTGATGATAGAGGTAGCGCTCCATCCCATCCCTTACTTCTGCCGCTCCCTGCCGGTAACGGTCACTGCTCTTATAATCACCGAAGAGGTCTGCAAAATTTGCAGCAGCATTAAGCCCGGCATAAACAGTAGCTGCAGTAAAACTGAACACACCCCTTCGTTCCTCCCAGAGATCAAAACTGGGTAAAGGGAGTCCTGAATCTGGATCTCGATAGCTGAGCAAAAAATCGCCAATTCTTTTGACCAGGCTCCAGTAAAAAGGGGCCATTTCCTCGAAGTCCCTGAAACACTGATAATGGTGCCAGAGAGCATAGCTCACCAGAGCTGTTTCATCTTCTTGAATAGGAAGCCTTTCTTCACCATCCCGGGACAGCGGATACCAGCTAGAACCCGGTGTCCCATCAGCATTATATCTCTGCAGATTAAAGCCGCCTTCGGTCAGCATCTGAGAGGATAACTGGAAAAAACGCATTGGAATTTCGGGAAAACCCACCCGGTCCAGGGCAACAGCTACCAGAGCGCCATCCCGCGGCCAGATGTAGCTGTAGTGATCCCGTGCTGTAGCAAGGACATCACTATCAGTGGCTGCGATAATAGCCCCATTATTAGCACACTGTGTTCTGATGATCAAAATGCTCTGTTTGAATAAGTTAACAACTTTTTCCGGAAGATCGCCAAAATTCCAGTCATACCTGTTGACCCAATTCCGCCAGTATCTTTTTGTTTCCTCAAGTAGAATACCAGGCCCCTCTTCCCGCACCAGATGATCCAGTCTGCGGACAGCATCCAGCCGATCACCCATAACCAACCAGTACCAAAGGTTCTCCTCCTCACCAGCCTCCAGATGTAGTTCAAAACTGATCGTGCTGTCAACAGAACCGTGATCTATAGGGTTCCCCTCCAACCAACCATCCTCAGCATCCTTCCAGGTGCCTTCTGCTCCCCGAAAGCGTTTGCGGCCTGTGGCATATTGGAAAACACCTTTCCCTTGAGCGATTCCATTGGCCAGAATATAGATATTCCTTTTATAATGACAGACTCCCCTGGACACCGGATCAAAAAAAGCGGTATCCCCGATATTATTGCCGCTGATGGAAAAATCATGATTAAAAAAGATCCTTACCCGACGAGACCAATTTTTATTATTTTTGATGTTCATCTGTCTGATAAAAAGATTATGAAAATAATGGACACCATCACTAATCAGCAGTTCCAAACCCATTTGTTCATTCCGGGCTTGAACAAAGGAAACCAAACTATCCTGCTGGTAAGCCAGCTCTTTTTGCCAGGAATCCTCCCATAACCAGGAAAAGCTTCCCTCTTCCCAAAAGCCGGTACTGCAGCTCTGGCCGCCTATATGATTGTCTAATCCAACAACCGGATAAAAAAGATCCCGCATATTGAGGTCTTTATCCAGGTTGATCAATAAATTACCATTTCCCAATACAATTGCTCTAGGCATACACAAATCTCCTTATTTAAGTGATTAAAAGCAATGCAATAAACTACTTGACATTGGACATAATACAAGAGAACCCGCTTATGCCTTCAATTATTCATTTTCTCCAAATCGCCAGAGAATTAATCTTCTAACGGCGACAGCTTTGAGAAGGAGGGAGTCACCAGATGGTCCTATGGGAGCTTTCTCTTTTATTAATAGCAGTATTATTTTTAGGAGGCTTGGCCTGGATGTTTCACAATAAACCCTTAAGAAAGAGAGCCTTAGGAAAAAAGGTGAATCCTGCACAGCAAAAAAACATAAAAAACCTTCATATAGAAAAAGCTAGTGATATGGAGGCAGCAGAGGAGGTGATACCTTCACCACCACAAACAGCTCAAAAAGAATCATCTCCTCATCAACTCCCAGCCATCCCCTGGTCATACGGGGATACAAGAATTGTCGCCCTGGCTCGGGACCCCTACTGGATCTTTGCTTATTGGGAGATCAATGGAGCGGTAAGAGAAAAAATCCAACAGCAGTATGGTTCCGAAGGCTGGTCATCGGGAAAACTGCTGCTCAGGGTTTATGATGTCACCAATAATTATTTTTTTGATTCCAAAATGATTTTAGAGATCCAGGTTAACGATTATTCTAATAACTGGTATATCAACACAGGACAGCCGAACCACACCTATCTGCTAGAACTGGGCCTGCTGCTGGCTGATGGGACTTACATATTTATTGCCCGTTCCAATCTGGTTACTATGCCGCGGGATGATCTCTCCGATATTGTAGATGAGGAATGGCTGCTTCCTGAAGCATATGAAAAAAGAGTATATGGAAGGTATATAGAGATACATGGTTCACCTGGATTTATTCAGGAAATGGAACTAAAAGCCATCAAAGCTAAGAAAGGTGAAGAATATATCAGTTCTCCTATCAACTGGTAAATAATGTTGGAAGGGAAGAAGTATGACAAAAGGTTATCTTGCATTGGTATTACACGCTCATCTCCCCTATGTACGCCATCCGGAATATGAAGAGTTTCTGGAGGAAAAATGGTTTTACGAAGCAGTTACCGAAACTTATCTGCCTTTGTTATGGACATTTGAGAAGTTGGCTGAAGATGGGGTTGATTATCGGGTTACAATTAACCTCTCACCCACTCTGATCTCCATGTTCAATGATGAACTGCTGCGCCAGCGCTATGTGAAACAGCTGGAAAAGCTCATAGAACTGGCAGACAAAGAGGTGTACCGGACAAGCAACCAACCGGAGTTTCACAGTACGGCACTGATGTATAAGGACTTATTTTCTAGAGCCCATTACCTCTTTACAGAAAAATACCGCTGGAACCTGGTAGAAGCCTTTAGGAGGCTACAGGATGCAGGTAAACTGGAGATCATCACAACAGGAGCCACCCATGGATACTTTCCTCTGTTAGGTGTACAGAGAGAGGTAATCAACGCCCAGGTTCAAACAGCAGTTGAACTCTATGAACGCTGTTTCGGGCGCAAACCCTTAGGGTTTTGGCTGCCTGAATGCGGTTATAAGCCGGGAGATGACAAAATTTTAAAGAAATACGGAATCAAGTACTTTATTACAGAAACCCATGGCCTCCTTTTTGCTTCCCCTCGGCCCAAGTACGGCAATTATGCCCCTATTTATTGCTCATCCGGTGTGGCGGCTTTCGGCAGGGATGCAGAATCCTCCAAACAGGTTTGGAGTGCTAAAGAAGGATACCCGGGTGATTTTGATTACCGTGACTTTTACAGGGATATCGGTTATGATTTGGATCTTTCCTATATAGGGCCTTACCTTCCTGAAGGGAGGATACGCAGCCATACAGGGATCAAATACTACCGGATCACCAGCACAACAGATTATAAAGAACCATATGTGAGATCCTGGGCCTTGGAAAAAGCAGCAATACATGCGGGAAACTTTATGTTCAACAGGGAAAAGCAGGTGGAATGGCTAAGCGGTTTGTTGGACCGCAAACCTGTGATCGTTGCCCCATATGATGCAGAGCTATTTGGTCACTGGTGGTTTGAGGGGCCTCAGTGGTTAGACTTCTTGATCCGAAAGATCCGCTATGATCAGAACACCATTGAACTGATCACACCTGGAGATTATTTAAAAATATACCCTTGCAACCAGCTATCTACACCCTGTGAGTCCAGCTGGGGATGGAAAGGCTACCATGAAGTCTGGCTCAATGGTGCCAATGACTGGATCTGGCGGCACCTGCATAAAGCAGCTGAGCGGATGATTGAACTAGCTAACAGCCACCATGAGGCAGATGGCATACTGAAACGTGCCCTCAATCAAGCAACCCGGGAATTGCTGCTGGCACAGAGCAGTGATTGGCCCTTTATCATGAAAACCGGAACTATGGTGCAATACGCTAAAATGCGCTTCCAGTCTCATATTGCCAACTTTACCAGGCTTTATGAAGATATTAAAGGGAATAAAATTGATGAGAGATGGCTCAATGAGCTTGAATCAATAAACAATCTTTTCCCTGAGATTGACTACCGGATCTACCGGTCAGATCATGTGGCAGAACTCCCTGGCCCCGTAGCTGAACAATCAGCAGTGCCTGTATAAGTTAATACCAGCAAAATACTAAAAGACAGCGGATTCCTTTATCCGCTGTCTTTTTTGCTGCATATTTATTATCTGCCTATTCAGTTGAGCTGATCTCTTTTATTTTTTCCACATACATATCAGTCAGGGATTCAGCAATCTCCTGGTTAAATGCCTCACTGTAAACCCTACATACAGGTTCATCTGCATCAGGCAGCACCATAGCCCAACCCTGAGGATGCTGTATTTTGAGGCCCTCTGCTGTTTCTACCTTTTGACCTGCAGATGCTTCTGCCAGATGACGCAGCACTTTTCCCTTTTCCTCCCACATTACCCCCACCTCTTTTCTGGCAACAGCAAAACCAGGGAGTTCAGAGAGGATCATAGACAGGGGCCTGCCTTCCTTTGCCAAATACTGAGCAAGCAGTGCCATACTGGCAAGAGCATCATTATAGAAAAGAAACTGGGGAAAGTGCTGCTGAGAGGCCAACACCTCCTCCTTCATAAATTCAGCCATTAAAGCCCAGGGAGCTGTTTTTGCTATCCTCACCTCAGCCCCTTCAGCGCGCGCCATTTCAATTACCGCTTGTGGAGAAGTAGCAGGCAAAACCAAAATAGCACCAGGATTGGTCCGGGCAGTGATCAAAGAAAAGAGGGCTAAATATTTCTCTTCATCCACCAGTTCACCATGATCATCAACTAGGACCAACATTTCACCTGCTGAATCAACTACTGCACCAAAATGTGCCCCCTGCTCCTCTACCAATTCACCCAGTTGGGCAGCCATTTCCTTCAGTTTGGAAATGTTCTGTGGGTAATGCTGCTGGTTGGTGACCGCATGTACCTCACAACCTAATTCATCAAAAAAACCGGGCAGCAGGGAACCCAGTTGGTGGCTATCGTAATCCACCACTAGCCGCATCCTATTTCTTCTGGTTAAGTCCCGGTCCAGGAACTGCAGCAGAAAATTGAGATAGGATCTGCCAATACCTGGTCTATACTCCGGGCTTAAAATATCCTCCCCGGCAGCAAAACGATACTCCTCACGGTTGAGCAACCCCTCCACTTTTCGCTGTTCTGCCCGAGAGTAATCAGCACCATAATTGTTGATCAGCCGGATGTTGATTTTGTTCCCCTCCATCCGGTTAATATGTACCCCTCCCTGCAGATCAAAAGCACGGATCCCATAGCGGTGAACAGGCAGGGGCACTTTCCCCAAATCAATTACATGCAAGCCTGTACTCATCAAACCTGATAGAACAGCATTTTTGATCAACTGGGAGTCGGGGTGGCCATCACTGCCCAGTGAGAAATTGCCCTTTTTGATATTGGTGCCCACTGCAGCCCCCAAACGGCTTACCAGATCAGGAGTAAGTTCTGTGCAGATTTCTCCACTGATCCCCATATTGCCAAACAGCCGTGTACGGCTGCAGTTGCCCCAAACCAGGCTGCTGCTGAGTCTTGTTCCTTTTTCAATCCATTTTCCCGGCCATATTTTTACAGCTGGATCAATTATGCTCCCTTCACCCACAACAGTGTGATCTCCGATCACAGACCCCTCAAAAGCCCTGCAGGCTGAAAGCAGACGGGCATTCTTACCTACTGTACAACCCCGCAGTTCAACTCCATCACCAATCCAGGAGTAGTCCCAGAGAACACACCTTTTGAGTGATGCTCCCTGTCCCACATGAACCCCCCTACCGATCACAGTTAAGGGGCCGACTCTACTATATGGCCCTATAACAGTGCCATCCCCAATAACAACAGGTGGTATCAGCTCCACACTGGGATCGATACGAACACCTTCCTCCATCCAAATCCCGGGGTATATTTCTTTACCGGGTAGGGAAATCAGTGTACCCTTTTTTTCTAATATATCAAACTGTGCCTGCTGATACTGCTCAACATTTCCAATGTCACACCAGTAGCCCTTTGTTACATATGCATAAAGGGGTTTTCTCTCAGCCAGAAGCTGTGGGTAGAGGTCTTTGGAGAAGTCCACCATCTCCTGTTCCTTGATAAAATCGAGAACCTCCGGCTCCAGAATATAAATACCTGTATTCACCGTATCACTGAATACCTCACCCCACCCGGGTTTTTCCAAAAAGCGGATAATCCTTCCCTGTTCATCTGTAATCACCACACCATATTCCAGTGGACAGGTGACAGTTGTTAAAACCAGTGTAACCAAGGCCTTCTTTGCCCGGTGAAACTCAACAGCCTCCTGTAGATTGCAGTCGGTCAAAGCATCACCACTGACTACCACAAAGGTCTCATCTAAAAAGGAGGATGCATTTTTAACACTTCCTGCGGTACCCAGTGGCGTATCTTCTATAAAATAGTTCAGATGAACTCCATATCTACTGCCATTACCAAAATAGGACTTGATCTCTTCCGGCAGGTATTGCAGGGTGACAGCGATCTCAGTAATACCCTGCTGGCGCAATAAATAAACAGTATGCTCCATACAGGGTCTGTTCAAAATTGGCACCATCGGTTTTGGTAAAGCACAGGTCAGAGGGCGCAATCGTGACCCTTCGCCTCCTGCCATAATCACTGCTTTCAATGGTATCGTCCCCCCTTAGTAATGGTCTCGGTCCTTTCCCTTTGCTCTTTTCCTAAAAGATATCCGGGAACAGCATACCTCCCTATTTCCTCTACTCCCTTTTGGTTTTTCTCGCGCAGATCTATCTCAGCCAGCCAGCTATCGGTCTTCCAAGCCTTTGCTTCATAATCATCATGTACTTCTGTGTAAACCTCTCTGGTCTTGTAAGCGATTTCACTCCAGGTGTAAAATTTCCTCAGATCCTGGTAAGCCCGCTCTGCCAGTTTTTTTGCCAGATCCGGTTCATGCAACAGGCGCAGAATATTGTCTGCTAGGGAATTGGGGTTCCCTGGGTAGCATTTCAAGCCATTTACTTCGTGCTGGACGATCTCACCAAGCCCACCCACATCTGCAACCACAACAGGGGTATGAGCAGCCATGGCTTCCAGGGCTACCATACCAAAGGGTTCATAGGTGCTGGGGAATACAGCCACATCAGCTTCTCTGTAGAGAAAATCCCTGGTCCTGTCATCGATATAACCGGTAAAATAGATTTTTTCATAGATGTTCATATCCCTGGCTTTGTTTTTCAAATATTCCAGTGCCGGGCCCTTACCCGCAATAATAAATTTAACCTGGGGATAGTAGTTGAGCACCTTGGGAACAGCATCTACCAGAAGATGCGCCCCTTTTTCCTGGACAAGCCTGCCCACAAAAAATACGATTTTTTCATCGGGGGAGGCAAAAAAATCCCGGGAAAGGTTCGCAGTTTCCCTCTGCTGGTACCGAGACATATCCACCCCATTAGGCACAACCCGTATTTTGTCAGCTGGAAGCTGAAAAACCCTTTTTAACTCCTGTTCCATATAGTGACTGCAGACTATCACCCTCCAGGCCTCATAGGTCAACCACCACTCCACATCACTGATATACCGCTGGAGATCATTATGCAGTCCCTGGTTGCGCCCATACTCGGTAGCATGGATTGTTGCGATTAAAGGCAGTTGATAGGCGTGTTTTAAGACCCTTCCTGCATAAGCCACCAGCCAGTCATGGGCATGCACCAGGTCGAACTTTTTGAGAGTATTGACCAGAGGGACTGCGCGTTCAATCATGCTCAAATTAAGCTGCAGAATCCAGCTAACAAAATCGGGCGCAGACAGGTTATAGGACTGCACCCGGTAAACATAGACCCCATCTTTAATCTCCATTTCCTTGGATTCAGGTGTTCCCACAGTTATCAAATGTACCTCATCACCTGCTGCCGCTAGAGCACTAGAAAGGTCACAAACATGCTGGGCTAACCCCCCGATACTGCGCGGGGGATACTCCCAGGAAAGCATCAAAATCCGCATTACTATATCTCCTTACCGTATCTTGTTGTAGATAAAAATCCCCTCACAGAAAGCCTTTTAGGGGACTCTAAAGGGAGGGGAATCTATAAGTCAGTGGGAAGGTCATCCCGGTAAATTAGGGAATTTCTCCGGAGTGGATTTCCAAGCTCCAGTTTCTGCCATTATTATTGTCCCAGTTTTCGGCATTATCTTTGAAACAGAAGTTTAGTCTGCTGGCATTGTCAGCTACAAATTGGACCTCCCATACCCCATTGTTTTTCTGCATCGGCAGGTCCTCTATAGAACTCCAGCTGTGACCTGGGCCATAGCCTTTGTGCAGGTAAAGCTGTTCCGCCCCGGACTGAGCCAGCAACCCCTGGTACTTTACTGTAACCCTTTCCCCCATAGTCAGTGGTACAGGGGATACAGTTATACCACCCTCCACTTCCACTTCACGCCTTTTACGGCCATCAGTCCGTTGACTGGCAGTGCGCGTTCTGGTCACACCGCAGCACTTCCTCTGTGGCAAAATATTTCACTCCTTTCTAACAGTCAAATTTTCTCCTTTTAGTATGCAACCCATGATGGGAAATATACGGGAAACACATGAAAACAATTGTATTTAGGAATAATAAGCATTGGAAACACAACATGGAAAGCTGGGAAAATATGATTTCCTTTTTGCGCTGGCTTGGTAAATTGCTCAAACATATGACAGCTGAGCCAACAGGTGCTTTGCTCAAACCGGGAGATCCCGGTTACCAAGAGGCCCACACCCTTACTACAAATCTGGACAAAAATATAAAAATAATCACCGAAATTTTTGGTCTCTCTGATGACCTGATGGTGCGCGGGATGAAGATCGGGAGGGGTAAAAAACAGGTTAGAGTAGCGGTAATCTACCTGGACCCCCTGATAAATCATACCCGTTTGCAGCAGGGCTTAATGCACTGTCTACAGACCATAGATCATCTGCCATCTATGGGAGTTACAACAGAGTGGCTGATCAATAATGCCCTGTCCGATGGCAGGGTAATCGAAAAAAAGAGCTTTGTAGAGATTACAGACGAGATCAACCGGGGAGCGGCATGCCTGTTGATCGAAGGTCTGGATCAAGCACTGCTGATCAGATTGGCGGAAAAAATAGGTCGAGCAGTTGAAGGGCCCGTTACAGAAAATGTGTCCAAAGGAGCCCATGATGCCTTTAATGAGGATGTGCGCACAAATATCGCTCTATTACGCAAACGCCTGCACACTACACGCCTGGCTGTGGAAAACCTGCAGATAGGTGAACTGACCAAAACAGAGGTTAAATTGGTCTACCTTAAGGGCTATGTGATTGAAGGTTTAGTTGACGAAATCAAGTCCCGGGTCAGGCGCATCAGAATAGATGGAATTGTTGACAGCGGCCAGGTAGAGGAGCTTATCCAGGACAGCGCCTTTTCCCTGTTCAGCCTCCTTGACAGCACAGAACGGCCCGACAAACTGGCTGCCAACCTGCTGGAGGGTAAGGCTGGATTGCTGTTCGACAACACCCCTATTGCCATAATCATACCTGGTACATTGATTAATCAAATACAAAGCCCGGAAGACTATTACCAACGCTACTGGTTCAGCTCCTGGATCAGAGTACTGCGCTGGCTGGCGCTCCTGACTGCCTTGCTGGGCCCTTCACTTTGGATTGCTATTATCACTTTTCACCAGGAACTGCTGCCCACAGAACTGCTGATGACCATACTGGTCACCAGAGAAGGTGTGCCCTTTCCGGGCCTGGTAGAAGCTCTGATTATGGAGTTGTCATTAGAGGTACTGCGGGAGGCGGGTTTGCGCCTTCCCCAAACTTTCGGGCAAACCATCAGTATAGTGGGAGCAGTGGTATTGGGACAGGCAGCAGTCAGCGCAGGGTTGGCGTCACCTGGTATGGTGATTGTGGTGGCTCTTACGGCTATCGCCTCGTTTGTGATTCCCACACAACCCCTGTCCAACACCATCCGCATCCTGCGGTTCCCCTTTATGCTGCTGGCAGCCTCCTTTGGACTGATCGGTATTATCGTAGGATTTTCCATTTTGACCTATCATTTGTGTTCACTGCGTTCTTACGGTATCCCCTTCCTGAGCCCTCTGGCACCTTTATCTTTTGGTGATTTAAAAGATACCTTAATCAGGGCACCTATTTGGAAAATGCTTTTTCGTCCGCGCCTGATAGGCTACAGAGAACCCCAGCGACAGAACCCTGATCAGAGGCCCCATCCACCTTCAAGAAAGGGGAAAAAATTTATCAGGAGGAGGAAGCAATAATGCTGGACCAGGGACGCATCAGCAGTGTGCAGCTGTTTCTGTTATTGGTCATTGCTGAAGCAGCCACCGCATTTCTCTATGCCCCTTCTGATGTCATAAAGATGGCCGGGCGGGACAGTTGGCTCACTTCTGTCATTCCCACAATTTCCGGTTTGGTAGTAGCAGTTGTTTGTATTGCTCTTGCCAAAAGGTTTCCACAACAGGTTTTTACTGAGTACCTCCCCCAAATCCTGGGGAAAATCCCCGGGAAAATTTTGGCTGGGGTTTACACAGCGGTTTTCATCCATCTCAGCAGTGTGATCATGAATCAAAGCTCTGCTTTTATTCATGTGGCTTTTTTAAGGGAAACTCCTCTTGTGGCCCTGGAAATCATTATTGGACTGGCATCAATCTACGGTGTCTACCTGGGTATTGAGGTCATTGCCCGGCAGAATGAACTGGTATGGCCGGTTTGGGTGCTGTCCATTTTCATCATCATTCTTTTAGTAGCTGAGTCAATCAATCCAGACAACTTCAGGCCATTTCTGGAAAAGGGGATCATGCCAGTCATCAAAGGCAGTGCACTTTTCAGCTCTTTCCGGGGGGAAGTATTTCTGCTGCTCATGCTCTACCCCTACCTCAATAAAAAAGAGGATGTATATAAAAGCGCAGTATATCATCTGCTCACAACAGCTGTTTTATTGGGAATAATCACAGCAGCAATAATCGGGGTCTTCGGTGAGCTGATTCCTGTTTATATGGTTTTTCCCATCTATAATCTTGCCCGCTACATTTCTTTAGCCCGATTTGTGGAACGCATTCAAATCCTGATTGTGGTTATGTGGATGTTCGGTGTGATCGTTAAACTGGCGGTATTCTATCACTCAGCTGCCATTGCCGCAGCCAACACCCTAGGACTTAAAAATTACCGGCTAACCCTATTACCAATTTTGGCAGGAACCATCATCATCAGCAGGCTATTCTATGGTGATCATTTGAGTTTGACACATTTTCTTTCTCATATTTTTCCCTACTATGGACCTGTAGTAGAGCTAGTTATCCCTGCACTAGTTCTACTGATCGCAGTTATCTTGAAGAAAGGTGGCAAAAGCTGACATGATCATGCTGCTTCGTAAAATTTTTTTCTCTTTGCTGGTCATTATACTCCTCTTCACCTCCGGCTGTTGGAACAGAAGAGAAATGGATACACTGACCGTCAATTCTGCTCTGGGCTTTGATCTGATCGAAACCAACGGAGAAACTAAAATCCTGCTGTCTGTGCTGACGATCAAGCCATCCCAGGCTATCGGTGGTGCCGGAGATATGGCCGGAGGAGGTGCAGGACAACAACAATCAGTAACAGGTCAGGTGATCTCCATCACCGGTGACACTGTGGAGGATGCGGTGCGCAACTGGAACCAGTGCTCCTCAAGGCAACTCTTCATGGCTCACACTGTACTCTTTGTGATCGGTGAATCTGTTGCTAAGGAAGGGATCGGCTGGGTGATCGATTTCGGCACCCGCAACCGGGATATACCGGAGAGGGCATTGGTTGTGGTCTGTGAAGGTACGGCCCGGGACGCTCTCCAGGCCCAACCCGAGTTTGAGCCCCTGCTCTCCACAGAGGTCTATAATATACTGAATCAAAATAGATATTTCACTTCCAAAAGCAAAGCAACTGATATCATCGAAACAATGTATGATCTCTTGACTCCAGGCAGAGATGTTTCATTGGCATTCCTGAAAACCTTTGTTCCACCGGAAAAGGGCTCTTCAGTTAGACAAACACCACAGTCCATTGATGGAAAAGATAGTGAAGGTGAACAGCCGGATCATAAAGTTCCAACTGTGGCGGGAGCGGTTGTCTTTCGGGGTGAAAAAGCGGTAGGGCGGCTAAATGAAGCGGAAACCCAGGGTATGTTGTTTATCATGGGAGAAGCACAAGGGGGAATAATTTCGGTGGCCTTTGACTCCACTGGGAAAAACACCTCATTTCTTTTTCGAGATGTGAATACAAAAGTAAAAACAGTGATCGAAAAGAATGAAATCAGCTTTCAGGTGGAGATCAAGGGAACAGGAGAACTGATCTCAGCAGCACCGGGAACCATAGATATTACAAATAGGAGTGATATTCAAAAAATGGAGCATATGATCAACAAGGAGGTGGTATACCGCTGCCGGAAAGCGGTTAACAAAGCACAGGAACTGGGGTCAGATCCCTTTGGGTTTGGGGATAAGCTCCACCGCACCCACCCGGATGTTTGGAAAAAGATAGAAAACCACTGGGGAGAGATCTTCCCTCATGTCAAAGTAAATATCACAGCAGATTTTTCTGTAGAGCACTCAGGGCTGATCGATAAATCATTGCATATAAGATAGTAGTTGAATCAGTAGTTAGGCATCTATTAATAGTTGGTGGTCAGTCATCATTGGTCGGATGATTACTGTACAAAAAAACATCTGTTCACTCCACACCAGAGGTGTTCGGTGAACAGATGAAATATACTGTCGTGGTCAGTAAATTTTACTAAACAGCTCTATATGGAATAAACAGTCAGACAACAGCCAAGGGAAATGCCCCTGTGGCAGTCTTAGATTTAAAGCTTTTCTGCAATTGCCTTGGCCATTTCTGATGCTTTAGCACTTCCTCCTAGATCATAGGTCAGGTATTTACCCTCTTCCAGTACTTGATTAATGGCTTTCATCACCCGATCAGCAGCTTCCATTTCTCCTATAAATTTTAGCATCATCACACCGGAGAGAATGGTAGCCAGGGGGTTTACCTTGTCCATACCGGCATATTTAGGTGCACTGCCATGTACCGGTTCAAAAACCGCATAATCCTTTCCAATATTGGCACCGGGTGCAACACCCAGACCGCCCACTAGCCCTGCACAGATATCTGAAATGATGTCACCATAGAGATTGGGCATCACTAAAACATCAAAATCCTCGGGTTTCTGCACAAGCTTCATCGAGCAGGCATCAACAATGCGGTCCTCAAATTCTATATCACTGTACTCCGTAGCAACCTGCCTTGCCACCTCTAGGAACAAGCCATCTGTGCACTTCATAATGTTTGCCTTGTGTACAGCAGTGACCTTTTTTCGACCTTCCCGGCGGGCAAGTTCAAAGGCATGGCGCACAATGCGCTCTGAACCCGCCCTGGTGATGATCTTAATGCTCTCTGCTGCATCCTCTCCAACCATATGCTCGATCCCTGCGTACAGGTCTTCCGTGTTTTCCCGCACTGTGATAATATCCACATTCTCATAGCGGGTCTTTACTGCTGGAAGGCTTTTCGCAGGTCTGATATTGGCATAGAGGTCTAAAGCTTTGCGCAGTGCAACATTGACACTGCGGAAACCTGTGCCAATAGGTGTTGTCAGTGGCCCTTTGAGGGCGACTTTATTGCGCTTAATGGATTCTAAAACATGTTCAGGCAGAGGTGTGCCATATTTTTCAATCACACCCTCCCCTGCTTCCACAACATCCCACTCAATACCTACATCAACTGCATCAAGGACAATACGGGCAGCCCTTGTAACATCTGGGCCTATCCCATCACCTGGGATTAAGGTAATAGTATGCTTCAAAACCAACACTCCGTTTCTGAATATTCTAGCTGCTGAAACTATATGAATTTAATAGTATTACTTCACTGGTATGTAGCACATTTTTGCTAGAGATGAAAAGTGCCGTATTTCCGAAAATGCGCTGCCAATCCCCCATCTGACAAAATCTTTAACATGACTGGTGGCAGAGGTTTGATAGGGATCTCTTTCCCCTTGGTCAGGTTTTGCAGCAAGCCCTTCTCCAAATCAACTACTAGCTCATCACCTGACTCAATCAAACTGGTGTCACAGACAACAACCGGCAGCCCGGTGTTGATAGCATTCCGGTAAAAGATACGGGCAAAGGACTGAGCCAAAACTGCTCCCACCCCCGCATTAAGCAGGGCAAGTGGCGCCTGTTCCCGGGAAGACCCACAGCCGAAATTGCGGCCTGCTACTACAAAATCACCAGGCTGCACCTTACGGGCAAAATCCGGATCCAGGTCTTCCATCACATGTTTTGCCAGTTCCTTCATATCCAAAGTCTTAAATTTATACTTGCCTGATATAATGTAATCTGTATTCACATCATCGCCAAAACAGTGGGCTTTTCCCCGCAGTTCCATCTATAATCCCCCTACCTAATTTGGATGTCGGAAGCCGGATGTCTGATGTCGGAAATTCAGAAACCACAGCAATCCGAATCTCTTCCTTGAGTTTCTTCTTCAAGCTGTTTGAGGAAGATATCAGTGATAAATAATTTAAATAAACTCTCTGGGATCTGTGATCTCACCTTTAACTGCTGAAGCAGCTACTGTTGCCGGGGAAGCCAGATAGATAAAGGCCTTATTATTAGCCATCCTCCCCTTAAAATTCCGGTTAGCAGTAGAGATCACATTTTCTCCATCTGAGGGGACCCCATTATGGGTTCCTACACAGGGTCCACATCCCGGTGTGACCACTGCTGCACCTGCTTCAACCAGTGTTTTCAGTACACCTGTCTCCATTGCCTTCAGATAAACCTGACGTGATGCAGGAGCAACGATAAAACGCACATCAGGGTGGATCTTGCGCCCTTTGAGAATGCGGGCAGCGATAGTCAGATCCTCAAGCCTCCCATTGGTGCAGGTACCGAGAACAGCCTGCTGAATAGGAGTTCCCGCCACCTCTCCTACAGGCACCCCATTATCCACCCGATGGGGTTTTGCCACATAAGGATCCAGCTGACTCACATCATACTCTTTGATTGCTGCATACTCGGCATCCGGATCTGAGTTGACCGGTTCGAATTTATTGTTACTGTGTGCACACACCCACTCCATAACCTTGTCATCAGCTTCCATCAACCCAACCTTGGCTCCCATTTCAATAGCCATATTGGAAATGGTAAAGCGCGCCTCTACTGAGAGCGCTTGGATTGCTTCCCCAGTATATTCTGCAGCCATGTAAGTGGCACCATCTGCAGTTACCTGGCTGATCAAAAAGAGGATCAGGTCTTTAGAATAAACACCTGCTGGAAGGGTCCCATGACACACAAATTTAATGGTCTCAGGCACCTTGAACCACATCTTCCCTGAAATCAAGGCAGCAGCCAGATCTGTAGATCCAACCCCTGTGGCAAATGCATTCAATGCTCCATAGGTACAGGTATGGGAGTCTGCGCCGATCACCAGTGAACCTGGCCCCACATGCCCCTTCTCTGGGAGAAGCTGATGGCAGACACCCTCACCGATATCATACAGGATCATGTTGTTTTCTTTGGAGAACTGACGCATCAGAGCATGGAGAGCAGATACTCCCTCTAAAGGACTGGGAGCGCTGTGATCGATCACAAAGGCGGCACTCTCCGGATGATAAACCCTTTCCCCATTCATAGCCTCAAAGGCTCGAATGGCCAGCGGTGAAGTGCCATCCTGGCCCATCCTGAAATCCACATCTGCCACCACAATGTCATTCGCATAAGCGTTTTGTCCACTTTTATTACTTAATATCTTTTCAGCTATTGTTTTTCCCAAAAGGGACTCCTCCCCCATTTATCTTAATTTGCTGCTTCTTTGGTTTGTTCGTGAAGATAATCCTCGTAGATATAAACCAATTCCTTATCAAAGAGCGGACGTTTCAGCTCTACAGCTGCCGCTCGGACCCGGGCTAACAGGTCCTCAGCTTCCTTCTGATCCAACACGATGCCGTATTCCTCAAATTTCGCTTTGATTGCGCTGGTGCCCGAATGCTTACCGATCACAATCTGACGCTCCAGGCCCACCTCTTCTGGGCGGAACACCTCATAGGTGCGGGGGTCCTTTAATGCACCATCAGCATGGATCCCTGACTCATGGGCAAACATATTGGAGCCCACGATCGGTTTCCAAGCCGGCAGTTCCCTTTTGGATGCCAGAGAAACATATTCGGCAAGTTCTCTGAACATCTCGGTTTTGAAATTGAGATCAATCCCTTTCAGGTGTTTCAGTGCCATAACCACCTCTTCCAGAGCGGCATTACCAGCACGTTCACCCAATCCGATGACCGTAACCCCCACCCATTTGGCACCGGCATGGACACCTGCCAAAGCATTGGCAGTAGCCATACCGAAATCATTATGAGTGTGCATCTCTACATCAATACCAACCCGGGAAATGAGTTCACCGATTCGTTCATATGTAGTAAAAGGATCCAAAATACCTACAGTATCACAGTAGCGCAGACGGTCGGCTCCTGCCTCTTTAGCAGCCTGAGCAAACTCATAAAGAAATTCAGGATCTGAACGGGATGCATCCTCAGCATTTACAGAAACATATACACCGTGCTTTTTGGCAAATTCTGTTGCCTTCACCATACTCTCCAGCACCTTTTGTCTTGTGCTGCGCAGTTTATGCTCAATATGAATATCAGAAGTTGAGATAGAAATGGCTACAGCATCTACACCGCATTCCAGAGAATGTTCAATATCTTTGATAACAGCCCGGTTCCAACCCATAATACTGGCCTTCAAGCCAAGCTTGCAAATGGCCTTAATTGTTTCCTTCTCATGTCCGCCCATGACAGGTATACCTGCTTCAATCTGATCCACACCAATTGCATCAAGCATTTTTGCGATGCGAAGCTTTTCCTTGTTGGCAAATACAACACCCGCAGTCTGTTCCCCATCGCGCAATGTAGTGTCAACAATTTTTATTTTGTCCGCGTTTTTTATTTTGTCCATGTTTCACCCTCCCTTGAAAAAAATATCCCCCTACTAATTAACACAGACACTTTTTCGGACAGATGATAGAACATGCCATTTCCTTGTTATTTCCTTAAAAATAACAAAGAATGCAATTATATTTTACCTGATCAAAGCTTTCAATGTTAACTCGAAAAACCTCAGCAAAACTAAGATTTCCCAAGTTATTTTGACAAGATTAAATTATAACCTAGCTAGAAGCAACTTATTGACTATTTGCGGGTTGGCTTTTCCACGGGTTTGTTTCATTACCTGTCCCACAAAGAACCCCAATGCCTTTTTCTTGCCCTTACGGTAATCCTCAACAACCTCAGGATGAGCAGCAATCAACTCATCAATAATCGCGGCAAGTTGATCCTCATCACTGATCTGCAAAAGCCCTTTCTCCTCAACGATCTGGGCTGCTCTTTTCCCGCTGATAAACATCTCTTCAAAAACAGTTTTAGCAATTTTACCGCTGATTGTCCCCTCATCCATCATTTTCAACATCTCTACTAGGTGAGAGGGGGTTAATTTCGAATCCTTAATATCTACATTGTTGGTGTTGAGCAAGCGAAGCAGTTCCACCATCACCCAGTTGCTGACCTTTTTGGGATCATGGTACCCCTTAACACACTCTTCGTAATAATCGGCCAGAGCCCTTGAACTGGTAAGGACCCCAGCATCATAAGGAGGAAGGCTGTATTCTTCGATAAAACGCTGTTTGCGGGCTGCAGGCAGTTCAGGCAACTCTTCCCTGATCTTATTGATCATTTCATCATCCAAAACAACAGGCACTAGGTCCGGATCTGGAAAATATCTGTAATCTGAGGCTGTTTCCTTAGCCCTCATGACCGATGTCTTACCGGTGTCCTCATCCCAGGCGCGGGTTTCCTGTACCGCCTTTCCACCTGATTCATAAAGCTTTGTCTGCCTGGCTATCTCACTTTCCAAAGCATGCTGTACAGCCTTAAATGAGTTCATGTTCTTGATCTCCACTTTGGTGTTTAATACATTGCTGCCAGCAGGACGAAGTGAAATATTGGCATCACAGCGCAAAGACCCCTCCTCCATTTTGCAATCAGATACATCCAGATACTGGAGGATCTGTTTCAGGTTTTCTAAAAAAAGCCGCGCCTCCTCTGGTGTTCTTATATCTGGTTCGGTCACGATCTCTAAGAGAGGTACAGTACCGCGGTTTAAGTCTACCAGAGAGTAATCAGCATCTCCTTCACCGTGCAGCAGTTTGCCTGCATCCTCCTCCATATGGATCCTGTTAATACCAACCCTCCGCACATAACCGTCAACTTCAACATCAAGATATCCGTTGCGGCATAAAGGGAAGTCATATTGGGAGTTCTGATAGGCCTTAGGGAGATCCGGATAAAAATAGTTCTTCCGGTCAAACTTGCAGTAATGGGCAATTTGGCAGTTCATGGCCAATCCAGCCTTGATCCCGTACTCTAACAGAGATTTATTCAGCACCGGAAGTGTGCCTGGCATGGCAAGACAGATTGGACAAACATTTGAGTTCGGTTCACTGCCAAATTCATTAGGGCAGGGGCAAAATGCCTTGGTCTTGGTGCGCAGTTCTACATGGACCTCCAGCCCGATAACAGCTTCATACTTAGTCATTGATATCACTTCCCTTTGCTTTTTCTTCTGATGCTCTTCTTTTGATGGGAGGACGCTCTTTGTGATAGGGTGTATTCTGTTCAAAGGCATAAGCAACCTGGAAAAGGCTATCCTCACGAAAAGCAGGGGCAATGATCTGCATCCCTACAGGCAGTCCCTCCACAAAACCACAGGGTATAGATATAGCAGGGAGTCCAGCTAAGTTAACCGGCACTGTATATTTATCTGAATTATAACCGTCTAGGGGATTTACCTTCTCACCCATCAGGAAGGGCAGGTCCGGTGTTGTGGGAGTGATGAGCACATCAAACCGCTCAAAAGCCTGTTCAAAATCCTTTTTGATCAATGTTCTTACCTTAGCAGCTTTTAGATAATACTTTTCATAACAACCTGAGCTGAGAACATAAGTCCCCATCATGATCCGTCTCTTAACCTCAGGTCCAAAGCCCTCACCCCGGGTTTTCATATACATCTCTTCCAGACTGTATTTTTTCCCTTTTTCCGGTACAGCCCTAAACCCGTAGCGGACACCATCAAAGCGCGCCAGATTGGAACTGGCTTCAGCAGGTGCAATAATGTGATATACCGGAACAGATTTTGCTGCTGCTATCGGCAGAGAACACTCATCAACAACAGCACCCAATTCCTCTAGCTTGTTAACAGCATTTTTAAAAACTTCAGCAACCCTAGGGTCTAAACCGTCATCTAGCATTTCCCGAACAACACCTATCCTCTTACCTTTGATCTCGCCGGTTAAAAAGCTGGTGTAATCGGGAACATTCCTCTTAACAGAAGTGGAATCCAGAGGGTCATGGCCAGCGATGGCGTTCAATACCAATGCACAATCACGCACATCCTTGGTCAGCGGCCCCACCTGATCCATTGATGAGGCAAAAGCAACAACCCCATTACGGGACACCAAACCATAGGTGGGCTTCATCCCCACAATACCGCAAAAAGCTGCAGGCTGTCTGATCGAACCCCCAGTATCTGAGCCAAGAGCGAAAATAGCTTCACCTGCTGCTACAGCTGCGGCAGACCCACCGCTGGAACCTCCGGGAACCCGGTCAAGATCCCAAGGGTTATGGGTAGGAAAGAAATAGGAAGATTCAGTAGAAGAACCCATGGCGAACTCATCCATATTCAGCTTACCAAGGAGAACAGCACTGTTTTCCAACAGCTTGTCAACAACAGTAGCACTGTAAGGAGGGATAAAATCCTCCAGCATGCGAGAAGAACAGGTGGTGCGAACCCCTTTGGTACAAAAGTTATCCTTGAGTGCCATTGGGATTCCTGCCAGAGGAGGCAGAGCATCCCCTTTGTTCCTGCGCTCATGGACATTCCTAGCGTCATTAAGAGCATTTTCCTCAGTAATAGTAACATAGGCGCGCACATCACCATCGATCTGCTGAATCCGCTTTAAGACTGCACTGGTGATCTCTATATCAGTTATCTCTCTTTTTTTCAGCAAATCACTTAATTCGTGAGCAGTGAGATCAAAAATCTCCATTGATCTGAACTCCTTTATCTAAATTTATTAAGAATTTTTAATAAAGTTAGCGAGGTCTCCCCCCGCTAATCCTGCAGCAATGCTTCAAATTGTTGCGATAACTTATAATATGCGGGGAACTTTGAAAAAACCCCTTTCATGTTCAGGCGCGTTTTGGAAGACTTCCTCCGGTGCCAGGGGTTGGTGGCCATCTTCATCCTGTCTCCAAACATTCTGAAGAGGCAACAAATAAAAAGTCGGCTCAACATTTTCCGTATCGATCTCATTAATGGTTTCCACATACTGGAGCAGGTTATTCAACTGGCCTTGCAGATCAGTCAATTCCTCCTCATCAAAAGCTATCTGCGCAAGTACAGCTAACTCCTCCATATCTTTCCTGCTCAATGCCATTTGACAGCACCTCCGTCTTCCATTTTAATATTTTGGCTTCATAAATTTGAAAACTATCCAATAAATTATAACAGAAGCAAAGCAAACTGTGCAATCTAAACAAAGAGCAATAGCCGAATTCAGTAGCAGAAAGCGGAGCGCAAGGATAAAACTCTGCCCCCAACTCTACACCATCTGGAGTAGTTCATCTTCACTGATAATGGGAATGCCCAACTGTTTGGCCTTATCATACTTCTGACCAGGGTCAGAACCTGCCACCACATAATCTGTTTTTTTACTCACACTGGATGAAACCTTACCACCATGTTTTTTAATCAATTCCTCAGCCTCTTTACGGGATAGGTTGGGAAGTGTTCCTGTAAGGACAAAAACCTTTCCCGCTAAAACAAGTTCACCCTTTTCCTCATTTCTTTCCTGTTCCATCTTCACTCCGGCTCTTTTCAGTTTGGCAATTAAGCGGCTAGTCTGTTCCTGCTGAAAGAAGATCTCAATACTACGGGCGATCTTTGGCCCTATTTCCGGAATCCCAGTCAACTCCTCAAAACTCGCCCTGGCTAAAGCATCCAGTGAGCCGAACTTATTTGCCAGGGTCTCTGCTGCCTTGATTCCAACATGACGGATCCCCAGGGCATAGAGAAGATGTGCCAATCCCCTCTCCTTGCTCCTTTCAACGGCACGCACAATATTATCAGCAGACTTCTCTCCCATCCTCTCCAGTTCAGCCAGTTCTTCTCTAGAGAGGGAATAGATATCTGCAGGGTCGCTGATCAGTTTCTTATCCACAAGCTGTTCTACCAGTGCAGGGCCCATACCCTCCACATCCATGGCTTCCCTGGATACAAAGTGAATAACCAGTTCTTTCAGCTGAGCAGGGCAGGCAACGCCTGTACAGCGGGCAGCCACCTCCCCTTCTAAATGCAGCACCTCGCTACCGCAGACCGGGCAGTAATCAGGCATCTTAAAAACTTTCTCCTCACCGGTCCTGCGCTCAGGGAGCACCCGCACCACCTCTGGGATCACATCCCCGGCCCGCTGCACCACAACATAATCGCCAATACGCACATCCTTTTGACGGATCATCTCTTCATTGTGCAGTGTCGCCCGGGATACGGTCACACCACCGACCTGTACCGGTTCCAGGATAGCTGTCGGTGTAAGCACTCCAGTCCTTCCCACTCTGACAAAAATATCCTTCACCCGGGTAACCGCCTGCTCTGCAGGAAATTTAAAGGCTATTGCCCAGCGGGGGCTTTTCGCTGTATACCCAAGAATATCGTAGAGGTGCAGGGGGTTAACCTTGACCACCAAACCATCAATATCATAGTTTAAAGTATGTCTCTTTTCGATCCACTGATTGCAGCAGTCAACCACCTCTTCTATATCACGGCAGTAACTGCTCTGCTCTTGGACAGAAAAGCCAAATTCCCGCAGCAGAGATAAAGCCTCCCACTGGCTGCTGATCTCTCTATCAATACCTTCCAGTATCTGATAAACATAAACGCCCAGTGTTCTCCCTGCAGTAACCCTGGGATCCAACTGGCGCAGCGAACCTGCTGCAGCATTCCTGGGATTGGCAAAGGGCTGTTCCCCCTTGGCATCTCTCTCTTCATTAAGCAGTGCAAAAGCCTTTTTGGGCATAAAGGCCTCTCCCCGCACCACCAGTCGCGGAGGCGCCCCCTTCAACCTTTTGGGCAGCAAACGCACTGCCCGCAGGTTTTCCGTAATATCCTCCCCGGTAATGCCATCACCCCTGGTGGCACCCAGGACAAATTCCCCATTTTCATAAGTAAGCACAACGGTCAGCCCGTCAATCTTCGGCTCCACTACATAATCAACCTTTGTTCCCGACAACTGCCGCACCCGGCGGTCGAAATCCCGCAATTCCCCTTCATCAAAAGCATTGGCCAGACTGAATAAAGGTGTTGTGTGCCTGACCGAACGGAACTGCTCTAAAGGGGCACCCCCTACCCGCTGGGTTGGTGAATCAGGGGTAATCAATTCTGGAAATTCCCTCTCCAAGCTCTCCAATTCCCTCATCAGAGAATCATATTCCTGATCTGTGATCAGAGGGTTGTCCAAAACATAATAATGGTAATCATGTTTTCTGATCTCACTGCGCAGTTCTTCAACCTTTCGTCTTGCTTCATCAAGTGAAGGCATCCCGCATTCCTCCCCGTTTCAGGGTGCAAAAATTGTATCAATATTATACCAGATATATCCAATAATCATTCTCCAGCAGATGATTTAGACCCTTTTTTGGCAATTTATATTGCAGAAATAAATGCAGTTTGACAGCAAATGATTCATAAGTCAACACTCTAAAAAAGTCTAACACTACGTTAACACTACTAGCCGTGCCAATTGAGGTATGATCTGTTTTTTACGGGACATCACCCCGGGAAGGAAAAGGCTCCCTTCCCTGACCTTTTTACCAAAGGCCTGTTCCACAATCTTATTCTCTCCTGCCACAAGCAGCTCAGTCCCTTCCCGAATGATGTCGGTCAGCATCATCAACACCAGGTCATATCCCTGTTCTTGAACCAAACGATTCATTTCATCAAGGAGAGAGCCCTTTACATCAATAAAGCCCTCGATACCCAGGGTCTCCACTTGACCCACCCCTATCTTTAAATCCCCTAATCGGAATTCCTTAAAATCATCCTGGAGTATTTCCCTGACCGGTCGCTCTGCCAGGGAAGAACCGGAACGAAACATCTCCCGTCCAAAAGCCTCCAGTTCGATACCAGCTCTCAGCTTAAGCATTTCAGCCATTTGACGATCTCTGCTGGTACAGGTAGGGGACTTAAATAAGACTGTATCTGATAAGATTCCAGCGCAAAGCAGGCCGGCTATCTGGGGAGATGGCTCAACCTTCTGCTCTTGATAAATATAACCGATGATGGTGCAGCTGCTGCCCACAGGTTCACAGCGGAAAAAAAGGGGTTCTCCTGTCTGCACATCCCCTAGGCGGTGGTGGTCGATGATTTCCAGAATTTCCGCCTGCTCAATACCCGCCACAGACTGAGAGCGTTCATTGTGGTCCACCAGGATCAGTTGTTTCCTTTTTAAACCGAGCAGATCATAACGGGCAACCATCCCCAGCAGTCGATAATGCTCATCAACAACCGGATAATTGCGGTACCTGGTTTCCAACATCACTTTTTTCACCTGGTCAACTAGATCATCATCCTGAAAATAAACTATATTCTCTGTTTTCATCAGAGCGGAAACAGGGGTATTCAGGATCTCCTGAGTACGGGAACCACCGGTCACCTGCTCTAACCCCAGTTCCATCAGTAAGTAGTGGGCCAGGTCACCGGTTGTCAGCAACCCTTGCAAACGCTGCTCACCATCCACCACAGGAAGGGTTTTTACCCCTTTATCCCTCATCAGCCTTCCTGCTTCCTGCAGTGTTGTCTCCTGACTGCAACTATAAACATCCCTTCGCATCATATCACTGACTCGAGGGTAAACATCAGCAACTAGGGAGGGCGCTTCAACGCCAAAATAGTCCAGCACATATTCGGTTTCCCGGTTAATAGCCCCCAGACGCCCAGGGGCAGCCTCCTCCCCCAACTTCTGCTTAAGAGCAGCATAGGCAATAGCAGAACAAATAGAATCTGTATCAGGATTACGGTGCCCTAGCACCCAGATTTTCCTTTCCAAGTTGTCACTCCCTTTGTTTACAAACACCACCGATTGCCAATCCAGCCATCGATGACCAGCTAGTAACAATCAATTACTGTTCTTATATTTTCTTCAAAGGTGCATATTTAGCCAGCAGATGCTTAAATCCTGCGGTTTCGAAAGACACAAAGATCTCCAGATCCCCACCAGGTCCGATCTTGGTTTCCATAACAACACCCCTGCCGAACTTTTTGTGCTCTACCTTTTCTCCCACTTTGAACAAACACTGCTCCTGGGGTGCTGTCACAGCTGCTGCCTCCTGTTTGGCTGCGCTGCTCTCCTTTAATGCATGATCAGCTGATTGCTCCCCTTTACCAACTGCGTTAACAACAGCATAACCCCCACCAACTGCCACAGGACAGAGGTAGTCCTCTGGGATCTCAGCTAAAAACCGGGAGGGTTCCCGAAATTCAACACTGCCATAAGATGAGCGGCGCATGGCCCGGGAAAGATACAGCTTTTTCATTGCTCTGGTTATTCCCACATAACAGAGCCGCCGCTCCTCCTCTAGTTCCTCCTCTTCATCCAAAGCATGGGCATGTGGGAAAAGCCCTTCCTCCATACCGGTTAGGAACACCACTGGGAATTCCATCCCTTTGGCGCTGTGGATGGTCATCAGGACCACTGCATTTTCTCCAGGCTGATAGTTATCAATATCAGTAACCAGAGCTAATTCCTCTAAAAAACCAGCCAGAGACCTGTCAGTCCCTGTAGAGTCATACTGCTGTGCCACAACCAAAAATTCTTTGAGGTTTTCCAGACGGGTTTCCGCTTCAATGGTTCTTTCATTTTCAAGCATAGCCAGATACCCCGTTTCATCCAGGATCCTTTCCACTAGATCCGCAATGGGCACAGCACCATCCAGGGCCCTCCAACCATTAACCATTTTAAAGAAATCCTTGATCGCCACCACAGCACGTGATCCCAGATCAGCCGACTCCGGGTGAGATAAGACATCAGCAAAGCTTCTGCCTGTTCTCAATGCTACCTCTTCCACCCGGGCGATGGTTGAATCACCTATTCCCCTTCTGGGAACATTGATGATCCTGCGCAGGGAAACCTCATCAGCAGGATTGGCCACCACCCGCAGGTAGGCCAGTATATCTTTTATCTCTTTGCGCTCATAAAACCGCTGTCCGCCATATATCCGGTAAGGTATAGCTGATCTGATGCATTCCTCCTCAATTGGCCTGGACTGAGAATGGGTTCGATAAAAAACCGCACAATCCCTGTATTCTGCACCACCCTCACTGACCATAGCTCTGATGGTTTCCCCAATAAATTTCGCCTCATCTTTTTCATCAAAAGCCTGATAGAAGTAAATTGGCTCCCCTTCCTTGTTAGAGGTCCACAACTCTTTGGGCTTTCTCCCCCTGTTATGAGAGATCAAAGCATTGGCCACATCGAGGATGTTCTGGGTTGAACGGTAGTTCTGTTCCAATTTGATCACACGGGCATCAGGATAATCCCGCTCAAAGTTAAGGATATTCCTGATATCAGCTCCCCGCCAGCCGTAGATCGATTGGTCATCATCCCCCACCACACAGATATTGCGCCAACCGCCAGCCAATTGGTGTACCAGCACATACTGGGCATGGTTGGTGTCCTGGTATTCATCCACCATTATGTACTGAAAGCGTTGCTGGTAATGCTCTAGTACCTGGGGTTCTGACTGAAAGAGCTTTACAGTCTGCATCAGCAGATCATCAAAATCCATTGCATTCTGCTGGAGCAGTTTCTTTTGATAAAGTGAATAAAGCTCTGCTATAGTCTCCTCCCGTATATTGCGTGCCATTTCCCTGTATTCTTCAGGGGTTATCAGCTCATTTTTTAAACTGCTGATTTCTGCCAGCACTCCCCGGGGCCGGAATTTGCGGTCATCGACTCGCAGTTCCTCGATGCAGTGTTTCATGACCGTCTGTTGGTCAGCTTCATCATAAATAATAAAGCTGTGATCAAAAGGAAGATAGCGTGCCTCTCTCCTGAGAATGCGCACAGCCATGGAATGAAAAGTGCTGATCCACACATCACGGGCATCTCTGCCTACTAAATACTCCACCCGTTCCCGCATCTCACCGGCAGCCCGATTGGTAAAGGTAACCGCCAGTATACGAAAAGGTGAGATGCCCAAACTCAATAGATAAGCGATACGGTAGGTCAAAACCCTGGTCTTTCCACTTCCTGCACCAGCAAATATAATCAATGGGCCTTCTGTATGTTTTACTGCAGCCAACTGCTGTGGGTTTAATTCTTTTTCCCAATCCATTTCAATCACCTACCGCCGCCGCTCTGCTAGCTTTTCTTTGATATCCTGGGGGCTGACACCGCATTCCACCAGCAGCACCAAAAGGTGATAGATCAGATCAGCTGTTTCTTCGATCAGTTCACTGCGGTTGTCCTCCATTGCAGCCACAACAGTTTCCACAGCCTCTTCCCCCACCTTCTGTGCAATCCTGCCCCTACCCTTTTTAAACAGCTTTGCTGTATAGGAACCCTCAGGTAAGGTCCTGTTTCGCTCCTGAATCAGGGCATACAAGTCATTAATAATATCAGCTGAACTTTGCTCTTCAGTAGTATTGCTCCCCACCACCCGGGAAAAACAGGATCTAGTTCCCTGATGGCAGGCTACACCTAACTGTTTCACCTTAATAAGCAGGGTATCTCCATCACAATCCAGCAGCACTTCTTTGATGTACTGATGGTTGCCACTGGTCTCACCCTTCAGCCAGAGAGCCTGTCTGCTCCTGCTGTAAAACCAAGTCATCCCACTTTCCAGTGACCTGCGCAATGACTCTCTGTTCATCCAGGCTACCATCAGCACCTCTTCATTCTCTGCATCCTGGATGACAGCCGGTACCAAACCGGCCTGATCAAACTTAACTTTAGCCAATATACTATCTATTTCTTTTCTATCAGTTAAAACCGGTTCTGCTCTCACAGCCTTACTAAAACTCCCCTCTCCGCTAAATATTCTTTTGCCTCTCTGATGGTGTATTCCCTGTAGTGAAAAATGGATGCAGCCAATGCTCCATCAGCTTTCCCTGTTGTAACAGCCTGGTAGATATGCTCAAGCTTTCCGGCACCACCAGAGGCTATCACCGGAATCTGCACTGTCTCACTGACAGCTCTGGTAAGCTCCAGGTCATAGCCGTCTTTGGTGCCATCACAGTCAAAGCTGGTCAAAAGTATCTCCCCGGCTCCCCGTTTTTCCATCTCCTGAGCCCAACTGACAGCATCTACTCCAGCGCTTTCAGTTCCGCCATGAGTAAGGGTTTCCCATTTTCCTGCTGCAGTCCGGCGGGCATCAATAGCAGCTACAATACGCCCTCTCCCAAACTCTCTAGCAGCCTCTATAACCAAGTCAGGATTTTTTACTGCAGCGGTTCCCAGAGAAACCTTATCAGCACCTGCCTCCAATAAAGTTCTGATATCATCAAGAGTTCTGATTCCTCCCCCAACTGTAAAGGGGATGGATATGTTGTCTGCCACCTGTTTAACCAAATGGACCATGGTTTTCCGGCCTTCAATCGTTGCTGTAATATCAAGAAAAACCAACTCATCTGCTCCTTGTGCCTCATACTCCACAGCCATAGCCACAGGGTCACCGGCATCCCTTAAATCGCCGAACTTGATACCTTTGACAACCCTGCCCTCCTTGACATCTAAACAGGGAATGATGCGTTTGATGCCCATGTAAACTCCTCCTAAATCTATCTAAAATACCGGCCGCTCACCGGGACAGTTCTGCAACACGACTTTATATATCTCTATCGCATGGCTTTGTATATCTTGCATGCTGCTCAAGGGCAACCTACTGACGCAGCTTTTATATATCACTGCCGCACAGTTTTGTGTATTCTGCTGGCTCAGCGGTATATCCCTGCTAGCGCAGCTTTTGTATATCCATGCCGCTTGCGGCTTAAGTTCCGGTTGAACTTGCCCCTATACTATCCGCAGACGACAGCTGACCGGCTCCTATGACGCCATCCATTTTAGAAGTCAGATGCCAGAAGTCTGGTGTCAGAATTAAAATGTTGAATTAGATGTCATAACCGGTTCTTATTACTAGAAATTATCGATTAGTTAGTAACAACCTCCACAGACCGCTGCGCCGGCATGGATATTACAGAACCACGGATATACCGAACACAGAGATAAACTGAACAACAAAAATAACTTAATAATCAGGGGTACAACTCTAAGCTCCAACAGCAGCGAGAGCCTCTCGGAGAGTAAATTTACCCTCATAGAGCGCTTTACCGATGATAACCCCTTCCACCCCTAGGGATTCCAGAGGCCGCAGTTTTCTCAGATCTTCCAGTGTTCCTACCCCACCTGAAGCGATTACATACATCCCGGTTTTTTCTGCCAGTTCAGATGTTGCCTGTATATTAGGTCCGGTCAGCATCCCATCTTTGCTGGTATCGGTAAACACAAGCCGTCTGCAGCCCAGATCCCGCATCTGGCAGGCAACATCTAAAAAATGCCTTGAGGAGATGTCCTGCCATCCCTTGACCGCCACAAAACCATCCCTGGCGTCGATCCCCACAATTACCCGTTCCCAGCCAAAAGTTGCACAAGCATCCTTCACCAGATCCGGATCGGTGATCGCCACGGTCCCCAGGATCACCCTCTGCACACCAGCACTAAAGGCTTCTTTGATCTGTTCCAGTGTCCTGATGCCTCCTCCCAGTTGCACCGGAAGCCCAGCCCTTTTGATGATCTCTCTAACCACAGGCAGTTGCCGCGGCTCACCGGTAAAAGCGCCATCAAGGTCTACCAAATGCAGCCACTGGGCTCCTGCATTTTTCCAACAGAGAGCGGTTTTGACTGGGTCATCATCATAAACGGTTTCTGCATCTGCACGCCCCTGTAGTAAACGGACACATTTGCCTCTTCTTAGATCAATCGCCGGAAAAATCAGCATAATTCTAACCTCCTGGGTACCAGAAAGACATCTGTAACTCCACAAAATCCTCTTGACGGGAAAGATCCACATCCATCCACTAATAACCAACCATTAATAGAGGTCAGAAGCCAGAGGTCGGAAGTCGGAAAAACTGAAAGCAGAAGCCTGATGTCAGAAATGACAGCGTGTTCTGACTAATATTTTCCCCAATACCAATCAACCAACCACCAGCCATCAACTACTAACGACTAACCACTAACCACCAACCACCATTAAAGCTTTCCTTTGGTTGATGGGATTCCCCTTTCCCGCTCACTGAAGGCAACTGCCTCCCGCAAGGCCCGGGCAAAGCCCTTGAAAAGCGCCTCTATAATATGATGGGTGTTATCACCACTGAGCAAATGCATGTGGAGGGTGATCCCTGCATTATTTATTATGGCTCTAAAAAACTCAGGTACCAGTTCTACCGGCAGATCCCCTACAACCTGTCCTGGCGCTTTGACTGCATAGCTCATAAATGGCCTGCCGCTGAGATCCAAGGCAACAATCGCCAGGGCTTCATCCATAGGGATCATAGCGCTGCCATACCTATTGATCCCCTTTTTATCGCCCAAGGCTTTCTGTAGTGCCATCCCTAGACAGATACCGATATCCTCCACAGTATGATGGGCATCCACATACAGATCCCCGACCGCCTCCACCCTCAGATCAATTAAGGCATGCCGCGCCAGTAGATGCAGCATATGATCAAGAAACCCAACCCCTGTTTTGCCCTCAAAGGAGCCGTTCCCATCAAGATTCAGGCTTAACTTAACACTGGTTTCAGCTGTTACCCTTTCTACTTGAGCTTGCCGCATCATAACCCCTCCAACCTTTTGGCAACTGCCCGGGCATGGGCATCTAACCCCTCTTCCTCAGCCAGCCTGACAATATGGGACCCCCATTTTTTAAGGGCATCTTTGGTGGTATAGATCACACTGGTGCGCTTCAAGAAATCCTCCACACTCAATGGTGAAAAGAATCTCGCCGTCCCACCTGTAGGCAGCACATGGTTTGGCCCTGCCAGGTAATCTCCTACCGGTTCAGAGGAATAAGCACCCAAAAAAACCGCACCTGCGTTTTTGATCTGTCCCAGTAAGGAAAAGGGATCCTCCACATAAAGCTCTAAGTGTTCAGGTGCCAGTTCATTGGCCAGTTCTACAGCATCCTGTAAGTCGTCCACCACCACTGCTGCACTGCAGTTTTCTAGAGCCCTTGAGGCGATCTCTTTCCTAGGCAGTACTGCCAGCTGTTTCTCCACTTCCTCCTGTACCCTCTCCGCTAAGGCCCCGTCAGGTGTTACCAGGATAGCCGCAGCCATGCTGTCATGCTCTGCTTGGGAGAGCAGGTCAGCAGCCACCAGTTCCGGGTCCGCAGAGCTATCTGCCACAATCACAATTTCACTGGGCCCTGCCAGCATATCGATATCCACCAGTCCAAAAACCAACCTCTTGGCAACAGTGACATAGATGTTTCCCGGCCCAACAATCTTATCCACCTTAGGGATCGATTCTGTCCCATAGGCCAGGGCAGCGATAGCCTGTACACCCCCAACCTTGAAAATCTTCGTCACCCCTGCCTCGACAGCAGCGACCAAAACAAGAGGGAGTATTGAACCATCACTTCTAGGTGGTGTCACCATAATGATCTCCCTCACCCCAGCCACTTTCGCGGGCAGGGCATTCATTAAAACAGAAGAGGGATAAGCAGCAGTACCGCCGGGAACATAGATACCGGCTCGATCCAGCGGCCTGTACAACTGTCCAAGCACCTCTCCGTTCTCCCCGGGTTGAAACCAGGACTGGAAGTGCTGCCTTTGGTGAAAATCCTGAATGCGGTCCCTGGCCAGGCGCAGAGACTCCAGTAGTTCGGGAGACAGCTTTTGATATGCTTCCTCAATCTCTGCTTCTGTAACCTGTAATTGCTCAGCGGTTAGATCAGCATGATCAAACTTCTTTGTGGCAGCCAGGACACCAGCATCCCCCTGCTCCCGAACATGTTGGATGATCTCCCGTACTCCTGCTTCCAGCTCTTCACCTCGGTGCTCCCTGGCTCTCAGTTGAGAAACCAGATCATCTTTAAGTGATACCACCTTCAACATTTCTGTGTCCTCCTTCTGATCAAATGACATCTCTCCAAAATAACCCGGCCCTGATAATGCTCAGCAGGGGGGTAGATGCACTTTTTTTATGGCATCAATAAATGAAACCAATTGGTGATGTTTAACCCGGTAGGAAACTCTGTTAGCAACCAACCTAGCGGTGGCTCCAGTGATCTGTTCAATTGCTACCAGCTTATTTTCCCGCAGTGTTCTTCCGGTTGAAACCAAATCGATGATCACCTCAGCCAGTCCCACCAGAGGCGCCAGTTCAATATTACCGGAAAGTTTGATAATCTCACCTGGGAGACTGCGGCTGCGTAGATAAGACTCCGCAACCTTAGGAAATTTTGTTGCTACCCGCAGCCGTCCAAAACGGGACAGATAGGCAGAAAGCCCACCCTGATATAGCTCAAGTTTGGATTCGGGAACAGCTACCACAAATTTACACTCACCAAACCCCAGATCCATCAACTCACAGATATCCTTGCCCTGCTCCAGGATCACATCTTTCCCTGCAATACCCAAATCTGCAGCACCATACTCTACAAAAGTGGGAACATCAGCTGCACGGCAGATAAGATAGCGTATCCCTCTTTCCGGATCACTGTAAACCAGGCGGCGCCCGTCCCTTTCCAGATCGATTGCCATCAATCCGGCATCCTTTAAAACCTTCTCCACAAGGGGAAGCAGACGGCCTTTAGGCAATGCAAAAGTTATCACTTCTTTATTCATTTGCCTCACTCCACTTTCTCATCATGATCCATAACCAGTATGTGAGGTATCCCCTTCCGGGAGGCATAGGCTATAGCTTCCCGCCTGGGCCGTTCTGTCAGATCAACCTCTACAATAAAACCATCCTGTCTCAATTCCCTTGCTTTTTTCACTACCTCACCCATATCAGATCCAGTAATAAAATAATCAGGGATTTGATCATCATAGGAAGGGGATTGTTTATCCAGTGCATCCAGAACACGGTCTATGGTTAGGGCAAAACCAGTGGCTGGACAGGGAAAACCGAATTTAGCCAAAAGTTCATCATACCTCCCCCCACCACAGATGGGGTAGCCCACCTCCTGGACATAACACTCAAACACCAAGCCTGTATAGTAGCCCAAGCCCCGCAAAAGCGTAAGATCGATGCATACCTGATCGCGAAAACCGTAGTAAGACAAAATCTTCCAAACATGTCGCAGGCTTTTTAACCCCTGCTGTGCAGCTTCATCCTTGACCAGTTCATCTATCTCCTGGAGAATCTCAATACCACCGTGCAGGTAAGGCAGTGAAGCAAGCAGCTTTTTATACTTCCCTGTTAGCTGAGAATTCTCTACCAGTTGCTCCCAGGTCACAAGATCTTTTTTGCTCAGAGCTATCTTTGCCTGTTCCTGTTCTGCAGCTGAATAACCCGCCCCTTTTAAGATACCGGTCAGAACATCTACATGCCCAACTGTAATGGTGAAATCGTTAAGACCAGCCAGTTTCATGGATTCTGCGGCCAGGCTGATCACCTCTGCATCAGCATCAGGCCCTGCAGCACCTATCAACTCCACACCAGCCTGATAAAACTCGCGCTGACGCCCGGCATGGTTTTCCCTGCGAAAGATATTGGCTGTATAGCAGAAGCGCAATGGGAACTCCTGATCCCTCAACCGGGCACTGACCAAGCGGGCAATGGGAGTGGTCATATCAGGCCTCAAAACAGTGATCTGCCCGTTTTCATCGATAAACCTGTAAAGCTGATTGTGCAGCATGTCATCCAGTGCTGTCGCCAGCACATCATAGTACTCAAAGGTAGGTGTGACCACTTCCTGGTATCCCCAGGACCGGATCAGTTTCAGTAAATTATTTTCCAGTTCCCGCTTGCGGCGGGCCTCAGCAGGGAGGAGATCCCGCACCCCTCCCGGCATGAGAACTGTTCCTGAATTATCCATCTATCTTCCCTGCTTTCATACTACTGATTTATATCAATTAATAATATCATAAAATTTGTAATTAGGGCCACCTATTTCTTTTTTCTTAAAAAAAAAGCAGCAACTGCTGCTTATAAGTTAAGTCATATTATAACTATAGCAAAAATTAATGTCCTTTGATAGGAAGAGGGTCCAATATCAAGCCTGTTCGTGTTATTTCACAAGTGACTTTCACCTCAACGGCAACATGGGGAAGCCAGGCATCCCTCCAGTCATCCTTTACCTTTTCCCAGACCTCCGGGTATTCCCGGTAAAGCTTATCACCCAAACCGAGAAAATCGCTTCTCAGTTCCCGGGATCGCCTGATCGCTGCCTCAACATCTCTTTTGATGGCTTTTTCCTTCTCCCGCTCCAGCAGTTCTAATGCTTCCGCCTCGCCGACCGCGAGCCCCGTTTTCTCCACACATCATATATATCCTTCATCAGTTATTTCGATACGAAAAGATATATTATCTTCAGTGATCACCGGTTCGATGCGAGAACTCCCACTTGTTGTAACAAGAGATGCCCATAATCCTTCAGAGGGGGTAGGCACTGTAAAAATGCCGCCATCTATCTTGCCTTTAACCCAGCGCGCCCCCCTAGTTTCGCTTGGCCCCAAATATCCCACCAACTTATCTCCTCTAAACACACCGGCCCCTTCAAACATCAGCTGATTGTTTTCCGTGAATCCAGTTTTACTTTCTTCTGCCTTATTCTCCTGCATAGGCCTAACCCTGACAGCTGCTACAATGGCATCTCTTCCCTCTTCACTGATATCAGTTAAAAAATCGCCCAGCACAACAGGATAGAATGTGGGGTCAAAATGCCGGGGTGTTTCCATCTGAATTTTCACTGCCACCCCAGGTACTTTTTCCTGAACCGGTGCCCCTTTTAATAATACCTCCTGGGCGTTGCCGTGGGCCATAACCATCCAGATGGAACGGCGCATCTCCCAGTGGCGGACAAAAAAATCTACCACATGGGCTACACCCTCCCTACCCAGATCCTCGCCCAGAACAATGGCATTTAACTGTTTGAAACGCACCCTATGGGGGCTCTCCTGAGACACTTTGGCAAGAGCCAAAGGGATACTGCGTGCTTTGACACTCAGCACAAAAAAGGGCTTATCACCGCCTCCTCCTTGACCACCGCCGCCTCCTCCTCCACCCTGAGCAAAGCCACCAGGGTTGACAATTTGAAAGGAAACCAGCAGTTCTTGAGGGCCAGCAGCATCCACCCCCACCATAGAGATAAATGCCATCTTTTCTATTTCTACCCTGCTCCAACAGCCGGATAGATTAACTGATAAAAATATTAAGATAAGGGCAAACAGTATCGGAACTTTCAATCTAGCAACTGTAAGCTTCATTGTGTTTCGCCTCCCTTTTTGTCATTTCTCCTGAATGAAGATGCAATATAAAGAAAGAGTGTTGTTCCTGTCATGACCGTAACCGCAACCAATGGATAATAGCGGGATAAATAAAACCTGACATGGTTGGTATCCTCCCATCCGATGACGGACAGAACAACCAGAACAAAGGCATAAGGCAAAACCAGCGGCCTATAATCTTTCAGCTTAAATACCTCAGCAAGAATCAGCACAGATACATAGTAAAATGCCATGATCTTAAGACTAACGGACGACACCCAGAGCCCAACCACGAGAGATTCAATGCGCTCTACAAAAGCTCCCAGGTGTACAGTTTTTGCCAATTCAAAGGTAGGAAATAACATGCGGGAGGTTTCCTGAGCGCCGAACAATGAAATCAGACCTACTACATCAATCGATATAACAACTAAAAGTATTAATGAAACAGGCAGTACTATTTTCCTAGCATCCTTCGGATTCCGCAGAGATGGGATAAGCATCAATAAAAACGATCCTTCAGCATAAAAAGAAGCGAGGATCAAACTGCCCCAAAGTATACCGGAGAAAGAATGGGTAAAATAAGGTTTCAACTGCTCAAAATCCATTTCAGGAGCAGCCAGCGCAAAAATAATCAGGCCGGCTAACATAAACAGAGGAAAAATAATTTCATTGACCCGGGAAAACACCTCCAATCCCAGGTAAACCCCATATGCTACAAGAATAACCAAGAATATATTCAATACAGACAATGGCGTTTCAGGCATGGTTTCAGTGATCAACAGCACACTGAATGCCCGGACCAGATAGGCATTAATATGCAAAAAGAAGAGAGCGAAAATGATGCACACTGCCCGCCCAAACCAGGGGCCAAGCAGATCGATGCTGTATTCCACCAAATTTTTTTCCGGGAAGCGCAGCCCTAGGGAAACAACAAAAAGACCTATTAAATAACCTAGAATCCCGGCGATCAATACAGAAAGCCAGGCATCCTGGCCCGCCTCTTTGGTCAGAAGTGCGGGAGTAATCAGCACCATACTGGCAAGAATAGAATTGGAAACCAATAAAATTGCCTGCCAGCGTGATATTTTTCCCTTCTCTATACCCATCGTCTTCCCCCATTTTCATAAAATCATCCCTACCCTGGATAAAGCATTCTAACCACAGGTCTAAAAATATATTCCACAGCATCGGTAGGGTTAGGAACCGGCAAATTTAAAACCGTCGCCAAGGCAAGAGCTACACCGATCAGCAGAAAACAGCCAAAAACAATAAGCTCTCTTTTAAGCTGCTGCTGCAGCAGTTTGGGCACCTCATAATAGGCCACCCCAGCCCCAAGCAGTAAAACAAATAAAATTTTAAGAAACACTGTCGTCCCCCTTATTCTCATTTTTTTTAATCTCTTGTTTCCCGCTCTCAGCTTGGTCTCCGCTTCGACCCGCAGGAGGCTCAGGTCGCTGCCCCGGTGCCTGCCTTATTCTATTTGGAGAGCGAAACAACAGAGGACGGCGGTCCATTGCCCACCAGGGTGCCCGGTAGAATACATCCTTCCATTCCCCCGGAACAGAAGGTGCAATGGGATAAAGGTATGGCACTCCAAAGGACCGCAGAGAAGCAAGATGCAGCAGTAAAAACATCAGACCCCAAAAAATACCCACCAGCCCAAATGAACCAGCAAGCAAGAGTATGGGATAGCGCAGAAACCTGATAGCTATTGATGAGGAATAGTTTGGGATCAGAAAAGAAGCAATAGCAGTCAAGGCAACGATAATCACCATAAAGGGGCTCACAATACCAGCAGCCACTGCAGCCTGTCCTAAAACCAATGCACCGACAACACCAACTGCCTGGCCTACGGACCGGGGCATACGGGTCCCTGCCTCCCTGAGCAAGTCAAAAGTAACTTCCATCAGCAGGGCTTCCACAACTGCAGGAAAGGGGACGCCTGCCCGTCCCACTGCCATACTCAATGCCAAACTGGCGGGAATCATTTCCTGATGAAAAGTTGTTAGAGCAACATAGAATGAGGGCAGAGTCAGGGTCATAACCAATGCCACCCAGCGTAAAGGGCGGATATAATCATAAGCTTCATAATAATCTTCAGGAGACTGAAGAAATCCACTGAAAATAGCAGGAACGATCAGAACGAATGGTGTAGTGTCCACCAAAATGGCCACCCGGCCCTCAAGCAGACAGCCTGCCACCTTGTCAGGCCGCTCTGTGCGATCCAACAGGGCAAAAGGTGTCCAGTAGTTATCTCTGATAAAATCTTCAAGATATCCGCTCTCCAAAATGGAATCAGTCTCAATACGCTCCAAGCGCTGTTTGACCTCTCTCACTGTCGCCGGATTAACTAAACCATCTATATAAGCAACACAGACTTCTGTTTTGGTAACAGAGCCGATCTGCAACGCATCAAATCTGAGTTTCGGTGTTCTGATACGGCGCCTAATGAGAGCAGTATTGACTCGCAGTGTTTCTGTGAAACCCTCCCGCGGGCCCCGCACAAAGGATTCTGCTTTAGGCTCTTCCACAGAGCGCTTTGCCCATCCCTTAACCTCGATAGCCAGGGCTTTTGCAGCACCATCGATAAAAAGGATAGCAAAGCCGGCTAGCAATAAGTCCAACAGTTTACCTATTTCAAATTCTTCTTTGACACTATTAAAAGTGACCAACCAGTTGAGGATCAAATCATAAGGGTTTTGAGGAACTATTTCCTGGTCCCCATGCTCTAAAGTCTTCAGCATAAAGGGTGTAAAAATTGACTCACTAATGGCAGTCGCATCTACTAGTCCGTCAATGAAAATTAAAGCAACACGGATTTCCCTGTTAGATCCAAAATGAAACTGGCGCACCACAAAATCGCTGGTTTCAGCAAACATCTTTTTAAACAATTCAACATTATGCTCCAAAACAGTACTAATGGACTGTTTTAAAAGATCTTTGTCAGGTTGGATCTGCTCCAGCCGAGCATTGATCCTCTGTTGCCTTATCTCGGTTGCTTTCTTAGGTTTTTTCAGTGGGCGCATGAATTGACTGGACACCTCCTGCTTCTTTTAGCATGGTCCATATTCCCTTATTTTATGTTGGTCCTAAAAATTTTTAGGATAATAGACACTGGTGTTTTTTTACTGATTTGTGTGGATGGCTATTTATATCTTCACTGGCAGCAATCAACGGGCAACAGTTCAAGTAAAAAGGACACAATAAATCTAAAAACCAACCTCAAAATCGGTTCTATGAATGGGTTTAGGTCACTCCTGATTGGTTAATTATTCCTCATAAACATTAATGAGAGGATGTCATTTATGAAGAAAGAGACCTGGATTCGCTTACTGACCTTGACGATTGTTTTCTTATTTTTTCTGATCTCACCACCATGGGGCTTTTCAGATAATAAATCTACCGATTCAAAAAAGGCTGAAGTGACGAAAACTGTAAAAAAAATATTTGACACCAGGGCAAAGGCTCTGGTTGACCATTCATTTGATCAAGAAGCCCTGTCCTTTTACTACACAAAGGAAAAATTAGGGCGTTGGGCCCATTCCCACGAAAAGGCTAAACTGGACTTTGTCCGGATGTGGGTAACAAAGCGAGGAGTCGACTTTATAGAGGCAAAATCTGAGATTAAAATTCCGTGGCTTGAAATAAGAGGGAATCAGGCTGAATTGATCGTCAACCAAACCCTGATGGTCGGTTATGTTTACAAAGGGGAAACAACGATCAACCGCTTTGGTATCGGCACCCGTCACTGGATGAAACTGAAAAAACATCAAGGAAAATGGCTGATCAGCCAGGACTTTTATACAGATGGTCTAGGGGATGATTCATTAGCCCCCAACCCAACACCAGCAGATGGAAGACCAAAGGGAAAGGCACCGAAAAGTTTTCAAAAGGATAGTGACAAAGGCAGTTATGACCGGAAAGCGGCTGTCAGATACGCTGATCAATATGCTGGCATGGCATGGGGGGCGGGGAACAACCACCAGTATAATCTTAAGGAATACGGCGACCTGAGCGGTTTGGGCGGAGATTGCGCCAATTATGTTTCCCAATGCTTAGCTGATAAAAACGGCGGTAAGATTCCCTTAGATGGTAGCTGGTTTTATACCATTAATCAGGATGGTTTCAGCGGCAGTGAAGCCTGGGTAAGAGCTCCAAATTTCTGTGATTGGCTGCAATACAGCGGTCGTGGGCGATTAATAGCACAAGGGACCTTTTCAGAGTTGATCACGCCAACCAAGAAATTTCCGGCAGGGGCAATTGCAGAACTGCAAAAGGGAGATGTGATCGGCTACGGTATGGGCGGAGAAATAGAACATGTTGCTATTGTTGTAGGGTGGGATTCAAAGGGATATCCCCTGGTCAACTCCCATACAGTTGACCGCTACCACTGCCCTTGGGATATGGGTTATGACAAGAAAACAATTTATTACCTGTTTCATGTTACTGGATAAATTATCTTATTATTATCTGTCATGGTAACAACTGGTACTGGGCCAACATATGATGAAAGAAAAGCATAAGGGGGAGAGGATGCTATGTCTGAAAACAATAAAGCTGAAGCAAGAATGTTTAATCCTTTTGAAAACTTTACCGGAAGGCTTGATAAAGAGTTCCAATGTAAAGTAGTCAATGTAGAGTACTCCTGTGGGAATTGTTGTAAAAAAGCTGTAGGAGGAATTTTGAGTCTGATCGGAAAGGACTTTATTGAGTTGACAGCTGATGATGACTCTATTGATGTACTCACTTTTGTGGCAGGTGTAGATAAACCCTTCAAGCAAAGGGTACGGGAGATACTTATACCCTTAGATAACATTTGCAGTGTTCAGAGAGCAGCCAAGAAAAAATGCGATGAATAATTAAACCCTCTTCAGCCTTCTGCCCACGGAAGTTGTCCGTGGGCTTTTTATATGACTGATAATAATCGGTTTATCCCTGCTAGTGTAGCAAGCTGTGAAGGTTGTTATGTAGATATTACAGCATATGATGCCCGTTGATCACCAAGCCAAAGCGGCAGTTGAGGAAGTTAGCTGCTCTCCGGCATAAAAGCATCTTGGTCATAAAGATCTCAAAGTATTCCATCACAGAACAGATAGAGGTGTCGATCTCCAGATGCATAACGATCTCCCGCTTATCCGGATCCGCGGTGAGGTACGATTCCCGGGCAGCAAAATTCACCCGGTCCCGGGTGGTGAAAGTGGCCTCATCTTCTTTGCGCACCCTACTGTAATGCACATTGGATTTATCCGCCAGAATAACTGCAGCTGCCACATTGCTCACTGCCACACCTGACCTCTCCTCATGGTTGCCGATGGCAGCGATCACAACCGCAATTTCCTCTGGTGGCATTCCCATACGCATCAACAGATGAAAGGCGATTAATGCACCGCTCCGCCCATGTTCATACCTGTTGACCACATTACCGATATCATGCATATAGCCGGCAATAGCGGCAAGTTCAGCATCCCGTTCAGGGTAGCCAAGCACCTTTAAAATGCGGTAGCTGAGATTGGCCACATGGCGGGCATGTTCTTCATCATGGGTAATGGCCAGCATAGTAGACAGGTACTCATGAACCTTTTTCATGAGTACCTCTACTTCCGGGTTATGCTGGACATCTTCAAGCTTAATCATTTAACATCCCCCTTTTTAGGGCGCGGTGGGCAATGTCCCTGCGGTAATGGATCCCCTCAAAGTGGATTCTCTCCACTCCGGAATATACTCTCTTCACAGCATCCTCAATAGTTGCACCAAAGCCTGTAATGCCCAGCACCCTTCCCCCGCTGGTTACCAACTTTCCATTAGAGAGAGCGGTACCAGCATGAAAAACCAATATATCTGGAGGGAGTTCATCAAGACCGGTAATCACTTTACCCTTCTCATATGCTCCCGGATAGCCGCCAGAAGCTGCTACTACACAAACGGCAGCCCTGGGGTCCCACTCCAGTTCTACCTCATCTAAGCGCTCTTCGATAACAGCATTCATCACTTCCAACAGATCTGATTTAAGACGGGGTACAACCACCTGTGTTTCGGGATCACCGAAACGGCAGTTGAACTCTAAGACATAGGGACCTTCACTGGTGACCATCAAACCGGCATAAATAACCCCCTTATATTTAATACCATCATCGGCCAATCCGTAGATAACCGGTTCCAGTATGTCTTTCACAGTTTTTTCATGGAGTTCGCTGGTATAAACAGGTGCTGGGGAATAGGCACCCATCCCCCCGGTATTGGGTCCCTCATCTCCGTCAAAAACCCGCTTATGGTCCTGGGATGCTGCCAGTGTTTTAATAGTTTTTCCATCTGTAAATGCCAGGACACTAACTTCCTCTCCCTTTAAAAGTTGCTCCACAACAACTGCTTTCCCAGCATCCCCAAAAGCCCTTTCTTCCATGATCAAACGGACAGCCTGTTCTGCCTCTGCCCTATTTTTGGCTATAATCACACCTTTACCTGCAGCCAATCCGTCAGCTTTCACCACACATGGGCCATTAAGTTCTCTTACAAACTCTAGGGCTGCAGCAGCATCATAGAAAACTCTGTATGCCGCTGTAGGGACGCCATATCTGGTCATTTTCTCCTTGGCAAAAACCTTACTTCCTTCTAAACATGCTGCTTTTGCATCAGGCCCAAAAACCTTGAGACCCCGTGATTTGAAGATGTCTACAATCCCTGCAGTAAGAGGGGCTTCTGGTCCTACTACAGTCAGATCTATCCTTTTCTCTTGCGCAAAATCAGCCAGTCCATGTAAATCCTCAGCTGCCAAGGGAACACATTCAGCATCCTGGGCAATACCTCCATTTCCAGGAGCACAGTAGATTTTATCTACATGGGAACTTTGTTTCAGCTTCCAGACCAGGGTGTGTTCCCTTCCTCCCCCACCCACAACCAGAACCTTCATCTTAATCCTCCTTGTTATTGTAGTTAGTCGTTAGTCATTTGTTTTGTTGTTATTTGCTCGGCAAATTCCTTCTCCATCTAACCACTAACGACTAACGACCTAATATTTGTCGCTGTATTGCTAGGAATAAAAAGAAACATCAGAAGGACCGCGGGAATCGCCCCCCGAGCGTAGAGATAAACGAGGAGCTGCTGCGGGGTTTTTGCTTTACGATACTTGGTTTATCCCTGCAAGCGCAGCGACTTATAAGGTTGTTACTCGTTCTTGACGAAGGAGCAGGTAACGACAGCTGAAGCTCAACAAGGATGTTGAGCTAGGCGACTCTGCGCTATTGTATCGTCATAGGAGCCGGTCAGCTGTCGTCTGCGACGAGTCTTAGAACGAGTTCAACCGAAATACGGAGCAAGCGCAGGGATAAACCGGGGTTCTACCGCGCTGAAACCGATAAGCAGAACCGTCCGCCGCTGTTTAGTGTTTGAAATGCCGCCTCCCTGTAAAAACCATAGCCATTCCTGCTGCATCCGCGGCTTTGATGACTTCCTCATCCCTGATTGAACCACCGGGCTGGATCAATGCTTTTATCCCGCTTTTGGCTGCATATTCAATGGTATCAGGGAAGGGTAAAAATCCATCAGAAGCTATCACAGCGCCATCTGCTTGCTCTCCTGCTTTTTCTAAAGCTATCCTGGCAGCAGCTACACGGCTCACCTGTCCCCCACCGATACCCAGGGTCTGCATCCCTTTTGCCACCACAATAGCATTGGAAAAAACGTGCTTAGCAACGATCCAGGAAAAGATCAGATCATCCCATTCCTCCTCAGATGGGGCCCTTTTCGTAACAACCTTGAGTTGTTGCCGCCAACTGCTCAGATCCCCCAAACTGTCCGAATCCTGCAGTAAAAATCCTCCGCTTACCTTTTTCATACTCAATTCTCTTGTTAGATCAGCAAACTCTCCTGTGCATAGAACCCGCAAATTTTTCTTTCCCCGCAGGATGGTGAGGGCCTCTTCACTATAAGCGGGGGCAATAACTGCCTCCAGGAAGGTTTCCGCCATCGCTGCCGCAGTTTCCTTATCCACCGTACGGTTGAGGCCCACAACACCGCCATAAGCAGCTATCGAATCAGCATTATAAGCCTTCCTGTAGGCATCCACCAGGGCGTTGGAGCAAGCCACACCTGATGGAGTGTTGTGTTTGATCACAACAGCAGCGGGAACCTCAAACTCTGATACAGTTGTCAGGGCAGCATCAAGGTCCAGGATATTATTAAAGGAGAGTTCCTTACCGTGAAACTGCCGGGCACTGGCTAAACCATAAGGCCTAGTTGTTCCTTCCCTGTAAAAAGCAGCCTCCTGATGAGGATTTTCACCATAGCGCAGATCACTGATCTTTACCAGGGACATTAACATCTTTGTTGGAAATTTTGTACTCTCCGCTGGTTTGATCTCCCCTTCCTCAACCCTGACAGCTGTTAAATAATTGGAAATGGCAGCATCATATTGTGCTGTATGCCAGAAGGCCTCCTGAGCCAATTTGAGCCTGGTGGACAGGCTGATCTCACCCTGGGAACGAAGCTCCTCTATAATCTGGTCATAGCGGTTGGGATTGACCACCACCGCCACTCTAGGGAAATTCTTCGCAGCAGCCCGCACCATGGTTGGGCCGCCGATATCGATCTGCTCTAGTGCTTCAGTCACCGGTAGGCCTGTCTTGGAGATAGCCCTCTGAAATGGATAAAGATTAACAACAACCAAACTGAAGGGTTCGATCCCTAATTCCTCCAGTTGAGCCATGTCCTCTGGTAAATCCCTGGCCAGGATACCAGCATGAACAGCCGGGTGCAGTGTTTTTACACGCCCCCCTAGCATCTCGGGAAAATTAGTTATCTTTTCCACATGCTGGACCTTAACCCCTGCTTCCTCAAGGGTGCGTGCTGTTCCACCTGTGGATACCAACTGAAAGCCCAGTTCTAGCAGGGCTTTTCCAAATTCAACAATCCCTTGTTTATCAGATACACTGATTATCGCTCTTTTTTTGGCCTGTTTCAAAGCTGTTGCTTCATTCACTGCGGAAAACCTCCTTTATCATATCTTTACTCTTCAACCATTCCAGCACACAGTCCCTCGGTTGCCTTGGAATTCTCCCCTCCCAATTGATGACAACTTTCCTCCCTAAGAGGCTTACTCTCCCCTCAGCCAGCAACTGCAGAGCTGCCGGGTAGGTGAGGTGCTCTTTGACCAGGATACGTTCAGCAAGGGTTTCCAGTGTATCAGTTTGATAGACCGGCACCACCGATTGCAGGATAATAGGGCCAGTATCCATTCCAGCATCAACAAAATGCACAGTACAGCCGCTGTAATGAACCCCATATTCCAATGCCTGCTTTTGCCCATTCAAACCCGGAAATGCAGGCAGCAGGGCCGGATGGATATTGACCACCCTTTGAGGAAAGGCATCTAAAAAAGTTGGGGTCAGTATTCTCATGAAACCAGCCAGAGCAACAAAATCAGGATGAAATGCAGCAACCTCCCGGGCAAGGGCAGCGTCATACTCTTCACGTCCATTGTAATCTTTCGGATTTACAAAAACAGTTGGAATATCCCTTTCCCTGGCTCTGTGAAAGGCATAAGGTTCAGGCTGATCACTAAAAACTCCTACAACCTGCATTTCTAGAGAACCGTTCTCCACTGCATCAAGGATCGCCTGGAGGTTTGTCCCCCTCCCTGAAACTAAAACAGCAAGGCGTTTATGCACTTTATTCACCCTCTCCCACATAGCGGACACCGGATCCTTCAATAACCCGTCCAATGATATAAGCTTCCTCACCCAACCTCTGCAGGGTTTTCAAGACCTCTTCTCCACCATTTTTACCTACAATCAGAACAAATCCGATACCCATATTAAACACCCGATACATCTCATCCAACGGCACATCGCCCTTTTGCTTCAGAAAATAAAAAATGGGCGGAACCGGCCATTTCCCGCGATGGATCTCCACTCCCAGACCCAGGGGGAGCACTCGGGGAATATTCTCAGTCATTCCACCACCCGTAATGTGGGCAGCCCCTTTGATCAAGCCGCCCACCCTTTCTCTGGCAGCCAAAACCGATTTAACATAGATCCTGGTAGGAGTTAACAGTTCCTCCCCTAGAGTGCGGCCTGTTTCAGCAAAAGGATCTGCTATTGATAGCCCGCACTTTTTAAAGAGGATATGGCGCACCAGAGAATAACCATTACTATGGACACCGGATGAGGCAAGACCGATCAATAGATCTCCGGCAGCTATCCTTTTTCCATCCCAGATGGCATCCCGGTTAACAACCCCTACAGCAAAACCAGCCAGATCATACTCTCCTTCAGGATAAAAATCAGGCATCTCTGCTGTTTCACCCCCTATGAGGGCACAGCCCGCCTCCCGGCAACCGGCAGCTACACCAGCCACAACTTCCTCTGCTTGTTGTGGCTCAAGTTTGCCACAGGCCAGGTAATCCAAATAAAAAAGGGGTTCTGCTCCTGTTACCAGGATGTCGTTGACACACATAGCCACTAAATCAATCCCTACTGTATCATGCTTTCCCACCAGTTGGGCGATCTTTAGCTTGGTACCTACACCATCAGTACCGGCAACCAGCACCGGATTAGGATAACGATTCAGATCCAATGTAAAAAGACCAGAAAACCCTCCGATGCCACCTAAAACTTCAGGGCGCAAAGTTGACGCCACATGCCTTTTCATCAGTTCCACAGCATAATTCCCTGCGTCGATATCCACTCCAGCTTCTTTATAAAGTGATTTTTCTTGATCCATTGAGCACCCACCTATTCGCAGATCATCTACAAACACACCACTAGATACCGATCACTTATCACTACCTGGTATCTGAATTGGATAATTTCCACAAAAACAAGCATCACAAAGTTCATCCGGTCGGAAAGGGGCTAAAGCGGCATGCAGCCCAGGAAGACTAAGGTAATTAAGGCTGTCAGCACCGATATGCTGGCGGATCTCCTCTAAACAGTGGCTGGCTGCGATCAGTTCCCCTCTGCTGGAGGTATCGATCCCATAATAGCAGCTGTGGGTAACAGCAGGAGAACTGACCAACAGGTGCACATCCCGGGCACCTGCCTCCCGGATCATCTGCACGATTTTGCCGGATGTTGTTCCCCGGACAATAGAATCATCGATCATGATCACCCTTTTTCCAGAAACAATTTCCTTGATTGGGTTGAGCTTAAGCCGCACACCCAGTTCCCTGATCGCCTGTGCGGGGCGGATAAATGTGCGCCCTACATACCTGTTCTTCATCAACCCTTCACTGAAAGGAAGACCCCGCTCAGCGGCATAGGATAGAGCTGAACTGACACCAGAATCTGGCACTGGAATCACCATATCCCCATCCAATGGATATTCCTTTGCCAACTGGCGCCCTAGGGCATAGCGCGCCTTTTGCACACTCAGCCCATCGATCACACTGTCCGGTCTGGCAAAGTAAACAAACTCAAAAGCACACAAAGCCTTCCGGTGAGCTTTATGGGGGCGCAGAGATGTGATACCATGCTCATCGATGATCACAACTTCCCCAGGCTCAATATCTCTAATAAACTGGGCTCCTACAGTATCCAGGGCACAGGATTCAGATGCCAGCACATAACCAGCTTGCATACGGCCTAAGCACAAAGGGCGCATCCCATAGGGATCCCGTATGCCGAACATCCTTTTTTCAGTCAGCATAACCAGAGAATAGGACCCCTCGATCCTCTCCATGGTTTGGAGAATACCGGATACTAGGTCCTTTGCCCCGGCACGTACGATCAAACTGATGATCAATTCACTGTCTGCTGTGCTCTGGAAAATCACGCCAGCATCCTCGAGCTCTCTCCTCAGTTCAGCACTGTTGGTCAGGCTCCCATTATGGCCAATGGCGATCATGCCATCCCTATAATAAAAATTCAGCGGTTCTGCATTCTCTATAATACTATCCCCAGCTGTGGTGTAACGGACATGGCCTAAAGCCATCTGTCCCTGCAACTTTTCTAAAATATCCTCTGTGAAGACTTCCCCGACCAGGCCCATCCCTTTACGGCAGATGATCCTCTTCCCATCACTGACAGCAATGCCGGCACTCTCCTGCCCCCGGTGCTGAAGTGCATAAAGCCCATAGTAAGTTATCCTTGCCACATCCTGACCAGGTGCATAAATACCAAAAACACCACAAGCTTCATGGGGTTTATCTTTATTTAGAAATAACTGGCAATACTCCCCCGCCATACCTTTTCCATCTCCTCAATATACTGATTGATTAAAACTCGCTCTGATTGATCCCTGATAATCAGCTGTCTCCCTCCGGTCTCCCCTAGCACTGCAGCAGCTATCCCCGCTTTCTCTGCAGTTTGCAAAACACTATCCAGTTCTCGGGGAGTACATGTTACCAGAATACAGGATTGTACCTCACCAAAGAGCAGAGCATCTTCCCTCCCAGCAAAAGGTAGCTTTAAAGTTGCTCCTCTTTGGCCGGAAACACAGCACTCAGCAACAGCTACAGCTAAACCGCCTTCAGCACAGTCATGAGCCGATTTTATTTTCCCTTCTCTGATCAGTTCACGGCAGCAGAGCTGAACCTTTTTCTCTTCAACTAAATCGATTTCAGGAACTTCTCCCTGTTCCAAACCGTGGATCACTGCCAGATATTCGCTGGCACCTAACTGGGGGTTGAATTTACCCAACAGTACCACCACATCACCCGAATCCTTAAAATCGCTTGTGGCATGTTTTTTCACATCTGGGAGAAGTCCCACCATTCCTACAACTGGTGAGGGATAAATAGCATCTCCTTTTGTTTCATTATATAGGCTGACATTTCCACTGACAACAGGTATCTCCAAGCTGCGGCAGGCCTCACTCATCCCCTCCACAACCTGCTTGATCTGCCAGAAGATCTCGGGCTTTTCAGGACTGCCGAAGTTCAGTCCATCTGTAAGCGCCAGGGGTTCAGCCCCCACACAGGACAGGTTTCTTGCAGCCTCCGCAACAGCAATAGCTCCCCCACGGCGAGGATCAAGGTAACAGTAACGGGGGTTCCCATCAGTTGTCAGAGCAATTCCCTTTTTCGTTCCTTTGATGCGCAACACAGCAGCATCTGCACCAGGGCCTACTACAGTATTCAGCATCACCTGATGGTCATATTGGCTGTATACCCACTCTTTGCTGGCAATATTGGGGGATGACAATAGCTTCAGCAAAACACTATTCAAGTCTTCTGGAACAGAGAGGTCCTCCGGCTTCCAGGCACGCAGTCTTTGATAATAGTCCGGTTCTTTTTGTTCAGGGTACCGAACGGGAGCATTAGTAAGAGCTTCCACAGGTATTTCAGCAACTACAGTTTCCCCATCAAACACCCGGTAGATCCCATCATCGGTCACCCTGCCAACAACAGCTGCTTCTACACCCCATTTAGCGAATACATCCATCACCGTCTGTTTATGCTGGGGTTCAATCACCAGGAGCATTCTCTCCTGTGACTCAGAGAGCATTACATCATAGGGGGTCATCCCTTCATCCCGCTGCGGCACCAAAGATACATCGATCTCTATACCTGTACCGGCCCTGCCGGCCATCTCAGCACTGGAACTGGTGAGACCTGCTGCACCCATATCCTGAATGCCTACCACACAGCCCTTTTCCATCAATTCCAGGCAGGCCCCCATAAGAAGGCCTTCCAGAAATGGATCACCTCTCTGTACATCAGGTGCCTTGGTCTCCTCACTAAGCTCTTCAGAGGCAAAGGTGCAGCCGTGGATACCATCCCTACCTGTTTTTGCCCCGGCAGCTACTACTAAATTCCCAGGTCTTCCAGTCTGCCCGCGGACAATTTGTTTGTGGTCCACCAGACCGACACACATGGCATTGACCAGTGGATTACCTTGATAACTGGGATGGAAGAAGATATCTCCCCCAACAACAGGAGACCCCAGACGGTTTCCATAACCGCCAATTCCCTCCACAACCCCGGAAAAGAGGTAGCGCACCCGGGGGTCATCTAGACTACCGAAACGCAGGGAGTTTAATGCAGCGATAGGACGGGCGCCCATAGTAAATATATCCCTTACTACCCCTCCCACACCTGTAGCAGCACCTTCATAGGGTTCAACTGCTGATGGGTGGTTGTGGCTTTCTACTTTGAACACCACAGCCTGACCATCCCCAATATCAACAACACCGGCATTTTCGCCGGGGCCTTGAATAACATATTTGCCCTCTGTGGGGAAATTCTTGAGCACAGGACGGGAATTCTTATAACTGCAGTGCTCGGACCAGAGCACAGCAAAGAGTCCGGTCTCCAAATAATTGGGCTCTCTCCCGAGAATTTCACAGATTTTTGCGTATTCTTCAGAACTAAGACCCATCTCCATCCAGGCAGGTTTTTGTTCACTCATCTGTCATTACTCCTTCCTGTGTGTGAATACCCCACCAATCCAATACCGACAAAAACAGCCGTAGACCATAGGCATTACCTAAAATCTCTTCTGAACAGCGTTCCGGGTGAGGCATAAGGCCTAAAACATTCCCTTTCACATTGCAAATCCCAGCAATATTCCCCACAGATCCATCAGGGTTGGCTGCGGGTATAAGCTCTCCATCCTCATTGCAATAGCGGAAGACAACCTGCCCGTTCTGTTCCAACTGGGCAAGGCCATCTGCATCTACATAGTAATTCCCCTCACCATGGGCTATTGGGTACTTGATAACCTCCCCCTGATGGTACCTGTTGGTAAAAGGTGTCCTGCTGTTCTCTACCCTGAGAAAGACATCACGGCAGCAAAAGCGAAGGTTTTCATTTTTTCGCATCGCTCCGGGCAGCAGTCCTGCATTTAAGAGAATCTGGAAACCATTGCCGATCCCTAAAACAAGCCCCCCCTGTTCTGCAAAATCTGCAATCTGTTCTACCACTGGGGCTGCTCCGGCCAGCGCTCCGGCTCTCAGGTAGTCACCATAAGAGAAACCACCGGGAAGAATTACACAGTCAAATCCAACCAGTTCCCGTTCCTCCGGTTGTATAGAACTAACAGGATGACCGATCACCTGATCGATAACATAAAAACAGTCAGCAGCATTAGCACCGGGAAAGAAAACCACTCCAAATTTCATCTGCCAACCTCCCGGAGTTCAAAAGTGTAATCCTCCAATACCTTATTAACTAAAAGTTTTTCACAGATCTGGCGCACCTCTTCTTCAGCAGTTTTGCGGTCCTGGGTTTTTAGTTTAAGGAGGAATAACTTGCCGGATTTTACCTCTTCAACCTGCTCATAACCCAGTGACCTAAGACTGTTCTTTACCGCTTTTCCCTCGGGATCCAAGATCCCTTTTTTTAATGTCACATAGACCGCTGCCTCAAACATTTCATCTACCTCCATAGTATCAGACTTAAAACAGAAAAACGATGCCTGGCTCGTTTATTGTTACCTAACGGTTCTGCCGCGTGTTTATTGTTTTCTTCGGTTTACCCCTGCGCTTGCGACTTAAGCTCCGGTTGAACTCGCCCATATACTTTCACGACAGCCGATCAGTTCCTCTGACGCCATCTATTTTAGAAGTAGGATGCCGGAGATCTGATGCCAAAATTTGAAATTTGAATCAGGTGTCATTACCAGCTCTTATCTAGAAATTCCTATTAAGTAATCGTTCTGCCTAGTTGGGGACTGCTTCCTTTGGAATTTGCTTCGGCTGTCATTAACTGCTCCTTCAAGGGCAATTAACAACCTTCGCAGGTCGCTGCGCTAGCAGGGATAAACACCGAACACCAACCACTAACCACTAACTACCTTTTTAGTTTCTCTGCCTTTTTTGCTGTTTTCTCAGCAAGTTCTTTTTTGTAAGCCCTGAACTTTTCCCTCAGCTCCGGATCCTTGATGCTCAGCATTTGAACCGCCAGCAGAGCAGCATTGCGCGCCCCATCAATAGCCACTGTAGCCACAGGAACACCTGGCGGCATCTGAACTATGGAATAGAGGGAATCCAGGCCATTGAGGGCACCGCCTTTCAGGGGAACTCCGATCACAGGCAGACAGGTGTATGCAGCCAGAACTCCTGGCAGATGGGCAGCCATCCCCGCCCCGGCAATAATCACCTCAATACCTCGTTCCTCCGCACTGCGGGCGTATTCAGTTGCCAGATCCGGGCTGCGATGGGCAGAAGCAATGGTCATCTCATAAGAAACCCCAAAATCCTGCAAAATGCGGGCTGCTTCCTCCATAACCGGAAAATCAGAATCACTCCCTAAAACAATTCCTACCCTGTGTTTTTCCATGCTTTCACTCCCTATCAGGTGCCAAAAGAATGATCCTTTTAACTCCCAAACAGAAAATATCTATAACTCTCGACCATCTCCGGCCGTTCGTTCCCTACGCTTTTTGACTATATTGACACACACTAACTTTCTAACCACCAACTACCATTTCTACTCCCACTCAATGGTTCCCGGGGGTTTTGAGGTGATATCATAGAGCACCCTGTTGACCCCTGAGACTTCACGCACAATGCGGCTGGCTATCTGTTCCAGGAGATCATAGGGCAGATGTGCCCATTTTGCGGTCATGGCATCTTTACTATTGACAGCGCGGATGACAATGGGATGAGCATAAGTGCGTTCTCCATCTGAGATCCCCACACTCCTGACTGGCAGCAAAACAGCAAAATACTGCCAGATCTCCTTATCCAAACCAGCTTTTTGGATTTCATCCCTTAAGATATAGTCAGCTTCCCGCACCATGGCGAGCTTTTCCTCTGTTACTTCACCCAAGACACGAACCGCCAAACCTGGTCCAGGAAAGGGTTGGCGCCAAATAACATCTCTGGGCAGGCCCAATTCCTCACCGACGAGGCGCACCTGATCCTTGTACAACTCTCGGAGCGGTTCCAGCAGCTTAAGTTTCATATTTTCAGGTAGACCGCCCACATTATGATGGCTCTTCACTACACCTGCTGCGTTTTTTCCAGATTCGATCACATCCGGGTAGATCGTACCCTGCAGCAGAAATTGAAAATCACCAAGCCGGGCGGCTTCCTCCTGAAACACATTGATAAATTCATTGCCAATAATCTTCCTTTTCCTTTCCGGATCTGTAACACCCGCTAATTTTTTCAGGAACCGCTCCTTGGCATCTACAGTAATGGTATTAACACCTAGCTGTTGGAGAATCTCTGTCACCTGTTCCCGCTCACCTTTTCTCAGCAGTCCATGGTCAACAAAAATACAGGTTAACTGATCTCCAATTGCCCGCTGTACTAGAGTTGCAGCAACTGTGGAATCAACTCCCCCGCTCAGTCCTCCCACAACCCTGCTCTTACCTACAGTTTTTCTGATAGAAGAAATCTGTTCTTCGATAAATACAGCTGGTGTCCAATCCCTGCCCTTCTGTTTACTCACAACCGGCTTCCCCCTTAGTCAGGCTTATATCCTGGCATTCCTGATGGAGAATGTAGATACTGGGAAGATTACGATAGCGCTGAGCACAATCCAATCCATAACCAACAACAAAGTGATCGGGAATAGTAAAACCATTGTAATCAGGGGTGAATTCTACCTTGCGCCTGCTGGGCTTGTCCAGAATTGTACAAACCTTGAGGCTGGCAGGTTTCCTGGCCTCAAGGGTTTTACAAAGGTATTTCAGTGTTAAGCCAGTATCGATGATATCCTCCACTAAAAGCACATGCTTGCCGGTGATGGTTTCATCCAGGTCTTTCAGGATCCTGACAACACCGGAACTAACAGTATCATCCCCATAACTGGATACTGCAACAAAATCTATAATCACCGGCATCTCTAAGTTACGCACCAAATCAGCCATAAAGACAAAAGCACCCCGTAGGATGCCTACCACCAGGAGTTCTTTTCCTTGATAATCCCGGTTAATCTGCTCGGCCAATTCCTTTACCTTTGACCGCAGTTGCTCTTCTGTAAAGAGTATTTCAAGTCTTTCCAACACACTCCCACCATTCTGTTATAGCTAGTATTACCACATTAAGATAAAAGTTATTAGAAGAAACAGCTATTTCAAAAAAAATCAAGTCATATTATATCACAAAAATGGCTCTTACCACTAATACTACAAAAAAAATGTATACTAATAAAACACCGGATATCAGGTTCCCATCTCCCAGGAGGCCAGATATGCTTTCTGTTCCTCAGTCAGTTCCTCGATCTCTATTCCATAAGCTGCCAGTTTAAGTCTGGCTACCCGCTCATCGATCTCCTGGGGTACCCGGTAAACAGCAGGTTCTAGTTTTCCCCGGTTAGCCACCAACCAGGCTGCAGAGAGGGCCTGATTGGCAAAGCTCAGGTCCATCACCTCAACCGGATGCCCTTCCCCACAAGCCAGGTTAACCAACCTACCCTCTGCCAGTAAATAGATGCGACGGCCATCCTCTAGGGTGAATTCCTCAACATCTTTTTTCACAAGCCTGCGCTTGCATGCCAACTCAGCCAGGAACGGAATATCGATCTCTACATTAAAATGACCGGCATTAGCCAGAATAACCCCATCTTTTAAATAGGGTATATGCTCTTTGCCTACTACATGGATGTCTCCGGTTACTGTTACAATAAAATCCGCCCTTTTGGCCGCTTCTTTCATGGTGGTGACCTCATGACCATCCATCACAGCTTCCAAGGCTTTAAAGGGATCCACCTCAACAACAATTACCCTTGCTCCAAGCCCTCGCGCCCGGGAGGCAACACCTCTACCACACCATCCATAACCTACAACAACAAAGGTTGAGCCTGCTATCAGGTAATTGGTCGCCCTTAAGATGCCATCCAGGGTTGACTGTCCTGTGCCGTACCTATTATCAAAAAGGTGTTTGGTTAAAGCATCATTAACTGCCACTAAAGGATATTTGAGAGCACTATCCCGGGCCATGGCCTTCAGCCTGATCACACCGGTGGTGGTCTCTTCTGTGCCCCCAATTACGTTTTTTACCTGATCAGGCCTTTCTTTATGGAGGGTTGTCACCAGGTCTGCCCCATCATCAATGGTCAGATCAGGCTTTATATCTAATACCGCATTGATTTGGCTGTAATAAGTATCATTGTCCACACCTCTCCTGGCAAAGGTCGGAATATCATAGCACACATTGAGGGCTGCGGCAATATCATCCTGAGTGCTCAAAGGATTAGAAGCACATAAAGCCAGGTCAGCGCCACCGCTTTTCAGCACCCGGGCAAGGTTGGCTGTTTTCGCAGAAATATGGAGGCAGGCAGCGATTTTAATCCCTTTTAGGGGAAGTGACTGCTCCCAATCATCCTTGATCTGTTGCAGTACCGGCATCTTTCGCCAGGCCCATTCGATACGTTCCTTGCCAATTCTGCTCAAATCCTTGTCAGACAGACGTAGGCATTCTTTGCTCATTTTTTCTCTCCTTTGTATGTTTTTTTGTTATCTTCTTCAAAAGCTGCTAATTATCCTTTTCCCAATGCACCCACTATCCTACCGCTGAAAACAGAGGTGTTCTGATTAATCTGGAAGCAAAAAGGGGCAGCAGTCCAAAATAGCTTATTCACAAATGGTGCAATAAGTAATATATTCATAATTTTTGAAAAATATTTAATAATATACGGATAAAGGAGGGATTCAGAATGCAACTAAGCGCACGCAACCAACTGAGAGGCCGTATTAAGAAGATTAACACCGATGGTATTTCGTCAGAGGTTATACTCGATATTGGTGGGCAGGAGATATGCTCCAGCATAACCACAGATTCTGTCAACAGGCTAGGGCTAAAAGAAGGAGATGAAGCCTACGCTGTGATTAAGGCAAGCTCAGTTATGATTATGAAGTAACATCAACCCACCCCTAAAAGGGGTGGGTTCCCTTTTATACCAAGCCAAAATCAAGGCCTGCAGTTAACTGATGCAGGGGTATAAACCAACCACTGCTTATCTGATCGGTGGTGAAATCTTAATCTTCTTATTATAATCACTGAAATTCACGGTCATCGTGAGGGTTGTATCACTGCTGTTTTTGCTTTTGGCTGTAGCTTGAGCCTGTAAAAGCACATGTTTTCCCTTATCGATCCAGAAACGATAGGTAAAATCCTGCCACCAGGCCTGCATATATTTACTCTCTACATCTGCTTTTGCTTCTAAAACCCAGCATTTACGACCCTCAACTTTTTCCTTCCCTATCAGACGCGGTTCTTCCATTGTTTTAAAGCGGAAATTGCTCAAAGGATCAATTTCTGCCATGAAAAGCTGTTGTTGGGTGAGATCCACCCCCTCCAGAACAGTCCACTTCCCGCTGACCGGGTCCTTTGTATAGCTTTTTAACCCGATCTGATAGATCTCCACAGGTGTCCCAAGGGTTTCTCCTTTGAAGTGATAATTATCAGAGGCACACTCTCCCTGCACCTTGATCCAGCTTTTTTTCTTACCACCCATATCCAGGTCAGCGTTTAGTTTATACCTGTAGCTCTCTGCCTGGTATGCCTTTTTCATTACTTCTTCAAGCAGTGGGGCAGGCTCTACTTTTAAAAACCTGATATAGTAAAAGACCGCCCCTGCAGCCAGCAGGATAATAAAGACAACCAACCCTGCCCACCGGATCCCTGTTTTCCTTTTCACACAATTCCCCCCAAATATATGGAAAAGATCATAACAATTTTATGCAAAGGGAAATTATTTTATGAGACTTATCCACAGCAGGGGAGGGGAAAAGAAAAAGGCCTGCTAATTATTAACAGGCCTTCCTTCAGTTTCGATTATTTATTTTTTTATTTATTTTTTTCTTTGTCTTCTTTCTCCTCAACCTTATCAGCGATTAAACATTCGGTTGTGAGGAACATGCCGGCAATACTGGCTGCATTTTGCAGAGCTGAACGTGTTACCTTAGCGGGGTCCACAATCCCTGCAGCAAATAGGTCCTCATATTTTTCGGTCAGTGCGTTAAAACCATAGCTGCCTTCCATCTTTTTGACCTTTTCTACAACCACTGATCCCTCAAACCCAGCATTTTCCGCAATTAATCTAAGGGGTTCCTCCAGTGCCTTTTTGACGATCATTGCACCTGTTGCCTCATCACCCTCAAGTTCTATCTTTTCCAATGCTGGGATCGCTCTGATCAATGCAACTCCTCCACCGGTAACAATCCCTTCTTCAACAGCCGCTCTGGTAGCTGCCAAAGCATCTTCAATACATGATTTCTTTTCCCGCAGCTCTACTTCTGTTGCGGCCCCTACCTTGATAACCGCAACACCACCTGACAATTTGGCCATCCGCTCCTGGAGTTTCTCCCGGTCGTATTCTGTTGTGGATTCCTCGAACTGATTCCTGATCTGAACAATCCTCTTTTCGATCTCTTCAGTAGAGCCTTTACCCTCTACAATGACCGTTTCTTCTTTTCCTACCTCGACTCGGCCGGCCTGTCCCAGCATGTCAAGGGTTATATTCTCCAGTTTAAGACCCTTCTCTTCAGAGATTACAGTTCCGCCGGTCAAAATGGCGATATCCTCCATCATGGCTTTCCTGCGGTCTCCGTAACCCGGAGCCTTGGTAGCGGCACAGCTTAATGTTCCCCTCAATTTGTTGACCACCAGTGTAGCCAGTGCTTCACCTTCAATATCTTCAGCTACGATGAACACCGGTTTACCTGTGCGGGCAATCTTTTCCAGTACCGGAACTAATTCTGCAGCCGATGACAGCTTTTTATCTACAACTAAAATATAAGGTTCTTGCAGTTCAGCCACCATTCTGTTGGCATCTGTGACCATATAAGGGGATAGATAGCCACGGTCATACTGCATACCTTCAACAACATTCAGAGAAGTTCCAAAAGTTTTGGACTCCTCAACAGTGATCACACCATCATTGCCCACTTTCTCCATGGCATCGGCCACCCATTTCCCAATTTCCTCATCACCTGCGGAAATGGAGGCAACCTGTTTGATGGCTTCTTTACTGTCCACTACCTTGGCCATCTTTTTGAGTTCTTCAACTACAACCTGAGTAGCCTTCTCCATACCCCGTTTAAGAAATGCCGGGTTAGCACCTGCTGTCACATTTTTTAATCCTTCCCTGATCATTGCCTGTGCCAGTACTGTGGCTGTAGTTGTCCCATCACCTGCTACATCATTGGTCTTTGAGGCTACCTCTTTGACCAGTTGGGCACCCATATTCTCCCAGGGATCTTCCAACTCGATATCCTTGGCAATGGTTACTCCATCATTGGTGATTTGTGGTGGGCCAAAGGATTTCTGCAAGAGTACATTCCGCCCCTTGGGCCCTAAAGTTACTTTAACAGTGTCAGCCAGGATATTGACACCTCTTTCCATTGCCTGGCGTGCATCATGGCTAAAACTCAGTTCCTTAGGCATTTTATAACCTCCTTGAGAAGCTATGGGGTTGTCCCTTTTGCTTCAAAATTTTTATGTATTATGGTTTGGTATGCTAATCAATTACTCCTAAAATATCCCGCTCATTGACCAGGAGGTACTTCTCTTCCCCATCCTTTACCTCATTACCGGCATAGCGGGAGAAGATTACTTTATCTCCTACTTTAACTTCAAGCGGAACCCTTTTCCCATCAGCAGTTACCTTCCCGCTTCCTACAGCTACGACTTCCCCTTTTTGCGGTTTTTCCTTGGCGGTATCAGGCAGAAAAATGCCTCCTTCGGTTTTTTCTAATGTTTCAATGACTTTCAATAACACCCTGTCTCCCAGAGGCTTGAGGCCCACAGCTAGCACCTCCTTTTAGTCATATTTATTATTAGCACTCAATGTCATTGAGTGCCAATAAACTACCTACAATAATAATATATATCTTAGAAATTCTCAATAAAATTTTCCCCTAAAACTACAAATTATACAATAAAACTAAAAGTTGGCCATAAGATTTCCAAAAAGATTGTAAATTACATATAAGATGAATATTTATCATAATTTCCCTGACCTAATGATGCATATCGCACCCTAC
>ENA-OWPA01000170-OWPA01000170.1-bioreactor-metagenome-genome-assembly--contig:-NODE-170-length-120132-cov-10.776477_pt1 | contig 120132 bp, 119 predicted proteins | sample MGYA00238139_ERZ651803 | MGnify/ENA primary metagenome ERZ651803 (study PRJEB26909, sample SAMN07631231) | bioreactor metagenome | isolation source: Switchgrass digestor | place: USA: Dartmouth... | reverse complement strand
TGAGCTTCGCCCACTTACACGCGGGTGGGGGAAGTTTCAACCGGCCAGAATGGTCCTCTTTTCAACCGGCCTTGACAAAGGTGCGCCGGCAGGCGCGGCAGAGGTACCGCTGCGCCCGGTCGCCTGACGCCAGCCGGAAGGTTCCGTTCTTCACCACCCGGGAGCTGCTGCACCACGGGCAAGTTGCCCGTTCCGCCTGCTGTTCGCCGCAACCGCCTCCCACACCACGGGGAGGCCCAACCGGGACCTCGAGTCTGCCATGAGGAGGTGGGTTCACATCGTGCTGCAGAGTCTCCGACGGCAGCATGATGGCATCTCCTCTCATCACTGGGTGTCATACCCAGTATAGACGCACAGACGTTCGCTTGTCCAGACTTGTGTTATCACCCGAGCGGGTGATCTTCCGCCACGCCTTGGCGTGCGTCGAGACCTGCCCGGCCCGTCGGGCAGACCCGGCGACGCACCCGCGTCAACATTATCCAAGAACAGAACCTACGCGCCGTAACAGGGACCCAGACTCCCGACGGCGGCGAAACCGGGGTCCCAAGGCACAGATGCCCCGACCACGGCAACAGATCGTCCCGGGACCCAAGTTTCGGGGCACGGCCGGCGCCGCACAGGTTCTGAGCCCAGGTTCCCGACCGCACCTGCGACAGGATCCCGGCGCCGGTGGCCGGCCGGGATCCAGGCAGAGAAAGAGCGCCGACCAACGTCGGCGCCCCGATGATCACTTGAAAAGAGCCTGGCAGGCGAGCCGGCTGCCCTTCGCGAGGCGGTCCCCCAACTGCTGCTCCTCGAAGGCCGTCGGCTCCGTCAAGAGGAAGGCCGTGTCCTTGGGCCACTGCACCAGGCACTGCTCGGTGGTGTGCGACTTGCCGTCGCAGTCGCAGGTCACCGGGATGCCCTGTTCCTGCAGGGCGTCAAGCAGCCTCATGCCCGAACGCGTGTGAACCAGATACTCCTCGTCCTTGTACTTGATACGCCGCATCCGCTGTCCCCTCCCTGACAGCATCATATCATTTCGCAGATTATAACAGCAAGAGAGACCGGCGAACACCGGTCTCTCGATGTGGCCACCTATGCGGACTTGCTGGCGCTCTCGCTGGACGACTCGGACTCCGACTTCTTGCTCTTCCCCGTGAGCTTCTGCCCTACTGCGATGTGGCCGTTCTCCAACCCGTGCGCAGCGAAGGCGGAGACAAGACGCCGGGCGCCAACATGTCCGCACTTCGGGCACTTCTGCGCCTCACCCGTGGTGTTCAGCGGCACCAGTTCCTCAAAGACGTGGTCGCACTCGCTGCACTTGAACTCGTAGATCGGCATACCGGTCTCCCCCCCATGCTAAATGATCATGACGCCCCAATTTTACCTGGGCCATGGGGGAGATTCAAGGGGATTCTAGCACTCGTCACCCTCGAGTGCTAACCTGCTCCTTCGGCCTGACGAGCGGAACGCCGGCCCGGCAGAGCGGGCACTCCTCGGGCGTCCAGGAGGCAACGTCCACCCTGGCCAGCGAACGCAGCGGAACGCCGAAGTCGACCATGCCGCCCGAGCGGTCGACGATGCAGCCCACCCCCACCAGCGTCGGGCCGTGCGGCTGCAGTGCGGCCATCGCCTTGCTCACCGACCCGCCAGTCGTGACGGCGTCCTCGACCATGAGGACGCGCTCCCCCGGGCGCAGGCTCCACTGCCGCTTCAGGGCCATCCCCCCGTCCTCGGTTTTCTCCGTGAAGACTGCACGCACGCGGCGGCCGGTCTGGCGCCCGAGCTGGCGGGCAACCTCATAGGCCAGGATGATCCCGCCCGTGGCGGGCCCGGCGACGGTCTCCACATCATCAGCGGCGAACAGGGCTGCCAGTGCGGCACAAAGCTGCTCAGTTGCGTCCGGGTACTGGAAGGTGTGGGGCATCAGGAAGAAGCGGTCGGAGTGGCGGCCCGAGGTCAGGCGAAAGTGGCCCTCCTGCAGGGTGCCCGTCTGCCGCAGCAGGTCGAGCACCGCGTCTGCATCCAGGTTCCGGGACATGCTGGACCCTCCCTTTCGGCGTGGCGGTCAGGCTCGGTCTGCGTCCTTCAGGAACTGCCGCAGGCTCTCCGCCGCCTCCCCCGAAGCGCGGCGCCCCGCTGGTACGCCGGACGGCGAGCCGGCGCCGCGGTGAGAACCCGCCGCCGTGCGGGCGGCACCGTCTCCCCGCTGACCGGTGCCTAACCCCGGGCGAGCAGCGCCCACCAGGTCGGCGACGTGCCGGTAGCCGTGGTCAGCCATGAACCGGGCCAGTTCCTCGGCGATGGTGAGCGGCGCACGGGGGTTCACGAAGCACGCGGTGCCCACCTGAACGGCGGAGGCGCCCGCCATCAGGAACTCCACGGCGTCCTCGCCAGTCATGATGCCGCCGATGCCGATCACCGGGACCTTCACGGCACCGGCCACCTGCCAGACGAGGCGGAGTGCAACCGGCTTGACCGCCGGGCCCGAGAGGCCGCCGAACACGTTGCCCAGGTGCGGGCGGCGCCGGCGGATGTCGATGGACATGCCCAGAAGAGTGTTGGCGACGGAGAGCCCGTCCGCGCCAGCGGACTCGACGGCCCTTGCGATCTCGCCGATGTCCGTCACGTTGGGCGAGAGCTTCACAATGAGCGGCAGGGTGGTGGCTCGGCGCACAGCCGCCGTCACAGAAGCCGCCCCCCGGGCCGTAGTGCCAAAGGCCATCCCGCCTTCCTTGACGTTGGGACAGGAGATGTTCAGTTCCAGGGCCGCGACGCCCGACCCCTCGAGGCGCCGCGCCACGGCGACGTACTCCTCAACGGTGCGCCCCACGATGTTGACGATCACCGTGGCCCCCTGCTGCTGCAGCCAGGGCCAGTCGACGCTGAGGAAGTGGTCAACGCCGGGGTTCTGCAGCCCGATGGCGTTCAGCATGCCGCCGGGGGTCTCCACCACACGGGTGCCAGGGTTGCCCTCCCAGGGTTCCACTGAAGTGCCCTTCACGCAGATGGCGCCAAGCTCGGCGAGGTTCAGGACCCCGGCGAACTCCCGCCCGTACCCGAAGCAGCCGGAGGCGGGCCAGACGGGGGTCCTGAAGGTCCGCCCGAAGAGCCGGACGCTCAGGTCGGGAGCGGCGCCGCCGGCGGCTGAGTCGGTCACCGCCGCGCCGAGCGTCATGGAGCCGTGCCTCGTGGAGCCGGGCGCCGTGGAGCCGGACACTGTTGAGTCGGACACGCTGCTGGAGACCCGAGCAGCAGCGGGGCGCCGCGAGTCGTCACAGACCACCGAGCACCACCTCCTCCGCGGGGAAGACCGGGCCGTCCTGGCACGTCTTCAGGTAACCACCGCCAGCCCTGGGCACGGTGCAGCCGAGGCAGGCGCCGAAGCCGCAGGCCATGAACCGCTCCACCGACACGAAGCAGGGCACGCCGGCGGCGGCGCAGCGCTCCTTCACGGCCGCCAGCATCGGCTCTGGGCCGCACGCCCACACCTCGCCGATGCTGGCCCACTTCTCGGTGGTGCCAGCTCGCTTCTCGGTTGTGCCTGTTGCGTTCAGCAGCCGGTCCAGCACGTCCGTGACGACGCCCCGCTCCCCGGCCGAGCCGTCGTCGGTCAGGGTGACGACCTCAACGCCAGATGCCGTCACCTCCCTGGCTCCGGCCAGGTAGCGGGCAGTGCGGGCGCCCAGGATGGCCACGGCCGGACGACCGGCCTGCACCGCCCAGCGCGCCGCTGCGGCCATCGGCGGGATGCCCAGGCCCCCTCCGACCAGCACCAGCCGGCCGCGCCCTGCCGCGGGGTCTGGAAACGAGTGGCCCAGCGGCCCGAGGAGGTCGACCAGCGCGCCGGGCTGGAGCGCAGCCAGGACGCGGGTGCCCCGGCCCACCACCCGGTAGATCAGGCTGATCTCCCCCGCCTCCGGCCGGATCTCGCAAAGGGAGAGCGGCCGGCGCAGCAGCGGGTCGATGGCGGGCGCCCCGTGCGGCACGGGGCTGACCACAGGCACGGGGCGGACCACAGGCACCGGGTGGATCTGCACAAACTGCCCCGCCGTCGCCCGGCCGGCGATCTCCGGGGCGGCGAGGGTGAGTTTGAACACCTCGCCGTCGCCCTCGTGCGCCAGGACCCGAGCCTGCTCGGTCACCCACTCAGCTCTGGCCTGCGCCTGCCGCAGGACATGGGTAGGGGGCGCCGGGGCATCCCATGGTGTCATCCTGCGATCACCTTCATTTCCAGCATCCGCAGCCGACCGCCCACGACGGTGGCGTACGGCGCGCCCGTAAGGGTCCAGCCGATGAACGGCGAGTTCTTCGCCTTCGAGGCCATCTCCTCGGCTCGCACCGTCCAGGTGCGGGCGGGGTCCAGCACGGTGATGTCCGCCTCGGCGCCCTCCGTCAGGGCGGGCGGGGTCCGGTTGATCAGCTGCGCAGGGCGGGTGGACATCAGGAGGATGAGCTGCTCCAGGCTGATGAGGCCCGGCCGCACCAGCCGGTCGAGGGCGAGGCCCACCGCCGTCTCGAGGCCGGTGATGCCGAAGGCCGCCAGCGGGTACTCCACGTCCTTCTCGTCGATGTGGTGCGGGGCGTGGTCGGTGGCGATCACGTCAATGGTCCCGTCGGCAATCCCCTCCAGGATCGCCTGCCGGTCCGCCTCCTCCCGGAGCGGCGGGTTCATCTTGGTGTTGGCGGAGTAGCCCATGTCGGCCACGGCCTGGTCGGTGAGGGTAAAGTGGTGCGGCGTGGCCTCCGCCGTCACCCGGGCGCCGAGGGCCTTGCCCCAGCGGACCAGGTCCACCGAGCGGCGGCTGGAGAGGTGCTGGATGTGGACCCGGGCACCGGTCTCCAGCGCGAGCAGGATGTTGCGGGCGACCTGCACCTCCTCCGAGGCGGAGGGGATCCCCTTGAGGCCCAGCTCGGAGGAGACCCGCCCCTCGTGCATGCAGCCGCTGCCGGAAAGCGACCGGTCCTCGCAGTGGTCCATGACGAGCAGATCGAACTGGCTGGCGTAGATCATGGCCTGGCGCATCGTCTCCGCCCGGTCGACGGGGCGTCCGTCGTCCGTGATCGCGCAGGCGCCGGCCTCGTACATCTCGCCGATCTCGGCCAGCTCCTCGCCCCTGGAGCCCTTGGTGATGGCCCCGGTGGGCCAGACCCGGCAGAGCCCCTCCCGGGCCGCCAGGTCCACCAGGTGGGCGACCAGCGGGGCGCTGTCCACCACCGGCCGGGTGTTGGGCATGCAGACGACGCCGACGAACCCGCCGCGCACCGCGGCCGCGGTGCCGGTGCGCATGTCTTCCTTATACTCCTGGCCCGGGACCCGCAGGTGGACGTGGATGTCGATAAAGCCCGGCGCCACCACCTTGCCGGTGGCGTCGATGACCGTTGCGCCCTCCGGGGCCGGCATATCCGCCCCGATGGCCCGGATCCGCCCGTCGGCGACCAGCAGGTCCGCCACCCGGTCGACGCGGCTGGCGGGGTCCAGGAGTCGTCCGTTGCGAATCAGCAGGCTGCTCATGCCGCCTCACCCCCTCCCAGCAGGAGGTAGAGCAGGGCCATGCGCACCGCCACGCCGTTGGTGACCTGCTCGGTGATGGCGGACTGGGGGCCGTCGGCCACCGCCGTGGAGATCTCGACGCCCCGGTTCATGGGGCCGGGGTGCATCAGGAGCACGTCGGGCTTGGCCAGCCGCAGCCGCTCCTCGCTCACGCCCCAGAACTTGTGGTACTCGGCCACCGTGGGGAAGAGCCCCTTTTCCTGCCGCTCCAGCTGCAGCCGCAGGACGTTCACCACGTCGGCCCCCTCCAGCGCCTCCTCCACCCGGGTGGTGGTGCGCACACCGTACTCCTCGAAGCCGCGGGCCAGCAGGGTGGACGGGCCGGCGAGCCAGATCTCCGCCCCGTACTTGGAGAGCCCGTAGATGTTCGACCGGGCGACCCGGCTGTGGTAGGAGTCGCCGACGATCGCCACCTTCAGCCCCTTGAAGCCGCCCTTCCGCTGCCGGATGGTGAGCATGTCCAGGAGCCCCTGGGTCGGGTGCTCGTGCAGGCCGTCGCCAGCGTTGATGACCGATGCCCTGAGGGTGCGGGCGAGCAGATGCGGCGCCCCGCCCATCGAGTGGCGGACCACCACGGCGTCGACGCCCATCGCCTCCAGGTTGCGGGCCGTGTCCTTCAGGGTCTCGCCCTTCTGGACGGAGCTGGTGGCTGCGGAGACGTTGACCACGTCGGCCCCCAGGTACTTGCCGGCCAGTTCAAACGACCGGGCCGTGCGGGTGGAGTTCTCGTAGAACAGGGTGACGATCGCCTTGCCCCGCAGGGTGGGTACCTTCTTGATGGGACGGGTTGCCAGGTCCTTCAGGGCCTCTGCCGTGTTCAGGATCAGGTCGATCTCCTCGACGCTCAAATCCTGCAGGCCCAGGATATCCTTCCGTGCAAGTCCGGCCATGTTTCTCCTCCTTCTGGGCCCAGGGCGCAAAGCCAGGCAGCGGGTGAAGATCCTACTCGTTGTCGTAGAGGGCGACGAAGTCGTCGCCGTCCACCTCGGTCATGTGCACCTCCACCCGTTCCCGGCGGGAGGTGGGGACGTTCTTGCCAACGTAGTCGGCCCGGATCGGCAGTTCGCGGTGACCCCGGTCCACCAGGACGGCCAGCTGGATGGCAGCGGGCCGGCCGATGTCCAGCAGCGCATCCAGCGCCGCCCGGGCGGTGCGGCCGGTGTAGAGCACGTCGTCGACCAGCACCACCACGGTGCCCGGGAGCTTGAAGTTGACCTCGCTCTTGTGGACCACCGGCAGGGAGGCCAGTTCGGTCAGGTCGTCCCGGTACAGGGTGATGTCCAGGCTGCCGACGGGTACGTCGCGGCCCTCAAACTCCTTCAGCCGGGCCGCCAGCCGCTGGGCCAGGGGGATGCCCCGCCGGCGGATGCCGACCAGGGCCACGTGCTCGGTGCCCTTGTTCCGCTCGATGATCTCGTGGGCGATGCGGGACAGGGCCCGGTTCATCTGCGTCGCGTCCATCAGGAGCGCCTTGGGCTCGGTCACGGAAGCCACCTCCTCGTGGGCACGAAAAAGCTCCTTGCCCGGTGCCGGCAAGGAGGTCGTCTGCCCCAGGGGATACCGGCGCGCACAGGGGCGGCGCCGGGGGCCTGCGGTCGCAGTATTCCTGCTCCTTACCAGCCTCACGGGACTGGGTTAAAGTAGCATGTCCTGTGCCCACGTTACCATTTGGGATGCACACGGTCAAGGGGCATTGACGACGGGGACGTTGCGACCTGGGCCGAGTACGGTCAATGGGCTCTCCGGTAAGAGCGTCACCCTCTGTACCGCGCACAGCGAGGGGATGACGACCCACGTAACCTTTGGGCAACGACTCCGTTCATACCGGTGAAGAAGCTTCTTCTGGAAGCCCGGGGGCTGGGCCGCCAGAACGTGGGAGGGTGACACCATGAGGGTGCTGCACAGAGGAGTCGCGGCAGCGCTGCTGCTCGCAGTTGCGGGATGCACGCCGGCACCACAGGCAGGGGGGGAAGACATCGGATCCGTCCGTGCGGAGTCGGGCAGGCAGTCTGCGGGAACGAAGTCGGGGCCGTCCGGGGATCAGTCGGGACCGGTTGCGACTCCGCCGGCGGTTGCGCTCCCCCCGATTCCCGAGGCCATCGCGGAACAGGTCGCCGACGGGCTGATCCGCGTCGAGTTCGCCGCCGGCGACGTGATCGACCGGGCGGGGGCCTACTTCCTCAACACCGTTACGGGCCGGGGCGAGGGCTGGCTGCCCGTGGACGCTCCGCAGACGAGCTGGTATGCATGGGTGAGCGATGACAACCGGTTCATCGCCACCTGGAACTACTGGGCTGAGCATGACTACCTGGTGGACCGGAAGATGGGAGCAACCTGGCGGTGGGACGCCACCCGGTTCCGTCTGCTCCTGGCCGGCGAGCGGGGCAGCCTGTTCGCCGAGGTGGCCGGGGGTGAAGCGCGCACCCGGGTGGACAGCGGCCGCGTGGTCTGGGCCGACAGCGACATGCGCACAGTGTACACGTTCACCCTGCCCGGGGATGAGCCATCCATCCGCGGGGCCCTCCTCGCACCCGGCGGGGAGAAGGCAGCCGTGATGCTCCGGCACGGTGAACTGGTCCTCCTCGACCTGGTGAGCGGCTCATCCCGCACGCTCGCCGCGTGGGATCTCGTCCCCGAAGCCTGGCCATCCGTGCAGCCTTCCGGCGACCGGCTCCTGGTGACGATTATCAGGTCCAGCGGAGCCCAGATGCCGACGCCGCCGGGGTGGGACGAGCGTGTGATCCTCCTCGACTGGGACGGCAAGACCGTGGCGGACATCGCCGTTCCCGGGACGAGAGCCAGTTTCTCTCCCGACGGCCGGTGGATGACCTGGGAGGAGTGGCCTGCCGACTGGCTGGCGCCGATGACCGTCGTGGCGGACGCCGCCACGCTGGAACCTCGGATCCGGGCCTTCGGAGTCACCACGTGTTTCGCGACGATGAGCAGCGGCGGCAGACGCTGGCTCAGCGACAGCTCAGGCCTGGTCGTGGACACGTCGGACGGGTACCGGCTCCTCACGGTGGAAGGCGAGCTGCGGGCGCTGCCGGCCTTGTCCCGGCCGGACTGGCGGGGCGAGCCGCAGCCTGCGCCGGATGACCCGGACCTGTTTGCGCTGGGGCGGATCGCCGTCTCCGACGGCGCCGGCACGCGCCAGCTGGGAATCGCACTGGAGGGCTACGTCACCCCCTACCATCTGGACCCGTGGGGGCGCGACAGCACGGAGATGCGGTTCGTCCTGCCCCCCAAGCCCGGCGGCGGGGCCTGCGGGGAGCGGCCCCCAATGGAGGCTGCCGTGCAGGTACCGGCCGGGCCCATGCCCGAGTATCCGCTGGTCGTCGACGGCGTGGAGGGCTGCCTGCCCCTCCACCCCGGCGCGTACGGCACAGAGGAGGCCTGCCTGCCCAACGGGACCCGCCTGACCGTGTACCGCCGCACAGACCACTCGGCGGTCAACTGGTACATGCAGACCTGGCACCTCTGGGTGGAGACTGAAGACGGGCTGATCGGCGAGATCTCCCTTGAGGGCAACCCGCTGCGCTGGGCGGTGGGTCAGGGGGGAGACGCGGGGAACACCAGGGGTGTGAGCGGGGAGCTGCTGCGGAGCCCGCTTTGAGGAGACGGGACGCGGAGACCCGGTTCAGCACGGTGACTCGCCTCCATCAGAGGCCGAGTCCCCCGCGGGCCATCGGGTACTCCTCCATGTAGCCCACCGCACACGTCGTCTGCAGGCAGTCGTTGCTGGCCTTCACGGCCAGCTCCGTCTCCTTGAGCAGCCCGGCCCCGCCGTATGCCCCGGGCATTGCCACGCCCAGCAGCCCGGTCTCCTTGAATGCCTGGAGGTAATCCACGGGGTACTCGCCCGTCGCGTCGGCCTCGGCCGCCTGCGGAGCGATGACATCCCGGTTGCTGTGCCGGACCAGGTGCACCAGTTCCCGGTGCTCTGCGCTCAACTCAAGATCCGTTGGCTCTCCCTCTCGCCGCTCAGAAGTGTACACGTATTAAGCGATGGGACAGTTCATGTGGCGAAGCGGTTCTGCTGCCGTCACAAGGGGCATCATATGGAACGGAGAGGGGCGCTGCTGCGGAGCCCGGAGAAATGTACGGGACGCTGGGACCGGTTCTAGCTGAGGAGAAGGTGCAACAGGAACCGGATCACCTCAGTCAGGATAGCCTTGACGATCGTCTCAACTACCCAGCCCGGCAGCACGGGGACTCACCTCCCTGTGAAGGCCGAGTCGCCCCTCTCCACGTCACACACTACCAAACCCATGTGCCCCCCGGAACTCCTGTTCGTTCGCCTTTTTCGGACACCTTTCGACAGCGGCCGGTCGCGTTCGCGTAAAGGCGGCGCCCCCATCGAGGGGCGCCGCTCGTCTGTCGTATCAGTTCACCGCCGGCTTGCCGCCGACCCGTCCTGCCTCATCTCACAACGTCAGATCGCCGTCTTCCGTTCCAGCCTCAGCTCACCACGCCAGCTTGCCCGCGGCCTGCAGGGCGCCGTTGATGTCCCGGTTCATCGCCTCCACCGCGCCGGCGATGGCCGCCGCGGCCTCGGCCGGCGACGGGTCGGTGCCCGGATAGACGTAGATGATCGACCGGGAGGCGTTCACCACGGCCCCGAGCCCGTCCAGGTTGAAGGCGCCGACCACGTCCTTCGCCGTGCCGCCCTGCGCACCGTAGCCGGGCACCAGCAGGATCGCCCGGGGCATCTCCGCCCGGAAGTGCCTCAGGTCCTCTGGATAAGCTGCGCCCACCACCGCCCCGATGGCGGAGTAGCCCGACTGCCCGACCAGCCCGGCCCCCAGCGACTCGACCAGCTTGGCCACCTGTTCAGCCACGGTCTCCCCCGAGAGGAGCGGCTGGTCCTGCAGCTCTCCGGAAGAGGGGTTCGAGGTCTTCACCAGGATGAACACCCCGGTCCCCCGGGCCTCTGCCCGGCGCACGAAGGGCACCAGCCCGTCGCTGCCCAGGTAGGGATTGACGGTGAGCGAGTCGGCCCACTGGTCGGGATCCTCCCAGGTTTCCAGTGGGCTCGGATGGCCGAAGAAGGCCGAGGCGTACCCCTCCGCGGTGGAGCCGATGTCGCCCCGCTTGGCGTCGGCGATGGTGAGCAGGCCCTTGCTGCGGGCGTAGCGGACCGTCTCCCAGAAGGCCGCGACGCCGTGCTCGCCGTAGAGCTCGTAGAAGGCCGACTGCGGCTTGACCAGGGCGACCTGGTCCGCCACGGCGTCGATGACCAGGCGGTTGAAGGCCAGAATGGCCGCTGCGGCGCCCCGGGCGGTCTTACCGTACCGCGCCGCTGCTTCCCGCCTGATGTACTCGGGAACCCGGGGCAGAACGGGGTCGAGACCCACCACGGCATGTGAGCGGCGCAGCTTCACGGCGGCGCAGAGCCGGTCGGCGAAGTTCGGGGCCACGGGTCACGCCTCCTCCCGCAGTCGTTGGATGACCGCCATCATGTCGGCCGGCGGCTCGGCCGTGAACTCCATCCACTCGCCCGTGACGGGGTGGTAGAAACCCAACTGCCGGGCGTGAAGGGCCTGAGGCGGCATGCCCAGGTGCGGCTTGCGGGTGCCGTAGAGCGGGTCCGAGACCACCGGATGGCCGATGAAGGAGAGGTGCACGCGGATCTGGTGGGTCCGCCCGGTCTCCAGCTGGCACTCCAGCAGCGCGTACCCCCGGTACCGCTCCAGCACCCGGAAGCGGGTCACGGCCTCCCGCCCGGTCTTGGTGTTGACGGCCATGCGCTTGCGGTCGCCCGGGTGGCGGCCGATGGGCGCCTCGATCCGGCCGGTCTCCGGCATGTTGTTCCCGTGGACCAGCGCCCAGTAGATGCGCCGCGCGGTGTGCTCGCGGATCTGATCCTGCAGGCTTGCCATCGCCCGCTCGGTCTTGGCCACCACCAGGAGGCCGGTGGTGTCCTTGTCCAGCCGGTGGACGATGCCCGGGCGCAGCTCCCCGCCGATCCCCTCCAGGTCCTCCACCTTGTCGAGCACGGCGTGGACGAGGGTTCCGGTCCAGTGGCCGGCGGCCGGGTGCACGACGAGCCCCCGCTGCTTGTTGATGACCAGCACGTCCGCATCTTCATACACGACATCCAGGGGGATGTCTTCAGGCTCCAGGTCCATCGGCTCCGGATCAGGGACCGACACCACGATCTCATCGCCCGGCGAAACCGGCTGCTTCGCCTTCGGCACCGCCCCGTTCAGGGTGACCTGCCCCTCCTCGATCAGCCCCTTGATACGAGAGCGGGAGAGCCCCAGCTCCTCCCGCCCGGCCAGAAAGGCGTCGAGGCGGCCGTGGCCCTCCTCTGCAATGATCCGAATCTCCCTCACGCCCTGCTCTCCCTCTCCGTCAGCAGCAGGTGGACGAACAGAAGTCCAACCCCTACCGTCACGCAGATATCCGCCACATTAAAGTTCGGGAAGTAGTAGTCCCTCCAGTAGAACAGGAGGAAGTCGACCACGCGCCCGGCGAGGATGCGGTCGATCATGTTCCCCACCGCGCCTCCCATGATCAACCCCAGCGAGACGCGCATCACCGGGTGGCGGGACTCAGGCTGGCGCAGGTAGTAGAGGATGCCCACCACAGCCGCAGCCGCCACGGCGACGAAGAACCACCTTGCGTTCTTGAGCATGCCAAATGCCGCACCCGTGTTGTGCACGTACTGCAGGGAGAAGAAACCGGGGATCACCGAGATCTCGGCCAACTCGGTCATGCGCGTGGCCACCAGCCACTTGGTGAGCTGGTCCAGCACAACGGCGGCCACTGCGATGAGGATACTTGACAAGTTCGACAGCCCCCCATTTCACCTGTCCCAGTCTACCACAGGCTGGATAGGGGTGCCAAGGCGCCGTCGAGCGCGGAGAGGCCAGGGCCGGACGCCTTGACAGGCGCCGCCCTGGCCGAAGCCGTCCCGGCGCTACCCGCCCGGGCGGCCCATGCGCCTCCGGGGGAACCTGCTTCTGCGGAACTGCCGCTCCGGCATCACGCCCTGGAAGTACAGGCCGGGCTCCCAATCGTAGTCGCCGCCCATGTCATCAGGGCCGTACAGCGTTCCCGCGAGCCCCTCGCCGTACTGCACCGTGCCCCCGTCCCAGTCGCGGTCGTCCCGCTGAAGCGGCTCGCCGTTCTCGTCTACGAGGGCGTCCATCGGGTCCACAATGCCGTAGACGTCCTCGTCGGAGTTGTACATGTCCTGGTACGAAACGGCGCCGGGCACGTCCTGCGGCGTCTCCGACGTTCCGTACTGGGCGACTTCCTGCCACGCGTCCTCGCCGTCGTAGCCGGGGTCGCCGGAGCTGTCGCGGAAGGTCCTGCCGAAGGGCGGGCTGGTCACCTGCTCCTCGATCGGCCGCTGGAACCGGTCGGGCAGGGCCTCGCGGCGCTGTTGACATTCGATGCAGGTCGTGGCGCTCGGGAACGCCTCCAGCCGCTCCGGAGCGATCGGCTGGCCGCACTCCTCGCACATGCCGTAGGTGCCTGACGCCATGCGCTCCAGGGCGATGTCGATCTCGCGCAGGCGGCGCAGCGCGTTGCTGCGCAGCCCGAGATCCTTGGATCGCTCGAAGGTCTCGGTGCCCAGGTCGGCAGGGTGGTTGTCGACCGTGCTGTCCTCCTGCAGCTGGTCGCCTTGCGACATGCCGAGGCCGGTCTCGTCGATCGTCTCAATCTGGCGCTGGTAAGCCTCCCGCTCCTCCAGGAGCGCCTGCCGCAACGCCTCGATTTCCATGCGGTCTCTGCCCCCTCTCGGGGGTAGTCTGCCCGCGTTATGTCGATCTTACTTAGGGCCGCAACTGATGCTCGACCAGACGGACAATGGTGGCGATCAGGTCGCCGATCACGGGCAGATTGGCCATCATGAGGCCGCGCAGAATATACAGCAGAACCGCAGTGAGCACGGTGAAGCCGATGCCGATGCCCACGCCGCGGGCGGCGCCGCCGACGAAGTTGATCCACACCATTCGCCAGGGATGCTGCAGCAGGATGGTGTAGTCGAGCACGTTGGACCGCTCCAGCGCGACCGACAGTCGATCGACGAGTTCAGCCAGTGAACCTTCCAGTTCCGCCCGGTCGGCTGCAGCGCGGTGCGGTGCGCCCTCACTCCTGCTGCGCGTCCGGCCGGGCACGGTTGAAGTTCCCTTCCACCGGCGGCGAGCGCCGCCGGTCGCGAGTGCGGAACTGCGCTCGGGCACGCTGTCGGCCCGGTGCGCAGCAGCCTCAGTCTGCGCATGTGCGCCGTCGGCACCGGGTGAAGCCTCCTCACTCCGATCAGGTTCACCGCCGGCGCCCGGTGAAGAATCCTCGCTCCACTCAGGTTCGCTGTCGGCGCCGGGTGCAGTCCCCTCGGTCGGCCAGTCCGGTCCGTCCGCCCCGGGCGCGTCGCCCCGGTCGAGATCGGGTGTCCCTGCGCCGTATGGAAAAACCGGGACCCTGTGGTCGGGCGAACCCTCCACATGCTTTGCCTCACCGTGCATGCGCATGGATCACCCTCCCCACCCTGATCTCCCGGCACCACGCTCCTAGTCTGCGCCCTTCGGCGCCGGATTAACTGACCACTCCTCCCAGTTCCAGAACAGCCCCCTCGGCGAGCCGTGGCGGACGCCCTGAACCCGATTACTCACGCCCACCACCGAGTCCTGGGCGAAGAGCCAGGTGTAGACCTGCTGTTCGGCCAGGCGCAGCTGCAGCCGGCCGTAGATCTCCCTGCGGCGGGCCTGGTCGGTGGTCGAACGGCCCTCCTCGATCAGGCGGTCGGTCTCGGGGTCCGAGTACCCGGTGATGTGGCGGAAGCCGCCCTCGGAGTGGAAGATCGAATGCGGGTCCGGGTCGAACCCGAGACTCCAGCCCAGCAGGTAGGTCTCCTTGGCGTCGCTGGAGATGTGCGCCAGGAACTCGTCCCACTCCATGGCGTGAATCTCCACCTGGATCCCCACCGCCCGCAGTGCCTCCTGCACGAACAGGGCAGTCTGCCCCCGCAGCTGGCTCTCCACGTTGACGGCCAGGTGCATCACGAAGGGCTGCCCATCCCGGTAGCGCAGCCCGTCGGAGCCGAGCAGCCAGCCGGCCTCATCCAGCAACTGCGCCGCCGATGCGGGATCGTAACTCACCGGGAAGAGATCCGGGTTGTAATCCCACCGGGCCGGCGTGGCGTGGCTGTGCGCCACCTGCCCCTGGCCGCCCAGCAACTCGTCGATCATCGCCTTTCGGTCCAGGGCGTGCGTGATGGCCCGCCGGACCCGGACGTCCGAGTAGATCGGGTGGTTGAGGTTATAACCCAGGAAGGTGTAGGCGAAGGTGGCGTACTGATACAGGGTTACGTCAGGCACGTTCGCGCGGAAGTGGGCCACCATCTCGGGCGGGATATCCGCCACGTCGGTCTCCCCGCGCTCGAGCGCCCGCACGGCCGCCTCCTGGTCCGGCACCACCTGGATGATCAGCCTGTCGATGTGACCGCCCTGTCCTGACAGCGAGTAGCGCCAGTCCGGGTTCCGCTCCAGCACGATACGCTCGTTCCGCTTCCACTCCACCAGGCGCATCGCCCCCGTGCCGACGGGCCGGGTGGCGTAGGGTGACCCGGCCAGGTCGGACATGTAGGGCTCCAGCAGGTGGCGCGGCATGATGCCGTAGCCGGTCAGCCGGGTGAAGAGCGGCGCGAACGGGTACTCGGTCTCCACCCGGAAAGTGTACGGATCCGGCACCTGCAGGCCGCCGGTCTCCACGAAGTGTTCGTAGGCCGCCAGCTTCTGCTGCCGGCACGCGGCGGCCGTCAGCCGGCCCTCGCCGAGGGCGGCATCGGCCGACGCGTAGGCCTGCGCCAGCTCCGACCATCCCTTGACGGCAGTGAAGTCGCCGAAGCGGACGCCCTGATAGTCGGGGTGCGCGATGGTGAGAAAGGTAAAGCGGACGTCCTCGGCAGTCAGCGGCTCCCCATCGTGAAACGTGACGCCCTGGCGGATTTTGAACGTGTAAACGCGGTCATCCTCCACCTGCCACGACTCGGCCAGTGCCGGGTGCGGGTTCAGCTGATCGTCATACACGGCCAGGCCGTCGTAGATGAAGTCGGTGACGAAGCTGGAGGCGGTGTCCACCGTCAGCGTGGGCAGCAGCACCGAGGCGTCACCCGGCGTGGTGTAGATCAACGTCGAAACGGCCGGGGCCGTGTCGCCCGGGTTCTTCCGGGAAAGCGCCGAGCCACACCCGGCGAGCAGGAGCACAATACAGAGAAGCGCAGCCGCACGCGCGAGGAGAGCGCCGCAGGGCAGCGCAGCCGCGCACATGTAAGGAGTGCTGCGCAAGACAGCCCGCCGCCCTGCGCGCCGGCGGCACGCCACCTGCGCCCGGCAGGTTCGCTCCCTGTCCTGCGGAGCCGCGCGGTAACCTGGCATGCATGGCCACCCCCTCTGAACGGTCCTAGCCAATGGACGCCGCAAGGGTCAATGGCGTTCGGTACTGGTGTACGGCCAGGGGGGGCCGGCGGGAAAAAGAAGGATCTGGTACTGGCCCATGGAAGAATCACAGGTCAGGACTTCCAGACAGGAGCGTGAGGGATGTGCGCGATGGCGACGCCTACTTGAAAGAGCATCGTGAGGAACACCTGAACCAGTTGATGGATCTGCTCCGGATTCCCTCGATCTCCGCGCTTTCCGAGCACAAGGCCGATATGCGGCGCACGGCCGAATGGCTGTCCGCAGAGATGCGCCGGATCGGCCTTACCCGCGTGGAGATCATGGAGACCGGCGGAAACCCGGTGGTCTATGCCGAAAGGGCGGACAACCCCGGAGGGCCGACCGCCCTGATCTACGGGCACTACGACGTCCAGCCCGTGGACCCGCTGAACCTCTGGACCACGCCCCCGTTTGAGCCCGAGATCCGCGACGGCAAGCTCTACGCCAGGGGCGCGAGCGACGACAAGGGGCAGGTGTTCATGCACCTGAAGGTCATCGAGGCGCTGCTGGCGGAGGAAGGGCGGCTGCCCGTGAACCTCAAGCTTCTGATTGAGGGTGAGGAGGAGATCGGCTCCGAGAACCTGGAGCGGTTTGTCGCCGAGCACCGGGATCTGCTCAGGGCCGACGTGGTCGTGATCTCCGACACCGCCCTGTACGCCCGCGGCGTGCCGTCGCTGACCTACGCCTTGAGGGGGCTCGCGGCCCTCGAGGTCCATGTGATCGGCGCCAAGGGCGACCTGCACTCCGGCGCCTTCGGCGGTGCGGCGCCCAACGCCGCCCAGGCGCTGGCGCGCCTTCTGGCCACGCTCCACCGTCCGGACGGTGCGGTCGCCGTGGAGGGCTTCTACGATCAGGTCCGGCCGCTCTCTCAGGAAGAGCGCGACTCCTTCGCCGCTCTGGGCTTCAGCGAGGAGGCACTCAAGGCCGACCTCGGCGTGAGTGCCCTGCCGGGCGAGCCTGGCTTCACGGCGCTGGAGCGGCTCTGGGCCCGTCCGACGCTGGAGATCAACGGCGTCTTCGGCGGCTTCCAGGGCGAGGGTACGAAGACCGTCATCCCGTCCCGGGCAGGCGCCAAGATCACCTGCCGGCTCGTGCCCGACCAGGATCCGGAGCAGGTCCTCGACGTGCTCGTGGCGCACCTCCAGGCCCACTGCCCGCCCGGCGTCCGTCTGGAGATCCGGCGCATGGGCGGCAGCCCGGCGGCCATCACCCCGATCGACCACCCGGCGATCCGGGCAGCGATGCAGGCCCTGACGGAGGCCTACGGTGCGGAGGCCCGCTTCATCCGCAGCGGCGGCTCGATCCCGGTGGTGGGCACGTTCGGGCAGGTGCTGGGCACGCCCTCGGTCTTGATGGGCTTCAGCCTGGAAGAGGAGAACTTCCACGCTCCGGACGAGCACTTCCACCTGGAGAACTTCGACAAGGGCATGCGGGCGATCTACCGCTTCTGGCACCACCTTGCGGAGACGATGAAGTAGGCAGGGCCGGGGCATCGCCCCGGCCTCTCTGCCCGCGGCGCAGAAACCGCTGACCCTCGGTTCCCGCACAGGGCACCCCCTGTGTCACCCCGCCGAGTTCTTTCACTCCTCGTACGCGACGACCCCTCCCACCATCGTGAGGGTCGAGCGGACCTCCTTCAGTTCGGCAGGACCGCAGCGGAAGGGATCCCGGTCCAGCACCGCCAGGTCGGCGGCCATGCCCGGGGCCAGGCTGCCCCGGAACGCCTCCTCGAAGTTGGCGTAAGCGGCGCCGCTGGTGTAGAGGTCGAGCGCCTCGGCGACCGTCAGCCGCTGTGCGGGCTGCCAGCCGCCCTCGGGATGGCCGCTCAGGTCCTGGCGGTTCACGGCGCAGTGCACCCCGTACCACGGGTTGAGCGGCTCGATGGGGCAGTCGGAGCCGCCGCAGAGCGGGATACCGTGCTCCCGCATCGACCGCCAGGCGTAGGAAGTGGCGGCGCGCACCGGCCCCACCCGGTCGGTGAACCAGTAGCCGTCGCTGCGCAGGAACACAGGTTGAATGTCGCCCACCACGCCCAGCGCCGCCATCTGGGCCATCAGGGGCTCGGAGAGCACCTGGCAGTGGATCATGCGGTGGCGGGCGTCGGCGCGGGGATGGCGGCGCAGAGCCTCCGCCACCGCCTCCAGGAACAGCGCGGCCGCGCCGTCGCCGATCGCGTGGCAGCCCACCTGATGGCCCAGCCGGTGCGCATCGGCGACCAACTCGATGAAGGCCTCCCGTTCATGGATGTATATGCCCATCGTCGTGGGAGCGTCGGCGTAGGGCTCCAGCAGGGCGGCGGTGCGCCCGCCCAGCGAGCCGTCGGCGAAGATCTTCACCGGACCGTGGCGGTACCACGGGTCGCCGGACCCGGTTCGGACGCCAAGTTCAGCGGCTTCCTGCAGCTGCTCCGCCGGGATGAGCTGGGTGATGCGGATGGGAATCGCCTCCGGCCCCACCAGTCCCCGGAAGAGCGCCTCGGTCTCCGCCACGCCGCCGCCGTACCGGCAGTCGTCGGTCTGCAACTGCGTGAGGCCGTAACGCACGGCCTCGCGCAGCGCACGCTCCAGCGCTGCGCGCCGGCGGGCCGGCGAAGGCGCGGGGATCAGCCGGGTAACGAGGTCCATCGCCTTTTCGCGCAGGATGCCGGTGGGCTCGCCGCTGACCGGATCCCGGTCGATCTGCCCGCCCGGCGGATCGGCGGTATTGCGGTCGATCCCGGCCCTCCGCAGCGCCGCACTGTTGACCACTGCGATGTGGCCGCAGTTCCGGTGCAGACAAACCGGGTTCACGGGGGATACTGCATCCAAATCCTCCTTAGCGGGCAACCGCCGTTCTGCAAGCTGGTCCTGGTCCCAGCCGCGCCCTGTGATCCACTCGCCGGGCGCCAGGCGACCGGCAGCCTCGGCCACCGCCGCGCAGATCGCCTGCAGCGACGGCAGCTCGGCCAGCGCAAGCTGGTCCAGCGCCAGGGCGTAGCCGAGGACGTGCAGGTGGGCATCGGCCAGCCCCGGGACGACGGTCCGCCCGGCCAGGTCGATCACCTGGGTCTCAGGCCCGCAGGTCTCCCACACCTCGGATCTGGTGCCGGCGGCCAGGATGCGGTCTCCGGCCACGGCGAGCGCCTCGGCCGGCCGCCAGCCGTGGGTTCCGGTGTATACCGGTCCGCCGATCAAGATTTTGGTTGCCCGCATAGGAGAATCCCTCCAGATGACGAATCGATATACCGGAGGAGGTTCGAAAGCTGGCAGTCTCTCCCTGCCGAACAGACCATGTTTCCCACAGTCCGTTAATGGTGGAAATGTACTTTTCAACATGGTATGATTTGGCCTGGGCCGATTGACTCTCCACTTCGAGACTAGTCTAGGAGGTATCGAGAATGGCTCACAAGTGGTTTGCCAAGGTTGCCGTTGTGGCCCTCACCCTGTCGCTCCTGGCAGGTTGCGGAGGCGCAAATCAGCAGCCGCAGACGCAAACGCCTTCGAACCAGACTCCGTCGGGACAGGAGCAGCAGTCCCAGCAGCCGCAGGAGCAGACGCCCGCGAAGGTTGACTTCACCGTCGGCATGGCCACCGACGTCGGCGGCCTGAACGACGACTCCTTCAACGCTGCCGCGTACCGTGGCATCATGCGGGCCAAGGACGAGCTCGGCATCCAGGAGATCGTCATCGAGTCGAAGCGCCAGGAGGACTATGTCACCAACCTGCAGACCCTGATCGACGGCGGTGCGGACCTCATCTGGGGCGTCGGCTTCATGATGCAGGCTTCGATCGACGAGATGGCCCAGGCCAACCCCGACCACAAGTTCGGCCTCATCGACGAGCAGGTTAACCAGCCCAACGCCGCTTCCGTCCTGTTCAAGGAGCAGGAGGGCTCCTTCCTGGTCGGCTACATCGCCGGCAAGGCCACCAAGACCAACCGGGTGGGCTTCGTCGGCGGCGTGGAGAGCCCCGTTATCGGCCGGTTTGAGGCTGGTTACCGGGCCGGTGTGAAGGCTGCGAACCCGAACGCCACGGTTGACGTGGTCTACGCCGCTGCCTTCGACGATCCGGCCAAGGGCAAGGACATCGCCCTCACCATGTTCAACACTGGCGCTGACGTCGTCTTCCACGCCGCCGGCGGCACCGGCCAGGGCGTGATCGAGGCGGCCGCCGAGAAGAACCTCTTCGCCATCGGCGTCGACTCCGACCAGAACTACCTGGCCCCCAACAACGTCCTCACCTCGATGATCAAGCGGGTTGACGTGGCCGTCTACGAGGTCATCAAGCAGTCCGTCGAGGGCAACTTCCCGGGCGGGCAGATCGTGCGGCTGGGCCTTGCTGAGGACGGCGTCGGCTACGCCGACTCCACCCTGTGGGACAAGGTGCCCGAGGGCACCAAGGCCGAGGTCGACAAGTGGGCCCAGGCCATCAAGGACGGCAAGGTGACCGTTCCCGAGACGCCTGAGGAGGCGGATGCCTGGACCGCCCCGACCCTCTAGGATCCTGAGTGACAGGACTACCCGGGAGAAAGGGGGAAAAAGGGTGGGACTCCGGTCCCACCCTTTGCCTATCGACATGCTGCTGAGACTCGAAGGGATTACAAAACGATTCGGGTCGCTGGTGGCAAACGACCACATCGACCTCGAAATTGAGAAGGGCGAGATCCACGCCCTGCTTGGCGAGAACGGGGCCGGCAAGTCGACCCTCATGAACATCCTCTATGGCCTCTATACCCCTGATGAAGGGCGCATCTTCTGGAAGGGCAACGAGGTCAAGATCCGGAACCCCCGCCACGCCATCGACCTGGGCATCGGCATGGTGCACCAGCACTTCATGCTGGTTCCGGTCTTCACCGTGGCTGAGAACATCACCCTTGGCAAAGAGGTCGCGAAACACCACATTCTCGACATGCAGGAGGCCCGGCGCCAGGTCCGGGAGCTCTCGAACCGGTTCGGCCTCGAGGTGGATCCCGACGACAAGATCGAGTCCATCTCGGTCGGCCTGCAGCAGCGCGTCGAGATCCTGAAGGCGCTGTACCGCGGCGCCGAACTGCTCATCCTCGACGAGCCCACTGCCGTGCTGACGCCGCAGGAGGTCGAGGAGCTGGGCAAGATCATGAAGCGCCTGGTCGCCGAGGGCCACACGATCATCATCATTACCCACAAGCTGAAGGAAGTCCTGCACCTCGCAGACCGGGTGACCGTCATCCGCCGGGGCAAGAAGATCACCACGCTGCCGGCCGCCGGCCAGAGCGAGGACGATCTGGCACGGCTCATGGTGGGCCGCGAGGTCACCCTCAAGGTGGACAAGCAGCCTGCGCAGCCCGGAGACGTCGTCCTTGAGGTGGAGCACCTCCACGCCAAGAACGACCGCGGCGTGCCGGCCGTGCGGGACGTCTCCTTCAAGGTGCGGGCCGGCGAGATCGTCGGCATCGCCGGCGTGGACGGCAACGGCCAGTCGGAACTCGTCGGCTGTCTCACGGGGCTGCGCCGGCCCACGGCCGGTCGGGTGCGCGTGAACGGCCAGGACGTGACGGGCCAAAGCCCGCGCCGCATCCGGGACGCAGGCGTCGGCCACATCCCCGAGGACCGGCAGCGGCGCGGCCTCGTGCTGAACTTCACGGTGGCGGAGAACGCCGCCCTGGGAAACCACAATGCCTTCGCCCGCTGGGGGGTTCTGAGCTACCAGCGCATGGTCGAGGCCGCGAAGAAGATCATCGGCGAGTTCGACGTGCGCCCGCCGCGCCACGACTACCTGGCCCGGTCGCTCTCGGGCGGTAACCAGCAGAAGGTGATCGTGGGCCGCGAGATCCTGCGCAACCCCAAGCTCATGATCGCCGTCCAGCCCACCCGCGGACTCGACGTCGGTGCAATCGAGTTCATCCACCGCAACCTGGTGGCCGAGCGGGACGCGGGCCGGGCCGTGCTCCTGGTCTCGCTGGAACTGGACGAGATCATGAACCTGGCAGATCGCATCCTGGTGATGTACAAGGGGCAGGTGGTGGCCGAGGTGGCCGCCCACGAGGCGACCGAGGAGAACCTGGGCCTGCTCATGATGGGGGGTGGCACAGGTGCCTGATCGGTCGCGGATCATGGAATGGCTGCGGGACGGGGTGCGCGCGGTTGCCGTGCCAGTGCTGGCCACGCTGGTCGGCCTGCTGGTGGGCATCGTCTGCATCGTGATCGCGGGCAAGGACCCGGTGCTGGCCGCCAAGGCCTTCTACCGGGCAGTGGCCGGCGAACCCCGCATGTTCGGCAACGTGCTGGTCTCCACCACCCCGCTGATCTTCACGGGCCTCGCGGTGGCTTTCGCCTACCGGGCCGGCCTGTTCAACATCGGCGTGGAGGGCCAGTACCTCATGGCCCAGATCGCCACGGTGGTGGCGGGCGTCTACTGGACCCCTCCAGCCGGGCTGGCGTGGCTCCATCCGATCGTTGCCCTCGCCGCAGGCGCACTGGCAGGCGCCATCTGGGGCGGACTGGTGGGCATCCTCAAGGCGTGGAAGGGAATCCATGAGGTGATCAACTCGATCATGCTCAACTGGATCGCCCTCTTCACCTGCGACTGGCTGCTGAAGTACTACCTGCGTCCGGACAACAGCCGGGCCTCGACCTACGACCTGCAGCCCACCGCGTGGCTGAAGCAGGGGCTGATTGAGGGCTCGCGGCTGCACACCGGCATCTTCGTCGCCCTGGCCACTGTCGTCGTGGTCTGGTTCATCCTGTTTAAGACCCCGCTGGGGTATGAGATTCGCGCCGTGGGCTTCTCGTCGGGTGCGGCGGAGTACGGCGGCATCTCGGTCGCCAGGGCGCTCATCCTGACCATGGCCATTTCGGGCGCCATCGCCGGCCTGGCCGGCTCGGTGCAGACCATGGGTCTGAACCACCGCTTCAACGAGACCTCGGCACTGGTGGGCTACGGGTTCGACGGCATCGCAGTCGCCCTGGTGGGCCGGCTGCATCCGGTGGGCGTGGTGCTGGCAGCGCTCCTCTTCGGTGCGCTGGACGCCAGCAGCGGCCTGATGCAGGCGATGGCCGGCGTACCCAAGTCGGTCGTGTCCATCGTGCAGGCTGCCGTCATCTTCTTCGTGGCTGCTGAGGGCCTGTGGTCATTCCTGCAGAAGCGCCGCACCAAGAAGGAGGTGACGACGGCATGACCGTCGGGTTCGTCACCATCCTCACGACCTTCATCGTGGCGACCCTGCGTGCCACCACGCCGCTCCTCCTGGCGGCGCTGGGCGGCGTCTACTCGGAACGGTCCGGCGTCGTGAACATCGCCCTCGAGGGCATCATGCTCACCGGCGCCTGGGGTGCTGCCTACTTCTCCTACATCTCGGGCAACGCCTGGATCGGCCTGCTCGGCGCCATCGCCATCGGCGTGCTGATCGCAGCCCTGCATGCGGTCGCCTCCATCAAGTACCACGCCGACCAGGTGGTGAGCGGCACGGCCATCAACCTGCTTGCCGCCGGCTTCACCGAGTTTATGCTGAACCGAGTCTGGGGCCAGGCGGGCGGCTCGCCCCAGGTGGCCTCCCTGCCCTCCATCGGCGGCCTTAACCTCAGCATCTACCTCGCCTTCGGCCTGGCCGCCGTCTCCTGGTTCGTCCTGTACCGGACCCCCTGGGGCCTGCGGCTTCGGGCAGTGGGCGAGCACCCGCTGGCGGCGGACACGCTCGGCATCAACGTGTACAAGATGCGCTATGCGGGCGTACTCCTCTCCGGCGTGTTCGGCGGCCTCGCCGGCGCCTCGCTGTCCATCGGGCTCCTCTCCCGCTTCGTCGACGGCATGTCTGCCGGCAAGGGCTTCATCGCCCTGGCGGCCATGATCTTCGGCAACTGGAACCCGATCGGGGCCGTGGGGGCCACGCTGCTGTTCGGCGCCTCCACCTCGCTGAGCACGATCTTCCAGCTCATGGGAATCCAGAACATCCCAACGCAGTTCTTCAACATGATCCCCTACGTGCTCACGATGCTGATCCTGGCCGGCTTCGTCGGCAAGTCGGTGGCTCCGGCCGCGGATGGTGTGCCGTACAAGAAGACCACCTGATGGGCTGGCTGCCCTAGCCACCTCGGGCCATGTGCGCGAGGAAATGGTCCGAATGATGGCTGTTCAACGCATCGGTTGACCTGTACACTGTTTTCAGACGCAGGCCTGATCGAGTTGGGGGAGGATGACGCATGAGCCGGATCGGAACAACCGAGATCATCCTGATCCTCGTGGTCGCACTGCTCATCTTCGGACCAGCCAAGCTTCCGCAGCTGGCCCGGTCCGTCGGCGAGTCGATCCGCGGCTTCAAGGAGTCCATGAAGGGCGGCATCGGTGAAGACATCGCCGAGGTGAAGAAGGAGCTCCAGGAGGTCAAGGACAGCGTTACGAAGTAGCCTCTGCGGCAAACGTGAGGGCTGTGGCGTTCTGCCACAGCCCTCAACCGTTTGTCCCGAAGCATCCGCGCCCATCAAGCCTCCTCGAGGTTCTGCGCCAGCACCACCCCGGCGCAGCGCTCGCACAGCGTCGGGTACTGCTCGATCACGCCGAGCTCCCGGTAGTTCCAGCAGCGCTCGCACTTCTCGCCAGAGGCCTTCACCACCTCGACGGAGAGGTCGCCGGGGCCCTCGCCGAAGTAGGTGCCGCTGGGGGCCGACTGTCCGCCGGTGAAGAGCTTCACGTCCGAGACGATGAAGACCGCAGGCAGGTCGGGAAGGTGCTTGCTCAGCAACTCGGAGAGGGAACCCTCTCCACTGGTGGTGTAGAGGTTGACGGCGGCCTCCTGGCTCGAGCCGATCATCTTGTCGGCCCGGGCCCTCTCGAGCACCGCCTGCACCGCCTCGCGCACCTCCATCAGCTTCGCCCACTCCTCCGCCAGCGGCTGGTCGAGGTAGGTGGGGTCCACCTGCGGCATGGTGAGGAGCTGCGACGTGACGGGCGAGCCGGCCGGCTTGGGCAGGTAGCCGTACGCCTCCTCCGCGGTGAAGGAGAGGATCGGCGTGAGCATGCGGATCAGGGCGTCGGCCACGTTGTAGAGGACGGTCTGGGCCGACCGCCGCTCCCTGGAGGTGGCTCCGCTGGTGTAGAGGCGGTCCTTAAGGATGTCGAGGTAGACGGCCGAGAGGTCCACCGAGCAGTAGTTGTTCAGCGTGTGGTAGACCACGTGGAACTCGTAGTCCCGGTAAGCCTCGGAAACCCTCCCCACTACCTCCTGGAGGCGGTGCATCTGCCACCGGTCGATCTCCAGCAAGTCGTCCCGCTCGACCATGTCGGTCTCGGGGTTGAAGTCGTACAGGTTGCCCAGCAGGTAGCGCAGGGTGTTGCGGATCTTCCGGTAGGCGTCGGCCACCTGCTTCAGGATGTTCTCGGAGAGAGCCAGGTCGTTGCGGTAGTCGGTGGAGGCCACCCAGAGGCGCAGGATGTCGGCACCGTACTGCTTCATCACCTTGTCCGGGTCGACGACGTTGCCCAGCGACTTGGACATCTTCCGGCCCTGCTCATCCACGGTGAAGCCGTGGGTGAGTACCGCCTTGTAAGGCGGCCGACCGCCACGCGCCACCACCGAGGTGAGAAGCGACGACTTGAACCAGCCGCGGTGCTGGTCCGAACCCTCCAGGTAGAGGTCGGCCGGCCAGGTCAGCTCGGGCCGGGTCTCGAGCACGCCGACGTGGCTGGAGCCCGAGTCGAACCAGACGTCAAGGATGTCCTTCTCCTTGTGGAAGGTCCGGGAGCCGCACTTGGCGCAGGTGAGGCCGCCCTCGGGCATGAAGTCCTCGGCCGGCCGGCGCCACCAGGCGTCGGAGCCCTCGGTGCGGAAGATCTCAGCCACCTTGGCGAAGACCTTCGGGTCGAACGACGGCTCGTTGCAGGCCGAACAGGTGAGGATGGGGATCGGCAGACCCCAGGAGCGCTGCCGGCTGATACACCAGTCCGCCAGGCCGTCGATCATGTTGTACATACGGTTGTAGCCCCACTCGGGGATCCACCTCACGTGGTTCATGGCCTCCTTGGCGGCCTCCATGAACCCCTCCACCCGCACGAACCACTGCACCGTAGCCCGGTAGATCACCGGGTTCTTGCAGCGCCAGCAGTGGGCGTACTGGTGGCGGATCTTGCCCTGCCCGAGCAGCATTCCCGCCTCGTCCAGGGCCCGGATGATCTCCGGGTTCGCCTTCTCGATGAACATGCCGGCGAAGGGCCCGGCCTCAGCGGTGAAGACGCCCTTGTCGTTCACCGGGTTGAGCACGGGGAGCCCGTACTTCTGGCCGACCTCGAAGTCCTCGTGGCCGTGGCCGGGAGCGGTATGCACCACGCCGGTGCCGTCCTCGGTGGTGACGTGCTCGCCCAGGATGACCGGCGAGACCCGGTCGTAGAGCAGGTGTCGGTAGGTGATCCCCTCCAGGTCGGCCCCCTTCAGCGTGGCGGTCGCCTCCGCGACCGGCAGGGAGACGGCCGCGAAGAACTTCTCCGCCAGCGCGGTCGCCAGCACCAGGCTGCCCTTCTCGGTGGGGTAGATGCCGTACTCCACGTCGGGGTGGACGCAGACCGCCAGGTTGGCGGGGATGGTCCACGGGGTCGTGGTCCAGATCACCAGGTAGCTGCCCTCGGGCAGCCGGCCCCGGGCGTCGACCACCGGGAAGCGCACGTAGATCGAGTAGGAGGTCTTCTCGTTGTACTCGATCTCCGCCTCGGCGAGGGCGGTCTCGCAGTGCGGGCACCAGTATACCGGCTTCAGGCCGCGGTAGATGTGGCCCTGCGCGGCCATGGCGCCGAAGACCTCGACCTCCTTGGCCTCGAACTCGGGGCTGAGGGTCTTGTAGGGGTGATCCCAGTCACCCCGCACGCCCAACCGCTTGAACTGCTCCCGCTGGACGTTCAGCCAGTGGTGTGCGTACTCGTGGCAGCGGGCCCGCAGCTCCAGCGGGTCCATCTTGCTGCGGTCGATCTTCATGTCCTTCAGGGCCCGCAGCTCGATGGGCAGGCCATGCATATCCCAGCCGGGCACGTACGGGGCGTCGTAGCCGGCCATGGTGGCGTGCTTCACGATGATGTCCTTCAGGACCTTGTTCAGCACGTGGCCCACGTGGATATCGCCGTTGGCGTAGGGCGGGCCGTCGTGCAGGACGAACTTAGGCCGGCCGGCCGTCGCCCGCTGGACCGTGTTGTAGAGGTCCATCTCCTCCCAGGCCTTCAACTGTTCGGGCTCCCTCGTGGGCAGGTTCGCCCGCATGGGGAAGGCGGTCTGAGGCATGTTCAGCGTCGCCTTGAAATCGCGTTTCTCTGACATCAGTGCAACTCCTTCCGGAAGAAGTAACAAGCCTCGCCCCAGTAAGGGGCGAGGCTCCGCTCGCGGTACCACCCTCATTGTGCGACCGGCTCTGGCGCGGCTTCTGCCTGCGGCCAGTGCGACCGCTGCCTGTCGCATACTCTGACGCCCTGCTAACGGAGGCGACTCCGCCTGCGCCTACCTCCCAAGGGGAACGCGCCCCGCACGGGCTTCGGGCAGGAGCTCCGAGGTGATCTTCACGGGCTGCGTCCGGGACCGGTCTCGCACCGAGATGACCGGCTCTCTGCCCCGCGTCCACCCGCTACTCGTCCTCATCATCACCGGGTTCGTTATTGGGGTAGGTTACCATGCAGAACCCGGGATGTCAATCCCGCGGGGCGTTCCGCGGGCGGACTCCCGGGACAAAACAGCCGACCGAGAATAGCACCCGCTACCGCCCCGGATCCCGGGGCGCGTGCATGCGCGGTGCGGTCTCCCGCCGGTCATCCAGCCGGAGAGTTTCCCGCCGGTCCTCGAGCCTGGTGACCTCGCGGGGCTCGGTAAGCTGGGCGGCCGCCACGGCGCTCAGCGGGTCGGGAAGCGCATCGATGGCCTCCAGCTGAGACTGGAGGATCGCCCGCACCTGGCTGCGCAGGGTGTCGATCACGCGGACCAGGTCGCTGTTGTCCGCCATGATCTGGCGCGCCTTTGCCTGCCCCGTCTCCAGCATGCGCTCGACCTGAGCCTTCGTCTGGCTGAGCAGCAGGTCGGCCTCGCGGCGGGCGCTCTCCTTGATCTCCTCGGCCGCCTGTTCGGCGAGGACCAGGGTGCGGTTGATGGTCTGCTCCAGGTTCTGATACTGCTCCAGCCGCTGGGTCAGGTTCTCGATCTGATCCCGCAGGCTGGCGTTCTCGCGGATGAGCTGCTCGAACTCCTGCACCACGTGGTCCAGGAAGTCGTCCACCGCGTCGCGGTCGTAGCCGCGCACCCGCACCGGGAACTCCTTGTTGCTGATGTCTACAGGCGTCAGCGCCATCTCGCTCTCCTCCTAGTACAGGAGCATGACCGCCACCATACGTCGCACGAGCGCCAGCAGGATCATCAAAACGAAGGGCGAGAAGTCAACCATGCCTGTGCTGGGCAGGATGTTGCGGATGGGGGCGAGCAGCGGTTCCGTTCCCCGCCATACGTACTCTTCAATCGTAAAGAACCAGTTGTTACTGCTGGTTCGATAACGGGGACGGAACCACGACATGAGTACACGCGCCCAGACCAGCGCCTCCAGGATGCTCAGGAAGATGCTGATCGCGCGGGACAGCACTTCTATCATTCAGTTCCGGTCTCCTCTCCGTTGGGGGTCAGGGACCGCCTACTCGCTGCGCCAGTCGAACCTCGACCGGTCGACGGCCGGACGGTCTCCTTCCTCCTTCCGCCCGGTGGCCCGGGCGAGGAGATCGCTCTCGCGGTTGCCGGACAGCTGGCCGGTCAGCTTTTCGAGCACGCCGGGGGGCAGGTCGACAGCGCCACCGCCGATGGCCGTCCCGGTAAGCCCGCGGCCCATGGTGGAGACATCCACACCGGGCGGTGCGTAGAAGAAGATGCCCGCGGAGACGCGCTGGGTCTCGCCATTCAGGGCGTAGATCGCTCCATTCAGGAAGTTGAGGATCTTCTGAGCCAGGTCCTTGTCGAGGGACTCGAGGTTCAGGATGACCGGCCGCTTGGCCTTCATCTGGTCAACGATCGTCTGAACCTCCTCAAACGAGCGGGGTTCCACGACGATGACCTTCACGCCCCCCTGCTTGGACGGGACGGCGCTGATGGGCACCACCTTGTCGCGCCGGTCCGCCGCCACCGAACGGCGGGGCTCCTCCTGATAGGAGACCGGTGCGACCTCCTCCTCCAGCTCCTCTTCCTCGAACTCGTCCTCCTCGGGACCGAAACCCAGGTAGTCAACCAGTCGATTCCACAGTCCCGGCTTGCTCGGCATGTGCAGGTTACCTCCCCGGGTGCTTCTGGTGTACCCCAAACGTGCGCTCCTCAGTCTCGCGGGCCGAAAATGGCTGTGCCCACGCGAACCAGGGTTGCGCCCTCCTCTACGCCGACGACATAGTCGCCGGACATCCCCATCGACAAATGCTCCATGCTGACGCCCTCGAGCCCCAGCGCCTGCATCTGGTCACGCAGTTCCCGCAGGCGGCGGAAGTACGGGCGGGCCAACTCCGGGTCGTCGACCAGCGGGGCCATGGTCATCAGGCCACGCACCCGCACCCAGCGCTGCTGGGCGACGAGGCGCAGGAAAGGCTCCAGGTCGGCGGGGGCGAGACCCTGCTTGGTCGGCTCGCCCGAGACGTTCACCTGCACCAGCGCATCGACCGGGCGACCGCGCCGCTCGGCCTGCTTCACCAGCTCTTCCAGGAGCGGAACCCGGTCGAGCGAGTGGATCAGCTCTGCCCATTCCAGGGCCTGCTTCACCTTGTTCGTCTGCAAGGTGCCGATCAGGTGCCAGGTGGCTTGGTGCGCCTGCAGGAGCGGCGCCTTGGTGCGGAGCTCCTGCACCCGGTTCTCGCCCAGGTGACAGACACCGGCGGCGAGGGCCTCCTCGATCTCGGCGACCGTGCGGGTCTTCGTCACGGCCACCAGCGTGACCCCTGCCGGATCCCGACCGGCCCGCAGTGCGGCCGCGCGGATTTGTCCCAGCACTGACCCTACGTTTTCCATGATCTTCGACACCACGAACCAACTTCCCTTCCAGTGCCGGATGGATTTCCCACCTCAGCGTTCTACTCGGGCAGCCGCCTCGCCTCAGGAGGCGGGGGTTCCGTCAACACCTGGGCGTCGGGCGAGAGAACCGCCTCCACGGCCACCTCGCCATCCGTGCCGCCGAGGACGCGCACCGGCACGAAGCTGAAGCCGTTCCGCCGGGCAACCCACACCCCGGTCCGGCCTCCCTCCACATCCACCGCCGACCGGGGCAGGATGGTGCCCGCATACTCGGTCAGCAGCAGCGACACCCGCATCCGCCGCACCCGCAGCGCATCAGGCGACGGGAGTGGCGTACCCAGGTGGAGCAGCACGTGCTCTCCCTCCTCGGCGATCCGGAGCACCGTGGCCTCGAGCGGCAGCTCCCGCCCGGGCACCTTCAGCGTGACCCCGTTGGTGAGCAGGTCTGAGCGGGCCGCCGGCGAGAGACGCTCTGCCGGCACCAGAATGAGCATCTCCACCCGGAGGTCATCGACCAGCTTGAACAGGGCAGCGCCCTGCCCAACGGGTCCCTCTGCGATCTCCGTTACGTCGGAGTACGGCAGGTTCAGCAGCGATTTCGGACCCCACCCGGCCACGGCCTCCGGCGTGAGCACCTCCTCCAGCCCGTCGGTCTGGTAGAGGACGACGCCCGAAGTGCGGGTGGTGATGACCTGCACCTGGGCGTCCCCCTGCGCCGTGGTCGAGACAGGCGCAGTCACGGAGGAGGGCGGGGAGGGTGACGCGAGCGGCGCTGCCTCGGTACCGGCCCATGCGGCTTCCTTGCGCAGGGCCGGAAGCAGGGCGTCCTGGGCCCTCGCCAGTTCGTCCAGCCGCTCCCGGTAGGCGGACGTGGGCTGTCGCTGGTACTGGGCCTCGTTCGGGGCGACTGCAGTGGCGTAAATCTCCGCCGCCAGGCGCTCGTACTCCAGTCGGGCCACGGAGGGCGCCGTCGGCTCAGCACCGCTGCCGTCCAACACACCGGGTGCCGTGCCACCAGGCGTGGGTGAAGTCGGCGCCGCGCCGGGCACGAACTCAACCACCGCGCCGCCCACCCGCACCCGCCCGCCCTCAGTGGCCAGACGCCGAACCAGACCGGGCTGCGGGGCCCGGACCACCTGCTCATGGCGGACGAGGACCGCATCGGCCTCCAGGGTGACAGCCAGGGATCCGACGCGCACCCCCGCCAGCGGCAGGTCCGGCCCGGAGCCGGTGGAGACCGGCACGGTCCGGAGCAGGTACGCGGCAGACGCGACCGCGGCGGCGGTCAGCAGAAAGAGGGGCCACCGGCGGCGGCGCCGCAGTCGGCGTGGTCTGCGGTTCTCCGAACCCATGGCAACCCCCCTCCGGAATCAGGTCAGGGCGATGATGGCCGCACCGCGGCCTGCCGTCCCACCCTCGGCCCGGTGGCTGAACAGCCGGTCTCGCTGGCAGGCCGTGCAGACCTCGGCCGGGTAGATGTGCCGTACCCCGGCTGACTCCAGGTCGAACCGATTCGCCGTCCAGAGGTCGAGCATGTACCGTCCCTCCCGGTCGGCGCGGCGCAGAAGGGCCTCGGCCCGGTCGCCGTAGTAGCGGCGCACCGGCCCGGCCACGGCGTCGTCCACCTCGTAGCAGCAGGGGCCGATGGACGGTCCGACGGCCGCGCACACGTCCGCCGGGTCACAACCGAAACGATCCGCCATCGCACGGACGGTGGCAGCGGCAGTCCCCGCCGCCGTGCCGCGCCAGCCGGCGTGCGCCACGCCGATGATCCGGCGAACGGGATCGTACAGGAAGACCGGAACGCAGTCCGCCGCCGTGACCACCAGGGCCAGGCCACGCCGGTCGGTGATGAGGCCGTCGGTATCCGGGACGACCCGAACCTCGTCGGCCGGCCCCAGGGGAAGGGGCCCATCCACGAGCCGCTCACCGGCGGGGAGCGCCACCACGCGGGTGCCGTGCACCAGACCGGCCATCACGGCCTCCCCGGGCGTCAGGCCCAGAGCGGCCAGGCTGCGCCGCCGGTTCTCCCGCACGGCTTCGGGCAGGTCTCCGACGCTCACGCTCCAGTTGAGGCCTCCGTCCCAGCGGGCGCTCACGCCGCCCCTGCGCCCCGTGAAGACCGCCCGGACGCCCCCCAGCGCCTCCAGGGCCGTCATGTGCAGCAGTTGCACCCCGTCGTGCTCCACCCACTCGGCCACGCCCACCCCGGGCCAACCCCTCTCATAGTTCAACTTTCATCCCATCTATTCTACCAGAAAATCAGCGCTTCAGATGCACTGCGGCCGGTCGAAATGGCGGGAGCGGTTCACCTGCTGGTGAACCGCTCCGGGCTCCCCGTATGTGGTTTCCTCGAGGGTTCCGGGTTCAGAGCGGGACCGGCCGCTCGACTTCGACCAGAATGCAGTCCGGCCCGATGCAGACGATCTTGGTCCAGGGGATCACGATGTCCGGGCCGCCGCCCCAGAGGCCGAACCAGCGGCCCTCTCCCGGTACCACGATCGCCGTGATGCGCCCGGACTTCTCGTCGATCTCGATATCGATCAACTCGCCCAGTCGCCGCCCGGACCGGATGTCGATCACGTCCTTGCGCAGGTCCGACGCCTTGGCCACCGTGACCGCCTCCTCCCGCGCTGCTCAACTAATCCTATGCGGCGACGGCTTGGCCGTTTCCGCGGGCGGTCAGAGCGGGCAGATGCACTGGCACATGAGGGGCCGGACACCGGCAGCACCCGTGACCTGGCCATGGACCGCCTCTGCGCCGACAGCGGTCTCCTCCGGGCCGGCCACGGGCACCTGCACCTCGCGGATCGTGTAGCAGAATGACGGGTAAACCAGGCACCAGAAGTTGGCGCCTGCCGCATCGCCGATCAGGATGCGCAGGGCCCTGTACCGGCCCGCCGGCAGGTAGAGCCCGTCGTAGGCCTTGCCAGGAAAGTCGAAGCTGCCCAGTTCGGCCCGCACGGGGTAGGTGAACCCCCACTCGGCCACCACCGCTGCGGCGGCCCCCTCCAGTTCGCCGAGCAGGCTGCGGATGACCTCCTCAGCCGCCGCGCGGCTGCCCGCACCTACCAGGGCAGGCCGCAGCCGGTCAAGAACCGCGTCGCGCACCGCCAACTTCAGCGCCTGGTCAGTCTCCTCGTCACTGTGAGCGATGACGTGGATGCGCACCAGGTTTGGATCGGCCAGCTCGTCCCGCCCGGGCGCCGCGGCCCGGGCCAGCATGATGCCCCCACCCGCCTGGACGAGGCCCAGGGCAATCAGGAGCCAGCCGGTGATCAGCTTCCGGTTCATCGTTTCTCCTCCCTCGGCGGGGGTCGGACGCCCGTCCTCTGAGGAAGAGTCTTGCCCAGTTGACGATAATCTAAACCACGTTACGTAAAGCGATGAACCAGGCCGCCACATGAGGCGCGCAGGGACGCCACCTGACCCTGCCACAGCGGACGCGCGGAGGCGAATCGCACGGCTGTGCGGAAAAGAACCGGGGTTGCCCCCGGCAGGAGTAATCTGCTCTTGGGACAACCCCCTCTGTACCGGCTAGACGTACTTGCGCATGTGGGACAGTGCGGCCTTCTCCAGCCGGCTCACCTGTGCCTGGGAGATGCCGATCTCCTCCGCCACCTCCATCTGGGTCTTGCCCTCGAAGAAGCGAAGGGTCAGGATGAGCCGCTCCCGCTCGTTGAGCCGGTGCAGGGCCTGACGGATGCTGATCCCCTCCAGCCACTGGCCGTCGTGCTCGGACTCGTCGCTGACCTGGTCCATAACGTAGATGGGGTCGCCACCATCGTGGTAGAGCGGCTCGAAGAGCGACACCGGCTCCTGAATCGAGTCCAGGGCGTAGACGATCTCCTCCAGGGGAAGCTTGAGCTCGTCGGCAATCTCCTGCACGGTTGGCTCCCGGGAGAGCCTGCTCACCAAGCTGTCGCGCACCTGCAGCGCCTTGTAGGCGATGTCGCGCAGGGAGCGGCTGACCCGGATCGGGTTGTTGTCACGCAGGTAGCGCCGGATCTCGCCGATGATCATGGGTACGGCGTAGGTGCTGAACTTGACGTTCTGGCTCAGGTCGAAGTTGTCGATCGCCTTCATCAGGCCGATGCAGCCAACTTGGAACAGATCGTCGACGTACTCCCCCCGATTGTTGAACCGCTGGATGACACTGAGCACCAGGCGAAGGTTTCCGGTGATCAACTGGTCGCGGGCCGCAGTCTCACCGCTCTGCATCCGCATGAACAGCTCGCGCATCTCGGCGTTGGTCAGGACCGGAAGCTTGGCGGTGTTGACCCCGGGGATCTCCACTTTGTTGATCATCATGCCGGGACGATGCCTCCCCCATGGGCGCCGGATGGCTGCCCCATTCATGTGGGAGTATGTCCACGGCTTCTGAGCGCTATTCCGCGTTCAGGAATGGCTTACATATACTGTATATCCCAACATTCTTCCGATGATGCTCATTCCATGCGGAGGATCTCCTTCTTCAGCCGCTTGAAGATGCGCTTCTCCAGGCGCGAGATGTAGCTCTGCGAGATGCCGAGCAGGTCGGCCACCTCTTTCTGCGTGCGCTCTCGGCCGTCCGTCAGGCCGAAGCGCAGTTCCATGATGCGCTTCTCCCGGCCGGTCAGCTTGGCCATGGCCTTGCGCAGCAGGAGGCGGTCGACCTCCTCTTCCAGGCCGCGGTAGGTGATGTCACTGTCGGTGCCCATCACGTCTGAGAGCAGGAGCTCGTTCCCCTCCCAGTCCTTGTTCAGCGGCTCGTCGAACGAGACCTCGCTCCGGGTCCGCGAGGAGCGGCGCAGGTACATCAGAATCTCATTCTCAATGCATTTTGAAGCATAGGTGGCAAGCTTGATCCGCTTGGACGGATCGAAGGTCTTCACCGCCTTGATCAGGCCGATCGTGCCGATGGAGACCAGGTCCTCCACCCAGATGCCCGTGTTGTCGAACTTCCGGGCGATGTAGACCACGAGGCGCAGGTTCCGTTCGATCAGCGTGTTCTTGACGCTCTCGTCGCCCTGTGTCAGGCGCAGGAGCAGCGCGGCCTCCTCCTCCCCGGTCAGGGGAGGCGGCAGTGCCTCACTGGACCCGACGTAGTAGATCGGCCTGGGCTTCAGAAGGCCTCTGGCCACGCACCAGCGCAGCAGGCGGGTGGACACCCGGAAGAGGACCCCCTGTAGCGCCAGAAGATGTTGCCTAACGAACCTGTGCATCGGGCCTCTCCTCCCCTCTCTCACCGGTGCGGCTCCGCCCGTGAGCCTCCGGGTCTGCCGTTGCCTCACCGGTGCGGCTCCCTCCCTGGCTCCTCCGGGCCGCCGCCGCAATCTCCCCGGGCAGAAGCGCCGCATAGCGCCCTTCCGGATCCAGCGGGTGAGCCGTCAGGCCGATGTGGCCCCGCACGGGCACCCACGCTCCCCGCCCCATCGGGCGGACGGCCAGCCCGTCGGGCCTGACCACCAGCAGCATCCCGTCAGCCCGCCCCACTGCCGCGTAGGGCACCGGCTGACACCGGGCCTGCCACGCCGGAGGCAGTGCGTCCAGCGCCTCCAGGTCGCCGCATGCGGCGCTGATCACCGCCGGGGGGAGGTGCACACGCAGCCGGTCCGCAGGCACGATGACAACCGGCAGTCGGCTCACGGGGGTGCGCAGGTGGTTGCCCGAGTCGAGCAAGCCCACCAGGGTGACGCGCTGGTCGCCGAGACAGACCTCCACCTCGTACAGCCCGTCGTCCACCTCCGCCCGCTCCCGGTGGGCCTGCCAGACCAGCTGAACGCCGCCGATCGCCACGCCCACCCCGGTGGCCACCAGGGCGACCGAAGGCGTGACGAACAGGTCGGGGCGGCGCTCGGCCAGGAACTCCAGCAGCCCGCCCGCCAGAGCCAGGCCGGTCCAGAAGAACCCGAGCACGGCCGCAAACTGCGACCACGTGCCGGGCCAGACCACCAGGAAGACCAGCACGGCGCTGGCAGCGACCACCACCGCCCCGGAGATCAGCCAGTCCCCCCAAAGGGTGGTCGGAAGAACCACCGGCACCACCGGGAGTACCGCACCGAGCAGCGCCGCCGCCCACAGCCGCCAGGTACGGGGGCGCACCCGGGCGACCCGGGCGGCGAACCAGAGCAGCGCCAGGTCGATGGCGAGGTTGATCACGAACAGGAGCACCGGCTGGACAGTGGTCAGTTCACGCACGCCAGGCCCCCCCGGCAACGGCTCACCCCATTCCGCAGCGCGAGAGTACGAAGCAAGTCCCGCGTTTATGCCACCATCTTAGCCCAGCGTGAATGTCACTTGTGGTCGCATTCTGACGCCGTTCCGTGACGCATCTTGTCGAACCCGTCCCGCATCGCCTTCTGCAAGCCACCGCCAGGCCCTGCCTGGCCGAAGCCAACGCAGACCCCCAGACCCGCGGGCGCGAAAAAGGCGCCCCCCTGTCCGGGGAGCGCCCGTGGTGGTTGACGTTTTACTGCGGCTTGCGGCGGAGGAAGGCAGGGATGTCCAGCTCGTCCACGATGGGCTTGACCTCGCCCACCTGCGGCTGGCCGGCCTTGCGGCGGCCCCAGCCGGGGAAGTCGCTGTCGCCGAAGCCAGTGGCGATGACGGTCACGCGGATCTCGTCGGTGATGGAGTCGTCGATCACCGCACCGAAGATGATGTTGGCCTCGGGGTCGGCGGACTGGGCGATAATCTCGGCGGCCTCGTTGACCTCCATGAGGCCCAGGTCGGCGCCGCCGGTGATGTTCAGCAGCACGCCCCTGGCCCCCTCGATGGAGGTCTCGAGCAGCGGGCTCGAGATGGCGGCCCGGGCGGCGTCGGCGGCTCGGGACTCGCCGCGGGCGACGCCGATGCCCATCAGGGCAGAGCCCGTGTTGGACATGATGGTGCGCACATCTGCGAAGTCGAGGTTGATCAGGCCGGGCACGGCGATCAGGTCCGAGATGCCCTGCACGCCCTGGCGCAGCACGTCGTCGGCCGTGCGGAAGGCGTCCATCAGGCTGGTCTTCTTGTCCACCACCTGCAGCAGGCGGTCGTTGGGGATGGTGATCAGGGTGTCGACCTTCTCCTTCAGGTTGGCGATGCCCTTCTCGGCCTGGTTCATGCGCTTGCGGCCCTCGAAGGTGAAGGGCTTGGTGACCACGCCGACGGTCAGGGCGCCCATCTCCCGGGCGACCTCGGCCACGATGGGCGCCGCGCCGGTACCCGTGCCGCCGCCCATGCCGGCGGTGACGAAGACCATGTCCGCGCCCCGCAGCGCGTTCGCGATCTCATCCCGGCTTTCCTCGGCGGCGCGGCTGCCGATGTCGGGGTCGGCGCCAGCGCCGAGCCCCTTGGTGAGCTTGGCCCCGATCTGAAGCCGGGTCGGGGCCTGGGCGCTCTTCAGCGCCTGCGCGTCCGTGTTGACGGCAATGAACTCGACGCCCTTCAGGCCGGCCGAAATCATGCGGTTCACCGCATTGTTGCCGCCGCCACCAACGCCGATGACCTTGATGCAGGCAAACTGCTCAAACCCCGGCTGATACTCGTTCACGGCTGTGATCCTCCTTGCATGGCGCTAGTGGAACAGGGCCTTCAGCCAGTCCCGGACCCGGCCTGTTCGCTTCGTCTGCTCCTGAGCCGGAGCTTCGGTCTCTTCCTTTGCGTCTTCCGCCTCTGCGGCCGTGATGGCCCGGGCGCCCCAGAGGGCCAGGCCGGTGGCCACCGCCATTTCGGGCTCGGCCGCCAGGGGGCTGGTCGGCGCACCGATGCGCGCTTTCAGGTTCAGGCAATCGCCAGCGAAGGCGTCGAGCCCCTGCAGACGGCTTCCGCCACCCGTAAGCACCAGCCCCGCCGGGAAGAGACCCGCATAGCCGGACCGCTTGACCGCAGCGGCAGCCATCTGGAGGATCTCCTCCACCCGCGAGCCGATGATCTCCGCCACATGCTTCACGGTGATCTCCCGGCTGTTCAGCCCCGACGGCGTGGGCACCTCGAAGCTCCCCTCGGGGGCAAGCGCCGGCGAGGCCCATCCGTGCTCCCGCTTCAGCCGCTCGGCCGTCGCCACCGGCACCCGCAGGACCGTCGCCAGGTCGTGCGTGATGTGGTCGCCTCCCACGGGAAGAACCGCCAAGTGGAACAGGTGTCCCTGCTCGTAGACGGCGACGCCAGTGGTCCCGCCGCCCAGGTCCAGCAGCAGTACGCCTTTCTCCCGCTCCTCGGGCGTGAGCACAGCCTCGCCCGCCGCCCGCACCGCCACCAGGTAGTCATCCACCTCGAAGCTCGCGTGGCGGGCGACCCGCAGGTGGTTCTGCACCTGAAGGGCGTCGCCCGTGACCACCAGAACCTCGGCCTCCAGCGTGCGGCCGCAGAGGCCGAGGGGATCTCTCAGCGGTACGCTGCCGTCCAGGCGGTAGCTGCGCGGGACCACGTGTACCCGCTCGCGTCCGGCGTCGGGCGTGACCGAAGCCCCAGCGGCGTCCAACGCCCGGCGCACCGCCTCGGGCGACACCCCCGCCGCGGGGCGGGGCACAGGCACCTCCGCCGCCCCCACCTCCGACCACAGGTGGGCGCCGGAGACGGAGATCACCGCACGGCTGACGCGCTGGCGCTCAGCCATCGCACATGCCGCGTCCGCCGCCCGTCGCATGGCCTCGGCCGCTGCGCCCAGGTCGCTGATCAACCCTCGGTACACCCCTGCCGACGGAACCAGGCCCACACCGATGATCTGCGCATCGCCTTCAGCCGTCCGCTCGGCCAGGGCCGCCACCACATGGGTGCTGCCGGCGTCAAGACCCAGCACCAGGTTCTCTGCCACCGAGCCGGCCCCCTCCACTCTCGGATCATGCGTGCACTTCTTAAGTGCATTCAACGCCCGAAGTGCGAATCCTCCTCCTGAATATGGGTGACGCTATAAAACTTGGGAGCGGCTTCCGCCAGAAATGCAGCCTGTCCCTTCCAGGAACAGGCTGCACGCGTTCACCGCTGTTGTGTCCCAAAGGCGCCACAGCATTGGCTCTACTCCTTCTCCGCCTGCGCGGGCTCCTCCGGGTGCGGGTGCGCCGCCTCGGGCCCGTTGAGCAGGCCCCAGCGCCGCAGCAGCAGGCGCCGGATGATGCCAAGGTTCTGGAACAGGCGGATGCCCATGGCCACCACGCCCGCCATGTAGAGGCTCTCCACACCGATGCGGTCACCGAGGTAGACGAGACCGGCCGCCAGCAGGGCGTTCATGAAGAAGCCGCTGATGAAGATGGTGTTGTCATACGTGCCCTCCATGCTGGCGCGCAGGCCGCCGAAGGCGGTGTCCAGGGCCGCAAGGACGGCAATGGAGAGGTAGCGGGAGTACGCGATGGGCAGCGTGAACGGCGAGAGAACGCCGAGCAGAATGCCAACGACAAAGCCCAGGACGATAATCCACATCAGGGGGTGACCTCCTCGAGGGCAGGCTGGGCATAGTCCAGCCGCAGGCGGGCCGTGTACGCAGGCACCCGCACCAGGCTCTCCTTTTTGACCGTGATCTGAATACCCCAGAAGCGCAGTGACTCGGCGATGCCGCCCTTCATCGTGATGGCGCGCTCGAGCTCGTCGGGGTTGCCGATGGCCACGATGTTGAGCGGGGGCGCCGTGCGGACGCCGTTGATCGTGACGACGGGCCCGGTGCAGCGGATCTCGGTGCGGCCGGTGACACGCTGCCCGTTGATGGAGATGGCCTCGGCCCCAGCGGCCTGCAGTTCGTTGACCACGCGCAGGACGTCCTCGTCGTGGATGATGAAGTTGTTCGGGTTCTCGCCCGCGGTGACCGGCAGCGAGGAGTCCGCCATGACGACGGTGACGCCCGGTCCCATCAGGGGCAGCAGCCCGGCGTGGATCTGCGCCTGCTCCAGCCGCTCCGCCAGGGCCTGATACTCGTTCTGGGTCTTCACGGAAAGGAGCTGCTGCTGCCTGAGCGCCTCCACCTCGGCCGCCAGCTCGTCCCGGTGCGCCTCCGCTTCGGCCAGCTGCGCAACCAGCTTCTCCATGCGCTGCACGGTCGCCAGGTCTGCCAGGGCGACCTGCCGCTGCACCTTGAACTGCATGGAGAGCATGAGGCCGAGGGCCACGCCGACCAGCGCAGTTGCCCAGGGCATCCGCCGCACACGCTCCATCATGGCCTCACCCCCACCATTATTGACACCCAAGCCCGAGCACCTTGCCGTAGACCCGCAGGTCGATCTGGCAGGTGGCCCGGGCCGTCGCAGGAACCCGGTCGAGATGGTCCAGCAGACCCTTGAGCTGCGTCTGGATGTGCTTCTCCCGCTCGGAGGCGTCATCCGGCAGCACGCCGACCTCCACCGTGGTGCCGCCCGTCAGGTAGAGCCGCAGGTAGCGGTCCTCCCGCACGTGCACCTCCGAGAGCTGCTCCAGAAGCGGCTCGCCCGTCCACCAGAGCAGCGTGAGCGCGTCGCGCAGGCCCAGGTCCTCCACCACGGCGCCGCGCAGGGCGCTGGTCAGCGGCACGCCGCTCACCACCGGAAGCCGGTCGCCCTCCTCCAGCAGCCGCTGGCCGAGGATGCGCCCGTCGGCGTCCAGCATCAGGTAGAAGCGTCCCTGGTACTGCAGCAGCGCCAAAGGCTCCCGTTCCGAGACGCTGATCAGCAGTGCGTTGCCGCGCCAGGTGACCGTGGCCGACTCGATCCACGGCTCGGCCAGGAGGCGCTCCCGCACCCGCTCCGCAGATGTCTCCCATCTGAGCATTCCCGGGCTGACCCCGGCAATCTCGAGAATCTCCGCCTGACCCAGCCGCTGGTTTCCGGAGATCTGCACCCGCTCCAGCCGGAAGAGGGCCGAACGGTAGGCGGCGAACAGGCAGACAGCCAACAGCACCAATAGGGTCAGCGCCAGGCCCCACCGGCTGCGCGCCCGTGCGGGCCTTCCCCCCACTCTGTGCGCTTCTTCCATTCTCCGCCGTCACCGCCCCTTGCCACTTAAGACATGTCAATTATACCGCAGGCCGGCCTGGAACGGCCTCCGGTCATTTCTGTCACCCACCTACGCGGTTGGCAGCACCACATCCAGCGCCTTCGGGATGATCTCGAAAGTCACAGGCAAATGACCCACCACCTCGCCGTCAATCTGGAAGACGACCCGGGCGGACGAGTTGGCCGCCAACTTGCGACCCCGCATCGTCCGCACCTTGGGATGGCCGAGGTGCCGGCCGCTGTAAATCTTGGCAACCAGCTGGAGGAGCTCAAGCCTGCCGAGGTTCTCGCCCCAGATGATCTCGAAGAGTCCGTCTGTGGGGTCGGCCGAGGGGAAGAACTGCATACCGCCGCCCAGGTAGCGGCCGATGCCCACGTCCAGCAGCAGAGCCCGGGGAATGTGGAGCCGCTGGCCGTCAACCTCCACGTCCAGCGGAACCCCGGTGAACTGGTTGAGCGTCTCCAGCAACCCCCGCACGTAGCTCAGCTTCTTGAACCGCGGCCCATAGGTGTTCACCCGGGCGCAGACCTCGGCGTCCAGGCCGAAGCCGGCCCCGTTGAAGAAGTAGCGATGGCCCTGGGCCAGGCCGACGTCCATCCTGGACAACCGGCCCTGAAAGGCCAGGCGACATCCCTCGGCCGAGTCGCGGGGCACGCCCGACGTGCGCGCCCAGTCGTTCCCGGTTCCCGCCGGAATCACCGCCAGGGCGGCACCGCTGCCCATGAGGCCGTTGCCCACCTCGTTGAGCGTGCCGTCGCCGCCCATCGAGACGACTCTGTCGTAGCCCTGCCGCACGGCCTCCCGAGCCAGTTCGGTGGCATGCCCGGGCCTCTCGGTAAACCTGACCGCGTAGTCGCCCAGTTGCGCGGCCACCGGCTCGATCTTCTTCCATTCTGCAAGCGCACGCCCTTTCCCAGCGATGGGATTTACGACGAAGCAGACTCGCGGCATGCGGCATCACCTCAGGGCGGTATTCAGACGCTGTAAGGTCTTCACTTCTCCCTGCCGAATCTCCTTCCACCCGTCATCTTCTTCCAGAACGCGCTGGGAGCGAGTCTGCACCACGATGGTGCTGACTCACTCCCGTGCACGTCAGATGGGCTCCCGGAGGGCGGTGGGCAACCGTCCGCCTGTCACCAGGCGCACCGGTCCCTCCTTGGTCGGGCGGATGTCGAAATCGAAGATCTCAGTGGGCAGCCAGAGCGTACAGCACGCGTTCGGGATGTCGACGATGGCGCTGATGCGGCCCTCAATGGGGGCGGTCCCCAGGATCATGTACGCCTCCTCGCCCGTGTAGCCGAAGCTCTTCAGGTAGTTGATCGCTTCCAGGCAAGCCCGCCGGTAGGCCACGTGGGGATCCAGGTAGTACTGGCGACCCTCCTCGTCCACCGAGTAGCCTTCGAACACAACGTAGCTCGTGAAGCGTGGTTCGGTGAAGCTGGGCTGGAAGATCGCGTGCCGGAGGTTGTACTTGTTCATTCCGTCCTTGATCAGGTCGACGCTCATGGTGATGTAGCCCGGCATCTCGATGGCGCCGCAGAACGTGATCTCGCCGTCTCCCTGGCTGTAGTGCAGGTCACCCACCGTCAGCTTTGCACCCTTCACGTGGACCGGGAGCATCGCCCTGGCGCCGCGGGTCAGGTTCTTGATGTCCCGGTTGCCGCCGTTCTCACGGGGCGGGATGGTGCGGGCGCCCTCGCGCGCTACCCGCTCGAACTCCGGCGTGCCGGGGCGCAGCGAGCCCAGGATCGCGTTCTGCGGCTCGGGCGGCAAGGCGAGCGGAGGCACCCGCTCGGGGTTCTGGGCGATGAGCCGGCGCTCCCGCTCGTTCCAGCGGGCGAGGAGCTCATGCGACGGCGCGGTTCCCAGGATGCCCGGATGGGCCAGGTAGGGGATGCGCACGCCCGGAACGTGCCGGGACCGGGCGTATACGCCCTCGAACTCCCAGATGGCCTTGTGGGCGTGCGGGAAGTGGTCGGTGAGGAAGCCGCCGCCGTTGTGCTTGCAGAAGATGCCGGTGTAGCCCCAGTTCTGCTTCGGGTGGTGGCCAATGTCCAGGATGTCCACGACGAGGAGGTCGCCGGGCTCGGCCCCCGCCACCTCGATGGGGCCGGTCAGGTGGTGGTTGGGCGAGAGGTCCATGTCGCGGATGTCGGTGGCCGTGTCATCATTCCGCACCTGGCCGCCGGTCCAGTCAGGGCACTCCACGGTGAACACCTCGCCCGGCCGGACGCTGGCCACGGCCGGGATGTCCGGATGCCACCGGTTCTGCAGGACCTCCCGGTACTCGGAGATCGGCTTGGTCGGATCAATCTCGATCAGCGGGCGTCCCATCACAAGCCCTCCTTCACGCATGCGGTCGCGGCCGGTCGACTCTCCGGCGGCCGGTCCAGCTGCCACGCCACCGGTCTGTCCGCCAGCCGCCCGTCGTGTGGGGCCGCCAGTTCCCCTATCCGACTTGTATGCGGGGGTGGACAGGTTCAGACGCGCGAGAGCGGGACCAGCCGTGGCCGGTCCCGCCTCACTAGCGCCGCTCGATCGCTGCGCCGATCCGGGTCAGCTTCTCCTCCAGGTTCTGGTATCCGCGGTCGATGTGGTAGGTCGCCTCGATCTCGGTCTCGCCCTCCGCCACGAGCCCGGCGAGGATCAGGGCCATCCCCTCCCGCAGGGCAGGGCACTCCACCGTCGCCCCCGAGAGCGACCGCACGCCCTGGACCACCGCCGTGCGCCCCTCGGTCTTGATGTTTGCGCCCAGACGGCGCAGTTCGTCGGCAACCTTGAACCGGTTCTCGAAGATCGTCTCGGTGATGATGCTCGTCCCGTCGGCCACGGCCATGAGGGCCATCATCTGCGGCTGCATGTCGGTGGGGAAGCCGGGGTAGGGCAGGGTCTTGAGGTCGGTGGCCCGGAGACGCCGGGGGCCGACGGCGGTCACGCTGCCGGTTCCCTCCCGGATCGTGACGCCCATCTCCCGCAGCTTCGCCGTCACCGCATCCAGGTGCTCGGGGATCACCCCCTGAACCGTCACCTCGCCGCCCGTGATTGCCCCGGCGGCCAGGAAGGTGCCGGCCTCGATCCGGTCGGGGATCACCGTGTGCTCCACCGAGCCCAGCCGGCGGACCCCGTCAATCCGGATGACGTCCAGCCCCGCCCCGCGCACCTTCGCCCCCAGCTTGTTCAGAAAGGCCTGCAGATCGACGATCTCGGGCTCCCGTGCGGCGTTGCGGATCACCGTGGTCCCCTCGGCCAGCACCGCCGCCATCATCAGGTTCTCGGTAGCCCCCACCGAGGGGAAGTCCAGGTAGACCTCGGTTCCCCGCAGCCGCCTGGGAACGCTGGCCTCGATATAGCCGAATCGCTCCTCAATGCGGGCCCCCAGCATCTCCAGGCCCCGGAGATGAAAATCGATCGGCCTCGGGCCGATCGCGCAGCCGCCAGGATAGGAGATGCGAACTCTCCCGACACGGGCCAGCAGCGGGCCCATCAGAAAGATTGAGGAGCGCATCTCGCGGGTGAAGTCTGCTCCGACCTCGAGGCTGCTCACGCCGTCGGCCCGAATATGCAGGGTGCGCCCGGACACGCCCGCAGCCCCCTCCTCCACCCGGGCCCCCAGCTTGCGCAGGATCTCGATCATCACCGCAACGTCGCGGATCATCGGTGCGTTGTGGATCACCGACTCACCCGGCGTGAGGAGCGCCGCCGCCAGAATCGGCAGGGCGGCGTTCTTCGCACCGCTGATCGCCACCTGCCCCACGAGGCGGCGCCCGCCTGCGACCACGTAGCGCTCATGCTGCTTCACAATGCATGCGACCTCCCGCAGCCGGAGCCAATCCGGGGAGGCCGGCCCGTCAGGGCAGGAAGCAGGGGTTCGGCCCCCAGATCTTCACCTCGGCCTCCAACCTCACTCCGAACCGCTGTTGAACGGTACTGCGAACCCGGTCCATCAGTGTCAGCACATCCTTCGCCGTGGCCTGCCCCAGGTTGACGATGAAGTTGGCGTGCCTCTCGGAGACCTGTGCGTCGCCCTCCCGCGCCCCCTTGAGCCCGGCCTGCTCGATGAGCCGACCGGCGTAGTCCCCGGGCGGGTTCTTGAAGACGGACCCCGCGTTGGGATACTGCAGGGGCTGGGTGGCGCGGCGCCGCTCCAGATGGTGCCGCATCGCCTCCTGCATCTCCGCCTGCCCGGCGGGGTGCAGGGCCATGACCACCTCGACCACAATGGCCGAGGTTCCCTGAAGTCGGGAACTCCGGTAGCCGAACCCGAGCTCGTGCGGCGTCAGGCGCTGGACGCGCCCGTCGCCCCACACAACGGTCGCCTCCTTGACCACCTGCGAGAGATCGCCGCCGTGCGCGCCGGCGTTGATCACCAGCCCGGCACCGATGGTGCCAGGGATAGCGCAGGCGAACTCGATGCCCCCCAGGCCCAGCTTGCGAGCCTGGTGGGCCAGCTTCGGCATGCTGCAGCCGCCCCCGACGCGGACCGTGCTGCCCTCCAGGGCAAGATGGCCAAACTCGCCCGTCAGGCTGAGCACCAGCCCACGGACCCCCTCGTCGGAGACCAGCAGGTTGCTGCCGTTGCCGAGGATGTAGACGGGTAGGCTCTCCTCGCCTGCGAGGCGCAGCAGGCCGGAGAGCTCCTGGCGGTTGGCCACCCGAATCAGGTAGTCGGCCGGACCGCCTATGCGAAAGGTGGTATGCCGCTTCAGGGGCTCATCCCGGCAGATGCGGCCCGGGTCGCGGATTATGCTACGCAGCCGCTCAGCGATGGGTGACATAGCGGGTCGTCACCGGCCTTTCCGGCCGGCGTGTCGCGCGATGGACGTGATGCGCTGTGCGATCGTGCGGCCGGCCTCGGGGTCGGCCAGCTCAGCCAGGGCGGCGCCCATGCGCTCTCGGAGCGCCGCGTCGGTGAGCACGGCGGTGAGCACCGCGGCGAGGTCGTCTGCGGTGAGGCCCGCCTCCCGGAGCACCAGAGCCGCTCCCCGCCGCTCCAGGGTACGGGCATTCCACTCCTGGTGGTTGTGGGTGACGTTGGGGCTGGGGATGAGCACGCTGGGCAGCCGCCGCACCTGAACCTCGGCCAGGGTGAGGGCCCCGGCGCGGAAAAGGCCGGCATCGGCGGCGGCGTAAACCTCTGGCATGTTATGCGCGTACGGCAGGAGGGTGACGAACGGGGCCCGGTCGCCGTACTGGGCCTTCACCTGGTCGAAGTAGCGTTCTCCCGTGATGTGCACCACCCGCAGGCCATCCACGGCCAGCCGGAGCACGGCCTCAACGGCCACGCGGTTGAAGTCCCGGGCACCGCCGCTGCCGCCCATGATCACCAGCACGCGCTCCTCGTCGCTGATCCCCAGGGCGGCGCGAGCAGCCCCGCGCTCGGCGGCCGCGATCTCGGGCCGTACCGGGTTGCCCGCAAGGATCAGCCGCGCCTTCGCGGGAAAGTGGGCCCGGGCGTCCTCGTACGGCACGAAGACCGCCTCCGCCCATCGGGCGGCCACGCGGTTGGTCACGCCGGGGAAGGCGTTCTGCTCCTGGATGACGATGGGCACCCGCGCGAGACGGGCCGCCGCCAGCACGGGGCCGGCGACGAACCCGCCGGTGCCCACGACCACGTCGGGCCGGAAGCGGCGGATGTGCCGCAGGGCCTCCAGCAGCCCCCGGGCGGCCCGCAGCCCGCCCCGGATCTTCTGGGCCAGGCCGACGTTGATCACGCCGCCGCTCTCGATAACGGCAAAGGGCACGCCGCTCCGGGGCACCACGGACGCCTCGCGTCCGGTGGCGGTGCCCACGTAGAGCAACTCGGCATCGGCATCCAGCTCCTTCAGTGCCTGTGCGATGGAGAGGGCGGGGTAGATGTGGCCGCCGGTGCCTCCGCCGGTGATGAGATAGCGCATGGAAGAACCTCCTTCAGATGGGTGCGAACGTTGCTCGTCCCCGCCGCCCGGCGCTGCTGCGGCGGAGGCCGCTCAGGCACGGCGCTGCCCGCATCCCCACGGAGGTTCGCTAGTTGCGGCAGTAGCGGGAGACCCCCAGCAGGATGCCCACGCCAGACAGCGTGATGAGCAGCGAGGTGCCGCCGTAGCTCAGGAACGGCAGCGGGATGCCCGTGGACGGCACCGAGGCCGTGACCACGGCGATGTTCAGCGCCGCCTGCAGCGTGATCAGCGAAGTGACGCCCGCGGCCAGAAGGCTGGTGAAGCGGTCGGGAGCCTGGATGGCGATGCGGTAGCCCCGCCAGGCGAAGGCGAAGAAGAGCAGCAGCACCAGCACGGCGCCGATGAAGCCCAGTTCCTCGCCCAGCACGGCGTAGATCATGTCGGTGTGCCGCTCCGGAAGGTAGAAGTACTTCTGCCGGCTCTCACCGAGACCCACGCCGAACAGGCCGCCCGAGCCAAAGGCCAGCAGGGCCTGGATGATCTGGTAGCCCGAGTCGGTCGGGTCGGCCCAGGGGTTGAGGAAAGTGGTGATGCGGCTCCAGCGCTCCTCGTCGATCTTGGCCAGGGCGAAGATCCCGGCCACCCCCACCACTCCCAGGCCGGCAAGGTGCGAGAGGCGGGCGCCGGCCGCGAAGAGCATCAGGCCGCCGGTGCCGGCCAGCGTCATCGAAGTGCCCAGGTCCGGCTCCAGCATGATCAGGCCGAAGAGCAGGCCCAGCACCAGCAGCGGGGGCAGCAGCCCGCGGACGAAGTGCTGCACCTCCCTGGCGTTCCCGGCCAGGTAGCTGGCGAGCCACATGATGAAGGCGAACTTCGTGACCTCTGAGGGCTGGAAGGAGAGCTGACCGTAGCCCAGCCAGCGGCGGGCCCCCAGGCGGGAGATGCCCACGCCGGGGATGATCACGAGGATCAGCAGAACGATGGCCACCAGCAGCGCCGTCCGGCTGTGCTTCTGCCAGAACCACGGGTTGATGCTGGCGAAGACGGCCATGGAGCTGAGGCCGATGGCCACCCAGATCGCCTGGCGAACCAGGAAGTAGTACCGGTTCCCAAAGTCCGCCTCTGCGACGGCGGTACTGGACGTATACACCATGACAATTCCGATGCCGAGTAAGAGCGCAACCACTGCCATGAGGGTGTAGTCCGGACTCCTGCGAATGGGATGCAAGGAGAGCCGACCCCCTCGGTTTTCGCTCTGCGGTCCGCCCGCCCGACACCCGGGGCAGGGCGGCCAGATGATCTTATCGCCCGCCCAGCATGCCGGGCAGGGCGAACCAGCCCAGGGCGGTCAGGATGAGCGACGCCCCCCAGAACAGGAGCAGCACCTGCCCCTCCGACCAGCCGAGCAGCTCAAAGTGGTGGTGCAGCGGCGCCATCTTGAAGATGCGCTTGCCGGTCAGCCGGAAGGAGGCCACCTGCAGGATGACCGAGATGACCTCGATGACGTAGACGCCGCCCACGATCACCAGCAGGAACTCGGTCTTGGTGAGCACCGCGATGGCGGCCAGGGCGCCGCCCAGGGAGAAGGAGCCCACGTCGCCCATGAAGATGCGGGCGGGGTGCCGGTTGTAGAACAGGAAGCCGAGACAGCCGCCCACCAGGGCGACGGCCAGCACAGCCATGTCGGTCTGGCCCAGGGCCAGGGCGACGAAGAGGCCGTAGAAGGTGAAGGTGATCACGCTGAGCCCGCCGAGGAGCCCGTCCAACCCGTCCGCGAAGTTGACGGCGTTGGCGGTGCCCCAGACGATGATCAGGACCAGCACGTAGTAAAGCGGCTTGCCCAGTTCGATGGTGACGTCGAGGAACGGCAGCGTGACCGCCGTACCCAGCCCCAGCACCTCCACCGCACCGTAGCCCAGCACGGCCGCCAGCGCCACCTGCGCCAGCAGCTTGTCGCGGGCCCGGAGGCCCAGCGAACGCTTCAGGACAACCTTGATGTAGTCGTCAGCGAAGCCCACCAGGCCGTGGCCCACGGTGAGCACCAGTGCGATGATGAGCCGGGGGAGCGCATCGCCCGTGCGCGGGGCGAAGATCAGCGTGGCCAGGATCGCAGGGATGGCGAAGATGACGCCCCCCATGGTGGGAGTGCCCGCCTTGGCCTGGTGGCGGGCCGACATCTCCGCCCTGATGGTCTGCCCGGCCTTGAGCCGCCGCATCAGCGGGATCACCACCGGACCGAGGGCCAGGGCGCCCACCAGTGCGACGAGCCCGGCAGCAGCCAGGCGGAGCAGCGTGGTATCGGTCATGATCGTGCCCTTCTTTCGTGTATTGCAGCAGACAGCTGGGAGGTCAGGACTGCGGCTGCTCCAGGTATTCCGCGAGGGCCTGTACGATCTCCTCCATCGCCATCCCGCGCGACCCCTTCACCAGCACCGTGTCCCCCCTGCGGAGGGTCCGCTTCAGGTGTTCAATCGCGTCGCCGTTGGCGGGCACCTCGTGGATGGCGGCGAGCCTCACGTCGGCAGCAGCCAGTGCGGCGCGGGCCCCGGCGGCGATGTGCCGGCCCAGCGCGCCCACGGCCACCAGCTCGTCCGCCAGTCGGGCGGCGGCGGTCCCCACCTGGCGGTGTCCCTCCACCTCCATCGCGCCGAGCTCGTACATCTCGCCCAGCACGGCGACGCAGCGGCCGGAAGGGCCGGCCAGGCTCCGCATCACCTCAAGGGCGGCGATGACGGAGGCCGGTGCGGCGTTGTAGGTGTCGTCAAGGATGCAGACGCCTCCGGCGTTCACCGGGCGCATCCGGTTGCCGGCGTTCTCAAACCGGGCGAGGCCCCGGGCCACCTCGGCCAGGCTCATGCCCCGGGAGAGGCCGACGGCCGCCGCGGCCAGTGCGTTCAGGAGGTTGTGAGATCCCGGGGCGGGCAGATCGACCTCCACCTCGCCCAGATGGCTCACGAGCCGGAAGCGCTGTCCCATGGCGGCGGCTGAGGCCGGGTCGCCTGCTGCCGGACCGCAGGCGGGCCGGTCCCCGGCAGGCCGGTCACCCGCCGGATGGGCTTCCACCGCGGTGACCCACCGTCCGTCCCCCGCTGCGGTCTCCCCGCCGGCGGCAGCGCCGTGCCTGGCGGCCCACTCGGCCGCAGCCTCCCGCGCCGTCAGGCCGTAGAACCAGACCCGGGCGGGTGTCGCCTCCGCCATCGCCCGAACCATCGGATCGTCGGCGTTCAGGACGGCGTCGCCGTCCGCGGGAAGCGCCCGCACCAGCTCGGACTTGGCCAGTGCGATGTTCTCCCGGGTGCCCAGCAGCTCCAGATGGGTGATGCCGACGTTCGTCACCACACCCACCTGCGGCCGGGCGATGGAGGCCAGGTAGGCGATCTCGCCCAGGGCCCGCATGCCCATCTCCAGCACCGCCACCTCGTCGGCGTCGGTGAGGCCGGCCAGCGAGGCGGGCAGGCCCACCTCGGAGTTCAGGTTGCCTTTCGTGCGGAAGACCCGGAACCGCTCGGCGAGCACCGCCGCCACCATCTCCTTGGTGGTGGTCTTACCCACCGAACCGGTCACCCCCACCACGGTCAGGTGCGGGTGGCGGTCCCGGATCGCCCGGCCCAGCTGGCCCAGGCCCAGCAGCGGGTCCGGGCAGACCACGACGGCGGCCCCGGCCGCCTCGACGGGACGGGCGGCCAGGACGCAGGCGGCACCGGAGGCAGCAGCCTGACCGGCGTAGTCGTGGCCGTCCACGCGCTCGCCCACCAGGGCGACGAAGCAGTCGCCGGGCGCGACTTTCCGACTGTCCCAGGCAAGACCGGTGACCCGGGCGGCGGGATCGCCCGCCGCCACCCGGCCTCCGGTCAGCGCGGCAATCTCCGCGGCGGTAAACAGGTACGTCAACTCAGGATCCGCCCTTTCCGGCCCGCGCCTCGATCAACGAGCGGGCGACGGCCCGGTCGTCGAAGGGAACGGTGCGGTCCTTGAAAATCTGGTACGTCTCGTGGCCCTTGCCAGCGATGACGATCACGTCATCCGGCTGGGCCATGGCCACGGCCCGGCGGATCGCCTCCGCCCGGTCGATGACCACCTCGTAGGTGCGTCCCGGGCCGAGCCGGTCCAGCACGCCAGCTTCGATCTGTTGGACGATGCGGACCGGGTCCTCGCTCCGCGGGTTGTCTGACGTGATGATGGTGTGGTCGGCCAGCTCGGCGGCGATGCGCCCCATGATCGGCCGCTTGGTGGGATCGCGGTCCCCGCCGCAGCCGAAGACGGCGATCAGCCGCCCGCGGGTGAAGGACCTGGCGGTGCGCAGCACGTTCTCCAGCGAGTCGGGCGAGTGGGCGTAGTCGACGAAGACGCCGAAGGGCTGTCCCGCACGCACGGGCTGGAGGCGGCCGGGCACCCCCTCCTCGGCCTCGAGGGCGTCGCGGATCAGCGGAAGCTCAACGCCCTCCACCACGCCCACCGTAGCAGCGGCCAGGGCGTTGTACACGTTGAACCGGCCCACCAGCCGCAGGGCGACGGTGACCTCCCCCAGCGGGGTCTGCAGCCGGAAGCGGGTGCCGGCGGGGCTGAAGTCCATGTCCTCGGCCCGGACCATCGCCCCGGGCCGCAGGCCGTACGTGTACACCGGCACCTCGGCCACCGTGCGGTAGTACTCGCTGGCCGGATCATCCACGTTCAGGATGGCGGCCTTGCGGGGCTTGAACCCGGGCCTGGCGAGCAGGCGAAACAGCCGGGCCTTGGCCTCCCGGTAGGCGCCGAAGGTGCCGTGGTAGTCCAGGTGATCCTGGGTAAGGTTTGTGAATATCCCAAGGTCAAACTCTACATCATCTACACGGTTCATGTCGAGTCCTTCGGACGAGGCCTCCATCACGCTGTAGGTGCAGCCGGCCTCTGCCATCTGGTGCAGCAGCCGCTGCAGATCCGAGGCCTGGGGGGTGGTGAGGCTGGCGGGCCGCTCCTCTCCCGGCATCAGGGTGTGCACGGTGCCGATCAGCCCCACCCGGTGACCCTGCCGCTCCAACACCGCCTTGATGAGGTGGGTGGTGGTGGTCTTGCCGTTGGTGCCGGTCACCCCCACCACCCGAAGCCGCCGGGAGGGGTACCGCCAGAGATGCGCCGCAAGCCGTCCCAGGGCCCCACGGGCAGACTCGGTCTGGATGAGCGCCACGTGCGCCGGAACCGGTACCGGGCGCTCCACCACAACGGCGGCCGCTCCCCGCGCCACCGCCTCGCCCACATGCTCGTGACCATCGGTGCGCCGCCCGGGCAAGGCCACGAAGAGAGCGCCGGGCGCCACCTGCCGGGAATCGTATACGACGTCGGTGATCTCTGCCGCCGGATCTCCCTGGAGCAACCGGCCGACGAACAGGCAATCCTTCACCCGCATCGTGCGATCCGCCTCACTTTACCGGAGGTTGCACCTTCTGTCTCCCATTATTTCCACATAATGCAGGTGAAATACCTCCTTCCATACGGGTGCTTTTCGCGAGATTCCGAAACTTTTTGCGGCTGGTACGGGCAGGAGATGTGCGTCGCTCCCGGCCGTCTCAGTTCCGACTGCGCAGGCAGACCTTGACGGGCGTCCCGCCGGGCACCCGTGTCCCTGCCTCCGGCTCCTGTTTGTACACGGCTCCCCGCCCGTGCGCCTCCATCAGCAACCCCCGCTCCGCCAGGGTGCGAGCCGCCTCGTGCAGCGTGAGCCCGGCCAGCGGCGGCACGGTCACCTCCCGGGATCCGGGCTGTTGCGGCGGCGTGAGGTTGACGGTGATCTCGCCGCCCTTGTAGGCCGTGGACCCCGGCAGCGGGAACTGGCTGACCACGTAGCTGCCGGTGCCCATGAAGCCGAGGGTGAACCCGGCCTGGCGGGCGACCTTTTCCGCATCGGGCACGGGAAGGTTGACCAACGACGGCACCTGCGCCGGCTCCGGCTCCTTCGGGGGCTCGGGCTCCCAGGGCTCCCGCTGCCTGGTGGGCGGCACCGGCGACTTGGGGGCCTCCAGGTAGGCCAGCACCGAACCCATCACCTCGCCGAAGATCGGTGCAGCGATCTGGCCGCCGTAGTAGGCGCCCACCGGCTCGTCGATGGAGATCAGCACCGCCACCTGGGGATCGGGGTACGGGGCGAAGCCCACGAACGAGGCGATGTACTTCCCCTGGGCGATCCGGCCGTCGATCACCTTGTTGGCCGTTCCCGTCTTGCCGCCCACCTGGTAGCCGGCCACCCGGGCGTTCTTGCCCGTTCCGGTCTCCACCACGCCCACCATCAGCTCCTGCACGTACCGGGCCACTTCCGGCGACACCACCTGGCGGACCACCCGGGGCTCGATCTCCTTGACGAGGTTGCCCTCGTGGTCGTAAATGGCCCTGCCCAGGTGGGGCCACATCAGCTTGCCGTCGTTGGCGATGGCGGCGATGGCCGTCAGCATCTGGATCGGGGTCGCCGTCAGCGTCTGGCCATACGCCTGGACCGCCAGGTCGATAGCGGTGGCCTGCTTCTTCGGCCGGTACTGGCCCGTGGCCTCGCCGGGCAGGTCGATGCCGGTGGGCCGGTCGAGGCCGAACCGGGAGTGGTACTCGTAAAACTTGTCTGCGCCGAGCCACATGCCCAGCGTTCCGAAGCCCACGTTGGACGACTTCGCCATCACGGTGTCGATCTTCACGCTGCCCAGGCCCTTGCGGTCCCAGTTGCAGATCGACCAGCCCTCCACCGTCATGCAGCCGGTGTCGTTGAAGACGGTGTTCCGGTCGATGGTACCGCTGTCGAGACCCGCAGCGGCCGTGATAGGCTTGAAGATGGAGCCGGGGTTCAGGGCGTCTGTGACGGTGAAGATGCGGCGCAGCTGGGGGTCGGAGTTCCCACCCAGCTCGGGGTCGTACCGGGGCCACTGGGCCAGGCCGAGGATCTCGCCCGTCTTCACATCCATCACGATGATGGTCGCCCGCTGGGCGTTGGTCTCCAACACCGCCCGCTCCACGTCGCGTTCGATGATGCGCTGCAGGTTCACGTCGATGGTGGTGACCAGGTCGTGGCCCGGCGTGCCGTAAATCACGTGGCACTCGCCGTCCTCCATCGGCAGCCCGCGGGCCGTGTACTCGCACTGGATCTGGCCGTTCTGGCCCTTCAGGTAGTCGTTGTAGGTGAGCTCGAGGCCCTCGATGCCCTGGTGGTCGAGGTTGGCGATGCCCAGCACGTGCACGGCCAACTCGCCCTCGGGGTAGTAGCGGCACTTCTCCGGGGCCAGCCCGATGCCGGTGATGCCCAGCGCCTTCACCTGCTCGGCCACGTCGGGGTCGACCTTGCGCTTCAGCCACTCGAAGAAGGTGTGGCGGCTCATCCGCCGCTCCAGCTCCTCGGGCGACATGTTCAGGACGGGAGACAGCGCACGGGCGGCCGCCGCCTTGTCCTTGATGAGGATGGGCTCGGCGTACACAGACTCACAGACCCGGTTAGCGAGCAGCGGGTAGCCGTTACGGTCGAGGATGTGGCCCCGGTCGGCCTGAATCGGGACCGGGCGCATGCGGTAGCGGAAGGCCTTGTCGGCGAAGTAGTCGCCGGCGGCGATCTGCAGGTAGACCATCCGGCCGACCAGCCCCGTGAACACCAGGCCGAAGAGGCCGATCAGGGCCACCGTGCGTCGGCGGGCCAGCACTCCTGTTGACATGGCGGAACTCCTCCCACGGCCCATGGCGGGCCACAGGGAGTCTATGCGGCAGGTTGTCCCGGCAGAAGCGGGAGAGGCCATCCTGTCCGAGTACTGGGCAGAGAAAAAGCACACCCCCCGGTGGGGCGTGCTCTCACGGCATAGAGCCGACACCAGCCCGCGGACGGGCGACGGCGCCCCGTGCGGGCCGATCAGCGACAACGCCCCCCTTGCCTGTTCAGGCACTGGGGGGCGTCTCTGTCTGCTTCACTACCTTCCGGCCGCCAGGGCGCTCACGCTGAACGAGAGCCGGTCGAGCAGGGCCTGCCAGAACGAGGGTTCCGCCTCGGTCACCTCGGCGGCAGCAGGCTCGGGTGCGGGTGCGCTCCGCACCGCCACGGCCTCCTCACGGCCCTGCAGCGTCTCGGCCACGGCCACCGGCTGCTGCATGCCGTGCGCCAGTGCCCACCGCTCCACCTCCTCCACGGAGGCGGCCTTTGCGATCTCGGCCTCCAGGGCGAGGTTGTGCTCGGAGACCAGGCTGATCTGCCGCTCGGCTGCGGCGGTTGCGGCCTCGGCCTGCCGGATGGCGGCCTTGGTCTGAACCAGGGAGAGGGCGACAACGATCAGGGCAACCCAGGCCGCGGTCAGGCCCAGCACGGCGGGAATGCTGACCGTGCGTCGTGCGGGCCGCGCCACCGGTACAGGCGCGGGAGCAGCCGGAGCAGTCGGAGCGTAGCGCCTGGGGTCCTGCACGGGGGATAGCTGCGGAGCAGCCGACATCTCACATCGCCTCCTCGTCTCCCTGAAGCTTTGCGACGGCCCGGAGCGTGGCGCTCCGCGACCGGGGGTTTTCCTTGAGTTCCTCAGTCGACGCCTTCACCGGCTTGCGGGTGATCAGCTCGGCCAGCGGCTGCTTGCCGCACACGCAGACCGGGATGTCGGGCGGACAGGTGCAGGGCCTCGCCCAGCGGGCGAAGGTCTGCTTCACGATCCGGTCCTCCAGCGAGTGGAAGGTGATCACCGCCAGCCGGCCTCCCGGCCGCAGCACCTGCAGTGCGCCTTCCAGGCCTCGCTGCAGGACACCGAGTTCGTCGTTGACGGCGATGCGGATCGCCTGGAACGTGCGCCGTGCCGGGTGGCCACCCTCCCGCCGGGCTGCGGCGGGGATCGCTGCCTTGATGATTTCCACGAGCTGGCCGGTGGTCTCGATGGGCTGTTCCCTGCGGGCCCGGGCGATAAACTGGGCGATACGGGCCGCCCAGCGCTCCTCGCCATACTCCCGGATGATCCGGGCGATCTCTTCCTCTTCCCACTCGTTCACCACCACGGCGGCGGTGAGCGGGTTGGTCCGGTCCATGCGCATGTCCAGCGGTGCGTCGTGGTGGTAGCTGAAGCCCCTCTCCCCGTCATCGAACTGATGGGAGGAGACGCCGATGTCCATCAGCACGCCGTCCACCGCCCCGATGCCCAGTCGGTCGGCCACGGCTGCGACGTCTGCGAAGTTGGTCCGCTCCAGCCGTACCCGCCCGCCGAAGGGCGCCAGCCGCTCGCCGGCGGCGGCCAGGGCGTTGTCGTCCTGGTCCAGGCCGATCAGGCGGCCGTCGGGCGCCGACAACCGGAGGATCTCGGCGGCATGTCCGCCACCCCCGACGGTGCAGTCGATGTAGACCCCGCCCGGGCGCACGGCCAGGGCGTCCATGGTCTCTCGCAGGAGCACGGGAACATGGTGAAAGACCACGGGGATCGCCTCTTCATGCGGGATTGCGGGCTCAGGTCAGAAGCCCAGCTTCTCGGCGATCTCGGTGTAGAGTTCGCCGGCCTCCTCACTGTACTCTGCCCACCGCTCGGCCGCCCAAATCTCCACCCGGTTCTCCACGCCGACGATGACGCAGTCCCGGACGATCCCGGCGTACTCCCGGAGGTTGGCCGGCAGGAGGATGCGCCCCTGCGGGTCCAGCTCGCACTCGGTGGCGCCGGAGAAGAACAGGCGGTTGAAGGCCCGGGCTGCGCTGGTGCCCATGCCGAGGCTGCGCAGCTTCTGGCTCACCGCCTCGAACTCGGCCTGCGGGAAGACGAACAGGCAGCGGTCCAGCCCCTTGGTGGCAACAAAGCGCTCACCCAGGCCCTCGCGCAGCTTGGCCGGGATGATGAGCCGCCCTTTTGCGTCGACTGCGTGCTGGTACTCGCCCATGAACATGGTTGTCGTCCCCCGCTGCCGGCCGCCCCTGCAGTGGCTCCAGCCGCATGGTGAAGGGGCAGGGCGGGCGCCAGCCGCCTCAATGGGCTAGCGCCCCACTTTCCACCACTCTTCACCACCATAGTACCATGAAATGGGCAAAACGCAAGGGAATCTTCGGTGCTCAGCTGACAAAATTCTCACGATAGGTTGAATCACCCATGCTGGGCGCACCAAGAGGGCCCGCCCCCCACGTGGGGGCGGGCCCGGGACTCGGAATGCCCGCCGGCGATGGCTGACGTCATGACCGCATGACCATCAGGTTCCCCGACTCATACCGGCGCAGGCCCCGGTGGAAGGTCCAGACGCCAAGGCCCATGAACGCCGCCGCGGACCCGGCCAGCCAGAGCAACCGGATCCCGTCGAACTCCCGCACCAGCTCCACCGGCAGCGTGGAGATCAGACCGGCGGGGAGCACCGTGTACAGGATCACGCGCACCCCCCGGTCGAAGATCGTCGCCGGGTAGGTGGAGAAGTGAACCAGGGCGTTGACCACCTGACCCAGAACCGCATCCGCGTGGCCGATGAAGAACGTCAGCGACCCGATGAGGATCAGGAAGCCCAGCAGCACCAGGGCGGAGAGCACCGTCACCAGGGCGTAGACCAGGGCGGTCTTCGCCCCGGGCCGCACCACCACCAGCAGCAGGATGGGCCCGAAGAGCAGGTCTCCCAGGTTCACCACCGCCATCCTGCTCACCAGCAGGTGCAGCAGCGGGTTCTTGGGCAGGGCCAGGAAGTAGTCCAGCTGCCCCTCGGCGATCAGGTGCGGGATGCGCAGCACGTTGCCCATCAGCCCCACCGCCAGCCCGTAGCCGGTGGTGACCACGGCCCAGAGCATCACCACGTCGTCCAGCGTCCAGCCCCGCACCACGGGGAAGCGGCTGAAGTAGAGCGCCCAGAAGAAGACCCAGAGGGCGTTGTTGATGAGCATGCCGATCACCTGGGAGACGAGGGAGACCCGATACTCCAGGGCCGTGGCCAGGTTGGCCCGCAGATAGGCCCCGATGAAGGCAAGTGACTTACCCACCGTTCAGGTCCACCCTCCTCACGCCCAGCCGGTAGATACCGGTGCAGACCAGGCCGAAGACGATCAGCCAGAGCGCCTGGTGCAGCAGCAGGTCCGCCGCCCCGGCCCAGGAGAAGTGCACGAAAAGCTCCGCCGGCCCGCCGATCATGTGCCGGAACGGCAGCCAGTCCACGAGCCGCCGCACGGCATCCGGATAGAGCTGGACCGGGATCAGCATGCCGCCCAGAATCCACTTCAGCTTGTCGAAGAGCAGGTGGAGGCCGATGACCTCCTCCACCCAGAACGCCAGCAGGCCCACGGCGGCGATGTAGAAGAAGTTGAGTGCGTGGGTGGTGAAGTAGAGCAGCAGCAGGACGGGGGCGGCCTCCCAGCGGAAGGGGATGGGCCCGACCATCAGCCGGGCGGTGACCCCGCCCACCAGCATCATCACAGCAAGCTTGACCAGCGCCTCACCCAGGAAGGTCGCGTAGTGGAAGCCCAGGTAGGCGTACGGCTTGGAAAGCCTGAGCGCCAGGTCGCCGCCCTTTACCTCCTGCTCCAGCACGGCGTGGACCCGGGGGAACGAGAGGATGATCGCCTCGGTGGTCACCAGGTACCAGATCATCTCCGGCAGGGTGTAGCCGTCGATCACGGCGCCCTGGGCCGCGAACGTCACCCGCCAGAGCTGAACGAAGACGTACAGAACCACCACCAGGAACAGCGTGGACAGCAGCTGGTTCCAGACGTATGCCCAGGACGAGCGCAGGGCGATCCGGCCCACCTCGGCGTACTTGCGGGCGATGCGCCAGAACCGCCGGCCCGGGACTGCACTGGCCGTCATCCCGCCGCCTCCTTCCCCTGGTAGAGCGCCGCGATGATCCTCTCCATCGGCGGCATGGAGATGGCGATGTCCTGCACGGCGCACTCCCGGAGCAGGCTGCCCAGCGTCGCCTCGATCGGCGCCGCGCTGGTGTCCACCGCCAGCTTCAGGCCGTAGCCTTTCGCCTTGATCACCCGCACGCCCGGCAGGTTCAGCTCGCCGTCGAAGGGCGTGCCCAGCTTCAGGTCGATCTCGCGTTCCTTCATATAATCCCGCTTGAGCGCGTTGACCGAGCCGTCGTGGATCACCTGGCCGTGGTTGATGATCACCACCCGCCGGCAGAGTTGCTCGATGTCGCCGGCGTCGTGGGAGGTGAGGAAGACCGTCACCCCCTCCTCCCGGTTGGCCCGGCGGATCAGATCGCGGATCGCACCCTTGGCCACGGGGTCCAGACCGATGGTCGGTTCGTCGAGGAACAGAATCTCCGGCCGGTGCAGCAGGCTGGCGGCAATCTCGCAGCGCATGCGCTGCCCCAGGCTCAGCTTGCGGGCGGGCGTGTACATGATCTCCTCCAGCTCGAAGAGCTCCACCAGCTCCGCCCGCCGCTTCCGGTAGTCCGCCTCGTCCAGCTCGTAGATGCGGGCCAGCAGGTTGAAGGTGTCCACCGGCGGCAGGTGGAGCCAGAGCTGCGACTTCTGACCGAAGACCGAGCCGATGCGGAAGGCGAGCCGCTGCCGCTCCTTCCACGGGGTCAGCCCCAGCACGGAGGCAGTGCCGGCGGTCGGGTGGAGGATGCCGGTCAGCATCTTGATGGTGGTGGACTTGCCGGCGCCGTTGGGGCCGATGAAGGCCAGGGTCTCCCCCCGCTCCACCGCCAGGTCAATGGACTTCACCGCCTCCACCTCCGCGGCACGCGGCCGGAACGTGGCGACCAGCCGCTCCCAGGAGGACTCCGGCTTGCGGTACACCCGGAACACCTTGTGCAGCCCGTGGACCTCGATCACTGTCATGCGGAATCCTCCCTCCTACACGGATGTTGGTTCAGTAGACGTCGGCCAGGGACAGGAGGTTCCAGAGATGCATAGAAATCTTGAGTCGAATCGGCTAGATGCGGCACGGCTCAAGAACTGAAGGTCTATGCACGAAAAACGCATTCGTCTCACTTGTGACGCAGGAGCCCAACCCTCACCTGCTGAATAACTGGATAGGGTCGTGACTTGCAACTGACGAAGGGAGGATACCGTTCATGACTGGCCAGGAGTTCTTCCGGGATACCCAGGAGACGATCCGCACAGCGGTGGCCAGACTGGGCCACTCGGAGAACGTCTTCAAGGTCCTGCGCAACCCGCGGCGCACACTTGAGGTTCACATTGCTGTCACGATGCCTGACGGTTCCATCGAGACCTTCCTCGGCTACCGCTCCCAGCATGCCGCCGTCTTCGGTCCCTACAAGGGCGGGGTGCGCTTCCATCCCAACGTGAACAAGGAAGAGGTCGAGGCACTGGCGATCCTGATGACCCTGAAGAACGCCGTGCTTGGCCTGCCTTACGGCGGCGCCAAGGGCGGCGTCATCTGCGATCCCACCACTCTCCCCGCAACGGTGGTGGAGCAGATCGCCCGGGGCTACGTGCGCGGCCTGAAGGACATGATCGGCCCCGAGAAGGACATCCCTGCGCCCGACGTCAACACCAACTCCCGCATCATGGGCTGGATGCTGGATGAGTATCTGAAGCAGGCCAGCGCCATTGATTTCAGCGTCTTCACCGGCAAGAGCCTCAACCTGGGCGGCATCGAGGGCCGCACCGGCGCCACGGGTCTGGGCGTCGCCTACGTGACCCGCGAGGCCTGCCGCGTCAAGGGCATCGGCCTGAAGGGCGCCCGCGTGGCCGTGCAGGGCTTCGGCAACGTGGGCCGCGGCGCAGTCAAGGCCCTGAGCGACCTGGGCGCCAAGGTGGTGGCGGTCACCGACATCACCGGTGGTGTCTACCGCGCCGACGGCCTCGACGTGTCGGCGCTGTCTGCCTACGCCCAGGCCAACCGGGGCGTGGCCGGCTTCCCCGGCGCCGACTCCATCACCAACGAGGAGCTCTTCGCCCTGCCGGTCGACGTGTTGGTTCCGGCCGCGCTGGAAGGGCAGATCACGGCGGCGGTGGCGGCCAAGGTCCAGGCGCCGATCATCGTAGAGGGCGCCAACGGCCCCACCACGCCCGAGGGCGCCAAGGTGCTCGCCGACCGCGGCATCCTGCACGTGCCGGACATCCTGGCCAACGGCGGCGGCGTCACGGTCTCCTACTTCGAGTGGGTCCAGGGCCAGCAGGGCGGCCTGCGCTGGTCGGAGCGGACGGTCCACCGCCGCCTCGACCGCTATATGACCGATGCCTTCAACGCCGTGCTGAGCTACGGCCAGCGGTATAGCGCCTCGATGCGCGACGCCGCTTACCTGTATGCCGTCGACCGCCTGGCCACCGGCATGATCGAGCGGGGCTGGGTGCCGAACTAGGAAACGAGGGGGTGCGCCTGTGGCGCGCCCTCTGTTTCAGGAGGCTGCGGTAATGACGAAACGATACGTACTAGCGCTGGATCAGGGAACGACCTCATCGCGGGCAATCCTCTTCGACTCGGACGGCCGGCCTGTGGCCCAGGTCAGTCGTGAGTTCCGGCAGATCTACCCCCAGCCCGGCTGGGTCGAGCACGACCCCCGGGAGATCTGGTCAACCCAGCTCGGCGTCGCGCGCGCGGTGCTCGAGAAGACCGGTGTGGCGCTGAACCAGGTTGCAGCCATCGGCATCACCAACCAGCGTGAGACCACGGTGGTCTGGGACGCCGAGACCGGTGAGCCGGTCTACAACGCGATCGTCTGGCAGTGCCGCCGGACGGCTTCCATCTGCGACGACCTGGCTGTGCGCGGCTGGGCCGAGCGCATCCGGTCGAAGACCGGTCTCGTGATCGACGCCTACTTCTCCGGCACCAAGGTGAAGTGGATCCTCGACAACGTCCCGGGCGCCAGGGAGAAGGCCGAGCAGGGGCGGCTCCGCTTCGGCACGGTTGACTCGTGGCTGATCTGGAACCTGACCGGCGGCCGGGTACACTCCACGGACTACTCCAACGCCTCGCGCACCATGCTCTTCAACCTCCATACCCTGGCGTGGGACGACGAGATCCTGGCGGAACTGGGCATCCCCCGTTCCATGCTGCCGCAGCCTCTCCCCTCGTCGCACGTCTACGGCGAGACCGCTCCTGAGGTGCTGGGGGCCCCCATCCCCATCGCGGGGGTCGCGGGCGACCAGCAGTCGGCCCTGTTCGGGCAGACCTGCTTCAAACCTGGCGACGCCAAGAACACCTACGGCACCGGCTGCTTCCTGCTCATGAACACCGGTGAGCGGGCGGTGCCGTCGAAGAGCGGCCTGCTCACCACCATCGCCTGGGGTCTCGGCGGCCGCGTGGAGTACGCCCTGGAGGGGTCGATCTTCATCGGCGGGGCCGCGGTGCAGTGGCTCCGGGACGAGATGCGCTTCTTCGACAAGGCCGCCGACTCGGAGGCGCTGGCCCTCTCCGTGCCCGACTCGGGCGGCGTGTACGTGGTACCGGCCTTCGTGGGCCTCGGCGCCCCGTACTGGGACATGTACGCCCGGGGGACCATCGTCGGCCTCACCCGGGGCACAGGCCGGGCCCACATCACCCGGGCGACCCTGGAGGCCATCGCCTATCAGACCCGCGACGTGCTCGGGGCCATGGAGGCCGACTCCGGCATCCGGCTCAACCGCCTGAAGGTCGACGGCGGAGCGGTCGCCAACAACTTCCTGATGCAGTTCCAGTCTGACATCCTGGGCGTGCCGGTCTACCGGCCGCAGGTCGCGGAGACCACCGCCCTCGGCGCCGCCTACCTGGCGGGCCTCGCCACCGGCTTCTGGCGCAGCCAGGCCGAACTGGCCGACAAGTGGGCCCTGGACCGGGGCTTCACGCCGACCATGGAGGCGGAGGAGCGCGAGCGGCGGTACGCCGGCTGGAAGCGGGCCGTCGAGCGGTCCCGGGCCTGGGCGGAGTAGCCCGGCGCTCGCCGGGCAGAGTGTGAGATCACCGTCGGGGCCGGGGGCGACATCCCCCGGCCTCGCTCATGCCTGTTGATGGGTGGCATAGGCACCCTCTGCGGGCCGCATACGCTCTGTTCTGTCTCGCTGTTGACGCCGGAAGGACCGCCCACCAGGACTCTGACGTACGAGCTGGAGGGCCAGCGCACCGTCCTGCCACTGACCCCCTCCGCCCTGGAACGGGCCGCCAAAACCTGGACCGCCGACCTCGTCACCGCCTGGTTCAACCGGAACCCCCAGATGATGTTCTACTACGTCCCACAGGTCGCCGTGTTCCCCGAAAACGGCATCGCCGTGCTGCCCGAATGGGTAGAGCACGGCGACAAGTAGGGCACCTGATCAGGCCCTTGTCCAATCCGCCGAGCAAGCACGCGGCTATTGGAACCGCAGCAGGCCATCGTCCGTGGCCACGGCGTGCAGCCGCACGTCGTGCGCCTCAGCGGGCAGGAGGTCCACCAGCTGGAAGGCGTAACCCAGGCCGATCTTCACGGCCCGGTCCATGCCCGGCAGGGCCCGGTCGTAGTAGCCTCCGCCGTAGCCCAGCCGGTATCCGCGGCGGTCGAATGCGACCCCGGGCACGACCACCAGATCGACCCCGGCGGGGTCCGCCTGGGGCAGGTCAGGAAGGGGCTCGGGGATGCCGTACGCCCCCGGTGCCAGCTGGTCGACCGTGCCGTCCCAACGGTGGAGCCAGAGCCGCCGTCCACCCTGCTCCGCCCGGGGCAGCAGGAGCTGCTTGCCCTGCTGAACGCCGGCGGCGGCCAGCAGGACCGTGTCGACCTCCCCGCGCACCGGAATATAGAGGAGCACGGTCCGGGCCTGCGTCCACTCGGGCGTTGCCAGCACGGCCTGCTGGGCCAGGGCGCTGCGGCAGGCCCGGTCGGCCGGGGTCAGGGCCTGTCGGGCTGCGATCATCTGCCGGCGGAGCTGCTGCTTGTTGACCGTCACGGACCGACTCCTCCTCGCTGGACTGGGCAGGGATAGCAAAAGGCCGAGGGCAGACCGCGGGCGCTCACAGAGCGAACGACCGAGCGCACGCTGCGAGTGCTGAGATCACGAAAGGCCGGGCGTTTTGCCCGGCCCTCTTCTACTTCATGCCCAGAAAACCCTCCAGCCACTCGGTGGAGAAGCGGCCCTCCCGGAAGTCCGACGACGCCAGGATGCGCTGGTGCACCGGGACCGTGGTCTTGATGCCCTCCACCCGGAACTCGGCCAGCGCCCGCTGCATCTTGGCGATGGCGTCCGCCCGGTCCTCGCCCCATACGATCAGCTTGCCGACCAGCGAATCGTAGAAGGGCATCATCTTGAAGCCCTGGTAGAGCATGCCGTCCCACCGGGTCCAGGGGCCACCCGGCACCTCCAGCACCGTGACGGTTCCCGTCGAGGGGTAGAGCTTATTGTCAGGGTCCTCGGCGTTGATGCGGCACTCGATGGCGTGGCCCCGGATGACGATGTCCTCCTGCTTCCAGGGCAGGGGCTCGCCGGCCGCCACCCGGATCTGAGCCTTCACCAGGTCGATGCCGGTCACCGCCTCGCTCACTGGGTGCTCCACCTGTATGCGGGTGTTCATCTCGAGGAAGTAGAACTCTCCGGAGAGCTCGTCGTAGATCATCTCCACCGTGCCGGCGTTGTCGTAGCCCACCGCCTGCGCCGCACGCACGCCGGCCTCGCGGATGCGCTGCCGGGTCTCCTCGGGCAGGAACGGGGCCGGCGCCTCCTCCAGCACCTTCTGCCGGCGGCGCTGGATCGAGCACTCGCGTTCACCCAGGTGGATGACGTTGCCGTGCTGGTCGCCCAGCACCTGCACCTCGATGTGCCGCCCGACCTGGATGTACTTCTCCAGGAACACGGCGGCGTTGCCGAAGGCCGCCCCCGCCTCGCTGGCCGCCTTCTGCAGGGCCTGGACCAGCTCCTCCGGGGTGTGGGCGATGCGGATCCCGCGCCCGCCGCCGCCCGCCGTGGCCTTCACCATCACCGGGTAGCCGATCTCCGCCGCCACCGCCAGGGCGTCGGACTCGGACTCCACCAGCCCGTCCGAGCCAGGGATGGTCGGCACCCCTGCCTTCTTCATCAGCGCCTTGGAGGCGTCCTTCATCCCCATGGCCCGGATCGCCTCCGGGTTGGGACCGATGAAGGCGATCTGCCACTGCCGGCAGGCCTCGGCGAAGAACGGGTTCTCAGCAAGGAACCCGTAGCCGGGGTGAATGGCATCGGCGCCGCTGGCCGTCGCGGCGGTGATGATCGCCGGCACCGACAGGTACGACTGGTTCGAGGGCGCCGGACCGATGTAGTGCGCCTCATCGGCCATGCGCACGTGAAGCGCCTCCCGGTCGGCCTCGGAGAAGACCGCGACAGTCTTGATCCCGAGTTCCCGGCAGGCCCGGATAATCCGGATGGCGATCTCGCCCCGGTTGGCAATCAGGACCTTCCTGAACATACGCTCCCCACTCCTCCCCTGGCTTGCAAGCCGCTACCGGGTCCGCCCGCCGAACTGGACCCTGGCGAGGTGAGCCTGCACCACGCCCGCCCGGGCCCAGCCGCTTGCGGCCGCGAGTGCGGCCGCACCCGGTCCCGGAACTCCGGCCGGACTGCATCCCGGAGCCCCGTTCACCGGCGCCTCGGGCGCGATGGACCGGATGGCGAAGGTCCCCAGGGGCTGGTCCAGGGCGGCGGAAATCGCCGCCGTGATCACCGCCACGATCTCCACCGGCACCTGTGCACGCTCCTGCGCCATCAGCCGATCACCACCAGCGGGTCGTTCATGCTCACGGACGCCCCCTTGCTCACGAGAACCTGCTTCACCGTGCCGGCGTAGGGGCTGGTGATGTCGTTCTCCATCTTCATCGCCTCGAGCACTGCCACCACGTCGCCCGCGGCGACCTGCTGGCCCACCGTCACCTTCACGTCCACGATCATGCCCGGGAGCGGGGCGCAGACCGCCTGACCCTCGCCCACCGGCGAGCCGGAGGCGGGTGTGGCAGCGGGAGCGGCGGAAGGTGCCTGCGCCGGGAAAGAACCTGCCGGCGCTGTCGCCGGGGCTGCGCCGTTTCCGGCGATCCCGGCGGCGGCGGGTGCAGCAGGCCCGAATGCGGCAGCGGAGGCGGTGCCCGCGGGTGCCGTCGAAGCGAACGCACCGTGCGCAGCGGTGCCAACCTGCGCGGCCGCGGCGGGACCGGCGGACACAGCGGCGCCGCCTGCGGGACCGGCCGCGGCCTGGGCAGCGCCGGCCTGCCCCGGGCCAGGTGCCGCCTGTCCCAGTTCCTCCACGTCCACGTTGTACGTCACGCCGCCAATGGTAACCCTGAAGCGCCTGGTCATCGGATGGTCCTCCTTCCGCCGCCTACACCGGGAAGTTGCCGTGCTTCTTCGCCGGGCGGGACTCCCGCTTCGTACCCAACGCCCGCAGCGCCTGGGCGAGGAGCGGACGGGTCTGGCGGGGGTCGATCACCGCCTCCACGAAGCCGCGGCCGGCGGCGTTGTAGGGGGTGTTGAACTTCTCCTTGTAGCGGGCGATCCACTCCGCTCGGGCCGACTGGGGGTCCTCTGTCTCGGGGCCGGGCTTGAAGAGCACGTTGGCGGCGCCATCGGCGCCCATCACGGCGATCTCGGCGGTCGGCCAGGCCACGGTGAAGTCGGCACCCAGCGACTGCGAGGACATGGCGAGGTACGCCCCGCCATACGCCTTGCGCAGCACGACCACGAGCTTCGGCACGGTTGCCTCGCAGTAAGCGTAGAGCAGCTTCGCCCCGTGCCGGATGATGCCCCCGTACTCCTGGGCGGTGCCCGGCAGGTAGCCAGGCGTGTCGACAAAGGTGATGACGGGGATGTTGAAGGCGTCGCAGAACCGGATGAACCGGGCCGCCTTATCCGAGGCGTTGATGTCGATACAGCCGGCCAGCACCCGGGCCTGGTTGGCGACGATGCCCACCGTGCGCCCATCCAGCCGGGCGAAGCCGACCACCATGTTCATGGCCCAGCCAGGCTGGACCTCGAGGAAGTCGCCGCCGTCGACGACGGCCCCGATGACCTCCCGCACGTCGTAGGGCTTGTTGGGGTTCTCGGGCACGATGTGCAGCAGCCTCTCCTCCGCCCGCCAGACGGGGTCTGCGGCCGGACCGGGGGGCGCGTCGTCCACGTTGTTGGGCGGCAGGAAAGAGAGCAGCCGGCGAACCGCCGCCAGGCAGGAGGGCTCGTCTGGCGCCCGGAAGTGGGCGACGCCGGAGCGCTCCGCGTGGGCCTGGGCCCCGCCCAGCGCCTCGTGCGTGGTGGTCTCGCCGGTAACGGCCTTGATCACCTCTGGGCCTGTGATGTACATATAGCTGGTCTTGTCTACCATGAAGATGAAGTCGGTGAGACCCGGGGAGTAGACCGCCCCGCCGGCGCAGGGACCCATGATCACCGAGATCTGCGGGATCACGCCGCTGGCAAGCGTATTGTTGAAGAAGATCCGGCCGTAACCGTTCAGGGCGTCGATGTGCTCCTGGATGCGGGCACCGCCGGAGTCCTGGATCCCGACGATCGGACAGCCGGCCTTCAGCGCCATCTCCTGCACCTTCACGATCTTCCGGGCGTGCATCTCCCCCAGCGAGCCGCCCATCACGGTGAAGTCCTGGGAGAAGGCGTAGACCGTGCGGCCGTCGATGGTGCCGAAACCGGTCACCACGCCCTCGGCGGGGGTCTCCCGTTCCGCCATGCCCAACTCCGTGCCCCGGTGGCGCACGTGCAGGTCGATCTCGACGAAGGAGCCGGAGTCAAAAAGCAGGTCCAGCCGCTCCCGGGCCGTCAACCGCCCCTGCTCCTTCCGCTTCGCCAGGGCCTTCTCCCCACCGCCCAGGCGCAGCCTGGCCTCCCTCGCCCCCAGTTCCGCGACCAGGTCCTCCATACTCACGCTACTGCTCACTCCTCGTGTGCTGCACCAACTCGGTCAGTACGCCGCCCGTCGACTTCGGGTGCAGGAAGCACACCAGGGTCCCGTGGGCGCCGGGGCGGGGCTCCTCGTCGATGAGCCGGAGCCCCCGGGCCACGGCCTCAGCCATGGCGGCCCGGATGTCGGATACACGGTAGGCCACGTGGTGCAGCCCCTCCCCCCTCCGGTCGATGTGCCGGGCGATAGGACCGTCGGGCGACGTGGACGCCAGCAGTTCGATGCGGGATCCCCCTGTGGCGAGGAAGGCGACCCGCACCTGCTGCGACGGCACCTCCTCCACGCCCTCGAGGGCCAGCCCCAGCCGGTCCCGGTGGATGCTCACCTGCTCGTCCAGGTCCCGGACGGCGATGCCGATATGATCGATCCCCATCATCATAGCATGTCACCTTTCTTATGACCAGATCCTAAAACCGACTCCTAAGATAAACTCATCATTCGGGCGCAACCCGCCCGGCAATGAAGTCCACGGCCGCCCGGGTCGGCGTCCCCGGGGTGAAGACTTCAGCAATGCCGGAAGCCTTCAGGCCGGGGATGTCCTCGGCGGGGATCACCCCGCCGGCCACCACCAGCACGTCGGAGAGACCGCGGGCCCGGAGGGCCTCCACCGTGCGGGGCAGCAGGGTGTTGTGGGCGCCGGAGAGGATGGAGAGCGCCACCACGTCCACGTCCTCCTGCAGCGCCGCCTCAGCGATCTGCTCGGGCGTCTGGCGCAGGCCGGTGTAGATCACCTCGAACCCGGCGTCCCGGAAGGCCCGGGCCACTACCCGCGCCCCGCGGTCGTGCCCGTCGAGCCCGGGCTTGGCGACGAGGATGCGAATCTTGCGCGCCATGGTCTCACAGCTCCTCCGAGGGATGGTACTCGCCGAAGACCCCGCGCAGCACGTCGCAGATCTCCTGAAGCGTGGCGTAGGCCTTCACGGCGTCGAGGATCGGCTCCATCAGGTTGGCGGTGCCGGCGGCGGCCGTCCGGAGGGTGGCCAGCGACCGGTCCACGGCGGCCTGGTCCCGCCGGGCCTTCACTTCCGCCAGCTTGCGCGCCTGCTCCTCCTGCACCGCCGGGTCGACCCGCAGCAGGTTGGTGGGCGGCGTCTCCTCCACCTGGTACCGGTTGAGGCCGACGATCACCCGCTCGCCGCTCTCCACCTGCCGCTGGTACTGGTAGGCGGCCTCCTGAATCTCCCGCTGGACGTAACCCCGCTCGATCGCGCGCACGGCCCCGCCCAGCTCGTCGATCTTGGCGATGTACGCCCGGGCCTGCCGCTCGATCTCGCCGGTCAGGTGCTCGACGTAGTAGGAGCCGGCCAGGGGGTCGATGGTCTCGGCGGCGCCGCTCTCGTGGGCGATGATCTGCTGGGTGCGCAGTGAGACCATCACCGACTGCTCGGTGGGCAGGGCCAGGGCCTCGTCCATGGAGTTCGTGTGCAGCGACTGGGTGCCGCCGCAGACGGCCGCGAAGGCCTGCAGGGCCACCCGCACGATGTTGTTCATGGGCTGCTGGGCCGTGAGTGTGGAGCCACCGGTCTGCGTGTGGAACCGGAGCATCCAGCTGCGCGGGTTCTGCGCCTTGAACCGCTCCCGCATGATCCGCGCCCAGAGCCGACGGGCGGCCCGGAACTTGGCGACCTCCTCGAAGAAGTCGTTGTGGGCGTTGAAGAAGAAGGAAAGCTGAGGTGCGAAGTCGTCCACCGCCAGCCCGGCGGCGATGGCAGCCTCCACGTAGGCGACGCCGTTGGCCAGGGTGAACCCCACCTCCTGGGCGGCGGTGGAGCCCGCCTCCCGGATGTGGTAGCCGGAGATGGAAATGGGGTTCCAGCGGGGGACGTGTTGGGCGCAGTAGGCGAAGGTGTCGGTGATGAGCCGCATGGAGGGGCCCGGCGGGAAGATGTAGGTGCCGCGGGCGGCGTACTCCTTGAGGATGTCGTTCTGGATCGTGCCGGAGAGTTGCTCCGGCCGCACCCCCTGCTTCTGGGCGACCGCAATGTACATGGCCAGCAGAACGGCGGCGGGGGCGTTGATGGTCATGGACGTGGAGACCCTGTCCAGCGGGATGCCCTCGAGGAGCGTTTCCATATCGGCGAGGGTGTCAATGGCGACGCCGACCTTGCCGACCTCCCCCTCGGCCAGCGGGGAGTCGGAGTCGTAGCCGATCTGGGTGGGCAGGTCGAAGGCGACGGAGAGGCCGGACTGGCCGTTCTCCAGCAGGTAGCGGAACCGGGCGTTGGTCGCCTCTGCGGTGCCGAACCCGGCGTACTGGCGCATGGTCCAGAAGCGGCCGCGGTACATGGTGGGCTGCACGCCCCGGGTGAAGGGGTACTCGCCGGGGAAACCCAGGTCGTTCAGATAGTCCACCGGAACGTCAGCCGGCGTGTAGAGCCGCTGGACCGGCAGGCCGGAGTTGGTGGTGAAGCCAGTCTTGCGCTCGGGACGGCGGGCGAGGCTCGGCACGGCGACTTCCCTGTGCCACCGCTCCTGCTCGGCCGCGATGCGGTCGTGGGCATCGGACAAGGTCGATCACCTCAGCAATCGGCTTTCAGGGAAGAATGTTTTGTTTGTTTTCTACAGACAGACTTGACACCCTTCTTTGTAACGTTGGGAACAAGCAACGGCCACCTCCGGGGTGTCCCAGAGGTGGCCGTCGATGTTGCGGGAGAGGCTACGCCGGTTCCTCCACCTGGCCGATCTGATCGAGCATGTCGCTGAGCTCCCTGGCGGTGGCGGTATCAATCAGGTTGGCCCGTAGTGCGGCCCCAAGTTTCAGCCGCAACGAGGCAGCCGCAATGCGAGCGGAGAAGTGGCCGCCGTTGGCCGCAACGCGGGGGATGGACTCCACTTGGTAACGAAGCCATACGCCAAGGGACACCGGAACACTCACGTGACCAGGGCCTCGGTGCGCCACGCGACCGCTCATCTTTCTCGCCGCCTTTCAGTGGTTTTACCCTTAACACGGATGAGGGAGGAGAAATGTTCGAAGGATGAGCCGGTGAGTTTGGGATCAGGATGCGGCCTGGACGGCTGACGGCTTCCGGTGCCGGGCACGATCCGCCCACGATGGCTCCCCGGGTGCCACGGAACCTGCTATCGAAGTAGACGAAGATCTTGAGCACGGCGTCGGTCACGCTGAACCGGCTGGTGTTGAGAAGCTGGCGGTACACCCCGGTCTCCCGGGGCCTACCGGTGCCGGCGGTCGTCGTCGGTCAGCAACGCTGGGCAGTTAGTGCGATCCGCCCACGATGACTTCCCAGGTATCACGAAGCTTGTTGCCGAAGAAGACGAAGACCTTGATCACGGTGTCCCGGATGGCGAACCGGCTGGTGTCGAAGAACTGGCTGTACACCCCGGTCTCTTCATCATAGGTGATGCTCTGGTTGAGAACAAAGCCGGCTAGGAGCTTGTTGGTGTCCTTGCTCCTGACCTTGACCGCTACGGACTTATCGAAGCCACTGTCGGCGCAGCCGCCCTTCATAAACTTGATGTAGAAGCTCTCACCGTTCCCAACAGCCTCGGGCGTCAGCCAGACGATGCTGCCGTCCCCGCTGGTGGGCGTAGAGGTCACGACGTGTCGCTTGGTCAGGGCGCTGCCCGGATTTCCCTTGCTGTCCGACGGGACGACCTTGAACTCGTACTCACCAGGATCCAGGCTAAAAACGGCCGTGCGCTCCGCTGTCGTGGCCTCCACCCGATCGTTCACGGAGACCTCGTACCGGACGGGGGTCGAGGAGTCGGTCGCCTCCGGCCAGTTCAGCGTCACGATCCCGCACTGCTCAACGACCTCGATCGCCGCACCGTTCGGCCACTCCGGGCCCGTCGTGTCGTCGTCCGTGTACGACCCGGCGCCGATGAAGACGGCGGAGTCGTAACCCGAATCCCAGGCATCGGCTATCGCAATGCGCACGTGGTACCACTTATCAGCCTCAACCTGCTTCTCCGTGGTCGCCAGAACCTGGCTGAAGCCGTCTACCGCAACCTTTTTCGCGTCATCCTTTCGATGGTTGTTGTCGATGAACAGGTTGCTGTCCTGCAGGCTGAGAACCGAGACCGGCGTGAGCGGGCCCAGCCACGCGATGTTGTCCCAGCCATCAAGGCTGTAGCCTTTCTTGACCTCATCGAGCAGGAAGTAGAAGCCATCATTTCGGCGATCCTTCTTCTGCTTCTCGAACTCATCGGATCCGAACACGTAGTTGAACGAGACCTTCCCGGTGCGTACGGGCCGGAACTTGAACTCCAGCACCGACTTGTTGGTGGTCCACGACAACAGCATGCCCCCGAGGAGGGAGTCTCCCCCCGAGCCCGAGTCATCACTCCAGGTCTTGTTCGGGTGTGCGCCGACATCAACTGCCTTGCCGGAGGTGAGGACGGCGCCCTGCTCGATGTTGATGATGCTCCCGCCGCCGGTGAAGGTACCCGAGGACGCATAACCCTTCTTCTTCGCGCCTTCGTACTGAACGTCCTTCAGCCGGCTTGGATCATTGTTGATCAGAGACCCTACGATCGCCATGGCCAGATCTTCCTTGGTAGCGTTGCCCGGGACGACGATGTTGAGGACCGAGAACCCCGCCCCTTCATTCGAGTCGCGGACAACTGCAGTCAGGTCGATCTCCGCCAGTTCCCCTTCATCCGTGATCGGGTCAGCCTGAATGTCCAGGTTCAGCTCGGCCTCCACAGGCAGGGAATCGCCATGCTCCACCTCATCGGCCATGGCGGGAGCGGCCGACAGGCCCATGCCGACCATCATGCTGGCTGTGACCAGCCAGGAAACCGCCTTGCGAAGCGGCAACTTCACGAAAGATCTCCTCCTTTGCTCGAGGCTACGGGTTGTGCTTGACCTGCTCAGCGATGGCCGTGAAGGTCACAACCGTCTTCAGCCCCTGGTACTCGTTGCCGGTGTCACGAGGCAGTTCCACCGTGATGTACAAGTCCAGGTTATCGGTGGGCTCAAGCACGATGGCGGGTGAGAGCGCCTTGCCGCTGAAGAAGGATGCCAGTGTACCGGAGGCCAGCACATTCTCGTCCACGTCCTGGATGGTGACCTGCAGAACTTCGGCCAGGTCCTGGCCATCGGGGCCCTCGATGGACTCGGTTTCGGTAACCTTGATCGTCGTCAGCCGGGCAGCCAGCGTGCCGACGTTCTCGATCTGCCATTCACGCATGTGCGAGTCCCCCGGGGCCCACAGGCCGGTCTCGCGAGCGCCCGGGCCGACGTCAGTAGCGCCGTCTTCGGTGTTGCTGATGTAGAAGATCGGGCCCTCCAGCGTCTCATCAACCCGGTTTCCCTCGAGTCTGAGCGTACCGGCTACGAAGTCCTGTCTTGCAGGTTGAGCGGTATCGCTAAACAGGGCCAGCGTGAGGCCTGCCCCGCCGAGGGCGGTGACGCCCACCAGCGACGCGACCAGGATCCACTTACGCAGCATCTTTCCTTATCCTCCCATCTGCCATGTGATCTGGGCACATATCCGGTTGTGGATCACTCTCCATGAAAGAGCGTCACGAGAGAACATCAGGCCGAGGCGGGTCGCCTTCTCTGCGACCAGTCGACATGCAGCATCTCCCTGTGCTGGGCTCCAACCTGCCAGACGCGCTCGATCCGCAACCCGGGTCAAGGTACCGCTCCAACTCCCCGTCAGGTTTCGCCCTTGGGGTAAATGCGTGAGTGCCTGCGGGCCGCTTCCAATCCCCGGGCGTCTGGCGCCCGGGGATTGGCCACGCCGCCCGCTACGGGTTGTTGCGCATCTGCTCGGCGTTCACGATGAAGTCGACGACCAGCGTCTTGTCCTGGAACTCGTTGCCGGCTGAACGGTCAAAGGTGACCTCGAACTTCATGTGCCGGTTCCCCGACAGGTAGACCGGGATCTTGTCGCCGTTGGAGTAGGCGATGGGCACGGGCCCCGCCAGGAACTGCCTGAGCGGCGCTTCGGCCACGACCACGTCAGGGCCGCCGCCCTGCGGCGTCTTCACCACCACGTACAAGACGTCGGCCATCGCCTCGTACTGGTCAGAGACTCCCTCGGTCAGTCTCGCCTGAACGCTGGTGAGCCAGGCGTCCATGCTGCTGCAGTCCGCAGGGTTCTCGACCGTGAGGGTACGGGTATGCGAGTCTCCGGGGGCCCAGAGACCCGTCGGAAGGGTGCCCGGCGCACCGCTGGTGGTCTTGCCCTGCTCGGGAGTGATGTAGAACATCGGTCCGGGAACCGTGTCGCCGTCGTTCCGCTCACTCGTCAGACACAGCGTTCCGGAGACAAAGTCAGCGCTGGCGGTTTCGGTGTCGGTGAAGAGGGCAAGGGTACCGCCGATCGACAGGGCGGCGACCGCCGCAGCCGAACCCATGTACATGAGAAGCTTCTTGCCCATGAAGGCGACCTCCTAACCCAGACCCGCCGGGACCGGCCGGTCCCGGCGGGCGTCGGTGACGATAATCAGTCGGGTCAGACCGGCTGCGTCTTAGTTCCAGGAGATCGGGCCGTTGCCGGCGTCGTTGGTGTTGTTCCGAGCCTGGACGGCCACGAAGGAGAGCTCGATCTCGCCCTCGGCCTCCTGGTACGCATTGCCGGCCTCCGCCGGGAAGTCGTAGCTGACGGTCACCGTGGCTTCCTGACCGTCGGAGTACTTCCCGAGGACATAGATCCCGTCAACTGTGGCGCCGTTGCCACCCGACAGGGAGATGGTCATCGGGTTGTCGCCCTCGAACAGGTCGCCTTCGGCCTCGTAGTCGACACCGATCCAGGCCTCAAGGCTACCCGTGTAGGTCACCTTGACGGTGCAGCTGCCGCTGTCACCAGGCGCCATGTTGTTGGCATTGACGCCACAGGTGAAGCCCGTCACGCTACCCAGCCTCACAGTACCGGCAGTGAACGTGTTGTTCTGGTTCTCGGTCTGCGCGGTGAACAGGGCGAAGCTGGCGCCGGTGATCAGAGCAGACAGGGCACCCACGGTCGCAAGGGACATCAGGATTTTCTTCATCCTTGCTCATCCTCCATGTGTGATGATTGAGGAACTCGAGTTCCCGCTCAGCGGATCGCTGAGCACACTTTGCACTTCAGCCACGCTTCAGAGGGCTAGCTGTGGGGTTGCGCGTCGGCCGATGTCTTCTCTACCTGCTTGGCCTTCTCTTCCTCCAGCACCATGAGCACGATCTTGCGGATCTCCATGGCGATCAGGAGCACGCCAGGCACGATGACCAGCGAGATGATGCCGGTGGGCGTGCGCATGAACTCGGAGAGGTAACCGTAGTAGGGAACCCGCCAGCGCTGGATGCCCACGATCTGGGCCCTGGTGACCGGGCTGAGGTCGACGGTGTCGTTGTTGTCGCCCTTGGTCACGTAGGCCGCTGGCTCGCCGTTCACCGACACGATGCCGACCACCCGGTGGGTGATGAGCATGTCGGGGACATCAGCTGCCCGGAAGGTGATCACGTCGCCCTCGACGATCTCCTGGTCGGGCTTGAGCGGTTCGACGATGATCACGTCTCCCGTCTTGATCGCCGGTTCCATCGATCCGCTCAGAACGGACAGAATCTTGTAATCCAGGATCGCCGGTATGCGGTCTGGCGCCCTGCGACCCGTGATGGCCAGCACCACCGTCGCCACGAGGACGACCGACAGCACTGCCGTCACCGTTCCGCTGAGGATTCGCCACAGGATCTTCACGTCGTCTGCCCCCCTGCGTCTGCCTGATCAGCTCCGTCGTCAGACTGCTCCTGCGCACCCTGGTCGGGGTCAGCTTCCGTGGCTGGTTCCTCCTCGGCCGTGGCCGGGGACTGCTCTGTTCCGGACTCGTCTCCCAGCTCTGCCGAGCCGTTGCCACCGTCATCGGTTCCGGAGTCGGCCTCGGCGGACGCGCCGCCAGCTTCATCACCGGACTCATCGGCCGGTTCGTCGTTGGAGTCGTCGCTGGCTCCATCGCTGGGCTGATCGCCCGCGTCTGCTGAGTCAGTGGGTTCCGGAATGGCCTCCTCGTCCCCGGGATCGCCTTCACCGGGACTCTGGCCATCCCGCTCCCCGAGATCGGCGCCGGCGTCATCGGGTCCGCCCTCGTCGGGTTGGTCCTCGTCGGGTTCACCCTCACCAGGTTCGCCCTCGTCGGGTTCGCTCTCTGTCTGGCCATCCTCGCCGTGGGTTTCCCCATCATCGACACCGTCGGTTGGGGCTGTGCCGTCAGCCGGCTCTTCACCGGGCCTGGCATCGCCCTCGGCGGCTCCCTCGCCTTCAGGCGAGGGTGGATCCGCTGCCGGATGACACTCCGGTGTCTCTGCCGCGCCTTCTTCCTTCTTCTGCAAGGCGGCGTCGACCGCCGGAGCGCACTCGCTCACAGGAGGCTGATCCTTGGCCGTCCGGTCGCACGGGTCTTCGCTCGACTTCCGGTCTGCTGATCCCTTGCTGCGACGACCGGCGGATGCCTTGCGGCCAGCGTTGGAATCGTTCCGTTCACCTTCCGAGGCGTCATCCCCAGCGCCCGCATCGTCTTGTGCAGGTGCAGGGGGCTCGTCCGCATCGACTGGATCGGAGGAGTGCTCGCTGGCGTCGTCCTGCTCGCCGGCGCTTGCGTCGTCGTCACCCCGGTCAGCGCCGTCCGGGTCACTGTCGCCGCGATCTGCTCCATCCTGCGCGCCATCGGTCTGGTCCTGGCCGTCCTGATCCGAGCCGTCCTGATCCGAACCTTCGTTGGCGCCATCCGAGTCGTCAGCGGCGTGATCGGCGCTGTCTTCACCACCGTCGTTCTGGTCGCCGCTCGCCGAACCGGAGTCATCCTGATCTGCACCTTCGTCGGCGCCCGGCGAGTCGGTAGCGTGGTCCGCGCTGTTCTCAGCACTGTCGTTCTGGTCGCCGCTCGCCGAACCGGAGCCATCCTGATCTGCACCTTCGTCGGCGCCCGGCGAGTCGGCGGCCTGATCAGCGCCATCCTGAGCGCCCTCGTTCTCCGGGTCGGAAGCACCACGCTCGGCGTCGCTGTCCGTCTGAGCGTCATCCTGACCGGGATCCGCCTGACCAGCTCCACCTTCAGCGTCAACTGGGGCGGGCTCATCCTGCCCGCTATCATCGAGGGTCTCGTCCGGAGGGACGGTTGCGCCGTCTTCGTTGCCCCGGGATTCGTCGCTCAGGTCCGAACTATCTACCGCGCAGGGGTCCGGAGCCGGCTCCACGACAACCGTGAACGTCATCCCCAGTTCCAGGAAGCCGCCCATGCCGTACACCGTTAGCTCACCAGTGTAACTGCCTGGTTCATCGGGCGTACCGCTGACGATGATCATGGCGGTCTCCCCGGGGCCGAGCGTTGATGTTGACAGCTGCGCCTTCGCCCAGGGGATCCCGGTGAGCTCAACGCTCAGGGTCACAGTGCGGTCGCTGACGTTCATGATGTGGAAGGTGCGCATGACCAGGGAACCGGCCTGGTCAGGTGCAGAGCTGGACATCAGCTTGAGCCGCCCGGAGGTCCAGCGAAGCACCTCGTCCGTGGTGAGCGCCCGGAGCCCGACGCTGGACTTCCTCGCCGAGTCGCTGAGAAGGGCCAGGGTGGAACTGGTCACATGCCCCGCCGTCAGGCTGGAGACCACCATCGTGACCGGTATCAGGAGAAGTGGGAGCTTTCCGCCCGATTTCCGAATCTGCCGACCGAGTGCTCGCATGGCCTTCTGTCGGAGCCTACGTTTGCGTGACATGCGCCGCAGCGGGCATCACCTCCCGTCCGCCGCTATTGTGGCACAGCCCCACATCACCTTTGGGAATGAAACCGGGGGTGATTCCGAATAATCACCCCCGGGTGTTAGTTCATCGCCATATCGGGCCCATTTCGGCTGCTCGACGCGGCATTTCTCATCCTCCAATGGGGTGAATTCCGCATGTTCGTCGAGCCGTTGATGTGTTACCGTTTTGAGCAGGATCACCCAGACGGGTGAGTTCTGAGGATTTGTCCCACTCATCCGCGGATGAGCAGGACTGTCAGACGTGTCATGCGAATCATGCTATTAACACATCGAGACGGAGTTTGTCGAACTACGGAGAGCCAGGAGGCGAGCACGATGTCCGTAGCCTATGCCCTCGAGAAGATATGGGGGTCACACCTCAGCCAGCGGGAGCTAGAAGTCGGACGCCTCGTCGTGGCAGGATACTCCACACAGAAGATCGCTGAAACGCTGTTCATATCTGAGAACACCGTGAAGACCCACCTGAGGAACCTGTTCCGGAAAACGAAGACCCGCAGTCGGATCGAGTTGTACCGCAAGCTGGTGGAAAGCGGGGTTGCGACGACCACACTGCACACCTTCGGTGAATCGCTTCCCGACAGGTTCGAACCGCTCTTCGCCGAACTGACGTTGGGGCGAAGCGGAGCGGGCCACATCACGGCTGTGCTGCTGCAGCTCCAGTTCCACGAGGGTGAGCGGGCTGTCGACCCGCCCGAGGGCGTCAGCGACCTGCTGGCCACCTCCATCCGCCAGCAGGACCACCTGTTCCCCTGGCGGAAGGACCTCTTCCTCCTCGTCCTTCCCGGCAGCGACCGGACCAGTTCGCTGGACGTTGCCGACCGTCTGCTGCGCAAGCTGCGGCGATGGGCACAGTTGAAAGGCCTGACGCTGCAGGCGGCGGTAGGCACCGCCGCTCTGGACGAGGGGGCCGGCACCGCCGAGTCGGTGGTGGAGCTGGCAGCCCGCCGGCTCCAGGGCATACATCTGGTCTCGTAACGTTGCGGACCAGGGTCGACGACCCTGGTCCGCAACGATTCTTATCTGTACATGCCGCGCTTACCCGGCGGCCACCAGCTCGTCTCCCTCTTCAACCTGCATCCGGGATCCCAGCGGATCCGTCATGTCCTGCAGAAGCGCCCCCAGGTGCACGTGGATCTCCTGCGCATCGGCCCACGCCGGACCCATCCACTCCAGCAGCCGCTTGCGCAACTCCTCTGCGATCTCGTTGACCCGGGCCCCCTTCTCTGTGAGGCCCAGCATCACCACCCGGCGGTCTCCCTGAAGCCGGAAGCGCTTCAGCCAGCCGTCGCGCTCCAGGCGGTCGATGATCGCCGCCAGGTTTCCGCGGGTGCAGTAGACCGCGTCGTTCACCTGCTGGAGCGCCGTCGGCTTGTCCACCGAGAGCTCCCGGAGAACCTGAAACTGGGGCCAACTCAAACCATACTCGCTCCGCAGAACCCGCTCGCACTGCTGTTCCAGCCTGCTGGCCAGACGCCGCACAAGGGCGATCCGCTCCAGCGCCTCCACATCCACTCGGCTCAGGAGACACACCCCCACGTTTCGCTCTTTACCTCTCATAACGAATGATCGCCATAAAATGTTCACTCACAGCACTTGTAAGGGCGCATTTTTATATCGATTCTGCACCATTCGACACGGGCTGGGTGACGAACGGAGATGCACGTCACCACCCGACACCATACCGTCCGTGGATAGGATGTGAGTAAATAACTGAACAATCACCCTTGTTTGCTCTTACAAAACGATGCTATGATTACGGAGCACAGGGTCATATCCTCTGGTCCAAAACATACGGCCTTCCCTGCCGTTGATTCGTGCGCTATCTCAGGTGCTTCACATGGAGAGGGGTTGAGTGGTAATGCGTGAAGGTGTCCAGCTGTGGGGAGACGTTCACACGGGCGACGACGAGGCCCTGGGACGGTTGATGGAGGCGATGGGAGGATCGCTGCTGGCCTATGCGAACCGCCTTCTGGGTGACACCTTCACCGCCGAGGAGGTCTGTCAGGACGCCATGTACAAGGCCTGGTGCCACATGGAGTCCCTCGAGCCGACCGGGCAGTTGCGGGCCTGGCTGTACAAGGTCACGAGGAACGCCGCGCTCGACGTGCTGCGCAGCCAGCGGGCCCAGACCGTCGCCCTGCCGGGCGACGACCTGCTGGATCCGACGCCGGGACCTGAATGGGAACTGGAGCGCAAGCTGTTCGTGGAGACGCTTCACACGGCCCTGCAGCGCCTGCCTGCACACTACACCTCCGTTCTGAGCCTGAGGCTGCTGGAAGGGTACTCATACAAGGACATTGCGGAGGAGCTGAACCTTCCGCTGGGCACGGTGAAGAGTCGCCTGCGGAACGGCCTGCAGTACCTATCGCGGGAGTTGGTAAGCGAAGGCGTGGATCAGGGTTATCTGTCATAATCTCAAACGCACAGAACTCCCGGCGCCCCGCTGCGGCACTGCCCTGCGGGGCGCCTCGTACCTTTCCTGTGCCGCGCCCTCTTGCGCCTCCTCGCCCCGCCGCCCCGCATGGGAAGCGGCGAGCCTCCGGCCGTGAGGAGGCTCGCCGCCGTCTCGTCTAATCGCTCTTGTGTGTAAGGGTGGCCGTGTAGATGGTGCCGCTATCCATGAATACCATGACGTGATAGGTCGCGTAAGGAAGGTCTTTGTCGAACCAGAGGTAGGGGTCGTCACCAAGGTTGGGCAACAGGTTCCACAACGGGTTGCTGATGTTGCTCCAGGCCTGGACCCAGATCGCGTTCGCCTGAGACAGGTCGATGGGCTCGTCTTGCCCAGTCTCATAGAGCCCGTAGCGGACATACTGCCGGCCGGACGCGGGGTCAGTGCGTTCGTCCACCTTCTTGGCCCATACGGAGTGCGGGTTTCCCATTTTCGCTGTCTGGCGTGCGAAGAACGTGATTGGGTGTGCTCCGTCGGAATGGTGCTGATCCGTAACTCAGCAGCAACATCCGGATCCGGCCCACAGATCATCCCCCTGAGGATGCAGGATGATTGGGGATGGCCTGATTATGGCATGACGGTGCATCCCCCTTGGGGGTGATCTGCCGTATGATTCGCGCTGCCGGGCAAAACCCTGCACTGCATCGGTGCAGGTTGAAAAGGGTGATCCCCCATTGCAGTTTTGAGTCTCCACATGCCCGCCGCCTGCAGCTCATCGTGCCATTGCCAAGGGTCCGGCCCCACGGCCGGACCCTTCGTCTGCTGTGCCCTCCTATGCCTCCTCGGCCTCCTCGCCGGCCGCCAGCGCCTCCAGCGCCTGGAGCCGCTCGAAGAGCGGGTGCATCTCGCCGAACCAGGGCTCCAGTGAGACGGTGAGGAAGCGGTGCAGTCCCTCCTCCACCTCGCCGATCTTCTCACCCTTCGCCGTCAGTTCAAGGTAGATCACCCGGCGATCCTCGGTGGAGCGAGTGCGCCGCACCCAGCCGTCGCGCTCCAGCCGGTCGACGATGCCGGTGATGTTGCTGTGGGTGCAGGCCAGTGCGGCCGTCAGCCGCTTGGCCGACGTGGGGCCGGCCTGGCGCAGGGTGCGGAGAACCGTGAACCCCGGCCAGCTCAGGCCGTAAGTCCGCTTCAGGTAGCTGTCGCACCGGGTCTGCAGGATGTGGGAAACCACGGAAGCCGTCTGAACGTAGGCCAGCGGATCAAGCGGTGCAGCGCTCGCTGCCATGGACCTCACCTCTCCTTGCCGGGACGTGTCGTCCTCTCCTACCCTCTCATAACGTAGGTGAGACCTAAAATGTTCATATACTCGGCACCAACTCTCGCATTCGGCGCTATGTTTTGACGATTGCGCCCCTGGGAATAACTCATAGCCAGGAGGTGGCGCAAGATGAACGCACTGCTCAGGCGGCTCGAGGAGTACCGGATGAGCGAGGAGTCCCTCCGCTGGGAGGGTACCTTTGCAGACTATCTGGATCTGGTGGCCCGCAACCCATCGGTCACCCAGTTCGCCCACGCCCGCATCTACAACATGATCATCTCCCACGGCGTCGAGGAGGTGAACGGCGTCCGGCGCTACCGCTTCTTCGATCAGGAGCTGTTCGGCCTGGAGCGGACCCTGGAGCGCCTGGTCGAGGAGTACCTGCACCCCGCTGCCCGAAGGCTGGACGTGCGCAAGCGCATCCTGCTCCTGATGGGGCCCGTCGGCGGCGGGAAGTCGACGTTGGTCGCCATGCTGAAGCGGGGCCTCGAGGCGTACAGCCGCACCCCCGAGGGGGCGGTCTACGCCATCCGCGGCTGCCCCATGCACGAGGAGCCGCTCCACCTGGTGCCCCGGGAGCTGCGACCGGAGGTGGAGAAGGAGCTGGGCGTGGTGATCGAGGGCGACCTCTGCCCCCACTGCCGGCTGATGGTGCGCGAGGAGTACGCCGGCCGCATCGAGCAGGTGCCGGTACACCGGGTGCTGCTCTCCGAGGCCGACCGGGTGGGCATCGGCACCTTCAGCCCGTCCGACCCCAAGTCGCAGGACATCTCCGACCTGACCGGTTCCATCGACTTCGCCACGATCGGCGAGTACGGGTCCGAGTCCGACCCCCGGGCGTACCGCTTCGACGGCGAGCTGAACAAGGCCAACCGGGGCCTGATGGAGTTTCAGGAGATGCTGAAGCTGGACGAGAAGTTCCTCTGGCACCTCCTGAGCCTCAGCCAGGAGGGGAACTTCAAGGCCGGCCGCTTCGCCCTGATCTCGGCGGACGAGCTGGTCGTGGCGCACACCAACGAGAGCGAGTACCGGGCCTTCATCGCCAACAAGAAGAACGAGGCGCTGCAGAGCCGCATCATCGTCATGCCCGTCCCCTACAACCTCAAGGTTTCCGACGAGGTGCGCATCTACGAGAAGCTGGTGCGCCAGGCCGACACGGGCCACGTCCACATCGCCCCCCACGCCCTCTACGCCGCAGCCGTCTTCTCTGTGCTCAGCCGGCTTAGGGAGTCGAAGCGGGCCGGGATCGACCTGGTGAAGAAGCTCCGGCTGTACGACGGCGCCGAGGTGGAGGGCATGGGGCCGGCCGACGTGGCCGAGCTGCAGCGAGAGTTCGAGGGCGTTGAGGGGATGACCGGCGTCGACCCCCGTTATGTGATCAACCGCATCTCCTCCGCCATCATCCAGAAGGGCGAGAACAGCGCCAAGGCCTGCATCACCGCTCTGGACGTGCTCCGCTCGCTGAAGGACGGGCTCGACCAGCACCCCTCCATCACCCCCCAGGAGCGGGAGCGGCTGCTCTCCCTCATCGCCATCGCCCGGCAGGAGTACGACGAGATGGCCAAGCGTGAGGTGCAGAAGGCCTTCATCCACTCCTACGAGGAGTCGGCCCGCAACCTCCTCCACAACTACCTGGACAATGTGGAGGCCTACTGCAGCAACCACCAGATCCGAGATCCCATCACCGACGAGCTGCACGACCCGGACGAGCGGCTGATGCGGGCCATCGAGGAGCAGATCGGTGTCTCCGAGAACGCGAAGAAGACCTTCCGCGAGGAGATCATGATCCGCCTCTCCACCTACGCCCGCCGGGGGCTCACCTTCGACTACACCTCCCACGAGCGGCTGCGGGAAGCCATCGAGAAGAAGCTGTTCGCCGACCTGAAGGACGTGGTCAGGATCACCACCTCCACCCGCACGCCGGACGCCGACCAGCTGCGCAGGGTGGGCGAGGTGGTCGACCGGCTGGTGCAGGAGCACGGCTACTGCGCCTCCTGCGCCAACGAGCTCCTGCGCTACGTCGGCTCGCTGCTGAGCCGCTGACGGGGGTGTGCCCAGTGAGCGAGACACGCTTTCTCATCTCCCGGGAGGACTGGTCGCTGCACCGGCAAGGGCAGATGGACCAGGAGCGCCATATGGAGCGCATCCGGGAGGCGATTCGGGCCAACCTGGCCGAAATCGTCAGCGACGAGTCGCTCATCGCCGGCGACGGCCAGAAGGTCGTCCGGTTGCCGATCAAGGCGCTGAAGGAGTACCGGTTCCGCCTGGACTGGCAGAGGCAGCACCGCGTCGGCGAGGGCGGGGACACCGCCCGGGAGGGCGATCCCATGGGCACAGGCCCCGGCGCGGGGGCAACCGGGGCCGGGGACGGCCCTCCCGGCGAGGAAGTCGGCGAGGAGTGGTTCGAGACCGGCTTCACGGTGGACGACCTGGACGAGATACTCTTTGCTGACCTGGCCCTCCCGCATCTGGAGCCGAAGCGCCAGCCCGATCTGACCACTGAGAGCCACGAGTGGCGCGACGTGCGGCCCCAGGGGCTCCAGTCCAACATCGACAAGAAGCGTACGCTGATGGAGGCGATCAAGCGCAACCGGCTGGCGGGCCGGCCTCCGCTGGCGGGGCTCAGCCGGTCAGACCTGCGGTTCCGGACCTGGGACGTGGCCCGCACCCCGCAGGCCAGCGCCGTCCTGATCTTCATGATGGACACGTCCGGGTCGATGGGCCCGGGGGAGAAGCATGTGGCCCGCAGCCTCTGCTTCTGGATGGTCCGCTTCCTCCGCACACGCTACGAGAACGTGCGCCTGCACTTCGTGGCCCACACCACCGAGGCCAGGGAGGTCTCGGAGGAGGCCTTTTTCACGAAGGGCGAGGCCGGCGGCACCCGCTGCTCCTCGGCGTACGAGTACGCCCTGCAGCTGATCGACCGCCAGTACCCTCCCGACCTGTACAACCTCTACGCCTTCCACTTTTCTGACGGAGACAACCTGCTCTCGGACAACCCCCGTGCGGCAGCCCTGATGCGCCAGCTGCTGGAGCGGTGCAGCCTGGTGGGCTACGGGCAGATCGAGACGCAGCCCCAGTACCTGGCCATGCCCTACTACCAGCCCAACACCCTGCTCACCCTGTTCCAGCAGGAGATCGACCACCCCCGGTTCGTCACGGCGCAGATCCGCGACCGGGCCGAGGTCCATGCGGCGCTGCGGGCCTTTTTCGATCCGAAGCGACGCGAGAAGGGGGCTGGTTAGCATGGCCGTCGTGCGGCGGCAGCCCGTGGGCGACCGGGACCTGGAGCGGCTCGCCCGGGCCATCGAGGAGATCGTGGGTCACGCCCGTGCGATGGGACTCGACTTCTTCGAGATGCGCTACGAGATCTGCCCGCCCGATGTGCTCTACACCTTCGGGGCGTACGGCATGCCGACGCGCTTCTCCCACTGGTCGTTCGGCAAGGCCTACCACCTGCTGAAAAGCCAGGCCGACCTGGGCCTGGCCAGGATCTACGAACTGGTGATCAACTCCGACCCGTGCCATGCGTTCCTCCTGGAGTCCAACAGCCTGTTGGAGAACATGCTCGTGGCCGCCCACGTCCTCGCGCACTCCGACTTCTTCAAGAACAACTGGCGCTTCCGGCAGACCAACCGGCAGATGATCCACGCCATGAGCGCCTTTGCGAGCCGCGTGCGCCAGTACGAGCAACAGGTGGGGCGGGAGCGGGTGGAGCGCTTCCTGGACGCCGGCCTCGCCGTGGCCGAGCAGATCGACCCGTTTCCGTCCACCCGTCCCGACCCCCGCCGCGACCTGCCGCTCTTCCTGCTGGAGCGGGCGCCCGGGCTGGACGACTGGCAGCGGGACATCCTCGCCAGCCTGCGGGAGGAGGCACTCTACTTTCGACCGCAGATGGAGACGAAGATCCTCAACGAGGGTTGGGCCTCGCTCTGGCATGTGCGCATCATGCGGCAGCTGGATCTGACGCCGGCCGAAACGCTGGAGTTCGCCCGGGTTCACGCCGCCGTTCTCGCCCCGCACCCGTTCCAGCTGAACCCCTACCGCCTGGGCTACCACCTGCTGGAGTCGATCGAGGCACAGCACGGGCGGGATGCGCTGTTCGAGGCCCGCAGCGTGGAGACCGACCTCTCGCTGGTCCGGAACCACCTCACCCCCGAGCTGTGCGAGGAACTCGGCCTTTACGTGTACGCCCGCCAGGCGGGCCAGTGGCAGGTGCAGTCCACCGGCTGGGAGGCCGTGCGGGACGCGCTCGCGCGGCAGTTGGAGAACTGTGGCCTGCCCTACATCTACGCCGAGGACGACAACTACCATCGCCAGGGTGAGCTCTACCTGCGACATGGCTACGACGGGGTAGAACTCGACCTCACCCACCTGCAGCACACGCTCCAGCATGTTCACCACATCTGGGGGCGTCCGGTACACCTGGAGACCGTCCGCGACGGTCGGCCGACATGCTACACCTGCAACGGGGACAACGTGGAGAGCCGGGCGCTCTGACGAGCACCCGGCTCCACGCGTGCGCTATGCGATGTCCTTGAGGCCTGTGCGAGTTCGCTCGACCGCCGCCGCCACCAGGTCCTCCGGCGAACCGATGCCCTCTGCGGAGCTGGCAGAGGCCAGGGAGAAGAGCAGGTCGTACTCGTTAGCGCTGGCCCACTGGCCGAGACAGAGCCCGAGACGCATCGTCGCCTCCCTGGCCGCCTCCCTGTCGGCCTCCGGGAGCAGGGCGACGAACTGGCTCTCGGACCAGCGGAAGGCCAGGTCCGGCGCCCGCACCGTGCGGGAGAGCGCCTCGGCCACGGCCATGTCCGCGGCCACGCGGTCCACGGGCGTCAGGAAGTCCCGGCCCTCCACCTCCAGCCACACCACCGCGAGCCCCGGGGCCGGCGCCGACCCCAGCAGCTCGGCCGCCCGCTGCCGGCAGGCGTCCTGCGTGAGAAGCCCGGTGATCGAGTCACGCACCACAGGCCGGGTCCACCTGCAACGTTCCTCGGCATCCTGCAGCCGACGGATGAGGTCAGAGCGCGAGGACGTGCCGGTCTTCCGCAGGATGTGCCGGATGTGGGTCTTCACGGTGTTCACGGTTACGTAGAGGCGGCGCGCCACCTCCCGCGATGGCAGGCCCGCCAGCGCAAGCTGTGCGACTTCCAGCTCGCGGCGGCTCAGAAGTCCCATCAGATGGTGTACCACCACCTCCGGGGCAACCGATGCTCCCACTTCCACCCGCACGGCCGCGGCATTCAGCGGTTCCTGTATGGCCAGGCTCACGGGCGCCTCTCCCCCCTTCCTCCGAACCTGCGACCCGGCGCGAGCGGGGGCAGTCCAGACGTTCGTTATCTGACTATGCTGTTATTTCAGTCGATTGTGTTACCCATTCTACCGTATCGTCCTCTCCAAGTCAACATATAGAATTGGCCTGATTCTGACAACAAAGCACCCGGCCAGTTGCATGGCCGGGTGACTGTATGCGCTGGTGAATGTGGTTGAGCCCTGCGACTCTGCCGGAGACTACTCGCCGCGGCGGACGTTGCCCACTGCGCTCCGGTTGAAGGTGAGTTCCACGTTGGAGGCAACCTTCACGCGGATGGTGTTGTTGCTCTCATCAAGGGCCTGGATCACGCCGTGCAGGCCACCGATGGTGACGATCTCATCGCCGACCTTGAGGGAGTTCAGCATCTCCTGGCGCTTCTTCTGCTGCTGCTGCTGCGGGCGGATCATCATGAAGTACATCAGCACGAACAGCAGAATCAGGGGACCCCACTGAACAACAAATTCCAAAGCTGTTTCCTCCTCACTGTCTCATGAACTTACTATACCATGCTGGCCCAGGGCCTGTACAATCTCTCGCAATAATCCCGCTGACGGGGCAGCCGCTCTTCGGCCTGCCCGGCCACCGGGCCGAACGCCCCGGGAACCGGGGCGGGTCTAGATGCGCCCGGGGGCGAACATCATCGTCTGGATCGGGCGCATGCCCACCTTCTCGCCCACGCGGACGGCGGGGCTGCCGACGGGTGTGATGAGCGAAAGTGCAAAGGAGCCCTTCAGGTACCCCCAGCCTCTCACCCGCTCCACCAGCCCCGTGCCGATGCCCTGGCGGCGGTGCTCGGGCAGGACGTAGAGGTCAGAAACGTAGGTGTACAGCTCAGGCCTGAAGATGCTGGGAGGCTCCTGCAGCATGCCGACGGCGTAGCCCACGATGGCGCCGCCGACCTCCGCGACCATCACCACGGCGGCCGGATGCTCCAGGGCCTGGGCCAGCGACGACTTGGCGAACTGCATGAACCCCTCGGCCAGCTCGTGGATGCCGAGCTGCGCATGCTGCTCCCGGGCAAACCCCTCCACGAGGGGCAGGAGCGCGTTCAGGTCGGACCGGTTGGCGGCGCGGTACTCGATGGTCATGGTCTTCTCCTCCTCATTGAAGGATCAGCGGTTCTCGGGGACGGCCGGCTCGGCCGGTCCGGTCCTCAGTCCCGCCTTGCGGGCCTGCTCGCCCGAGTGCCAGCGGCTGAGGAACTCCCGCCGGAACTCGGCGAAGCGGTCGGCCTCCAGAGCGGCGCGGATCTCCTCCATCAGGCGCACCAGGAACCGGAGGTTGTGGATGGAGCAGAGCCGTAGGCCGAGCATCTCCTCCGCCTTCAGCAGGTGGCGGATGTACGCACGGCTGTAGTGCCGGCAGGCGTAGCAGTCGCACCCTTCCTGGATTGGCTCGAAGTCCCTGGCGAACTCGGCGTTGCGCACGGTCATCTTGCCGTCGGGGAGGAAGACGGTACCGTGGCGGGCGATCCGGGTGGGCAGGACGCAGTCGAACATATCGATGCCGCGCCACACCCCCTCCACCAGGTCCTCCGGCGAGCCCACGCCCATGAGGTAGCGGGGCCGGTCGGTCGGCAGGAGCGGCACGGTGATGTCGAGCATCTCGTTCATCAACTCTTTGGGCTCGCCCACGGATAGCCCGCCGATGGCGTAGCCGGGGAAGTCGAGGTCTACGATCTGGGCCGCCGACTGCCGGCGTAGGTCGGCGTAGGTTGAGCCCTGCACGATGCCGAAGAGCGCCTGCGTCTCGGGCCGGGTGTGGGCCGCCTTGCAGCGGGCCGCCCAGCGGGTGGTGCGCTCCAGGGAGCGCTTCGCGTAGTCGTGCTCGCACGGCCATGGAGTGCACTCGTCGAAAGCCATGATGATGTCGGCCCCCAGGGCGTTCTCGATCTCCATGGCCTTCTCCGGGCTGAGAAAGTGGGCGCTGCCGTCGATGTGCGAGCGGAAGTGGACCCCCTCCTCGGTGATCTTGCGCAGGTCAGAGAGGGAGAAGACCTGGAAGCCGCCGGAGTCTGTCAGGATGGCCCCCGGCCAGTTCATGAACCTGTGCAGCCCGCCGGCCTCGCGCACCAACTCGTGGCCCGGGCGAAGGTACAGGTGGTAGGTGTTGCTGAGGATGATGCGCGCCCCGAGGTCCCAGACCTCCTCGGGGTTCAGGGTCTTGACGGTGGCCTGGGTGCCCACCGGCATGAAGACGGGCGTCTCGATCACGCCGTGCGGCGTGTGCAGCCGGCCCCGGCGGGCCAGGGACGCCGGATCACTCTTGATCAGTTCCCAACGAACAGCCAAGCCGATGCCTCCCCTGGAGTACCTTGGGTGTCGTACCGCGCTCCGGGCGCCTCAGGTGGGTGCGCCCGGCCGGCAGCCTACAGAATCAGCATGGCGTCACCGAAGCTGAAGAAGCGATACCGCTGGGCCACCGCTTCCCGGTAAGCCTTCAGGATCAGATCCCGCCCGGCCAGCGCCGAAACAAGCATCAGGAGCGTCGACTTGGGCAGGTGGAAGTTGGTGACCAGGCTGTCTACCATCTTGAACCGGTAGCCGGGGTAGATGAAGATGTCGGTCCACCCCGACCCCGGCTGCAGGCGGCCGTCGGGCGTCGCCGCCGTCTCCAGGGTGCGCACAGATGTGGTGCCGACCACCAGGAGCCTCCCGCCCCGCTCCCGCACGGCGTTGATGCCGGCGGCGGCCTCCGGGGAGACCTCATAGAACTCGCTGTGCATCTTGTGCTGCGTGGGGTCCTCCACCTCCACCGGGCGGAAGGTGCCCAGCCCCACGTGCAGGGTGATCTTGTGGATCTCCACCCCCTGCGCCGTCAGGCGGTCCAGCAGCTCCGGGGTGAAGTGCAGGCCCGCGGTTGGTGCGGCGGCGGAGCCCCACTCCCGGGCGTAGACGGTCTGGTAGCGCTCGGGCTCGGCCAGCTGCTCGTGGATGTAGGGCGGCAGCGGCATTTGACCCAGCCGCTCCAGCAGCTCCTCGAAGACGCCCTCGTAGGTGAAGTCGATCACCCGGCCGCCAAACTCGGTGGGCCCCACAACGGTTCCCACCAGCAGCCCGCCGCCGAACTGGATGCGCTCGCCGGGCCTGGCCTTCTTGCCGGGCTTCACCAGGGTCTCCCACCGGTCGCGGCTGAGGCGCTTCAGCAGCAGGACCTCCATGGCGCCGCCGGTCGCTTCCCGGTGGCCGAGCAGCCGGGCGGGCATCACCCGGGTGTCGTTGAGCACCAGGGCGTCGCCGGGGTGCAGGAACTCGGGCAAGTCACGGAAGTAGCGGTGCTGGATCGCACCGCTGCCCCGCTCCACCACCATCAGCCGGGAAGCGTCGCGCGGCTCCACCGGCGTCTGGGCGATCAACTCTTTCGGAAGGTCGTAGTCGAAGTCTGAGAGTCGCACTTTATCGGGTCTCCACCTTCGTACCGGTGTAGTAGTGAGTCAGGATGTCCACGTAACTGCTTCCCTGCCGGGCCATGCCGTACGCCCCCCACTGGGAGAGGCCGACGCCGTGTCCGCTGCCGCTGCCGGTGATCGTGACCGAGGTTGGGGTCTGCGGCGCCTGAGGGGTCTGCGGCTCCTGGCGGGTCGTGTCGGTGCGGTCGCCACGGGACGCGATCGTGGAGCTGGTCCGCGTGACGATCCCGGCCACGGTATAGGACTTGCTGCCAGCTACCGCCGCGGGCCCATCCAGCGGCCGGGCCACGCCTGCGGCGCTCAGCACGTAGCTCCCGGCAACAGCCCTGTACGTGACGGTGCCGTCCACCCCCATCACCGCCACAGGCGCCGCCTCCGGTTCGGGTTCGGGCTCGGGTTCAGGTGTGGGTTCTGCCGCGGGGGATGAGCCCGTCCCTGTGGGCGTGACTCCCGGACCGGAGAGCGAGACACCGGTGGGCGGGGCCGGGAGCCCCAGTGCCATGCGCATCTGCTGCATGGTCAGGGTATACGTCCCCCCGGTGCCGACCACGACCCACTTCGTCGGCCGGCCGCTGGCCCCCGGCGCCCCGGGTATGACCTGCGTCACGCTGCCCACGGCATAGCCGGCCTTGTTCATGCGCTGGCTGAACTCCTCGATGGTAAACTCGTAGTCCCAGGAAGTGTACGGGTTCTCGGGCACATCGTCGTAGTCGACCACGCCCCTGAGGTAGGCCACCGGTACACCGCCGGTCCAGATGTCCTCGTTGTTCTCCGTGTGGCCGCCGGACGAGGAGTGAAAGTTGGTGGAGATCACACGCCCCTGGTAGGTGACCACCTGTCCTGCGGTTTCGAGCACGGCCTGGGTGGTACTGGGCCGCTCGTCGAACACGCCCCGGTAGACCTGGTCGTCCGTGGTGTTCCGCAGGTCGAAGCCGTCAGCGGCCCGACGGCCCATGTTGGCCAGGGTGAAGCTCCGGGCGGCGACCGCCTGAGCCTTCAGCGCCTCGAGCGGCCAGGTGGACGGCATCTCCGCCGGCACGACGGCCAGCAGGTACTCTTCCAGGTTGACCACGTTGACGACGGAAAGCTGTCCCGCAGCCGTGGGAACGACCTCGATCTCACCACGGTATTCCCTGCCCTGGAAACGAATATACCCTGCCGGGTCGGGAACCAGTCGGACCGCGCCCCCGAACCATGCGGGTATGGCGTCAACATACACGCCGCCGTCCTGTGCGACCAGGCCAACTGCCACACCGGGAGGCACCTGCCCCTGCACGGCGCCGTCGGCGACGATCCAGAGCCCGGCGGACGCGCTCACCTCCGCCGACCACTGCCCCCACGCCAGCCCGACCCGAACGGGGGTCTCGGACGGGGGCGCTGGAGCGGCGTCGACGGCAGGATCGACTGCGGCCTCGGCGGCAGCAGTCGGGATCCATGGGCCGGGTACGACCACCGAAGCGGTCAGAAGCACGGCACCCACCAGGGCCGCAGCAAGGGCGGAGAGCGTTCGCACTGGGGCCACCTTCTTTATGTCAGGTTGGTAAAATCCGTTCATTAATCGTTCGCCCCGTCAATGATGATCTCCTTCCATCAGACGCGGCAAGGGGCCGGGAGACCGGCCCCTTCTGAGGGTTGATGCTCACGCTCCCCGGCGGGGATGCCCCACCAGGGTTGCTCTCGCCACTGTTCACGTTGTGACTGACGCCAGAGGATCCACCAGATCCAGCTGCCCGGGGCCCCTCCGCTGGAGTCGCAGGGGTTCGACCTGACCGCTCCGTCGTGGTTCCCCCTGCGCGGGCTGCCCCCGTTCGAGTCTCCCTAGTCGCCCCGGTTCCGCTGGTTCGGGCCCTTGCCAGAGTTGTTCTGGCTCCCCGGGGCGGGACTGTCATGGCTGCCCTTGCCCCCGTGATCCTGGTTCCCCTTTCCGGAGTTGCCCTGGTTCCCTCTGCCCGGGTTGCCCTGATTCGCCTTGCCCGAACTGCCCTGGTTACCCTTGTCGGAGTTGTCCTCGTTCCCCTTGACCGGATTGCCCGGGTTCCCCTTGTCGGGGTTGCCCGGGTTCCCCTTGCCTGGATTACCCGGGTTCCCCTTGTCGGAGTTGCCCTCGTTCACCTTGCCCGGTTTGCCCTGGTTCCCCTTGGCGGAGTTGCCCTGGTTCCCCTTGTCGGGGTTGTCCTGGTTTCCCTTGCCCGGATTGCCCGGGTTCCCCTTGCCCGGGTTGCCTGGGTTCCCCTTGCCCTGATTGCCCTGGTTCCCCTTGTCGGGGTTGCCCGGGTTCCCCTTGCCCGGATTGCCCGGGTTCCCCCTATCCGGGTTGCCCTCGTTCCCCTTGCCCGAGTTGCCCAGGTTCCCCTTGCCCGGGTTCCCCTGGTTACCCTTGTCGGGGTTGCCCTCGCTCCCCTTGCCCGAGCCCTTGCCGGAGTCCTTCCCACCTTCGCTGCGCCCGGGATTGCCCTGGCCGGAGTTGGACGGGTTCGCCCGGCCGGGATCAGTGGCCTCGCCCTTGCCGGCGCTGCCCGCGGCGGGAACGGCCTCGCTGCGGCGCTGCTCGGCCCGGCTGAAGACCTCGCTGGGGCTGATACCCAGTTCCTGAAGGAACGCTCCAGGAGAGGCTGTCCGAATGGCATCGGCCGTCACTTCAGGATAGTCGGCCTGCAGCTCCTCCAGGATGATCAGCCGGGGCAGGGTGAGATCCTGTTTGCGGGCCTCCTCCACCTCCGCCGCCGTCGCGGACACCACCGCCACGCCGGTTCGGGGCGCCACGCCCAGGCTTTCGGCCTCTGCGGCCACCACGGCCTGCAGGGCGCTGCGCGACCGCTCCACGATTCCCTGCGAGAGCGAATCCGACAGCTCACGGTCTGACACCGGCGCCACGGCCATCACCACGGCGCTGGACTCGGAGACAGGATTGAGCTTACCCAGTGCGACGGCCCGGGCTGCGATTGCCGCGGCGACGTCCTCCACAGGCTGCCGCCGCCAGACGACTTCCGCCAGCACCTCCCGGCCGTCCTCGTTGAGCCCCTCGGCCTGGATCACCTGGCTCCGCCCGTTGACGGTGAGCTGGACGGACGGGTTGATATCGATCATCACGAGGGCCGCCGGCCTCGTCAGGTTCCACTGCCAGTAGCCCACGAGAAGCGCCAGTAGTACCGCCGCGGCTGCCGTCACCCAGCCCGAAGCGCGGTCCCTGATCCGGGACTCGGTCTCGGAGACCGGGATCTCGTCTCCCACCGCCAACTCGCCCGCCGGAAGGCGAACCCGACGGAACTCACCCGACGGGGTAAGCACGATCCCGGTTCTTCCCTCCACCTCAAGCAGAATGCCCTTCTGCATACTGGATGCCTCCCCGTGCATCTAGACCGCAATGTAGTGGCGGAGATGAGCAAAGTCTTCCAATAGAAGCAGTGCCACGGCGATGATGTACTTGCGCTGCCGCTCAAGCGTCTTGCGGCTCACGCCGACCCGCTCCTCCAGTTGCCTCAGCGGCAGCTCACGGCGCGCCAGCAGGTGCTGGGCCAGCAGCGGATCAGCGGCGACGACTCGGGCGGCATCGACAGCCCTGGCCCGAGCGTCAGCATGCTTGGGGCAGACGGCAACCAACTCGCTGAAGCGGATGCCGAACTCGGCCAGCCGCTGGGCGTAACGGACGATCTCGTACCGCCGCTCCTCGGCCTCCTCCTGCCTCCTGTGCGCGGCAACAGCTTCCCGCGTGTCCAGGCCCTGCAGCGGGTTTCCTTCGTCGTCTTCGGTTGCGAAGTCGCTGAAGGGTACCTCCACCCGGCTCTTCTGTCGCCGGTAGAAGTCGACGAGCCGACGCTTGATTACCAGTTCGGCGAACGGGATGAACGCGCTGCCCTTCTCGGGGTCGAAGCGGTCGATCGCCTCGTTCAGGGCCAGGAGACCCACCGACACCTCCTCGTCACGTCCGACGGTGAGGTACCGCCCCGAGACCTGGCTGCCGACCCGGAGCACCAGAGGCGTGTAGGCCCGGATCAGCTCTTCTCGTGCCGCCGCGTCACCCGTCCTGGCCGGTTCGAGCAGCCGCTCGGCTGGCGACGGTCCGCGCGGGCCCGCGTCATCCGAGAGGCTCAGCAGAAAGGCCAGCAGCAAATCCGTCACCTCTCGTCTGCCAGAGTAGTACGCACGCAAGCCGCGCCAGTGTGGGGGTCGCGCGCAAGGGAAATGCCGGCGCGGAAGTCCGGGCCGGCAGCCTTCAGAACAGGCGGGGTTGTACGGGACCATCTCCTCCGTCAGGGTGGTCGCCGTGGGGGATGTTCAGGTACTCGTACGCGGCGCGGGTGGCCACTCGGCCCCGTGGGGTGCGCTGGAGGAAGCCGATCTGCATCAGGTAGGGTTCGTACACGTCCTCGATGGTCTCCGGCTCCTCGCTGGTCGCCGCGGCCAGGGTGTCCAGTCCGACCGGACCCCCGCCGTACTTCTGGATGATGGTCAGCAGCATCTTGTGGTCCACCTGGTCGAGGCCCAGGGCGTCCACCTCCATCATCCGCAGTCCGGCGTCTGCCACCTCCCGGGTGATCACCCCGTCGGCCTTCACCTGGGCGTAGTCCCGCAGCCGCTTCAGCAGCCGGTTGGCGATGCGGGGGGTGCCCCGGGAGCGCCTGGCGATCTCCTCGGCCCCCGAGGGATCGAGCTGCACCTGGAGGATGCGGGCCGCCCGCATGAGGATCTGGGATAGCTCCTCCACGGTGTAGAACTGCAGCTGCATCACCACGCCGAACCGGTCCCGCAGCGGCGACGTGAGGGCGCCGTAGCGGGTGGTCGCGCCGATGAGGGTGAACCGGGGCAGGTCGAGCCGCAGGGTGCGGGCGCTGGGTCCCTTGCCCAGGATGATGTCAAGAGCGAAGTCCTCCATCGCCGGGTAGAGCGTTTCCTCCACGAGCCGGTTCATCCGGTGGATCTCGTCGACGAACAGCACGTCCCCCTCGGAGAGCTGGGTCAGAATCGCCGCCAGGTCGCCCTGGTGCGAGATCGCAGGCCCGGACGTGATGCGCAGGTTAACGCCCATCTCGTGCGCGATGATGTGGGCCAGAGTGGTCTTTCCCAGGCCGGGCGGGCCGTACAGCAGAACGTGGTCCAGGGCCTCACCGCGCTGCTTGGCGGCGGCGATGTAGATGGACAGCTCCTCCTTCACCCGCTCCTGCCCGGGGTAGTCCACCAGGCGCTGCGGGCGGAGGGTCTCGTCGATCCGCAGGTCCTCCGGCCTCTTGTAGCCGGAGAGGAAGCGTTCCTCACTCATGCCGCCTTACCCCCGGAAGAGTTGCTTCAGTCCCAGCCGGACGAGGGTCTCCACGGTAGGTGCGTCCCCCGCCTCGGACCGGGCCCTGGCCAGGGCCTCCACCGCTTCGCTGCGGCTGTAGCCCAGGGCGCAGAGCGCCTCAGCCGCCTCGGACCAGACGTCGCCTGCGGGCTGGGCCGCAGCCGGGACGTCGCCCGTCGCCCACGGGGCCGCGCCCAGCGTCCCCACCTTCTCCTTCAGTTCCAGCACCAGCCGCTGCGCCGTCTTCTTCCCGATGCCGGGGACCCGGCAGAGGGCGGCGATGTCCTCAAAAGCGACGGCCCGGCGGAACGACTCCGGGTCGGTGGTGGAGAGCACCGCCAGCGCCGCCTTGGGCCCGATGCCGTCCACCCGGAGCAGCAGCGTGAACAGGTCGTACTCGGCAGGGGTGAGGAACCCGTAGAGGGTCAGGGCATCCTCTCGCACCTGCAGGGATGTGTAAAGCTGAACCACCGACCCGAGGGCCGGCAGGCGGGACCGCGTCGAGGAGGGCACCAGGCAGCGATAGCCGACCCCCGCCACATCAATGACGACGGAATCGGCGGTCGCGGTGACAAGTTCGCCGCGCAGGTGTGCGATCATGCTACGACAGACCTCCCAACCGTGAGGTAAGGCTGGCCCCGTGCAGCGCCGCGATGGCCACGGCAAGGGCGTCGGCCACGTCGTCTGGCTTCGGCACCTCCGGGAGGGCCAGCAGGGCCCGGACCATCCGCTGGACCTGCGCCTTGTCGGCCCGTCCGTATCCCGCCACCGCCATCTTCACCTGCATCGGCGTGAACTCCCGCACGGGCACGCCGTTGTCTGCGGCGGCCAGCAGCACGATCCCCCTGGCCTGGCCCACGTGGATGGCGGTGGTGACGTTCCGGCCGAAGAAGAGCTCCTCGACGGCCAGGCAGTCGGGCTTGTACTCCAGCAGGAGGTCCACGACGCCCCGGTAGAGCCGCTGCAGCCGCAGCTCCGGCAGCATGTCGGGCGGCGTCTCCAGGCAGCCGTAGTCGACCGCCCGCTCTCTCCCGGAACCTGCGTCTTCCACGATGCCATAGCCCATCCGGGCCGTTCCGGGGTCGATGCCGAGAATGCGCAAGCGCCCACCACCTCTTCAGGTATCCAACGGATCCCTCAGGGACCACCGTAGTTATGTTCGGGGTTCCAACGGTTCAGTCCTGCCCCGGATCGCATTTCGGGTTGCGGGTACACCCTGTCCTCTCCCCGGGTGGTTTCGTCTCGGTGGTGCCCGCGCCCCCGTTCCCGGTGCCCCGGGTCGCTCACCGGGCCGCCTGAATGCCAGTTCCCGCTGCCAGGGTCGCTCCCGGCCCCGCTTGCATGCCAGTTCCCGCTGCCAGGGTCGCTCTGCACCACGTCCTCCCTTCCGGCTCCTGCCCGGAGTCCCACTTGGCCCGTCTCCTGCCCCCGCCACGCCCGACTCTGGCCAGATTTCGCCATTGAAGTTGCTGGTGTCGCGTGCTATTCTCAGGTGGCAATCGAAGCACACTTTAAGCAACGTGACCAGAGAGGGGACCTGACAATGGAGAAGACAGGCCGCAAGCGCCGGCCGTTGCTCATCGCCGTGGCCATCGTCGTTCTGCTCGTGGGCGGCGTGGCGGCGAAGGTCTGGTTCGGCGCGGCGCCCATCAACATACTCCTGCTGGGCCTGGATGAGGGCAAGACCCGGACCGACGTGGTGGTGCTGGCCCATCTGGAACCCCGGAAGGGACTGATTACCCTGCTCTCGCTGCCCCGGGACACCCTGGTGGAGATCGACTGCACCGGCCTCAGCGAGGCCTGTGTCTCGCCGGACAAGCTGGCCCATGCGCACGCCTATGGCGGCGAGCAGGGGGTGCCGGTCACCATCGACACGGTGGAGCGTCTGCTGGGCGTGAAGGTCGATCACTACGTACGGGCCGACTTCGAGGGATTCAAGCAAGTGGTGGACATCCTGGGCGGCGTGGACCTGGTCATCGACCAGGACATGCACTACGAGGATCCGTACGCCGACCCGCCGCTGTCCATTCACTTTGAGGCGTCCGACCAGCCGCAGCACCTGGACGGCCAGCGGTCCCTCGAGTTCGTGCGCTACCGGGGCGCCACGGGCGACATCGGCCGCACTGAGCGCACCAAGCAGTTCCTGGTGGCCCTGGCCCGGAAGGCCAAGGAGACGCAGTCGCTGGCCAGGCTGCCTTCGGTGATCCGCACCGGCCTCGCCTACGTGGACACGGACATCGACATCACCACAGCCCTCTCCCTGGCCACGTCTGCGCTGCGCGCCGACCTGGACCTGGTCCAGATGGAGACCCTGCCCGGCTGGGACGACTCCGGACACCCGCGGGGCTGGGTCTGGGTGCCGGATGAGGCGGCTGTGGCGGATGTCGTCGACCGGCTGATTCTGCACCCCCGGCCGCTGTCTGCCGAACCGGAGACCGAGCCTGTGGGGTAGACGGCTTCGGGGCTCGAACCCCACCGGCGGAGGACGTGCGTCAGAGCCTGATTCCGAACCGGCAGAGCAACTGCAGTGCCGCACACCGTAACTCCGACGTGGCGCAGAGCGGAGTGGCGTGCGGCGCTGTGCGTGATGGCGGCGGGGACGCGCAACACAAGCCCCGGGGGCGTTGCACCCCCGGGGCTTGGCGCGCCTTCCGTCCGGGTTCTCAGAACATCGACTCAGCGATCTGAACCAGGGTCTCCGGGCTTACCTCGCCGAAGAGGGTAATCTGGGTAATCTGCCCGTCGGACTCTTCGACCCACAGATCGAGCTCGTTCCAGTGCCCGACGATCTCGGGCAGCAGGCCGAGCCGGGAGCGGGCCTCGTTCTTCGGGTGCATGCTCCACCTGCTCACCTCCCGTCACGTCGTTCACCTATATAACGATGACGAGGCCGGATCACTTCCCGCGGAAATGACAAAAGGGGCCGGAAGTCTGCCGGCCCCTCTCCACCTCGCTATGCATCCCATCGGTGTCGAAGGTCATGGTACGTGCCGCTCAGTTCGTCGCTGATGTCCAGGTGCACCTGGTCCACGCGCCCGTTGCGAATGAGGAACGCACCCACATCAGTCGGCCCATCGAGCGAGACGATGAGCCGCACCGCGTCCGGGTAATGGACAGCCTGGCCGATATCGTTGCCCGATGGTACCGCCGGTGCCCTGGGATGGGAGTGGTAGATGCCCAGCAGCTCCTCGCCCTGCTCAGCGATCCGCCGCAGGGCCTCCTCCTGCTGGCTCGGATCCACCTCGAAGCAGACAGGGCTGCGCCGGGCGTTATCCGTGGCAAACACCGTGCGGACGCACCCATTCGTACCTGCCAGAATCCCGCAGGCCTCCAGAGGCTTCTCCTCCAGGCAGTGCTCCAGTACATGCTGCAGCAGCCGCCTGCCGATGATCAGTCGGCGCTCTGCCATCGCCATCACCTCCGCCCAGAGTGGGTGATCGGCACAGAGCCGGGGGAATTCCCAGAGAGCCACTACCCTCCCGCCGTCCGCACCGCCATCCTCAGGTCATGCCACTCGCCGTCCAGATGGCGCGCCAACACGATCAGATGCTCGGACGCCTGGCCGTCGACGATGCGCCAGGCGCGGGCCCGCGGCCGCCGGCCCTTGAGCGAGATGATGATATAGAAGGCTTCGGGCCAGGTGGCCTGGGCGATGTCTGTGCGCGAGGGAACGGGATCGCTGGCCACGTGGGAATGGTAGATCGCCACGATCTCGCGGCCCCGCCGCTGCGCCTCGTCGGCGGCAGCCAGGAGTTGGCGGTCGTCCACGCGGTAGAGAACAGGGCTGCGCTCCTGGTTGTCGGTGGCGTAACCGGCAGCGACGTGACCGGCCTCGCCCACCAGGAGACCGCAGGCCTCGAGCGGTCGCTCCTCGTAACAGTGGTTGATCATGCGGCGGTACACGTTTTCAGGGATCACGATCCGCCGCTGTGCTGCGGTCAGGGGGGCCGCCCTCCGCTGCTTCCTCGTCCACCAGAGCACAAGCCCTCCTCCTTTGCCTCATTGCAGCCCGCCTGAAGCTCTCAAGCCTACTTCAGCCCGCGCTGCTGCAGGAGCAGTTCAAGGTCTCCGGCACGGCGCTTGAACTCCGTCCGGCGGTTTTGCGCGATGATACGCCTGGCCACATCGGGGTCCACGGGAAGGGTTGCGTCGCTGAGGACGGCCTCCACCGCCTCCTCACGCACGGTGAGGGTGGTGCTGAAGACCGGCGTGGCGAGGTGACGTTCCAGGAGCCACACCAGGAAGCGGTCTGCCTCAGCATAGGAGAAGCCGAGTTCGCCCTCGTCCGTCTGCCCGGGCCACAGCCCCGCCGTGGGAACGCGGTTGACCAGATCGTCCGGCAGCCCGGCCTCGGATGCGAGGTCGCGGACCTCCGCCTTCGTGCAGTCGCGGATCGGCTGCCTGTCGGAGAGACCGTCGCCACGGATCGAGAAGTACCCGAGGAAGTACTCCACGCCGTTGCCAGTGCCCATGATGAGCCCGCGGAACGCGTCGGCGAAGAAGCCGGCCGTCATCGCGCGCAGCGTCGGCTTGAGGTTGTTGACGGCCCACTGGAGCCGCTCCTCCTCCAGCGGGACGCCCGACCTGGCAGCCAGGTCCCTCGCCGCGGCCGAGTAGAGCGTGACAGCCATCTGCCAGAGGTCGCTCAGGTTGATGGTCACGGCCGGAATGCCCAGGTGGTCGGCCACCCGCTGGGCATCGACGATGTCCTGAAGGCGCTCGCCCTCCAGCTCCTCCTCGGTGGAGCAGGGCAGGATCAGCCCCAGGGCGCCCTGCGGGGCGGCCTCCTTGCTGATTGCGGCCGTCGTCGAGGAGTCCACGCCTCCGGAGAGGCAGTTGACCAGTGCCTTGAGGCCGCTACGCTCCATATACTCCCGCTCAACGGCAGCACGTTCGGACAGTCTCTTCACATGGTGCTGCTGCTTCATCTGTCATGCCCCCCGATTAGTGGACCTCAGAAAGTCTTGTACCACCTGGATATAGTACGCGACACCAACGGCAATGGACGACTCGTCGACCATGAGCCGGGAAGTATGCAGTCCGTGGGGGGCTGTGTTGTCGCTGGCGCGCACCCCCAGCCGGGCGAAGGTCCCCGGCACCCGCTGCAGGTAGTAGGCGAAGTCCTCGCCACCCATGGAGGGCTCCATCGGCTGAACCTTGTCCGCCCCGAGCACCGCCACTGCCGCCTGACGGCCGAGTTCGGTCATCTCGGCGTCGTTGATCAGCACCGGATAACCGTGCTCGTAGTGGAACCGATAGGTGGCCCCCGCGGCCTCGCAGACGCCCCGGATCACTGCTTCAATCCGCTCCGGCATGAGGCGGCGCAACTCCGGGTCCATCGTCCGCACGGTCCCGACGAAGGTCACCTCGTCGGGGATGATGTTGTGCGCACTGCCGCCCTGGATCATCCCGATGGTGATGACTGCCGGCTGGAACGGGTCGACGTTGCGGGCAACGACCTGCTGCAGCATGGTGATGATCTGGCACGCCGTCAGCACCGGGTCGACGGTGAGGTGCGGCGACGCACCGTGCCCTCCCCTGCCCACGACGGTCACCCGCAGTTCATCCGGTGCCGCCATGACCGGCCCCGGTGCGAAGGCCATGCACCCGGCCTCCATGTACGGCTCGACGTGCAGCCCGAAGATAGCGTCGACCTTCGGGTCGTCGAGCACGCCGTCGCGGATCATCAGCGAGGCGCCGCCGGGGTTCTGCTCCTCGCCCGGCTGGAAGATGAGCACGACCTGCCCCGGGAGATCGTCCTTGATGGACTGCAGTGCCCTGGCCGTGGCCAGCAGGATCGCCGTATGGACATCGTGACCGCATGCGTGCATGACCCCCGGGCGCTGGGAGGCAAAGGGCAGGCCCGTCTCCTCCTGAATCGGCAGCGCATCGATGTCCGCCCGCAGGGCGACTGTGGGTCCCGGTCTGGAACCCCTGATCACCACGTGCAACCCCGTTCCCCCGCCAAGGCCGGACTGGAATGAGCATCCCATCTCCTGGAGCGCCGCCGCCAAGTACTGGTGCGTGTCATGCTCCTCGAAGGAGAGTTCTGGGTTCCGATGGAGGTCGCGGCGCACCTGTACGCCATATGGGTGGACCGATCTCGCCAGCTCCCACACCTGCTCCCTGCTCAACATCTTCCCTGGTAACCTCCCCGTGCAGTCTTGCCTATGGGTACTACCTCGCACGGGGCGGGAATCCCTTCTAGCCATGTCAGCAATCCTGCTCCTGTGCCCGGCAGCGGGCCGGGGGTCAGGTCAGCACGGCGGTACCTGCACGCCGAGGGTGCGGGATCCCAGCGGATCAGAACACCTGCGGGTGCGCCTTCCGCAGGCGGGCTGGAGCCGTCCACCGCCCAGAGAGGCCCCCGGGGGACACCCACCCCGGCCGCCGGTTCGTCCCGGGCCGGCGCACCGCAGGGATCGGGAGACCCTCCAAGCCTGAGCCCCACGTCCCCAGCGGCGGCATCTGCACGCGTCAGACACCCCGCCCGGCCCGCGGCCATTGTCCCGAGTGGGCGCACTGCAGGCATCGGGCGACCCGCCAAGCTTAAGCCGCACGTCCCCAGCGACGGCATCTGCACGCATCAGGCACCCTGCCCGACCCGCGGCCATTGTCCCGAGTGGGCGCACCGCAGGCATCGGGCGACCCGCCGACTCCAAGCTGCGCACAGCCTGCGACGACGTCTGCAGGCACCATCCACCCGGTCAGCCGCTGCCATCGGCAGGGGCCGCCGGAGTGCGAAGACCATACGGTCTGCCAAGCCCGAGCCACACACTATGTAGAACCCTGGCGCCTGCCCGAGACGGCACGTTGAGACACGAGCGCAGTGACCTGAGCCGCCTTGCCGTGAGTGCGCCTCAACCCCGGCGCCTGCCAGCGCTCAGCAGCCACCCTGTACTGAGCCGTGTAGTACTCAAGCAGCGCACCGACATACCGCTTCTCCTCGGGAACGGGCCGAAGCGGCACACCGGCTTCCCTGAGAACCTGTTCCACCGCCGGAAACCCCAGGTCCTGCGCCCGAATCTCGCCGAACCGAAAACCAGACTGCCTGCACCGTTGCCGCTTCAGCTGGTCCCGTTTCTGCTGCGCTGCGACCTCCTCCGGGTCGGAAAACCGGTCAGTCGGGCCATCGTGCTGAGGACCTTGAAACTCGATAACGGCCTTGTACTTGGGCAGGAGCACATCACACTCCAACCGGGCACCCGTCTCGTCGTTGGCCAACCAGCTGCCGGCGCCGTTCCTGACCACATGGCCACCGGTGCGGAGCAGGACGATCTGCTCAGTGAGGAACTGCCCCCACGAGTAACGATCCGTGCGCTCGACATACTGCGCCGCCTTCAGGAACTTGGCCAACTCCTGCTGGCGCCTCGTCTCCACCGGGTTGGCGGCAACGAGCAGAAAATGCTTGCAGCGGGCCACAAAGCTGTGCTCGCCTTCCAACCACCCCCGCTGGCGCAGAAGCTTCAGGTGATGAGTCAGGGTGTTGTGGGTGTACCCCGTCAGCTCCTTCATACGGCCGTAGTCGAACTGTTGACCATGACGCCGGATTACCCCCCAGATCCATCGGGCGGCGTGTGGAAGCTTCCGGTCCTTCAAGATGTCTTCCGGAAGCCGCAGGAGCCTCGCCCCTTGGGGCCAGCCGATCGCGATCTCAAGCCGGCTCCGCCCTGGCCTCGTGACCCTCAGCCACCCCGTGGACTGCAAGACCGTAAGGTATTTGCTGATGCTGTTGCGGCTCACCCCAGTCTCGGCTCGCAACTCGCCGAAGGTGGTCGTGAGAATGCGGGAAGCCGGGCGCGACTCTCGCATCAGGCGAAGCATGCACCAGAAGTGCTTGGCGCCCTCGGGCAGGGTTCGGTCCTGCCAGAGCTCGTCGGGCACATGCACCTCTCGCGGCCTGAACTGCGAGGCCATCCCTTTCGGCAACCGCATTCGTCTCCCCCCTGCGACTATATGTTCGGTGTATTCGTTCCGTTCTCCTCCATGTCCGGTAAATTCAGGGTGGCATTTCGCATGCCCCGCGACCCAGCCGTGTGGTCTGTGCGACTCCCTCCGCAGGGACACCCGGCCTGACCCTCCCACGGGTTGACACAAGCCAGCCCGCACCGCAGTAGACTTCCCGAGATTGCCAGGAAGCCTGGAGCCATCCGTCGTGCCATCCCGCAACTCGCGTGAGGCTCGTCAGCGCCTGGGAGTCAACCCCGATCCAGCCAGGCAGCCACACCTCGCGTACTGCTGACCGCAGTCTCACACCCAGCGCGAAGCACATCGTCAACTAGTACCACACACCGCGAGTGAGGGTGTACTGGCAGCAGCCATCGTGCGCGCCGGCGGGGGTGCAGCGGCAACAGCCTTCCCCGGCGACTCGCAACTCTCACGCACCCCTACCCTCACACAGGTTGACACGGGAAAACCCGCGCCGCTGCACGCGCCCAGCCCACGCCCCGAATGCCCGCTCCCATGCGCCCTGCCATCTCGCAACTCGTGTGAACCTCGCCCTGACCGGCGGTGTGGGCCTCCCCGGTGAACCCGCCGGGGGACACCCCAAAAACCAAGGGAGGCACCCCAGAAGGGTGCCCCCCGAGAATGGACGGCGGTCTACAGACTAACCTTGCCCCGGCTCGCCCAGCGCATCAGCAGGTTGCCGATCAGCACAAGGATCAGGATCAGCACCGACAGTACGGCTGCGGACTGCGGCGAGGCGAACGAGCTGAGATGGTACAGGTGGTAGCCCACTGGCGTCGCCTTGCTGCTGTACAGCAGCACGGACATGGTCAGCTCGTAGAACGAGGGCATGAACACCAGGAACCAGCCGCCAACCAGCGAGGGGCCGATCAGCGGAATCGTCACGTCCTTGAACAGCCGAAGCCACGAGGCACCGCTCGAGAGGGCGGCCTCCTCCAGTGAGGGATGCACCTGCTCCAGCGCGGCGGCGGCCTGCCGCACGGCGTAGGAGAGATGGCGCACGAAGTAGGCCACGACCAGGATCCAGAACGTGCCGTACATGTTTACCCCGTACTTGCCCGAGAAGGCGATGATCAGGCCCAGGGCCAGCACGATGCCCGGCGTCGCATTGCAGAACGTGGCCAGGAAGTCGGGGATGGTCCGGAGGCGCATCCGGGTCTTCACCTTCAGGTAGGCGATGAGCAGGCCGACCAGCGTGCCGCCCGTCGCCGCAAGCACCGAGGAGAGCAGCGACGTGCGCAGCGTCCGCCAGGTAACCCTATCGTTCAGCACCGACTTCCACACATCAAGCGAGATGTTGTCGAAGGCGAACCCCCTGCCCATGGTCTTGACCACGCTGGTCATGACCAGCGCCAGGACCGGCAGGACGGCAAAGATCAGGCAGACGATGACGAACAGCACCACCGCCGGCCACTTCCAGCGGCCGAGCTCCACCAGGGTCGGACGGGTCGACTTGCCGCCCAGGGTGAAGTACTCACGCTTCGCCAGGTACCAGTTGGAGAACCAGAGCACGACCACCGAGAGGGCGAGCAGCACCACCGCCAGGGCCGTCGCCTCGTGCATCGCCTCGGGCGTGCCCACGTAGACGTAGCTGATGATGCGGGTCGTCACCACCTGAATCCTCGCCTGGCCGCCGATGAGCGACGGAATGCCGAAGGCCGAGGCCACGGCGACGAAGACGAGCAGCGCACCAGCTGCGATGGCGGGAGCGGTCAGCGGGATGGTGATGTTCCGCAGAACCCGCAGCGGGCTGGCACCGGAGATGCGGGCGGCCTCCTCCAGCGACGGGTCCATCTTCTCGAGGGCCCGGCTGATCGTGAGGAAGGAGAACGGGAAGTAGAACAGCACCAGAACCCAGACCATGCCGCCCATCGAGTAGATGTTGAGCGGCCCTTGCTCAAACACGGGGAACAGCGCACGGATCCACTGGTTGAGATAGCCGATCCGCGGGTTCGCCAGGTATCCCCAGGCGATGGCGCCGACGAAGGGCGGGATCATGTACGGCGTGATGATCAGCGTGCGGAAGACGTTCTTGAACGGCAGGTCGGTGCGGCCCACCAGCCAGGCCAGCGGAAAGGAGATAGCGGTGCCGATGAGCATCGTCAGGCCCGCTGCCTTCACCGTGTTCCATACGGCCGTAAGGTTCGACTTGTTGGCGTAGACCTCGCGGAAGTTGTCCAGGCTCAACTGGCCGTCAACGATGAAGCTGTCAAGTACCAGCAGGACGATCGGGAAAATGCCGAACACAAGGAGCACGGCCACCGCGAGGGCGATGGCCACGCTCTTGGCATCAAACCTAAACCGCATACTAGTTAGACCCCATAATCTCAACGAACTTGTCCTTGACCTCACCGGTCCGAGAGGCGAGATCCTCCCAGTCGAGCTTCATCGCGTTCGGAGCGAACTCCGCCAGCGGCTGGGCGCCCTTCGGCGACTCGACGTCCGTGCGCACCGAGTGCATCCAGCCGGTCACGATGGCCTTCTGGCCCTCGGGCGAGAGCCACCAGTCGACGACGGCCTTGGCGGCCTCCGCGTTCTGGGTGGTGCTCAGGATGCCGATCGGCGACGGGACGATGATGACGCCGTCCTCAGGATACACGACCTCGACGGGCTCGCCGCGGTCCTTGACCTTCAGCAGGTTCTCCTCGAGGATGACGGCCACCTTGAACTCGCCGGTGACCAGCTTGGTCTCAACGGAGGAGTTGCCGCCGCCGATGACCGCACCGTTGTCACGCAGCTCCTGGAAGTACTCCCAGCCGTACTTCTCGGACAGAGCGTAGGTGGAGTCGAGAGCCGTGCCGGACAGGGTCGGGTCGACGATGACGACCTGGTCCTTCCACTTGGGATCGGTCAGCTCACGGAAGGTCTTGGGGGCCTCCTCGGGCTTGACCAGATTGGTGTTGTAGCCGATGACGACGTTGGAGATACGGACGCCGGTGTAGGTGTAGTCCTTGGTGTCCTTATCCACGGCAACGGCGTCGAAGTTCTCCGACTTGTAGGGGAGCAGCAGGTCCTCGCCCTTCAGGTAGATGTAGTACGAGGGGTCGGCGACCATCAGGAGGTCAGCGCCGATCTTGCCGGCCTCGATCTCGGCGGCCATCTTGGCCGTCACCTGCTCGGTACCGCCCTGGAACCACTCGACGGTGAGGTTGGGGAAGGCCTTCTCCAGTTCAGGCGAGACCAGGTTGATGATGTCGGGGTAGATCGAGGTGTAGATCATGATCTTGCCGGACGGACCAGAGGAGGTCTCGGACTGACCGGAAGTGCTGCCTGAGGTCTGGCCGGAGGTGGAAGGCGTCGTGTTGTTGCCAGATCCGGAGCCGGAGCTGCCGCCGCAGCCAGCCAGCGCGGTGGTCAGGGCCAGGAGAAGTGAAAGCACGACCGCGATCCGTTTCATGACTGTTCCCCCTTGTGAGATGTGAAGATGGAACTAGAGCGGGAACGCGAAGGCCTGCTGGACATGGAGTACGACTGGGTCGCCCTCGGAGAACGACCCTTCCAAGGGGCTGCCGGTGACCCGAATCTCGCCCCCGCTCGTCTGAACGAAGTAGTCGATCTGGTCGCCGAGATAGTACCGGCGCATGATCTTGCCCCGGACTGTCCCGACCCCGCTGCCCTCCCCCCGGATGACGACGTGCTCCGGACGGATGGCCGCCAGCACACGCTGGTGGTCGCCCTCTGGCAGGGTGACCTTGAGGAAGAGGTCGTCGCCGATGCGGATGGTGCCGTCCTTGTCGACCACGGTGGCCTCGAGGAAGTTGACCAGACCCACGAAGTCGGCCACGAACTTGCTGCGCGGCCGGTCGTAGATCTCGGAGGGCGGAGCCTCCTGCTCGATCACGCCCTTGTTCATCACGATGATCCGGTCGGACATCGCCATGGCCTCGGCCTGATCGTGCGTGACGTAGAGCACCGTGATGTTCAGGCGCCGCTGAATCTCCTTGATCTCAAACCGCATGGCCTCGCGCAGCTTGGCGTCGAGGTTGGAGAGCGGCTCATCCAACAGGAGCATCTTCGGCTCGGCTACAATCGCGCGCGCAAGGGCGACACGCTGCTGCTGGCCGCCGGACAGCTGGCTCGGCATGCGGTTCTGGAGCCCGTCCAGGTGGACGATGCTCAGGGCGCGCATCACCCGCTCCTGAATCTCCTGCTTGGGAACCCGGCGGATACGGAGCGGATAGGCGACGTTCTCGAACACGTTCATGTGAGGCCATACCGCGTAGGACTGGAAGACCATACCGATGTCCCGCTTCTCAGGCGGAACATGGGTCGTCGTGCTGCTGACCAGCTTGTCACCGAGCCAGACCTCTCCCTCGGTGACCTTTTCGAAGCCGGCCAGGATGCGCAGCATCGTCGTCTTGCCGCATCCAGATGGGCCAAGCAGGGTCAGGAACTCGCCGTCGGCCACAGTAGCAGAAAATCCGGGGATCACCGTCACGTCGCCGAAGCGCTTTACGACGTTGTTGAAGCGGATTTGTGCCATGATGCGCCCCCATTTGAGAGTTGGAAGTTTAACGGCTGTCCGTGTTAACTTGGCTCCTTCATCATGGGACTCCTGCTGCCGCCGGGCGAAATAGCTAGTTCATGTTGTCACAAACATCATAGCAACAAAGACCTGCCCCCTGGCAGGTCCTTGCCGCGACTCGGGTCCTACTTCTTCTGCTCTTCCTTCTTGACGAACGAGCCCTTGGCGCCGCACTCACACTTCTGGGGCTTGCAGCGTCCCTCGCGCTCAGCGCCGCACTGGGTGCAGACGAACACGGCCATCGTGCCACCTCCTCCAAGACGGTGTCCACAACCTAGTGTAGCACCGCTGGAAGAACTGTGGCATGGTGTGAACAGACCATGTGTCTATGGGCCACCCGGTCGCCGACCGGATGCGGCGGGTACACGCAAGACCCCAGGCGCCCATGGATGTCGGCGCTGGGGTACACACGCCGGGCCGAACCCGCCCACGTTAGACCAACCTGACGGCGCCGAGGGCAGGTGGCCGGCCCTCTGCCCCCGGCGCCGCACGCTTCGGTCGCTACGATGCAGGCGCGCACAGCCCCTCCATCAGCACCCGGGCCACCTCGGGACGGGTGAACTCAGGCGGCGGGGCCTCGCCGCGATACAGCATCTCCCGCACCCGGGTGCCCGACAGCGTGACCCGCTCCCCCGGCCCGTGCGGGCAGGTCTTGGGCGAGGCCATTCCGCCGCATGCCCGGCAGTAGAAGGTATGCTCGAAGCAGAGCACCGTGATGCCCAGCTCCGCCGGATCGATGGTGTCAAAGATGCGTTGGGCGTCGTACGTGCCGTAGTAGTTGCCCACGCCGGCGTGGTCGCGGCCGACGATGAAGTGCGTGCAGCCGTAGTTCTTCCGGCAGATGGCGTGCCACACGGCCTCCCGGGGGCCGGCGTAGCGCATGGCGGCGGGGAAGACCGCCAGAAGCACCCGGTCGGCGGGGTAGTAGTGGGTGAGGATGGTCTCGTACGCCTTCATGCGGACGGCCGCTGGCACGTCGTCGGCCTTGGTCTCGCCCACCAGCGGGTGGAGGAGCAGCCCGTCGCAGATCTCGAGCGCGCACTTCTGAATGTACTCATGGGCCCGGTGAACCGGGTTGCGGGTCTGGAAGCCGACCACCGTCCGCCAGCCGCGCTCGGCGAAGACGGCCCTGGTCTCGGCGGGAGTGAGGTGATACTCAGGGAACTGCGGCCGGGGGCGATCCAGCAGCCAGACATCGCCGCCCAGGTAGACCTCGCCCTGGCTCAGCAGGCGCCTCACGCCGGGGTGGCCGGGATCGGTGGTCCCGTAACAGTGCGCCGCCTCCTCCTCCTTGTCGTAGCTGAACCGCTCGGCCACCCGCATCAGGGCCATCACCCGGCCGTCGGGCCCCTCCAGGGCCACGTCGTCGCCCTCGGTCAGGTCATCCGCCAGGCTCCGGCTCACCGCCAGCGTCACCGGCAGCGCCCAGAGCAGGCCGTCGGCCAGCCGCATGTCCACCAGGACCGACCGGTAGTCTCTGCTGGCCATGAAACCCGTGAGCGGCGAGAGTGCGCCGTCGCCGATCATCTCAAGGTCCGCCGCCTCCCGTGCGTCCAGCCGTATCCGGGGCAGCCGTCCGGCGCGCTCGAGCGCCTCGTCCCGGGCCGGCCCCCGCAGCCAGCGGTTCACCAGACGCCCGCCGTGGGGGGCGGCCAGCTCCGTTCCGGAAGGGGCTCCGCCGGGTGCCCCGGCTGCGGATGTGATGCGGGCGGAGGGGCTCCCCATCGCAGAACCTTGGCCGACGGTCGCCCCCTGCACCGGAGCGGCGTGGGTGTTCCCGTTGCTCACGCCGACTCCCCCTCTACGCGTGCAGGCCGCACTCGGTCTTCTGGAAGCCCGACCAGCGGCCGGACCGGGGATCCTCGCCGGGCCTCACCGCCCGGGTGCAGTGCGTGCAGCCGATGGACGGGTAACCCCGGTCGTGCAGGGGGTTGTACGGCACGTTGTTCTCAATGATGTACTTCCAGACGTCGGCGTCCTTCCACGCGACCAGCGGGTTGATCTTCACGAGGCCGAACTTCCGGTCCCACTCCACAACCTGCGCGTTGGCCCGGGTTGGCGCCTGCTCCCGGCGGATGCCGGTGATCCACGCCTTCAGGCCGCTCAGCACTTTCGTCAGAGGCTCCACCTTGCGGATGGCGCAGCAGGCGTCGGGGTCGCGACGCCAGAGTCCCTCCCCGTACTGCGCCGCCTGCTCCTCCGGCGTGAGGGCCGGCAGCACCTGGCGCATCCGCAGCGCATACGTGGCCCGGACCGCCTCGATGGTCTGGTAGGTCTCCGGGAACAGGAAGTTGGTATCCAGGTAGAAGAGCTGCGCCTCCGGCGCCACCTTGCTGACCATGTCCACCAGGGCCACGTCCTCTGCGCCGAAGGAGCAGGCCAGCGCGATCTCGTCATGGGCGAAGTGCTCGTAGGCCCAGCGGAGCACCGCCACCGGCCCCTGACCCTCCAGGGCGGAGCTGGCGGCGGCAATCTCCTCCGGGGTCCAGCGGTTCTCAGACATGGGGTGAATCTGCCTCCTTTGCGAGGGGTTCCACCCCACCCTATGCGGCGGACGCGAATGGGTGCGGCGCCGCTGGACTCAACGGTCGTCAGCAGAACCGCCGGCGGGCTGGCGGCGAAGCGCCCAGGCAAGCGCCGCCGCTGCCAGCGCCCCGCCAGTCAGCAGGTAGACCCACTCCACGGCCGGGAGGGCGGCAGCGGCGGGGAAGGCAATGGCGACCAGCAGGCTCGCCCCCAGGCTCTGGAACGAGAGGACGGTAGCCCTCTGTTCCGACGGGATGGCCTGGTTGATCCGGGCGCTCAGCAACGGGTTGACCAGGCCGTCCATGCCCTCGTTGAGCGCCAGCCCCGCCACGCCCGCCGAGGGCCTGGCGGTGCCCATCGCGAGCAGGCACGCGGCCTGGGCCAGCGGCCCCCAGCGGAGCCACCGGGTCGCACCGGGCCCGGTCATGCGGCCCGCAACCCATCCGCCCAGCGCTCCCAGGAGCCTGGCGAGGCTGAAGACCATACCCGTTCGGAGCATGGAGAGTCCGAGGGCCGGCAGGTAGACCTGGCCGAACTGGCTGACCATGGAGGCCGCTGCGTCGTAAGCCCAGGCGAAGGCGATCATGCCCAGGAGGGCAGGCTGGCGCCTCAGCAGCACGAGTGCGGCGCGGGCGTGGCGCCAGGGGCTTGGCCTCACCCCTCCCGGTTGCGGATCGGTCGTCTGCTGAGGTTGCGGAGCGTTCTCCCGCTCAGTCTGCAGGGCTGCCGACCGTTCGGGGTGGGGCTCCGCCATCCGCCAGACGGCAACTGCGGCCAACAGCGTCAACAGGCCCTGCGCGAGGAATGGCGCGAGCGGGTGCTGCTGGTAGAGCCATCCCGCCGCCACGGGTGCGGCGGCTAGCGCCGCCATCTGCAGGGCAGAGGCGCGGGCGAACGAACGCCGGGCGAGGTCCTCCCCGCCCACCGCACTCGCCGCCTCGTACAGGAGGGCGGTGTCGGCGCCCGAGAGGAACGTGAGGCTCAGGCCCGAGAGGCCCAGCACCAGGCATGCGCTCACAGTGCCGGTGATGAGCGGATAGCAGAACAGCGAGAGTGCGTTCAGCACGAGTCCGATCAGCATCGACCGCCCGCGGCCCAGCAGGTCGGCCACCACGCCGGTCGGCACCTCGCCCAGGAGGATGGCGATGTGGAAGGCGGATTCGGCCCACCCGGGATTGCCGCCCCGTGCGGCCACGAAGGCAAACCAGGTGGTCCAGGAAAACGTCAGGCCGGAAAGGCAGGTGTACAGGTAGAACAGGTGCAGGGTTCTGCGCATGGTGCTTCTCCTCTCCTGATGCGCGTGAAAAAGGCGTCACCGGGCTGACCGGTGACGCCTCGTCGCGCAGAGCGGAGAGGGTGCAGCCGGCCGAGCCCGTCCCGGAGAAGGGCATAGTCCCCCCTGGGACGGCGCTCAGCAGCTGCCCTTGAAGCTCAGGACAAAGGTACAGGCGAAGCCGCTGCGGTTCTGAATGGTCAGCATCGGCCTCGCCCTCCCCTCAGTAATCAGTCACGATGGGAACAGTACCATACGTTGCAGGTTACCGTCAAGCGTGCTAGACCGTCAGATCAGCCCAAAGGGCGCTGGAGAAGTAGCGCTCGCCAGTGTCGGGCAGCACGACCACGATGGTCTTGCCAGCGTTCTCGGGCCGGCGGGCCACCTGCAGCGCTGCGAAGGCCGCAGCGCCCGAGGAGATGCCGCAGAGGATGCCTTCCTCCCGGGCAAGGCGGCGGGCCGTGGCGATCGCGTCCTCGCTGCTGACCGGCAGGACCTCATCCACCACGTCGGTGTGCAGGTTCTCGGGGATGAAGCCGGCGCCGATGCCCTGGATCTTGTGCGGACCGGGCTTGCCACCCGAGATCACAGGCGACTCGACGGGCTCCACCGCCACCACCTTGAAGCCGGGCTTGCGGGCCTTGATGACCTCGCCGACGCCGGTGACGGTGCCGCCAGTGCCGACGCCGCCGACGAAGATGTCCACCTGGCCGTCGGTGTCTTCCCAGATCTCCTCGGCGGTAGTCTTCCGGTGGATCTCAGGGTTGGCCGGGTTCTCGAACTGCTGGGGCATCCAGGCGCCGGGCGTGGTCTCGACGATCTCCTTGGCCTTGGCAATGGCGCCCTTCATGCCCTCGGAGCCGGGGGTCAGCACCAGCTCGGCCCCGTAGGCCTTCAGCAACTTGCGCCGCTCCAGCGACATTGTGTCGGGCATGGTCAGGATGCAGCGGTACCCGCGCGCTGCCGCGACAAAGGCCAGGGCGATGCCGGTGTTGCCGCTGGTCGGCTCGACGATCACCGTGCCGGGCTTGAGGATCCCCTTCTCCTCCGCGTCCTTGATCATGGCATAGCCGATCCGGTCCTTCACCGAACCGGCGGGGTTGAAGGACTCCACCTTCGCAAGAACCGTGGCCACGGCGCCCTCCGTCACCCGATGGAGCCGGACCAGCGGCGTACGGCCGATGGTGTCGGCGATGCTTTCGTAGATACGGGCCATCCTGCATCCTCCCCTATTTCCGTGTTCACATATCGGAGATATGTGGATTACGTTACCCCCATTATAGCATGCCAAACGCCGCTGTCTAGCAGCATCTGGTGAGATGGGAGAAAAATAAACCGGGGCTGTCCCAAAAGTCATCGCGGATGACTGAGGGACGGCCCCCGTTTTTTTGCTTCACTGTAACGCAGAAGAAACCGCTCTTTGTTACAATGGTAGTACCACCCAACACTGCAACAGAAGGAGCGGTTTCTCTTGTATATCCAGTATAACATGAACCAACTTCACCTTCCAATGGCTCTCGACTCCGAAATTCCGGCGAACCATGTGGTACGTGTGGTCAACGAAGCGATCGACCGGTTGAGTGACGACCTCTTCGACAAGGCCTACCCGGGTGGTGGTAGACCCCCTTATCATCCGAAGCTCCTGGCCAAGGTTATCATCTATGCATATACTCAGTGTGTTTGATCAAGAGATAGGGAGCCACTTTGATCATCGAATAGTGAGCCACCTGCCAGCCCCACAGGCTGATTTTGTTTCCATTGCGGTTTCCAGTTGTCGTGCCCCTGGGGGCACCCAACCGACTTACGGTAACTCCAGGTGCTGCTTCAAGGCTTCCTGCCGTCGGAGGGTCTCTCGGAATCGGTACGACTCCCCGTTCATCTCGATGATGTGTGCCTTGTGGGTCACTCGGTCTGCCAACGCCGCTGTCATCTTCTCGTCCCCGAACACCTGGGGCCAGGAGGTGTGTCCCCGTGCGCCAGTACCGCCTGATTACCGCCAACAGCGGCCTCATGTCCCATCTCATGAACCGCCCCCTCCAGGGCCTTGGCTGGGAGCTCCGGGTCGAGTTCGATGAAACGGGTGAGGTCGGCGACGACGCGGCCGTCGTCTTCACCCCCGAGGGCGACGAACTCTGCCGGCATCGTCTCGCCGGCGGCCCCCAGGTCCTGAGAGAGATCAGGGAGGCCATCCAGCAGGATGTGCAGACTGACGCTGAGCTCGCTGACACCATCGAGACCCTGGAGCAGCGGCCGCCGCTGATCTGCGTCCGTGTCATGCCCACCGGCGGCGTCCTCGCCACCCTCTGGCTCTCCGGCGAGGAAATGGTACCCTCGCCGGGGGAGACAGGCGCGGACGATGCCCGCCCGATCTCTCGCGGCCCCAACGCCCTGGCGGAGCTCACCGAGACGCTGGCCGCGTGGAAGGCGGCCCACCCGGGCGCCGTCGTGGACAGTGAGGTGCCCCTGGCGGACCTGGTGGACGACGACGACACGCCGCTCCCCCCGGCTCTCGCCGCGATGGCGCCCTCCGGACAGCCGCAGCAGACCGGCGCAGAGACCATCCAGCAGGTGCCTATCGCTGAGATCACCCACTTCCCGGGGGGCAACATCCGGGAGCGATTCGAGGACCTCGACCAGCTGGCCGAGTCCATCCGTCACCACGGTGTCCTTGAGCCCCTGATCGTCAACCGGCGTGGCGGCCGCTACGTGCTGATCGCCGGTGAGCGCCGCCTCAGGGCCGCCGGCCTGGCCGGCCTCACGACCGTCCCCTGCCGTGTCCTGCAGCTGAACGACCTCGAGGCCCTGGAGCTCATGCTCATCGAGAACATCCAGCGCCAGAACTTGAACCCCATCGAGGAGGCCCGGGCCTATCAGCGCCTGCTGGCCATGCCCGGTGCTACCCAGGGCTCCGTGGCCCAGCGGCTTGGCAAGCCGCGGGAGTACGTCAACGAGATGCTTCGCCTCCTCGGTCTCCCCGCGGTGCTCTCGCAGCTCGTCGCCACCGGTGAGCTCTCCCGCCGGGCCGGCCTGGAGTTCATGCGCCGCACCGGTGACCTGCCTGAGGAGACCCGCCAGCGCATCGCCCGCTCGGTGGCGGTGCAGCGCCCAACGGCCCGGGAGATGGGACCCCTGCTGGACACCCTCCTGGCCGCTGAGGGTGTAGCACGTGCTACACCTCCCGCCGCTCCGCCTCCTCCCTCTGCTCCGGCACCCGTCACCTCCGTATCTGCATCCGCCGTGCCTCATCCGGCGCCGGCGGCGCCCCCGACCCCATCTGCCCCTCCGGCCCGGGATCTCACTTCCCCTCCAGCCGCGGAGGCCTTGCCGGCATCCGTCGCTCCCTCGCCTGTGGAGCAGCCTGCACCTGCGGTGGCCCGGTTGACCCTCCCTCCGCCTCCGGCAGCCGAGCCCTTCGAGGCGGACCCTGCCAGCGCCCACCGCCTGGCCGAGATCGGCCGGCGCTTCTGGACCATCGCCCCCGGCGACCCCTGGTCCGGGTATACTGGCGCCCACTACGAGGAGTGTCTCCTAACCTATGAGGCGTACCTCCCCCTCCCTCGCCTCCTGGAGTTCTGGGAGGAACTCCAGAGCATCGGTGCGACCTCCATCCCCCGCACCATCGGCGCCGGCTGCCGCATCAACATCCCCGAGCAGCGCCTCTGGATCCAGCAGTATGACCAGTACTACTCCTCCGTCGAGTTTGACCTCTCCCCCGAACGCCTCCGGATCAAGCTCTCCAGCGGCGGCGTGGACCTCTCCTACCAGGGTGATCCCGTCTACTACCGCGCCACCGGCGGCACCAAATACCTGCGGCAGCAGGTCGTCATCCCCGACGGCGACCGCCATATCGTCCTCACCGGCAGTGGCTCGGTTCTGCTCCGCCGGGAACTGCTCAAACGTTGGGATGCCCTCTTGCAAACACTGCCCGCCTTTCCCGAGGAGGTGAACGCCCATGTCAACGCCGGTGACTGAGCCTCAGGCGGCTCGCCTCGCTATCCTCGAGGTGCTGTTGCAGGCCGCCAGGGCGAATGACATCGAGGCCTACGCGGCTGGGTATGTCGAGCTGATCGAGTTTGAGCGCGAGCAGGGCCTCGTCGATTCCGACCAGCCCGTCTGCGTGATCTGCGGCTGCACAGATGATGATGGATGCCCGGGCGGCTGCCACTGGGTGCTGGACAACCTCTGCAGCCGGTGCCTCGCGACGCTGGCCGCGACGCATCTCGGCATGATCCTGCCGGCGGCCGCACCTGGTGCGCCATCGCCCGCTGCCCGTGCCGGCCTTGATGCAAGCCGACTGCCCACATCGCCACCGAAGGAGGTCGGGCAACCGTGAGCACAGTGGAATCCACTGCCAGGCCCCGCCTGACGGCAGAGCTTAGGGAGCAACTCTATGTCAGGTTCGCCACCGGCGCCGGCGCCACCAGGGCGCAGCGCATTGCCCTGGCTGATGAGTTCGGCCTGCGGCCCACCACGGTTGACTACCACTGGCGGGTGTGGGCGAAGGCCCAGCGGGAGCAGGCGGCATCCGCCGCCGCCCCGAAGGTGGCGGCGGGCGCGTGCAGGACAGCTGCCGAGCCGGACGAGCTCGCATCAGCACCACCGGCCGAGGCTGGGGTGGCAAACCCCGAGGCCTCCAAGAGGGAGGCGCCGGCGACCGAGCCCACCACGCCGGAGCCCCCTCCGCCCGCGGTCTCGGACGAATCCCAGGGAGAGCCCACCGCCATGGCCGAGGCCTTCCTCCGCGCGGGTCTGGTCACTCCGGCGTACGTCGCAGCAGCGATGGCCACCGACCTGCCCGAGGTGGGATCCATCGAGGAAGGTGTTGTCCTGCGGGTGGACGACCGCTACGTGCTGGTCCGGCTGATCGATCGCCGGGACCACCACGGCCGCCGCCTGATCGGGAAGGTGAGCCTGGGCGAGACGGCCGACTCTCCGCCCCGCAGCTGCCACGACCTGGGCTGGCGGGAGGGCGACTTGCTCTACGTCAAGGTGCTGTCGCTCACCTGGCGCCCTGAGCGTGACCGGCTCTATATCGGCCTCAGCGTTCGCAAGGCTCCGCCGCACCCCCACGGGCCCACCAGGGTGCAGCCCATGGAGCCCGAGGGCCTTCAGGTCGCCGGCGCCGTGGCCGCCGACCTCTGCGCAACCTGCGCCCATGGTCTGGATCGGTTCTGCCCCTACACACAGTGGATGCTGCCTACGTATCAGATTCCAGATGAGGAGCTGCCGGAGAGGCACCGCGGCCGCCGGATCGTGTTCGGCCCGCGCCCGGTGATCGCGTGCGATTTGTACCGAACCGCCACCTCAGCTTAGGTGCACCGCCCGCAGTAGCCGGCCCTGGCGGGCCGGCGGGCTGGGGACCCGCCCGCCCCAGCCCTCGCAGCTGCGCTGCGACCGGGGGAACGGGGACCCGCCTGCCCCGTTCCCCCTGGACCCCCTCCCATGATGGACCGGGGGACACCCCCGGACCCCCGTCTCCCCCTCCTCATTTTTGGGATTACATCGGATCCTCCACGGGCCCGGCGCCCTTCGCTGCGAGAAGCGCTCTGGCGGCCGCTGCAGCGCCGCCCGCGGCCGAGGCCTTCCCTACCGCCGCTGAGAGCCCGCCCTGCCGGCGGCGCCTTTCTATGCGTCTCATGCATGTCGGCGCCGTTTCCAATGCGTCTTCTGCATCCTAAAATCATCACTCCTCCATTGACTATATAGCTACGTAGCTATATACTATACCTAGAACGAAGCCACAGGGGGAGATCCAGATGAGCCAGCCTCGCACCCGCCTGATCCCGATTATCGAGCTGCGGCAGCAGAGAGTGGGCAGCATTCGCTATCAGAACCTCTCAATCGACAACCCGGCCGCTGCCGCCAGCCTCTGCCGGGAGATCGTGGCCGAGCAGATCGCCGACGCCCCGGAGGAGCATTTTGTGGCGATCGCCCTCAACGCCAAGAACCGGCCCTTGGTGTTCTACACGGTCTCGATCGGGACGCTCACCGCCTCGCTGGTTCACCCTCGGGAGGTATTCCGGGTGGCAATCATGTATAACGCACACGCTCTCATCGTCGCCCACAACCACCCCAGCGGCGACCCGACCCCGAGCCGGGAGGACCGGGAGATTACCAGACGACTGAAGCAGGCCGGCGCGATACTGGGCATCGAACTCTATGATCACCTTGTGATCGGTTCCGACGGGCGCTATGTATCACTGCGGGAGCGAGGCCTCCTCGTCTGAGGCCTGCCCCGCGCCCGGCCGGGGGCGCCCCCGGCCGGGCGGTGCCGCACACTGAGCAGAATGGAGGTGCCGGAGATGGAGGTTTTTGATGTTGTCGTCCGTATCGGCGGTCTAGGGCCCGTCCGTATGATCGGCCGTGTGGGCCCCGACAAGGGCGTGGAGGCGTGGCTGGGACAGCTGCGCCGCGTGGTGGTGGCCCCTGTTGAGCTGCTCGACGTGGAGATCCGCGAGGCGACTGCGGCTGAGAAGGCCGCCCTGATGCAGGGGGCGGATGTCTCGACCTACCCGTCGGGGAGCGAGGGCTAACACCGGATTGCCTGTATAGCTACTTCGCTATACACTGGATGTATCACGGCGATTCGGAGGGGTGGCCATGCAGGGCGGACGTACCCACAAACTCGTGCAGGATATCCCCCTGTCCGTGAAACGGGCGCTGGAGAAGCGCAGCGCAGAAACGGGCATCACCATTCGGGATCTCGTCCTGGAGGCCTGGGAGGCCTACCTCGTCGAGACGGACCCGGAACCGGCTGAGGAGACCGGCTCGGCGAAGCTCGTCCTCGACGTGCCGGCGGAGCTGAAAGAGCGGGCCATGGCCCGCAAGGCGGCCGGTGGCGAGACGATTAAGGCGCAGATCCTGGCGGCCCTGGAGCGCCGCTACGGTATCCGCTAGGTCACAGGTGGCCCCAGAGAAGGAGGGACCGGCTGTGTCGAGTGAGTTCCGGTTCCAGTGCGGCTGCAGCATGACAGGCGACGCGACGCTGGTGCGTTGCTCGACTCATGCCCCGGGCGGCGCCCCCGATGATGACGAGATCGTTGTTGCCCTGGAGGCCCTGGGGCTTCTCAAGCAGCCGCGGCCGACCTACACCTGCGAGCACTGCGGCAAGCAGGCCAAGGGGAAGCCTGTGATCGGGCCTGCAGCTGGTGAGTGGGTCCCTCCGGACGGTTGGGACTCCGAAGAGGCCCGCTGGCCGCTGGCCTACCCGGGGCTGCTGCGGTGGAACTACGGCCGGTTTTGGTTCTGCTCGCGTCGTTGTCGCGGCGAATGGTTGATCCGGACTGCGGAGACCCATCGGCGGCCGTAGCGTAGCCGGTGCCCGGGGCACCCGGTGGCACGTGAGCGAGAGGCGACCGCCTGGGCCATCGCCCGGGCGTTGACCAAGCGCATCGTTTTTGGGTTCTAGTATGTGGCTGACGCAAGCTGACGGGTCGCCGCTGCGCCGGCGACCCGTCTTGTATCCCTGGCTGCGGCGAATGCCGCCAACCGCCCCTCCTGGCTGATAATCCTGGTTATTGCTGGCACCCGCGTGCCTTTTGTCAGTCTTGTCCACTTTTGCGGATGACCGGTATAATCAATTCTGGGATTCAACCTACCCTGAAGGTTCCAGCTTCCCCCTCCCCCAGCCGTGGGTGGGTGCGGTGCAGCGCATGAGTGGTGGCAACTCTGTGCTGCAGGGAGGGGGTGATGCGATGGTCTTGGACAGGCTGAAGGTCATTGTCGAGGCCCTCAAAGTCGCCTTGGCGGTCTGGGGGATCGTGCAGGATCTGAAGCAGCGGCGTGCCAAACGGCGCGGAAAAACGACGAAGGCGCCCCGCCAGGCGCCCCGTCGCCGAGTCTCTTGATCTAGCTAAACCAAACGCTGCACCGCCGAAGCCCCAGGAGGAGCGCCCCCGCCAGGGCGCTTCTTCTGTTTTTGTGGCCGGCAGCTTCGCTTCGCTACCTGTATTATGCCCCAGACGTAAGACTATAGCAAGACCCCGCTCTTTCTCGGCGCGTACAGCATCCTCGGCGCCAGCTTCTCGATCATCACTCCCCGCTTGCTGCCGAACCAACATCCATTGTGTATCGTAGTTTGTATGAAGGGAGGGGTTGTCGTGAACCGGATGCTTACCGAGCGCGCGCAGCGCGTTATGTTCCGTGCACAAGAACTGGCTGGTGCATCTCCGATATCCCCCTATGACATCATGGTCGCACTCTTTGAAGAGGACGCGAACGCTCCAGGCATCCAGGACCTTGTTCGGCTAGGCGTCGACACCGCGCGTGTGTCGGAACATCTCAGAGAGATGAAGAGTAAAGCCCCGATGCAACCATCCGCTGACGGTTTCGACTGGACGGTGTTGCACACAGCTGCGAAGGAGGCTTTGTCCCTTGGCCTCAAGTATGTCGGTACCGAGTTCATCCTCTTATCACTTCTCACTCTCGGGCACTTGACACCCGTGCTGGAGTCACTCGGCCACGACCCAAAGGCCCTTTACTCAAAGATCAAAGCACACATCCGGCAATAAACCACCTATTAGTCGTCGCCCTCTTGACGTTTTTCTCCGAATTGCCTAACATTGCTTACGAGTCCATCAAGCCTGAAGGAGGTCTAACGCATGCGTTTGACGAGGCCCTGGATCAGCGTCTTGCTCGGCCTCTTTCTGCTCCTGGTGAATGTCACAAGTTCTTTTGCTGCTGAGGTCCCAACGCAAGTCCCAGCGAAAGGGGTGATGTATACAACTGGTGGTTCCCCTGTTGCTTTTGAAGGTGAGACTCCCGATGGCGTTACTTGCGTATTCCGGACGGATTCGACCATGCATTCCGGTCGAATCCGTCCACTCGTTCCGGCGGAAATCGACCGCCGGTTCCGGAGATAACCGTCCACCCATTCCGGTGCAAATCGACCGGCTGAAGACTTAGAGCTAAGCGGGGTTGGGCAACTTTGCAGGGCTCCTTCGTCTCTCCTTGAACTTGTGGATAACGCACGCAAGGAGGCGACGG
>ENA-OWPA01000169-OWPA01000169.1-bioreactor-metagenome-genome-assembly--contig:-NODE-169-length-120233-cov-20.880713_pt1 | contig 120233 bp, 111 predicted proteins | sample MGYA00238139_ERZ651803 | MGnify/ENA primary metagenome ERZ651803 (study PRJEB26909, sample SAMN07631231) | bioreactor metagenome | isolation source: Switchgrass digestor | place: USA: Dartmouth... | reverse complement strand
AGGGAAATCATCGAAAGGGAATTTGAGAATCTGAGGGAGAAACTCCTTGACCTCACAATGCGGAACCAGCTCCTCAACTTCAGGCCAAGGTCGAGGACGGTTGAGGTGGTGAACCATGACCCTGAGTACATATACAGCTACCTCGTCCTCAACAGGAAGAAGATGAAGCTCGCACCCCGCATCGAGGAGGAAGAAACCCTGGACGATGATGATGCACCTTACAATGAAAACATAGCTGAATCTGTCACAGATGAAGGGGAAAGCACCCCCCTGGAAGGGACCCTGATGGAGGTGGAGGACGAGAACATACTCCAGACGGCCCTGACAGAGGCTGAACTCCAGAGGAGGCTATTCTACATCAACCAGAGGGCCAGGACCATGATACAGGAGCAGGGCTACAACATACTCTACCTCGCCCTGGGCTTCCTGGAGTGGAGGACCGAAGGGGAACCCGATATCAGAAGAGCACCCCTGGTCCTGGTGCCGGTGTCACTTGAGAGGAGGAGGGCAGGTTCATCCTTCTCCCTCCGCTGGGATGGAAGTGAGATCATAACCAACATGTCCCTCCAGGCGAGGCTCAGGGAGGAGGGTGTTGAGCTGCCAGAGTTCAGCATGCCCTCCTCTCCAGGGGGTGTATCAGATTACCTTAAACGCGTCGAGGGCGCAGTCTCATCAATGGAGGGGTGGGGTGTCACCGATGAGGTCCAGCTCGGATTCTTCTCCTTCACCAAGTTCCTCATGTACATGGACCTGGACCCCTCATCCTATCCCAACTGGGATGAGATAGTTGAGAGACCCCTCCTGAGGGCCCTCTTCTCCATTGATGTGGATGATGACAGCGAGGAGGTGGACATAGACAGCATACCCTACAGGGACCTCTACCATGTGGTGGATGCCGACTCATCCCAGATCGCGGTCATAGAGGACGTGAAGGCGGGTAAGAACCTTGTGGTTGAGGGCCCCCCGGGCACCGGGAAGTCCCAGACCATAGTGAACCTCATAGCGGAGCTGATGGCCTCAGGCAAGACGGTCCTCTTTGTGAGTGAGAAGATGGCGGCCCTTGAGGTTGTTAAGAGCAGGCTGGACTCCATTGGACTGGGCAGGTTCTGCCTTGAACTCCACTCCCACAAGGCCCGTAAGAAGGACGTCCTCAATGAACTGGAGGCCACCCTCATGGAGGCAGAGGCAGATAGGCCCGAGGCAGAGAGGGAGTTCAGGAGGATAGAGAAGCTCCGTGATGAACTCAATGAGTACCGCCGCGCCCTTCACGAACCACTGTACAGCATACAGCTCTCACCCTTCCAGTTATTCGGGATGAAGGAGCGTGCAGAGAAGTACTTCAACGGTGAGCTCCCCTTTGTCAGGATACCCTCCCCTGAAACCATAACCCCTGATGAATGGGATGAGGCCCTGGTTGAACTCAGAAACCTGGCCAAACTGGCTGAACTCCTGCCGCCACTCCAGGAGAACCCATGGTCCGGCACGGACCCCGGTATGATGCTACCCTCAGATGTCAGGGAACTTGAAATACTCCTTGAATCAATAATGAAGACCTCTGACAGGTTAACAGAAGCCCTGAAGGAGTTCCAGGAAAGATACGGGTTCATGAGGGTTAAGACCGGCAGGGAACTTGAGAGTCTCGCCGAGGTTGTCTCTGTGGTTGCAGAGTCAAGGCCCTTCGACCTGGGGGTCCTGGAATCCAGTATATGGGACCGCTACAGGGCTGATGCGTTCACCCTCCTCGATAAACTGGAGTCCTACACCAGGAAGCGTGAGATACTGGACAGGTTCCATGAATCTGTCCATGGAGTGGACCTGGAGGCCCTCCTCAGGGACTACCTGAAGGAGTCCTCCAGCCGTATAAAGTTCCTGAGCGGAAGGTACAGGAAGGTAAGGAATGAGATAGACGCCCTGTACGTTGGCAGGGCTCCTGAGAACGACTACGAGGTCGTTGAGGACCTTGAGAACCTCATGGACGTCATGAGCTTGAGGGAGGAGCTTGAGAGGTACAGTGAGGTGGCTGAGAGGTTCTTCGGCCCCATGTGGAACCCAGAGAATCCATCACTCGAGGACCTAAGGGCCACCGCAGAGTGGATAGTGAGGTTCAGGGACCTCCACAGTGATGGCCTAATATCAGAGAGGACCCTTGAGTGCATCTCCAGGGGCCTTGATGGTGAGAAACTGCTCTCTGAGTTTGATGAGATTATGGGACTCTATGAGGAACTTGAGGACAAACTCGGAAGGCTCCAGAAGGGTATAAACACCCATGCCCATGTCCTCTTCAACTCCATGCCAGAGGACGTCCCCTTCAGGGCCTGGAGGTCAAGGGTGAAGGCCTGGAGGGAGGCCCTCAACCTCCTCCCCCTCTGGTCACAGTACCTCGAGAAGAAGAGGCTCTGCATGAAGACCCGGGGAGCTGCCTTCATACCCATAATAGAGTCGGGTATAATCCGCATGGATGATATAAGGCCTGCCATGGAGGGCAACCTTGCAGATGCACTCCTTGAGAGGGCCTTCAGGGAGATACCCACACTCTACACCTTCATAGGCGACCTCCACGAGGCCAAGATAAGGGAGTTCAGGGAGCTGGACTCCAGGATAATCGAGCTCAACAGGAAGAGGCTCATACACCAGCTCAACAGTAACATGCCCACGGTATTTGGGGGTGCGGCCCCAAACTCAGAGGAGAGCATCCTCAGCGGGGAGTTCACACGTAAAAGGGGGCACATGCCCCTAAGGAAGCTCCTGAAACTTGCAGGCGGCACTGTGAAGAGGATAAAGCCCTGCTTCATGATGAGCCCCCTCTCCATAGCCCAGTACCTTGACCCCAGGAGCAGCGAGCTCCAGTTCGATGTCGTGATCTTTGACGAGGCATCACAGGTTAAACCCGAGGACGCCCTGGGAGCATTCCTCAGGGCCAGGACGGCGGTGGTTATGGGTGACACCAACCAGCTCCCACCGACCAGCTTCTTTGACCAGATGATATCAGCGGAGGAGGACTCAGAGGATGTGGCCACCGCTGCAGACATTGAGAGCATACTGCACCTCTGCAAGAGGAGCTTCCCTGTGAGGATGCTCAGGTGGCACTACAGGAGCCGGCACGAATCCCTCATAGCGGTCTCCAACCAGGAGTTCTATGATAACAGGCTCCTGGTCTACCCGTCCCCTGCAAGGGAGGACGAGGAGCTTGGGCTGCACCTGGTCTACCTCCCGGACACGGTCTATGAGCGTGGGAGGACGTCATCCAACCCCCTGGAGGCCGCGGCGGTGGTTGACGCCATAGAGGACCACTTCATGAGGTATGGTTCCTCAAGGAGTCTCGGTGTGGGTACATTCTCGGTGGCCCAGATGAACGCCATACTGGAGGCCCTGGAGACCCGGCTAAGGGAGAACCCTGAACTTGAACGGATCATAAACCAGGAGACCGATGAGCCCTTCTTCATAAAGAACCTGGAGACCATTCAGGGGGATGAGAGGGACGTGATATTCATAAGTGTGGGCTACGGTTTCGATGAGAGGGGCCGCATGTCCCTCAACTTCGGACCCCTGAACCAGGAGGGTGGTGAGAGGAGGCTGAACGTCCTCATAACCAGGGCCCGTGAGAAGTGTGTGGTCTTCACAAACTTCAGGTCCTCGGACCTCAGAACCGGGCCGGGGACACCCTTCGGTGTCAGGGCCCTCAGGAGGTTCCTCAGGTACGCCGAGACCGGTGTCCTGGAATCAGACTCCACCGACACCTCCCAGGGACTCTTTGAGGACTCGGTATATGACTTCCTGGTTGATGAGGGATTCGAGGTTGACAGGGGAGTTGGATGTGCCGGGTTCCGTGTTGACTTCGCGGTGAAGGACCCTGATGAGCCGGGCAGGTACATTGCAGGGATACTCACCGATGGTGAGATGTACAGCAGGGCCGAGGTTGCAAGGGACCGTGACAGGCTGAGGGAGGAGATTCTGCGGAACCTCGGCTGGAACATCATACACCTCTGGTCCTCTGACTGGTACAGGAACCGTGAGGAGACACAGAGGAAGGTCTCTGACAGGCTCGAGGAAATTGTTGAGGAGGCCAGGGTGGTCAGGGAGTCACCTGAGACTCCTGAAACTGAACAGGAGGTTGCTGATGAGGTGGAGGAACCTGTGGTTGCTGAAACAGGTCCTATGGAAGAGGCTGCTGATGAGGTGGATGAACCTGAGGTTGATGAGTCAGGAGGTCCTGAGCAGGAACCCCCAAGGGATGGAGCGGCAGAGTACGTTGAGTATGAAACCGACAAGCTCAGGGAACCGGATGATCTCTACCGGAGCCCCACACCGGTAATATCCTCTGTTGTCAGTGAGATAGTATCCATGGAGGGCCCCGTCCACGTGGAGGAGGTTATAAGGCGTATAAGGGAGTCCTGTGGCTTGAGGAGGGCCGGGAGGAGGGTCAGGAGCATAATCAACTCGGCCATTGAGATGGCAGAGAATAACGGTAACATAAAGAGAAACGGTGACTTCCTCCTCCTCTCAGACTCCATGCCTGTAACGGTTCGAAGGAGAAGTGGGAGGATCGACATATCCCTCATATCTCCGATGGAGATCGAGGAGGCTGTGAGGATTGCCCTCAGGTCAACCTCTGACATGGATGAGGTTATAACACGTGTATCCAGGATGTTCGGCTTTAAGAACACCAGCAGGAAGACTGCCTCAGGGATAAGGAGTGTAATGGAGGACATGGCGAGGAGGGGCGAAATTGTGGTTGATGATGAAGGTGTCAGGATCGTCTGATTACCTTACCTCTGATCTTCGTCGATGCCCTCAAACCTTGCCACATCATCAACCCATTCGAGGCAGTAGTTTTTCCTTTCAGCTCTTCTGACAAGTATAACGCCGGTAACGGCCCCGAAGACCCCGCCCAGGAGGTCTGTGAGGAGGTCGAACATGGTATCAGCGAGGGGATCCATTACCGGGGACCCCTGTGTGGGACCGGTCGGCAGGACATGCTCTATGTGCTGGTAGAGGTAGTGGTCGTAGCCGTACTCAACAAGCTCCAGGAGGGCGCCGAGTCCCAGGGTCACGAAGACTATGAGGAAGGCCATTATCAGGAGGCTGGTCCTTATCTTTCCATAGACGTAGGCCGTGTAGATGAGCATCATGCCTATCAGTGCGACTATGAAGGGGACGGTGAAGTGCATGAACTTGTCATAGTAGGCTATCCTCCCGTAGAGGCCTAATGTGTTGCCAAGGATGTACTCCAGTGCAACAACTGTGAGGAAGAGTATCTCAATCTCCACCGGGATGACCCGTAAACCATGGGGGTGCCTCAGGGCAGGGATGTAGACAACTGCAACAGCGATGAGGGTTATGAGTCCGAAGACCTTGGTACCCCCCGCTCCAAAGACCACGATGATAACACCCATCAGCACCAGAAGGATCCTGATTGATGTTAGAAGTTTCAGCTTCCATGAACTGTTCTCCGGGCATTCATTCATGCTTCCACCTTCGCATAGGGTACTTCTCAGTTTCTATTACCATGAGACCCGCAGTGTAATTATGCTCCCATCATGCACTGGAGACAGGTCTGCAGTATCATATACTGCTGGAGATCTCATTACGTCACCAGTAAGGGGAGCCCTGCGGGGATTCTGACCTTCTCACCATCTGATCGGTTCTCATCTCTCATCTTCTTCCATCGGGTCCCCAACACATTATATGTTGCATCTTCCGGATATCTTTATCAGTTTGTCCATGAATCTGATGTTCAGTGGAAAAAATACATTATTGGGGAGAGAGATATATGGAATGGTGATAACATGAATGTTATAAAGAGGAGGGGTTTCAGGGAGCCCTATGAACCATCCAAGATAAGGGCATCACTGGAGAAGGCAGCCATTGATGCCGGTTACAGTCCTGAGGAGAAGAGGGAGATCATCGAGAGGGTCTACGAGACCGTTAAAAAGAAGATAGAGGTTGAAGAGGAGATAAAGAGCGATACAATACGGGCGTGTCTCCTGACCGAGCTTGACAGGTGTGAACCATACATTGCAAGGTCCTGGAGAAGGTTTGAGAAGAAGTACAAGAAGTAGGTTCTGGGAATAACTCCCTCAGAGTAGTCCTTCTTTATCTTTCAGGATGATCCCATGTTCTCATTCCTTCACAGAACCGATATGTATATATGTCCATGTCGATATAGGTGTTCTGAGTTAATGGAGGTTAAGACCATGGACAGGAAATACGTTGCACTGGCAGCCATTGCAGCTGTCATCATCATAGCAATAGCATTTTACGCAATCTCAGGTAATGGAGATAGAGAAATACTCAGAATATCCACCACAACAAGCCTGGAGGACACCGGCCTCCTTGAGGATGTTGAGGCAGCCTTCGAGCGGAAATACCCCAACATAGATGTGCAGATAGTTTCAGGTGGAACCGGGATAGCCCTTGAACGCGGAAAGAGGGGTGATGCAGACCTCCTGATAGTCCACGATAAGAAGAGGGAAGAGGAATTCATAAAGGATGGATACGGTGTGAAGAGATACCCCTTCGCCTACAACTACTTCTACATCGTGGGACCTGCTGATGACCCCGCAGGTATTAAAGATGCGAAAACAGGGAAGGATGCCTTCAGAAAGATACTTGAAGGAGCAGAGAAGAACCCTGAGAAGGTCAAGTTCGTATCAAGGGGCGATAACTCAGGCACAAACTCAAGGGAGATAAAGATATGGAAGAACGTAACAGACTACAACAGCACCGTCAACGGATCAGCATGGTACATTGAGACCGGAAGCGGAATGGCGGACACCCTGAGGGTTGCAAACGAGAAGAAGGCCTACGCACTCACAGATTCAGGGACATACCTCGCCTACAGGAACAGAACAACCCTCGTGGCCTACCTGACAGAGGATAAATCACTGCTCAATGTATACTCAGCAGTAACCATCAACCCTGCAAGGGTGAAGGGCGTGAACACCGACGCCGCAGAGAAGTTCGTTGAGTTCCTCATGAGCGAAGAATGCCAGAACCTCATAGCCGGGTACGGGAAGGCTGAATACGGGCAGCCACTCTTCACAGCCCTCTTCGGAGGGGAGGAACCAAAAAGCTAAAAACAGTTAACATACTACTTTATTTTTAAGACCCCGACTTTTTCTGAAGATGCTGCATGGAGACTGGAACTTGAACGAGATACTCACCGGATTCATAAGGGCCCTTGAACTCATGGCATCACTTGACCCTGAACTCATGGATATAACCGCACGCACGCTGATGATCTCACTATCATCCACCGGCATCGCAGCAGTGGTAGCAGTGCCTCTAGCCTCAGTAATTGACTCCCGGGAATTCAGGGGCAGGAGGTTCATCATAAACATCATACAGACACTCTACAGCATGCCAACGGTACTTGTGGGGCTCTTCGTCTTCCTTCTCATATCGCGCTCAGGACCCCTTGGGTCATTCAACCTCCTGTTCACACCCGCCGGCATGATACTGGGCCAGAGCATACTGATACTGCCCCTGGTAACAGGATTCAGCCTCACGGCCCTGAGGAGCGTTAAACCTGAACTCCGGGATCTTGCAAGGTCCCTGGGGGCCACGGAGTACCAGGTTATGATGAAGGTCATCACCGAGGCGAGGTACGCGGTCATGGCTGCCATCATCCTGGGCTTCGGCAGGGCCATATCAGAGGTGGGTGTGGCCATAATGCTCGGTGGGAACATAAGGGGATTCACAAGGGTCATAACAACAGCCATATCCCTTGAGACATCTAAGGGTAACATTGAACTCTCAATAGCCCTTGGAATAGTACTCCTCCTGATCTCCCTGATGGTTAACACGGCCCTCAACCACTTCCAGGAGAAATGAATACCTCTGACAGGTGATATGATGCATGTAATTGAACTTTCAGGGATAACAAAAAGCTACGGGGACATTAAGGTCCTGGAGGACGTTAACCTTAAGGTGCGGGAGGGGGAGACCCTGGGCATCATAGGACCAACAGGGGCCGGGAAATCCACCCTCCTGCGGATAATGGACCTCCTTGAAAGACCGGATGATGGTGAGATACTGTTCATGGGGGAAAACGTTGATGACCTGAAACCACTGGAGGTCAGGAGGAGGATGGGTATGGTGTTCCAGAACACCCCGGTATTCAGGGGCACCGTGGCTGAGAGCATCCTCTACGGTCCCCGCATCAGGGGTGAGAGGCCTCATGAGTCAGAGATGAAGAGGGTCCTTGGAACGGTGGGCCTTGAGGGCTATGAGTCCAGGAAGACAACTGAACTCTCCGGCGGGGAACGGCAGCGCCTGGCCCTGGCCCAGGTCCTCATAAACCGGCCCGACGTTGTGCTCCTTGATGAGGCGACATCCAGCCTTGACCCGATCTCAAGGTCAAGGATGGAGGATGTGATAGCTGATCTGGATGTTACCGTGATATTCACGACCCATGACCTCCTCCAGGGACAGAAGCTTGCAGACAGAATTGCAATCCTCAACAGGTCAATCCTCCAGACTGGGAAGCCCCGGGAGATATTCAAAAAACCAGCAAGCCGGTTCGTGGCAGAATTTGTTGGTGCCAGGAACATACTGAGGGGGAGTGCCCATATCACCGATGAAGGGATATCCATCATCGAATGTGATGGTATAAACATCTACTCATCAGAGAAGGCCACAGGAGATGTTTCAGTCACCATAAGACCTGAGGACATAACTGTATCCTGGCGGAGGATGGATTCAAGTGCCCTGAACCAGCTGGAGGGCAGGGTGCTGGCTGTCCGGGACGCCGGTTCGGTGCAGCATCTTGAGGTGCGCTGTGGCGGTGAAACCCTGATCGTCCACCTGACAGGAAAGTCCCTCAATGATATGGGGATCACCACCGGGTCCAGGGTCTGGATAGAGTTCAAGGCCTCTGCGGTTCATGTAATCAGATGAGACCTTCCGGCTCCTTTGAAGGCTAGATGAAGCGCCGTGGATCTGTTTCAATGTCCACAAGGACCGGACCATCAGTCCCCAGGGCCTCCCTCACGGATTCCTCCAGTTCACCTGGATCATCCACCCTCAGGCCCTGGCCCCCGCAGTTCTCTGCAAAACCTGCGAAGTCACAGTCCTGGAGCTCTGTCTGCCATACAGGGAATCCTTCAACACGCTGCTCCTGCATTATCATTGCAAGGTTCCTGTTATTCATTATGAAGACCCTCACAGGGAGCCCGTACTTCACGGCTGTGAGGAACTCGGCCATCACCATCGAAAAGCCCCCATCACCACTGATGCAAACGACCTGTCTATCAGGGAATTCAAGCTGTGCTGCGATGGCCGCAGGAAGACCGAAGCCCATGGATCCCAGGTAACCTGAGAAGAGAAGCCTCTGGGTGCTCTTCATCTGGAAGTTCCGGCCGAACCACCATCCGTTCTCACCAACATCAAGGGTTATGATGGTATCATCATCCAGTTCCCTGTTCAGGACTGATATGATGTACTGGGGCCTGATGGGCCTCAGTGAAGGATCCGCCTCTGATTCAAGGAGTCCCAGCCATTCATCCCTGAGTTCCCCGAGTTCTGCCAGGTAGGACCCCCTTTCCTTCTCATCCACCATTGATACAAGTTCCGGGACTATGAGGGAGGACCTTCCTGTGAGGCCCTGCTCAACCGGGTGGCGCCTCGCTATCATCATGGGGTCGAGGTCGACCTGGAGGGTCCTCGCCGGCGGGATCCGGGTGAGGTCAGAGAAGGATGAACCGATAACCAGGAGGAGATCTGATTTCCTCACAGCCTCGGCCGCAGCAGCCGAGCCCAGGCTACCATGACAGCCCATGTAGAGGGGGTGGTCATTATCAACGATGCCCTTACCCCTGAAGGTGGATACGATGGCGGCCCCAATCCTCTCTGCAAGTTCAACAACACTGTCAGCTGCTTCCAGGGCACCGAAGCCCGCTATTATCACGGGCCGCTCTGCCCTGTTTATCAGATCAGCTGCAGCCCTCAGCCGATTCCTGGTGGGTGTGACTGCAGCCTCCGCCATCATGCCCCTGAGGGGCTTCACCGGGGCGGTGCACTCCATTGTCTGGACATCCCTGGGGACGTCAACATGTGAAACACCCCGCTCAAGGATGGCGTGCTTCACAGCCTCCCTGGCAATCTCAGCTGCCTCATCCGGGCTCACCAGGGTCATGTTGTAGACCGAGAAAGACTCAAAGAGGCTGTGCTGGTCTATCTCCTGGCTTGCACCTGTACCTATCCTGTAGGTTTCGACCTGTCCTGTGACTGCAAGAACCGGGGCCCGGTCAAGGGCCGCGTCAAGGAGACCTGTTATGAGGTTCGATGCCCCAGGGCCGGCCACAGCCATGCAGACCGCGGGCTGGCCAGTAAGTTTACCGTAGCTGGAGGCCATGAAGGCCGCCGCGGCCTCATGACGCACCTGTATGTACCTTATCTCATCGTTCCTTCTGAGGGCATCAACGAGTCCCAGGGTGGATGTGCCCGGGATGCCGAAGACGTATTTAACACCCCACGCTGCAAGCTGGGAGATGAAGACCTCAGAAACCGTCCTGCCGCCCTCCTCCAGAGTGGATGGAACCCTGACAAAGGCTGTGCGTGGCGCATTGCAGACAGGGCACCGCCAGTCATCAGGGAGTGAATCGAATTCCCCATCAGTCTCCTCATGGAATATGTAGTTGCATACAGTGCACCTGAAGTCAGCCATCAGCACCTCCCCTCTCAGCGAGTAAACCAACAACAGGGAACCTTTCAAGGAGTTCAGCCCCGTGGGGGGCTTTCTTTATATCCTCTGTGAGGTCTGATCCTGCACTGTGGCCTGCCTGGTGTCTCCCGTCCCTCCAGAGGAAGCTACCTGAGACATCATAGACCCTTCCCTCAAATGCAATGTACGCAGGTCCCGAGCGCCCATCAAATGCCCGGAGTTCTTCCAGGGTGAATTTTCTCATGGAACCACGGAATTCGCTGATTATTCCAGGAACTTCCTCACGAAGGGTGATGTCTCACCGCGCCTCATGAAGTGACCGGATGGTCCCTCACCCAGGAACTCTGAGAACCATGATTCGTGCTGTATCTCCTCATGGAGTATTGAGAGTGCAAGGTCATAGGTCCTGTGGTCCTTCCCGGCGGTGATGTTACATATATGGGTGTACTGTCTGACAGCGCACCTCTCTGCTGCCACCAGCACCTCAAGGATCTCCATTGTGTCATTGGTCTTAGCAGGCAGGTACGCCGGTGGGCATCCTGAGATGTCATGGAATTCCTTCATGTCCCCGGGAAGTTCACCGCCGAGTTCATATATCCTGGGCACCAGAGCCTCAAAGTGGTTCCTGTCCTCTATCCTTGCAGCCTCGGCGATCTCCTTGAGCCCCTCACCTTCAAGTCCAATCAGATTGGCCCTGAGTATGGTGTAATAATAGAAGGTTGTGAGCTCAGCAGCCGCGTTCTTAACGAGCAGTTCCACAAGTTCATCCACATCTATACCTGAATTTTCAACCATCTCACGGGTAACCCTGGCCATGATATCACCTAAAATATTATGTGAATCATATCTAATAAAATGTGACATTCAAACACCTAATCCGAGTGTTCATGAAAAAATTTTCAGTGAGAGGGGCCATCGGCTGAACTATGATATGTCATGAGGATCAGGCAAGTGCGAGGTCAAGTACCATCATGAGAACAAAGCCCATGAGGGCTGAGACCGTGGCAAGATCTGTGTTACCGCCGCTCTGGCACTCAGGTATCAGGTCCTCTATCACAACGAATATCATGGCCCCCGCTGCAAAGCCAAGGGCATAGGGCATTAGCCCTGAGAAGGAGTAGACCATGAGGGCACCTCCAACCCCTCCAAGCACCTCAATGATACCTGATAACTGTCCATAGATGAAGCTCCTCCACCTGGAGAGCCCCTCACCCAGGAGGGGCAGTGATACCGCTGCTCCCTCCGGGAGGTTCTGTATACCTATACCCAGCGCCAGTGCAAGGGGAGCTGCAAGTCCACCGGTACTGGCAGCCGCACCGAAGGCAACACCGATAGCCAGCCCCTCAGGAAGGTTGTGTATCACAACTGCAAGGAGAAGGAGTCTGTTCCTCCGCCAGGTCGTTGGCAGACCTTCAGGGTCACAGCCGGGGTGAAGGTGAGGTATGATCCTGTCCATGGCTGATAGGAAGAGGCCGCCGGCAAGGAATCCGGCAGCCGGAGGAAACCAGGCATACACCCCGGTGGGTGAAAGTTCAATGGCAGGGACCAGGAGTGACCAGAAGCTCGCGGCGATCATTATACCGGCTGCAAAGCCAAGGGATGAGTCAAGGAGTTTTCTCTCACCCTGCAGCGGTAGAAAAACCAGGGCCGCCCCTGCAAGGGTCATGAGCCAGGTGAAGATGGTTGCAAGGAATGCATTGAAGACAGGGTTTCCAGGATCCATTGTGGATTCTATGTACAGACTCTTTAATAATTCCTTGTGTTCAGACCCTTTAATTCCGCTACAGGTTAATAAACAGACAAAACATTAATATTCCCATCAATCAAATCTATTCACACTGATATCACTCAGGGGTTCATCATAACGGGTTCACTCTGCAGGAAGGGCGAGGCATGTACAGAGAAGCAGAAGATGGCTGTTAAGAAGACGGAGGGGCCGCTGGTGGTTGTGGCGGGACCCGGGGCCGGGAAGACCCGTGTACTCGTTGAAAGGGTCGCCTACCTCGTCAAGAGAAGGGGTGTCAGCCCCGAGAACATACTCGTCATAACCTTCACAGAGAAGGCAGCCGGTGAACTGAAGGCGAGGCTCATAAACTGTGTGGGACTGGACGCCGAGCTCATGCAGATATCCACCATACACTCATTCTGCAGCAAGGTGCTGAGGGACCACCCGGAGGAACACGAACTTGGGGCGGGATTTGAGATCCTCGACGATGAATCCCAGCTCATTTTCCTCAGAACGGTGTTCTATAAAATAGGATTGAACCGCTACATGAAGATGGGGGAGGTGCACAGGGCCATCGAATTCTTCAACAGATGCACCGAAAACTGTATTGAACCTGAAGAGCTCATAGACGCCCTCCGGAGGAAATATCCTGACAGGGAAAAATACCAGGGCATCGCCGGGTGCTATGCCCGCTACCTTGAACTCCTCAGGGAGCAGAAGAAGATAGACTTCCCTGGCCTTGAAAAGGAGGTCTACCTCCTCCTTAACTCCAGCGAGAGGGTACTCGAATCCGTAAGGAAGAGGTACAGGTACATAATGATAGACGAGTACCAGGATACAAGCCCCATACAGGAGCTGATATTCAGGAAGATAGCAGGGAAAAACTCCAGCATCTGCGTGGTGGGGGATGAGGACCAGAGCATCTATGGCTTCAGGGGAGCCACACCAGAGAACTTCATAAGGTTCCGTGAAGAGTACGACGCAGAGGTGGTCACCCTGGAGGACAACTTCCGGTCCCGGGCAGGGATAGTCCTGACTGCAGACAGCTTCATGAGGGGCGAGAGACACTACGAGAAGACCATCAAACCGGTAAGGGACGGCGGGACCGACGTTGTTATACTGAAGAGCAGGGACGTTAACTCAGAGGCCAGGAACATAGTATCACTAATAAAGAAACTGAAAGCCACCGGCAAGATACCTGAATACGGATACGTCGCACTCCTCTTCAGGAGCGTCCGCAACCACGCAGATAAGGTCCTTGCAGAGCTCAGGAGGGAGGGCATACCCTACATAGTGCGTGGGGACGGCTCCTTCCTCAAAAGGTATGAGGTGAGGAGCATGCTCTACTTCCTCGCCTACGTGGACCCACCGGACTATGGAGGAAAATTCAGGAAGTGGGATGGCTGGTGGAACATATCCAGGTTCAGGGGCGAATTCCTGGACCTCACCGCTGAAACCCTCCGGGCCCTCGAGTCCCTTGACAGGAACTGCAGACTCTCGGACTTCACATCAAGGGGGGAACTCGAGGAAATCGGTGTACACGGGGAGGATGCAGAGAAGATCCTTGGCCTCAACAGGATACGCCATGAGGTTGGGGAGGGATCACTGACAGTTCTCAAGACATTCTACAGGATACTTGAGGTTACAGGGTACCTCAGGAGGCTCATAGAGGATGGGAGTGACAGTAGCAGAGCTAAAATATTCAACCTCGCAAAGTTAAGCTCACTGATAGATAGATACGAGGCCATAAAGCCCGGGGCAAGGATACAGGACCTTTTATGGTACCTCTACCTCCTACCCAGCCACCTCCACCACGACGAGGCAGCCCTGGAGGACCCGGCGTCGGTGAAGATCATGACGGTTCACCAGGCAAAGGGCCTCGAGTTTCCTGTTGTCTTCATCTGTTCGGTCATAAACGGCAGGTTCCCTGTTAAAAGGCGTAAGGGGAGGGACATCATACCCATACCCAGGGAACTCCTGCTATCACCCGGGGAGGTACCTGATGAGGACCGGCGCCTCTTCTACGTTGCAATGACCAGGGCCCAGGACGCCCTAATCATATCAACGGCCCCCCGTATCAACACCAGAAAGGTTGGAATATCGCCCTTCATCACAGACCTCAGGGAGAAGTGCGGCATCTACGAGTGTGACTGCACATCCGTCAGCAGATGCCTCACAAGGGAGTGGAGTGAGGAGCCCCTCAGGATCAACTTCTCGGCCCTCTTCACCTACGAGGAGTGCCCCTTCAGGTACATGCTCATATACCACTACGGCTTCGTCTACCCCGAGACCTTCATGCAGCGCTATGGGATCATACTGCACAGGTGCCTTGAGGAGCTCCACCTGGCCATGAAGAACTCGGAGGAGATAAACGGGGCCCTCATAAGGAGAATCGTTGAAAGGTGCTGGATACCCATGGGGAGAGACGATGATGTCAAAAAGAGGCGCCTTGAGAGGGACCTCCTCAACTACTACCACGACAGCCGGGACCACACAGATGAGGTCATATCGGTGGAGGAGCCCTTCTCCATACCCGATGATGACATAATAATCGAGGGAAGAACAGACCTGATAATCAGGACCCGGGATGGTGGACTGGAACTCGTTGACTTCAAGGCCCGTGAGCACGGCGGTGTTGAGAGGATGGCCCTTGAGTACCAGCTCCGGACCTATGAATACGCACTAAGGGAGAGGTACAGGTTCGACAGTCTCTCCGCCTATGCTATAAAGGACTCCATGAGGATATCCTTTGACTCCGACCCTGAATTCAGGGTTAAGGAGAGGATCGCTGAAACCGTCGCAAGGATAAGGGATGAATGCTTCGAGCCACGGAAGAACCCCTTCTGCAGCAGGTGCGTGTTCAGGACCTTCTGTGGTGTGGGGGACTGATTTCTATGGCGCAGGATGATAATATGAATATGGAATTCACAGACTTCTATGATATACTCCGCGAGAACCTCAACAGTTACCGGGGAGATTATGAGAGGATAGTTGACTACGCCCCTGACCTCTTCAGGCTACTATCAGACCTCCTGCAGAGCAGGGATATACAGAGAGAGGACCGGCTGATGATCTGCGCAGCCATGGGCTACCTTGTGGCCCCAAATGATATAATACCCGAGGAGATATTTGGCCCCCATGGCTACATAGATGACGTCTACCTCTGCTCCGTGGTCATTGATGAGCTTGCAGGCAGGATGGGCTACAGGTTCCTTGAGGAGTACTGGAGCGGCGACGAGGACCTCGAATCGGTGGTGGAGGAATGCATCTCCAGGACCTCTGAGATACTGGGTGATAAGAGGTCCAGTGTCCTTGAGTATACGGGTCTCAGATGAGCTGCACGTCCCCTCAGCTCTTTTAATCACATTCTCTCATGAACAATTTTATATATGAAGAGATACAGAGAATAATACACTAAATTAGGACGAGTTATTTTTGTAACTCAGGTTTTTATTTTATAACAGGCCCTTAAGTCCACTGGGTTATTCCTATAACTCATGTGGGGGGGATTTAAATCGTATCCAGAATTTTTAACATGAGGGCCCTGCTTTTCACATGCCTGATCCTCTTTATAATCCCTGGATCTGTATATGCATCTGATGGTCCGCCAGATGGCCCTGGACCGGTAACTGCACCCGGAACATACTACATGATAATAAGGGCGAGTGATGGTGTTAACATCGTCTATTCACTGATACTATTCACAATAAGAGCAGCTGTTCCACCTGGAGGGACCGGTGTAACCCCTGGAGGAGTATTCATAGAACAGATGAGTCTGTTAAGTGCCGGACCTGTTTCAGCAGGCGGAAGCATCGCTGAAAGCGTCATCAACATGACTGCCGTCCCTGGGGGACAGAAAAAGGTGGCTGATTACACCTGGCTCCTGGCGGGCCTCCTTGTATCAGTTCTTATTGCAGGTTTATACTCTGCAATCAGGAAAATGAATAAATGATGGTTCATCGGCACCATAACTTCGATCCGCACATTCCACAGAAGTTCTCATCACCATTGAGGGTTGTTCCACATTTGGGACAGTTAAAAGCTGTTTCGAGCTTTTCGCTGGTGTGTCTCTCCAAGATCTCACTGTATGCCCCGGATTCAATCCATTCAAGAATTTCGGATGCCCTCATAACAGTCCATGGATGGGTGTTATCCATTACAAGAAGCGCCTTCCCTATCTTATCAAGGCTGTCATAGTCATAATCCCTGAATTCCCTTGCCTGTTCAAGGAATGCATCCCTTTCAATCCTGTCAAAAAATTTTTTTGGAGCACCCGCCATTTTGATCAGGGCATTTATCACGGAATCTTCGTCCTGGCATGCCAGTAGCCCGGCCCGGTCAGCTGTAAACTCTGACATGCGCCACCAGTAGAGCAGAGCAAGTTGAAGTCCTGTACCTATAATTCCACCTATGCCCAGTGTTGCTGTTCCAAGGATGTCACCAATGATGGGTATAACCTCTGCCATCGTCTGGTAGAGCACATGCCCACTTTTTATATGTCCAACTTCATGACCTAGCACGTATCTGAGTTCATTGTCTGTTAGTAAGTCTATGGCGCCTGAAGTTAAGCCTATTATTGGGTTTTCCGATCCAGCTGTAAAACCGTTAATACTGTAATCCCATGAAATGTAGAGGTCGGGTATCTTTTTGAGATGAAGAGTGTTGCACACGTCAACAAGAATGTCGTAAACTTCAGAAAAACTTCTTTCATTGACCTTTATGTAGCTTCCAGTATATTGCAAACGTAGGTCCCTCTCCACACCATGTTTGAACAACTTACGTGTCAGGCTTTCAAGACCAGGTGTTCCCTCAAGGGCTTGAAGGGCCTTACGGTCAAGAGGATGCTCATATTCACTGGGATGGAGAAGTTCCAGTTTCTTTATCTCTCCCACATTATCATCTCCGGAATTTTTCAATGAACCTCAGCTTTCCTCCACACTCGCATGTCCCTGAAAAATCAGACAGATCATCCAGTGGTCTGACCCTGTAGTGAGCATCGCACCTATCACATACAAGATAAGTGCCACCGTCCTCCCTTGAGCCATTTCCACCAGGGCTCAGGAGTACGCTTCCTGCAGAATCAATAACATTATCGACTGCACTGAAAAACTTTGACTCCAGCTCATGGAAATTCCTCTTTAAATCTTCAAACTGGACTTCAGTATCTCTACCACCATAATCTGTTCCCTGTTCCCTTCTTTTCGCTTCGAGGGCCTTTTTTATCTGGGCAGATGTTGGTCTATCAAATGATTCGCCGCACTGGGTGCAGAATCTCTGGCCGGGAGTGAGCTTTGCACCGCAGCAGTAGCATTCATCAAAGCTCCAGGCTGTGACCGTACCTATCCTTTTTCCGCAGACCGTGCAGAAACGTGATGGAGGGGATAGCTCAGCACCACATTCAGGACATGAAACGCTATGCACATATCCGTCAGTACCCTTATCCCCAGGATCAGCAGGACCCTGTCTAATAGGGGCGCCGCAGCTGGTGCAGAACTTAAACCCGGGAGAAACCTCTTCACCACATTTCTCACAGCAAATACTATCTGTGGTTTCTCTGGACATTGAGACCTCCCCAAAAAAATGTTTAACTCTAATTCATAATTTGCCTTTTAAATTATAAACCTTATCATTTGTGGTTCACTTAATTAATTCAGATTCTCTTTTCTGCAGAAATCATATAACAATGAGAATATCCCTCTAATAACTAATCATGGAAATGAAAACAGTATTCATAGCTTAAACTAATGCCAGACTCTGAACCATCTGAATAAGATGTGAGGGTCTATCTTTAAAGGATTCACATCAACCAGATACTCATAAAAATGAGGGTGTTCAGATAATAATTTATAATCCAGAATTAAATAATAAATCTGGAGGTGCTTTAATGGACTACACTCAGATCGGTGAAAGGTTCAGGGAACTTCTGAAGCTCGAGAATGAACCTGTGGCCATAAGGTGGTCAGTGAGGGAGCCACAGGACATCGAAAGGGAGGAAGGTAAATCGAGGTTCTGCAAGAAGCTTGAGAAGGCCATGAAGGGGGAGGTTTTCTATGCAACTGCAGATGAGGAGGAATGTATGGGGGGTGCAAGATACACAGGGTTAAGGGACGCGAAAGAGTTCCCGGCCAACATGAGAAGCGGGGCATTCCTCACGGTCATGGGAGTCTACCGGGACATACCTGCAGTCCAGCGCTCCTGGAGAAACAATCTTAACATTGAACCTGGCATATTCAGGGCCCTGATATTCGCACCACTCGGAAGGGCTGAATTTGAACCAGACGTCATATTCATAATCTGCAATGCCAGGCAGGCCATGGAGATACTCCACGCCAATGCCTACGATTCCGGTTCACATGGACTGGGGGCTGACTCAGGACCCATATGCAGTTCAATGGCTGCACTCCCATATCTCACAGGTAAGGTAACCTATGGCTTCGGCGACACAGGGTCAAGGAGGCACATGGAGATCAGGGACGAGGACGTCATGGTGAGCATACCAGCAGGCGACCTTCCAAGGATAGTCTCAAACCTCGAGGAGATGAGAACCAGGAGGTCCTTCAGGGAGGAGTGATGAAAACAGGGAACCCATCATTCCTGAACACAGAATCACAATTAACTTAATAGGCATGTGAATCCCACTGAAGACCATGGAGGGCGTGTGAGGAATGCTCAGGATTCTCCTCGTAAGGGACGCTGAATTTGATGTGTCTGATCTCCCTGAGAAGCTCAGCTCCCCCGGAGTTGAGGTGACCGTCACTGACACCATTGAAGGAGCCGCCGAGGCCGACGCCGTACTGATATACACAACCCCTGATAGGGTCAGCCGGTGGGCTTCCTGTGACATCAGGGTACCATTCATGTACCTCCTGGACTTTGATGAGAACGTTGTTGTAACCTGCCCCCATGGATGCCTTGAAAAGCCAGCGGGAACAGAGGAAATTAAGGCTTGTATGGACTTTATCATCAGGAGACTTGTTCTGGAGGAGGAGCGCTACAGAGAACTATTTGAGAATATCAATACCTGTGTTGCAGTCTACGAGGCCGTGGATGATGGTGAGGATTTCATATTCACTGACTTCAACAGGGCCGCTGAGGAGACTGAGAATGTTAAGAGGGAGGAGGTCCTTGGAAAAAGGGTGACTGAGGTGTTTCCAGGTGTGGAGGAGTTCGGGCTCCTTGGTGTCCTCAGGAGAGTATACAGGACGGGAAATCCTGAGCACTACCCCCTCACACAGTACGAGGACGAGAGAATAAGTGGATGGAGGGAAAACTTCGTGTACAGATTACCCTCAGGTGAGGTGGTAGCAGTTTATGAGGACCGCACAAAGGAAAAACAGCTTCAAGAGGAACTCGAGGAGAAGGAAAAACTCTACAGGACCATATTCGAGAACACCGGGGCTGCGACCACCATAGTGGATGAGGACACCACCATAATCCTTGCCAACAGAGAATTTGAGAGACTGAGCGGCTACTCAGGGGATGAGATAGAGGGGAAGAAGAGCTGGACCGAGTTCGTGGTGGACGAGGACCTTGAAAGGATGACGGAGTATCATAAACTCCGAATAAGGGACCCGAGCCTCGCACCGAGGAGGTACACCTTCAGATTTCAAAACCGGCATGGGGAAGTCAGGCACATGCAGATGATAGTGGACATGATCCCGGGTACCACGAAAAGCGTGACCTCCATGATAGATATCACAGAAATCAAGGAGGCTGAGGAGAATCTCCGGAGATCCCTCAATGAGAAGGAGATCCTCTTAAGGGAGGTGCACCACCGTGTCAAGAATAACCTCCAGATAATATCAAGTCTCCTGAACCTCCAGAGTCTCGGAACAGAGGGTGAAGATGTCCGCGAGGTGCTGATGGAAAGCCAGGGACGCATAAAGGTGATGGCAATGATACATGAGCACCTCTACCGTTCAGAGTCCCTTGCCAGCATCAACTTCAGGGACTATGTAGAGAGGCTTGTGGAGGATATAATCATCTCCCATGGGACCGGTATAATGAAGGTTATTGAAGTTGATGACATAAAACCGGATATTGACACCGCGATACCCCTTGGCCTCATAATAAATGAGCTTGTGACAAACAGTGTCAAGTACGCCTTCCCTGATGGGACAGGCACTGTGACCGTCAGGATCAGATCCCATGATGATGAGGTTTCGCTGGTGGTTGCTGATGATGGTGTTGGTTTACCTGAGGATATTGAGCCTGAGAACACTGATACCCTGGGTCTCAGCCTGGTGAGTATACTAACCGCGCAGCTGGATGGAACCCTCACCATCAGACGGGATCATGGCACTGAGTTCAGGATAAGCTTCCCTGCGGAACATTAGGGTACAGGAAATGGAGCACTGCTGGAAGTGGTACTCTGGCTAATAAGCAGGTAAAGCAAGGACTGAAGGATAATTCTTAAAGCGTCTCCAGGATTTTTTGCTGAGTTTTGCTGGGCCCTGAAAAATTCTTATGTAACTGTTACATGGATGCCTGTTACATAAGAACCAGAAAACCACCCTGCCACCTGAAGGAACCCTAAAGGAAACAGAACTCATCATTCTGATTCTCTGATAGACACATACTCCTCTCGCGAGGGTGAACAGGTAGGTCAGCAATGTGTTCTGATAGACATATACTCCCTCCACCTCCGCGACATGAGAAGAAATATTTACCTTCGTAATATTATCGTTTAACGAATGTTATTCTGAGTTTAGCATGAAAATGAAAATGGTCTCAAATGGGTGTAAATCACCAGCACCATATATACTGAACGGTTTAATTACCCCATTCCTGCACAACTTTACCCTGCAAGGATGAAAAGGTCGAACTGAAGGTGTGATACGAATCCATGACGGACTTTCACTTTAAGTTCACACCTATCAGAAATGGTGTGATGCAGTCCCGGTCAGGACCATCAGAGGATATACATCACCACGTTACAGCACCTTCACCGATTGCAATGCCTCCAGATAAAATTAAATGATGGATAGAATTATTATATTACTAATTCAAAAATAGTTATTAATCATCTTCCAGGTGATTGAGGATTATCCTGCGGATGTAGGCACTCATGCTTGTATTTGCCGGAACTCTACTTTTAAGGGCCTCTATTTCATCAGGGTAGAGTCTGACAACAACGGGTTTCGTGTCTTTAAGTCCTCCTCCAGGTCTCCTTCCAACCATAAGATTACACCCCTTACATAAACTTGGTCTCCGGCACTTATAAAACTTTAGAATCTGGGGCCGATTTCCCTTCTGCTCTCCAGTTCTGATGCAAAACCAGGTTTAAAGGATGACTGCAGGATTGCTAAAGAGAAACAAAATCATGGGATGTCAATAGTCGCAGGAAAAAAAATAAAGGCGAGATTCTACATGGAGCCGATATGACACGGTTGGGTACCTCTCATAGAATTACCTAAAGATCAGTATATCGGAATGTTCTCAGTAATGTTCTCACTCTGAAGATTACATAAAGATCTATCCAGGTACACTACCACTGCATGAACCAGAGGATTAAACAGAAACCCTCTTCACCCAGATTTCATGACCAGTATCACCCTTAGAACCTGCGCCTTTATCATGCATCAAGCATATTGTTATGTAATCACAAAACCGCCCTCAAGGAAAAAGATATAATGAACTCCTCCGATAACTAAGAATGGAAATCGTCTTTAAGTGATATCATGGCCTACCTCATATGTGAGAACTGTAACCACTACTGGCAGATCAACTCTGAAGAGGAATTCTGGGTATTCTACATGTGCGACGAGTGCGGGTCACTTCTACTCTACGTTAACAGCCTCAACGAGTACCGTAACCTGACAAAGAGTGTTCCAGAATCCTTTAAGAGGACCCACACCCAGAAGAAGGCTGAGAGGTACTGGAGGCTCTCGGGTATGGGGCACTGGGCCCTCCCTCTGGCTGCAATCACCTTCGCCTCAGGCATACTACTTCTAATCACAGGTCTTAAATGGGCCATAATTCTGGTCCTGGCCGGCCCTACCATCATGTTACTGTCCCTTGCAATCATGAGGACAGGTGAAATGAGGGGTATGGGCTGGACAAAAGGTTATGTGGGTGAACTCATAGTGGCCAGCTGCCTCAGAAGGCTCCCCCAGGGATATCACATCTTCAACGACGTTCACCTGCCAGGTGCCCACGGAAACATCGATCACGTTGTTGTGGGGCCCACAGGGGTCTATGTGATCGAGACAAAATCCTACTCAGGAAACTATATAGTGAGGGGTGACCGCTGGTTCCTGGATGACGACCTCAGGAAGGAGGAGATAAGATCACCATCCATCCAGTCAAAGAGAAATGCCGCCACACTCAAGGAGTTCCTTGAATCAGAGGACATCTACGTCTCATGGGTAAATGCAATTGTGGCATTCATCAACAGCTCCTGCACCATCATCGAGGATGACGAATACTGCCTGATAATGAAGCCCTGCCAGATCCCCGACCACATATCAAGAAGCCGTCTCATGCTCGGTGAGGGTAAGGTGAACAGTATAGTCGAGGTTCTGAGGAAGCACTCCTCAGAGGTCTGGTGACTGAGGCCCGACTACTGAAAATACCACATCTTTATATGCTTGAAGGTCATAAATATCTTCTTCAATTCCAGGGATGGAGGATTCTGATGGATTACTATGAAAAATTCAGGAGTTTTCTGGCAATATTCCTTCGCGGACTTTTCATGGGAAGCGCGGATGTGATGCCCGGGGTTTCAGGAGGGACCATAGCACTCATAACAGGTATATATGAGAGGCTGGTGCATGCGATAAGCAGCATAAAATTTGGATTCATAAAGCCACTCCTCAGGGGTGACCTTGCAGGTGCCCGGGAATCCATGAGGGATGAGGTTGACTTTGAACTCTTCATACCACTCCTCACAGGTATAGCATTCGCCATGCTGACGCTGTCCAAGGTCATACTTTTCTTCATAACAAACTACGTAGCATACACCTACGCCTTCTTCTCAGGCCTAATACTTGCATCGGTATACATAGTCTACCAGAAGATTAATGGCCTTTCGGTTAAGAATCTTGCAGCCGGTGGAGCAGGCTTGATATTCGCCTACCTCTTTGTGGGCCTTAACCCTATACAGGCAAACCATACCCTGCCAGTGATCTTCATATCAGGTTTTGTGGCGATATGCGCCATGATACTGCCAGGTATATCAGGAGCCTTTCTTCTCCTTCTCCTGAACCAGTACGAGTACATGCTCGGGGTTCTTAACAGGCTGGCCATAGTTGAAATTGTGACCTTCATTGCAGGTGCGGCCATAGGTATAATGAGCTTCTCGAGGGTCCTCGACTACCTCCTCAGGAACCATGAGGCCATCACCATGTCATTCCTTGTGGGGCTCATGATAGGCACCCTCAGGCTGCCCTACAACAAGATATCAATGGTTGATACCTACTCAATCATAATATCGGCTGTAATAGCCATCACTGGCTTTGCAATCGTTATGATACTTGAGAGCCGCTTTGACTACATTGACTACTGAATCCTCCAGTTCTACTTTTTCAGTAACTGAATGCAGATACAGAGATTTACATTCCTTCCACGAAAAACTTCTTAAATAGAGAATAAAGAGCTATATCATTTATTTAATTAACAGCCATATCAACATCCGATTACTGCAGGTGCAGAGTCCATCTAGTGCTCACGACGAAAATTGTATATGGCATCGGCCTTATATGGAATCACATGAAAGATGTCATGGAGATGCTGAGGCGCTACTTTAAAGATAAGGCTCAGGTTAAGATGGCTTACCTGTTCGGTTCGATGGCATCTGAAAGGGGAGGACCTCTAAGTGACATTGACATCGGAGTACTCCTTGATGATGATCTGGATAGGGTTGAAAGGTCCAAGGTGAAACTTGAATTAATATCAGAACTTACATCTCTGCTCAAATCTGACAGGATTGACCTTGTAATAATGAATGATGCTCCTGTAAATCTTAATTATGAAATAATAAAGTCTAGAAAGCCTTTAATTGAAAATAAGTCCGTGAAGGTTGACTTTGAACACTACATACTCTCAAGGTACCTGGATAGAAGATACTATGACAGGAGATGGGTATCCAGGTACATTGAAAGGAGAGACGACAGCCATGAATGATATTGAGAGGGTCGCTAATAGAATAAAGATCATGAACTCCTATGTTGAGTTCCTTAAAGAACACAGGGCATCAGAAAGAGAACTTTCAGAGGACTACCTCCTGAGATCTGCAATTGAGAGAAACCTCCAGCTTGCCATTGAATCTGCTCTGGATACTGGGGAGATTATTATCTCAATGGAGGATCTTGAAAAGCCCGAGACCTACAGAGACATCATTGAGATCCTTGAAAAGCACAGAATACTTCCACATGAATTTGCAGAGCGATTCTCTGAAGCTGCTGGTCTGAGAAACATTCTTGTCCACATGTATACGGATGTTGACCCTGCCATAATTGCAGAGTTCCTTGCAAACCGCCTTGAAGACTTCGACCTCTATTCAGAGTATATTTTAAGTTTCATTGAAGCCAGATCCTCCAGAAAATCTGAATGAGAGGCCTTTCAACAGGATCATGATGATCCAATTTAGAGATCCTGAATATGCTGGCAACCACCTCTTATTCTGCAACACCTCCATTTATCTGCGTTTTTTCAGCGCCAGAGAATCATTCTATCTGGTAAATCTCAAACATGTGATCTCTTGCCTTTGATATGTAATATGAGGCTGTCTCATCGGGTGCCAGCCGGCAGAGGAAATCAAAGGTGTACTTCAGGATATCCACCTTGACCTCACAATCAACACAATCAAAGAAATAAGACCTTCTGAGTGCCTCTTCCCGCCCCACATCTGTGCTGCAGATCTCTCTTATTCTCCTGTTCATGTCGAAGGGGTTCTTTATTTCATCCAGTTTCTCCAAGAGGCTGCGCTCTGATAGGTCCATCATACCTTCACCATCAATAAACCGTTCATTGAACTCCACATCAACAATCTCACCGTCCTCAACCGTAAAGGCGTAGACGCTACAATATGACTCCAGATCATAAGAAAAATCAACCATGACCTCAGTGATATACAGTGCAACAGGTAGCAACATATCAATAAACCATGACCTGACCATTAGAGGATCAAAATCCCCTAAATCCACATTACTCAGATCAAGATCCATATAATCTGCATCAAAATATGCAATAAAGTCTTCATCATACCTGAAGGATGAAATAATGTACTCCCTGTTATCCAGGTAGGTCCTAGTAAAAACCTCTCTAATCCCATCATCGGGCATACCATCTATAACATAATTAAATGCCGTATCACACAGCCTCTCCTTATTATCATCATAGAATGCCTCAGTGAAACGTTTCCATCCATCATTAACTGATTCCTTATCAAACAGGTGTTCATATTCATACTCATTAACCAGCTCCACCAGTACATCAGCCGTTTCATCATCAATATCTGACATGACATAAACGCCGTCAGGTAACTTATTCTGTCTTTCTAAATCTACCATCTTTAACAGCTCCACCTAAACAAAAGCTTCATCAACCATAAATAATCCCATAACTCACCGATAACTCCAAAAAGAGGTAATCCATTAATTCGAACCATTATTCATCAAACCTTAAAACATTTAATATCGTCAATCTTCCAGATCTGACCACCAAACTCCTTAACCTGTTTCAGAGTCAGCTCCTTACCACGAAGCTCATACGGGACATGAGGGAGAACCACATGGAAGTACTCAACACCCTTACGGAGTAACCTCCGGATCAGGTGGATAGGGAGAATACCGTAAACAATATCGCCTTTTCTCATCCTCAGCATCATCTCATTACTAAGATGACCAGTCACGAAGACGTCCCGGTCAAGGCCCTTACCATTCAGTTTAGCCAGTATCCAGTCCACAGTACTCTGGTGCCTCGTAATAATATATATTCTACCATCATCCATTTCATTACACATAAAATCACCTCGGATAGAATTGTTTCTCCTCACTATATACAACAAGTTCAAACACCACCAACAAACCCAGAAACACAAACAAAACCACCGCAAAGACGCACAGACCCAGAAAAGACTCGAAGTACTCAAACAAACACAAAAAATAACAAAAAACAAAACACAGACCCAAAAAGACCAGAAAAACAACACAAACACACCCAAAAAAACCGAAACACTTAAATACTGAAAGGGATTTCTGCAGCAGAAGGGAGACAACATACATGTCAACAGAGCACACGTGGTCATACCTCACCTTCATCATCAGGCAGTGATCAATCCAGGAATCCACTCTGAAAAAATCAGAAGAAACCCTTTGCCATGCAGGGATCAAAGATGTCAGCGCTCACGTGAACAAAAAAGTAGAAGAAACCTCACCATACTGAAAAGATTATTTTACTGTGATGAAACAGATATATATTCATGCAGATTCTGAGGGGTATTGGTGCGGGTGCAGGCAGGAGCAGTGGAAGGGTCCGCATAATACGGAACCTCGAGGACGCGAGGAACCTTGAATGGGGAGAGGTGGCTGTTTTCAGGAAGATATCCCGGGACATGCTACCTGAGATCCGGAGGGCAGGCGCTGTCATAGCAAACTACGGCGGCCTCACAAGTCACGCCGCGATAACCCTCCGGGAGCTTGGCATACCCTGTGTCCTTGGAACAGAGGTTGCCACCGAGGTCCTCCGTGAAGGTATGATAGTAACGGTTGATGGAAAAACAGGGGGGATCTACCGCGGGGTGATGGACTGGGTGAAGGCTGAGGATACCCCCGGTTTCCATGAGACAGCCACCGATGTCATGGTAAACCTCAACTTTCCCTGGCTGGCACCAAAGGTGGCTGAATTCGCAGACGGTGTCGGCTCAGTAAGGATAGAAAATATGGTGATAGAGACCGGGAAACACCCCCACCTCCTCCTGAGAGAGGGAAAACTGGCAGGAGTCCTTGAGAAGGGGCTCAGGGAGATACTTGAGGCCTTTCACCCGAAACCCGTCATATTCAGGACCTTCGATATCCCTGTTGATGAGCTCACAAATCTAAGGGGCTCCTTCGAAGCCTGTGAGAGGAACCCGTTCCTTGGAATGAGGGCTATAACAAGGGACCTGATGGAACCTGAGATCCTGATGGCTGAATTCGAGGCCCTTGGGAACCTCCTGGATTCTGGTTACAGGAACCTCCAGCTTAAGTTCCCATTTCTCAGGGACATGGATGAGTACGTGACTGCAGTTGAACTCCTGGAGGAGTCAGGAATCACGCCCCACAGGGATATAGTGGTCGGGGCATCAGTGGAGACACCATCGGTGGCCCTCCAGATTGATGAACTCCTGGCCGCTGGCGCTGATTTCATATCCCTTGGCATGAGTGACCTCACAATGTGCAGCCTTGCAGTTGACCGCAGAAGCACCCGCGTGGCCGGCCTCTTTAACCTCTCACACCCTGCAGTGCTTGGACTGGTGGGAGATGTTATAGGAGCCTGTCATGAGGGTGGTGTGAATGTCTATGCCGCTGGATACGCTGCAACCAGTTACATGCTAGTCAGGAGACTTGTTGAGATGGGTGTTGACGGTGTATCCACAAGCCCGGACAAGATCCTGAGGATGAAGTACTTCATAGCCAGGATAGAAAGGTCCCTGATGCTCAGGGGCGCTGGAAGGGTGGAATAGTTCATTCAAGTGGGAACGTGATCCTGAAGAATGCGCCATCCCTGTTTCCATATTCCAGTTCACCCCCAATCTGCATCACAAGGTTTGATACAAGCTGCATTCCGAGTGATTCCAGTTCATCAATGTTAAAGTCCTCAGGGAGCCCCCTGCCGTTATCTGATATTTCAAGGATACCAAGATCATCCTCCCTCTTGAGTGAGATCACTATCCTGCCTCTGTCCCCTGTGAAGGCGTGTTTGATTGAATTGGAGATTATCTCATTGGTTATCAGGCCCAGGGGGATGCACCTGTCCATCTCAGCCATTATATCATCATAGTGGACATCGAGATCCACAAGGAGGCCACCGGTGGACTGCAGGGTGGTCATCTCCTCTGCAATTGCCCTGAGGTAGTCTCCAACATTTATCATGGAGAGGCTGCTTGACCTGTATATCTTCTCATGGGCAACTGCCATGGCCCTGACCCTCATCTGGCTATCCCTGAGGACATTGAGGGTCTCCTGGTTGTCTGTATATGCTGTCTGGAGGGACAGCAGACTTGCCACTATCTGGAGGTTGTTCTTGACCCGGTGGTGTATCTCCCTCAGCAGGACCTCCTTCTCACGGAGGGATTCCCTGAGCTGATTTCGCATGGTTATCCTCTGCAGACCATCGGATATTTCCCCTCCAAGTACCTCCAGGAACTCAGTTTTTTCTTTAACGTCACTGTATGCTGCCTGGAGCCTTAAGACACCCCTTACAGCCCCATCCACACTCAGGGGTATCTCAATGATTTCTCCATCCACCCTGACACCTTCTGTATCTGGAATGCTGTCTGGAGGTATCAATCCCCTCTCAACCTTTAAATCTGGGTCAAGGTATGCTGATCCCCCATTGAATTCAGGGCATCTGATTATGAAATCAAGGACTCCCCTGAGGAATAATTCAGGGTCTTCTGTATCAGCCAGCTTGAGTATGATATTTATGAGCCTGAGGTGGTTCCAGTGCTCATTCATCCTCCTCCTGTAGCTGATCTGCTTTACAGCCAGCATATAGTACTGTGAGATGTGCCTGACAGCCCTGAGATCCGCTTTGCTGAAGCTGCTGCCCCTGAGTATGAACTCTGAGCTCATATCTGCAGAGGAGGAGGTTATGCGGATCATTTTACCATCCTCTGAGAGTCCCTCAAGGTCTGGAACCTCTTCAGTGGGTTCCATCCCTTCTGTGATGGTGATTGTCTCCCCATTTCTCAGTCTTATGATTCCTCCATCTGCGCCTGTAACTTTGCATGTAGCATCGAGTATGTACTCTGTGAATTCCACCAGATTATCAGTTGAGACCGCTTGTGGGTAGATTTCACTGAGGACCCTTCTAACACGGAGTTCATCCCTCAGTTTCCGCTGGGACTCCCTGAGTTTTGTTATGTCATTGAAGCTCAGGATCATCTGACCTGAATCTGGAAGATCACCCCTGTGGACCATGACATGGAGGTTTCCCCTGACCCCCTTCATCCTTATCAGCGCCCTCTGGGATTCCCGGAGTTTCTCAAGTTTCTGAAGTTCATCCTGGTCCAGCAGGTCCCTTAAATTGAAGCCCTCATCAACACCGAAGAGTTCCCTGAAGACCCTGTTTGTCCCTGTGATATTCCACTCCCGGTCTGTGATGGCTGTGGGGGTGGCCCTGTTCTCAAATATTGCCCTGTAACGGTTCTTTGATCTTCTGAGTTTCTCCTTGGTTTCAATGTAATCTGTAACGTCCCTCAGTATCTCTATGGCCCCCACGGTTCTATCCTCCGCATCACAGATCGGGGATGCCTTGAGCTGGAAGTGCCTGCCCATGTGCTCAACATGGACCTCTGCATAGATTGCATTACCCTCCCTGCTGATGTTGCGGTACCTTGAAGGGGCCCTTCCAGGGTTCAGCAGGAATTCAAGGAGCCCCGGCGTCCTCCTGCCATAGAACGGAACTGCGTAGACCCTGTTACCCCTCCCGAGGATTTCCTCCTTTTTCACGCCTGTGAGTCTCTCAATCTCACGGTTCCAGGCTATCACCCTTCCACGGGTATCCAGGGCGAAGGTAGGGTCGGGTATGGACTCCAGCAGGTCCCTGAACTTTCTGTGCTCCTCCTTTAACTTCCTGTGGGCCCTGTAGAGTTCAGTCATGTCCCTGACAATGCCCATCACAATGTCACCTGATCTGCTGAGGACCACCCTTGTCGGGAATGTCTCACCGCTGATCTTCCTGTGGATCCATGTGAACTCGCATTTTTCGCCATTCATTGCCCTCTCAATAAGTTTCCGGGCAATTTCTGAGGACTTACCATGGTGCTGGTACTCAGGTGATAGCTCCCATGGTTTTCTGCCCAGTATGTCTTCCTCATCTCCCCCGAATAGTTCAAGGGCCCTGCTGTTACATCCTATTATCCTGAAGTCCTTCATCAGGAATATTGCATCACCTGCATTCTCAAAGAGTTCCCGGTACCTTGAGGAAATATCATTCATCCTCCGCTCTGATTCCATCCTCCTGAGGGCACCGGCTGTGCTGGATGCTATCTCCCTGAGGAAGCCCAGCTCCTCATCGTCAATCATCCTGGGGGCTGAGACCACAAAGTAAAGGGGTTTGCTGCAATCTTCAAGTTCAATGACTGCAGTTGAGGTATCCTCCCCGGCGATGATGCCTGGCCGGAGTGGTGATACTCTTTTTTCACCCTCCCCTGCAATCACGGTTCCATCAGATTCCCTGAAGGATGCTCCTGAGTATCTGGCCTCCATCAGGATCCCGGAAACCCCTTCCATCAATTCCTGAGGGGTGGCTGAGATGGCTGCCTGGCGGTTGATCCTGCTTAGAAGTCTGAGGCAGCTGTTGTTCCTCCTCAGCATCCTCTCAAGCATCTTCTGGGGCGTTATATCCCTGAACATGCAGAATCCTCCCCTGAAGCCGGAGGATTCAATGAGGGGGTGACCTGAGAGTATGACCCACCTTGTCCCGTCATCCGTCCTGAAGCGGAGTTCATGTTCACCCGATGATCCCCTTCTGCATGAATCAAGGATTCGCTCCATGGTCTCCCTGTCAGAGGGATGTATAAAATCAAATATCTTCCTCCCGATAACATCCTCCCTTCTCATGGAGAGGAGGTCAGCCATCCTCTCATTGCAGTACTGGATGCTTCCATCAGCATTGAATACGCAGACACCCTCACCTGTGGTTTCCAGTATCTCCTGGTACCTCCTGCTGGTATGTGAGAGCAGGTTCTGGATCCGGTTCTTGTAGATTGCAAGTTCCATTGCGTAGCCAAGTTCCCGGGAGTTGAAGGGCTTGAGGAGGTAGGCCTCAGGTTCGACCCCGGCTGCCCTCTCAAATACCTCCCTGCTGGAGTAGGCTGTGATGAAAATCAGTGGGACGTCCATCTCCTTCTTTATGGCCCTTGCTGCTGTGACTCCATCCACATCTGAGGGGAGTACTATGTCCATGAGGATGACGTCGGGTTTCATCCTCAGCGCGGTTTCAATGGCATCCTCCCCGGTCTTTACACTGACCGTTTCATACCCCCAAGATTCCAAGAGCCTTAAAAGTTCAAGGGAGGTTACAGCCTCGTCCTCGACGACAAGGGCAGATGGCATGGATATTATATTATTTTTTCTGTTATATTAATTTTTTTATTGAAAGAAAAAAGTTGAATGTATATCTGTAAACCATTGTGGTTGATTATGTGTGCAGTGGTGCCGGGTTCTGTACCCGGATATCCTTTCCGGGTCCATATTCTGCTACAACCGTATAATTTCCATCCGGGCTAATAATGCAGAGCTACCAAACTTCCTATTCAAGCTCATATTCAAGGCCAAGAAAAACCTCCCTGATCCTGTTAAGGGTCTCATCGGGGGCATCCCAGTAACCCCTCTCAGCTGTTTCAAGGAGTATCTCACCCATCCTCACAGCCGCATAGGGGTTGTTCTCTGAGATCCTCCTCCTCATCTCATCATCAAGTATCAGGGTTTCTGCGACATCATCATAGACCCAGTTATCCACTGCACCGGTCGTTGCAGAGAATCCCAGGAGGTGTTCCACCCGGTCCTTGATGTTCTTGGCACCATGGTGGTCATGGGCGAGCATCCCATCCAGCCAGACCGGATTGAGGATTCTGCACCTTGCAGCCCTCCCTATAACCTCATCAAGGCCCTCAACGTAGATTTCATCCTCAGTTGAATCCACGACCCTGACGCTGCAGGAACCCCCCAGGCTCCGCACCGAGGAGGTGAGGCCACCCATGAATTCATAGTAGTGGTCAAGGTCTGTAACCTCATACTCCACGTTATCCCTCTCCTGGGCCACGAGCTCAACCCTCTGGAGGTTCCTCCTGAATTCATCCGGTGCCTCTCTCACAGAATCCGGGAGATAGGCGTAACACATCTCCCCCAGGTAGGCTGCTGCCAGTTCATCCTCCTGATCCCAGGCACCACCTCCTATGATATCAGGGATGCTGCTGGCATACTCCGCTGGTCCAGGTCCGAATATCCTCGGGGGGACCTTCACCCATCCATCCTCAAGGTTGTGTTTCAGGATGTAATTATCCTCAGGGTCCTCGTCAAGACCTGCAACAGTTTTGAAGGCCCTGTTAAGTATCTCAATCTGGGATCCGAGTGTGTCCCTGAATATGCCGCAGATGTTCACCAGGACATCAACCCTGGGTCTTCCAAGCTCATTGAGGGGTATGACATCTATGTTCTTTGCCCATGGACCATACTTCCTGTTTATGCGCACCCCCAGGAGTTCCAGGATCATTGAAATGGTATCTCCACCTGTTTTAAGGGTTTCGAATCCCCATAGAACCACTGCAACGGTCTCGGGGTACCTCCCATTTTCCTCCAGGTAGTCCTCAAGGAGTTTTCTGGCTGCAAGCCTGCCCCTTGATTCGGCCAGGGGTGCCGGTATCTTCATGGGATCAAAGGCGTGCATGGAGTAGCCTGTCGGGTATACCTCAGGGTCCCTGATTGGGTCTCCGCCCCTGGAGGGGTTCACATACCTTCCCTCAAGTGCCTCAAGGAGGCCCCTGCTTTCACCCCTGAAGTCACAACGCTCAGATAAGCTACGCACCCATTCAACGTATTCAGGGGGAAGATCCACTGACTTCCCTGTGACTATCCTCTTCAAAGCCTCAGCCGCGCGCCTTTCAATCTCCCATCCTGTGGATGTATCCATTGAACCCCTGTAATCCAGTCCAAGCTTCTCTGCCACCATTGAATGGATGGAGGGGTATTCCCTGTCAAATCTGAGTACACCGAGGAGGTAGCTGACCATGTCATCGAGGTCCCACTCTGAATCCATTATGTGAAGGCCCCTTGGTATCAGTCGCCTTTTCATCCTGAAGAGTTCAGACTCAATCTCAGGGATATCCCCCCTCAGGTTAAGCTGTGAGGCCCTCTCAATTATCTCATCCCTCAACCCATCATCAGGGTCCCCATGCCACTGGTCGATGAGTTCCTCCAGTACCAGGTAGTCACCGTAGAGGTCAGACTGCCTCACAGGTGGTGACGCATGCGCCACCGGGAGGGCGTAGGTTCTTCTCCTTGCTATGGTCGACTCTGAGGTGTTACCTGCCCAGTAAAGGTATATGTTGGGGAGCTCCCCCAGGAGCAGGTCAGGGTAGCATTCAGCCCCCAGGGCGGTCTCCCTTCCAGGTAGAAACTCAAGGGTCCCGTGCATCCCGAAGTGGATGATGGCGTCAAGTCCCACTGAATTGAGGTAGGCGTAGAAGGCCAGGTACTGGTGGTGGGGTGGATTATCCCTGCTATGGTAGCTGTCGGTCTCCATGATCCCGCGGGAGGGCTGTATGCACAGGTAGACCGAGCCCAGTTCAGTCACCGGGATGATGATGTCATCACCATCAACCATCAGCTCCCCCGGTGGTTCGCCCCACCTTGCCCTCACATCATCCTGGATCCTCTCTGGCAGACGACTGAAAAATTCCAGGTAATCACTGAGGGGGATCCTCTGGCCGCCATATTCATGGTAGGATGGACTGTTGATGAGTCCCTCCCTCATGAGAATATCCTTGATGGGTTCATCAGGTATCCTCACACTGTATCCCCTCTCCCTCAGCCTCCTGAGGAAAACCTCCAGGCTTTCAAATACGTCAAGGTAGCCCGCGTTTCCAAGGTTGGCCTCCCCCGGAGGGTAGTCATAGAGGATTATCCCTATCCTCTTCTCATGGTTCTCCATTGTCCTCAGCTTCAGCCAGTTGAGTATCCTTGCAGCGAATCTGTCCATGCGCTCTGGCACCACGTCAACAACCCTCACCTCCCCCAGGTCGGGGTCATTGAGAGTCCTCATACCCGCCGTGAATACCGGTTCAAAGCCCCCGTCAAGTTCAGGGAGTGTTATGCCAAGAACTATCTCCATCGGGTTGAGGCCATCACCACCTGCCTCCCATTCGTCGAGGTCTGTCTCATAGCCCCTCAGGCAGATGAGGTATGGGGCGCCTATCCTCCTCAGGAGCCTCCTTGTGGCCCCAGGGTCGCCGCCCAGGGGGCCCCGGTTCAGCTGGAAGTACTGCATGTTGACAAAGAGGTCCACGTCCCCCATGTACTCCTCGATGGCCCTCAGGTTGTTCTCGACGTCCGAGAAGACCACGGTGCAGTTCACACTTCCATGGAGGCGACTGTAGAGTTCCTCAACCAGGGGTCTCGTGTCATCGAAGTGCATCCCTGAATAGAAGAGCATGCCAACTGTTGAGAGCTCCGGGTTGAAGTTTGAAGCCCGCCTGTAGGACTCCAGGTCCCTGTAGAATCCCCTGAAGGGGAGGTAGAGCCCGTAGGGCGGCATCTCCACCGGGTCCTCGAAGGGAACCTCCAGGTCTGTGTAGCTGTCCAGGAGGAAGAGTATCAGGTTCATGAGGTTGTCGGGGTCGCCGGCCCCATAGTAGTCCATGGCCTGGAACCATCTCTTGAGGTCATCCCTGATCTCATCTGACCCGTGCAGTTCGAGTATGGCTTCAAGGTCCCTCTCTCTTACAAGTGAATCTATCCTTCCAGGTGCCGCTGCAACGAGTTCACCAAGATCAAGTTTGCCCATGGATGTCAGGGAAAGTATGTGGTTGCTCCCCCAGACCAGGGATATGACGGTCTTATCCCTGTCCCTGAGGATGCCCGGGAGTTCCCTCCCTATCCTCTCGTTACCCCTTATATCCACGAGTATTATGTCGGATTCATCGATGTATTCAGCCACGTCATCCATGGGGACGCGGGGGTCCTCATATTTCTCAAGGTAGACCTTAGTTATGCTTACAATGTCCCCATGTTCCTCCCTTATCCTGGTCAGCGCCTCCTTCAGTGAGGCCGTGTTGTTCATGGTGGTAACAGCAAGTATCCTCTTCATAAGTAACCACCACCCATCACCACAGTGGTAACAGCAAGTATCCTCTTCATAAGTAACCACCACCCATCACCACAGTGAATACCAGTTTCATTATCAGTCACCTCAAACATGTTGATACTGAATCAGCGCCCGCTACCTCATGATCCGGGAGGACCAGGGCGCCGTTATCCATCATGATCGTCCGGTCTGCAACCATCTGAAGGAACTCCATGTCATGGGAGATCAGAATCATGGCCACCCCCATTCCCTTCAGCTTACCTATCCACCCTGCAAGTCTTTTCATGTTATCAAGGTCCATGCCCGTCGTTGGCTCATCCATTATTATGAGATCTGGTTTTCTGAAGAGATAAACAGATATGAGTGTTCTCTGCTTTTCACCGCCGCTGAGTGAATGTGGGTGTCTCTCCATCAGCTGATGGAGCTTCATGGTCTCAAGGAGGTCCTCAACATCCCCATCAGAATAATCATCCAGACCGAAGGTTATCTCCCTCTTCACAGTATCCATGAACAGCTGATGGTCCGGGTCCTGCATCACGAGACCGGCGGTGCCCTCAACCCTGATCTCACCCATCTCCGGCTTTATGAGCCCCACAATCAGCCTTGCAAGGGTCGTCTTTCCAGAGCCATTCGGGCCTGTCAATCCAAGGACCTCGCCCCTCCAGAGATCCAGGTTAACACCATCGAGCCTGAAGTCTCCCTGGGTGTGGGAGATGTTCATTACCCTCAGTACCGGGTCCTGTTTCGTTTCAGGAGGGGTGGAAACCTTAGAGGAGGGCCTCAGACCGCGCCCTCCACAGGACCTCTGATTGAAACCTGGAGATGGAGACCTCAGACCGTACCTTTCCCTGAATTCAGGGTCCAGGAGGTTATCAGTGTCTGTCTCCTCAACGATCATGCCCTCATCCATCACCACGACCCTGTCAAAGACCTCAGGGACCCTGTAGGTTCTGTGGTCAATCAGGATCAGTGTTTTATCCCTGAGATTTTTGAGGACGCTGAAAAGGTCATCGGTGGATCCCTGATCCAGGTTGGATGTTGGCTCATCCATGAGGAGGATTTCAGGGGACATGGAGAGCTGTGATGCTATTGCAACCCTCTGCTTCTCACCCTCTGAGAGGTTGAAAACGCTTTCATACCTCTTATGCTCCATACCAACCCTCCGGAGTGCATCCTCCACGCGTTCCTCACGTTTATCCAGCTGGAGGGCATCTGGCCCCATGGATACCTCTGAATTAACATTCAATGTGAAGAACTGGGACTCAGGATTCTGGAAGACGTATCCAACATCCGCTGCAAGGTCCCCTGGGGTGAGGGAGTCTGTGTCCCTGCCCATCACCCTGACTGTTCCATCCATCTCCCCTCCCATCATGGAGGGTATCACCGCAGTTACTGCCCTTGCAAGGGTTGATTTTCCACTCCCACTTCTTCCTGTGATGAAGACCGATTCACCTCTTTTAACCCTTAAGCTGACGTCACTGAGGGCCAGCCGGTCCTGATTGGGATACCGGTAGCTCACACCATCAAGGAGGATGGCGTCCAATCAGACCACCGCCCCATCCATTATCACGAGGGATGCGAAGATAACAGTGAAGAATGCTAAAAAGGTGATATCCCTCCCTCTAAACCTGAGACTCCCTCCGGGACCCTCGCGAGGGTTAAAGCCCCTGGTCTCTGCAGCGATGGCCACCTCATCTGAAATCTTCACAGTCCTTATTATCAGGGGTATTATGAGTCCCCTGTAGAGGAGGGAAGGCCTCCTGATGATGGAAGATCCTGAAAGACTGGTCCTGAGTTTGAGGGAGTCCCATATGGAGGAGGCCTCCACGGCAAGGGCAGGTATGTATCTGAGGGTGACTGTGAGTGTGAAAACTATCTCCCCGGGGATTCTGACGGATCTGAGGGACTCTGCAAGCTTCTGAGGCTCGGTAGTGAAGGCAAAGGATAGTCCTGCCGCTGATATTATGAAGAAACGGGCAAAGAAGAGGCTCAGAAATCCCATGGTGTGCGGGTTACCTGAGAGCACCATGATAATGGCAAGGGAAACCAGCCAGAAAAGGATGATGAATGAGAGGAAGGGGGCTGCAAACCTCAGGGACCCTGAATGGGCTATCAGTGCCGTGAAAATGACTCCCATGATTATCAGGAGGGTCAGGTCTGATATGAATGCAGACAGGAGCGTGGCGGATACCACCACAGTGAGCTTTGAGAGGGGGTTTACCTCCACAAGGAACCCCTCAGGGGTTGATGTGAATGGTGAGAACACGGCCTTAAGGTCCAATGAAAGACCTCCATGAGACATTAATCCAGGGCCCCGGCCCTTCTGAGCTCATTTATGATACCGTAACCCACAAGGGCACCCAGCATTCCAAGGACAGATACTGTTATGGCAGATACAATTATCAGTGCCGGTGCCAGCATGAAGCTGGAGAACCCGAAGAGGAAGGGAACCGTGAGGATGACGAGGGTCTCGATGAACTTATCAACACCACAGCCCACTAGAAGGGAATTCCTTGAAGAGTAGACGCCGTATGTCAAACCGACGGCGGCATCCGCTGCAAGGCCTCCCAGGAAGGTCGCAGGTAGTAGGGGCAGGAATGCTGGCATTATGAATCCGCAGATTATCCCGTTAACAAGGCCTATCAGGGTGAAGGTGCCTATCTTTCCCACCTTTGCAAGTCCAACGCTTATGACGATACAGACAAAGAAGGCGGATGCAATCGACTTGAATGCATCCACAGGTGTTATGGCTGCAACACCAAGGATGGTCACCGTCTGAACGATGTACATCAGGGCTATTATGAGGCCCGTGAAGGCCAGATCAGCTGTTGTGAAATCTCTGAATCTAAACAACAATCACACCTCCATGCGTGTCATGTTTTTTCATAAACTCCCAAAGTCCTAGATCAGTATATCATCAAGGTAGAAGATTTCAGAGCCAAAGCGTGACGCCATGTCCTCAAGTATCCCCAGGCTCCTCTTCTCGGGTTCTGCATTAACGAATAAAAGGTTCAGGTTCCTCAGTTCAGTTTCAAGCATGGTCATGTCCTCCTCGAGGTTGGAGTTGATGAATACGTTGCAGCGGCCATCCGATATTACAACGGCTGTGCATGCCTCATCGCTGGATGATGATGCAACCTCAGCCGCCAGTCTGAGTGCCGGTGTGAGGGGTGTCCTCCCGCCTGACCTGAGACCCTCAAGGGCCTCCTCAACGGTCTCAAGATTCGATGTGGGATCAACCACCAGGTTTGCCTCATATCCCCTGAAGGCTATGAGGGCTATCCTGTTCCTCTTTTCATAGGAGTCCCTCAGGAGCAGCCATGATACCGTCTTTGCAAATTTTATCTTCCTATCAAGTCTCATTGATGACGAGGTGTCAAGGACGATTATGTAGAGTGCCCTGGATTTCCCGATCCGGACCTTCTCCATGAGGTGTTCGGGTTCTATGGTTCCTGTTCCAGCTGAAGCAGCCTTCCTCAGGGTTGCATCAACGGCCACACTGGAGGGTTCAGGGTTCTCCCGGGCGCGGACATATTTACCCCTCCTCCCGGTTACTGTTGAACTGCTCTGGCCCTGGAGGGATCCCTTCAGGTCAGGGATCTTCAGGTCACGCCTCAGCCTCCGTTCCCTGTCAATCTCTGAGTCATCCTCGAATTCGCCATTCATGATGTCCTCTATAATCTCCTGGCTGAGTTCCTGTTGTCTCTGGAATGGTAGCTGTCTGAGTCTGTGCTTCATGGCAAGGAGCGCAGCCTCCATCACATCATCCCTTGTGACCCTCCTCCTGCCGTTGAATGCCGCCAGTGCCCTCGCGGTCCTTGCAGTTATGATATCGGCCCTGTGGGTCCTGATGCCAAGGGCTGCTGCTATCTCAACTATGAGGCCAAGGGTCTCATCATCCAACTCGACCATCTCAAGTAAACTCCGCGCCCTGATGATTTTCTCCCTGAGCTCCTCCTGTTTCCTCCGGAACCTTGAGTGGAAGGACTCTGGATCCTCCTGGAACTTCATTGCACGCTTTATGACTTCAACTCTTTCATCAGGGTCCTTTATTGCCTCCACATCAACACTGAGGCCGAATCTGTCAAGTATCTGGGGCCTGAGGTCACCCTCCTCAGGGTTCATTGTACCTGCAAGTATGAACCTTGATGGGTGCTGGATGGATATGCCCTCCCTTTCAATGATATTCACGCCCATGGCTGCTGCATCGAGGAGGACGTTCACTATGTAGTCATCAAGGAGGTTGACCTCATCGATGTAGAGGATGTTGCCGTTGGCCCTTGCAAGTATGCCTGGCTCAAGGGCCTTTATTCCGTCCCTGAGGGCCCTCTTTATGTCCAGTGAACCCACAACCATATCCTCGGTTGCGGATACAGGGAGGTCGACCACCTCCATCCTGACCTGTCTTGATGGCAGGCACCCCTGTTCCTCAAGTTTTCTGCGGCACTCCATGCAGATTTCTGCTCCATCAGGGTCGCATCCGAACCTGCAACCCTCCACCATTTTCCTATCAGGGAGTACATCCCTCAGTGATCTCACTGCAGTTGATTTACCTGTCCCCTTATCGCCCCTGATCAGAACGCCACCTATTGATGGGTTTATGGCGTTGAGGATGAGGGCCTTCTTGAGGAGTTCCTGTCCAACGATGGCTGTGAATGGGAAGTAATGATTATCCAAGCTATCACCGCTTCAGTGATTGTTGTCAGGATTATTTAATAATTTCTAAAAACAAGATAGTATTACATATTTGGGTAATCCGGGAAAAATGTAATACTCAGATCATGTTAAGGGTAGCTGCCACCGTGGCTCCACTTCTGAAAGACGATAAAATGAAGCCACCGCTAAAAAGAAATGAGTGAACTCTGACCAGATCCCAAAGTTTAAGAAAATAAAGGAGGGTAAGTCATTATAGGGTCAGGCAGTTGGATAGATAAAAAAAGAGATGGACGGCTCATGCAACATCCCGGTAAACCCTGAGTATTCTCTTCACCTGTTTTACGGTACTGAATGAATCAGCCACCTGAAGCCCCTTCTCCCTTATAGATTCGACTTCAGCCCTGTTTTCAGGATCCAGCACATGGTTTATCTTATCGGCAATGGCAAGTGCATCTCCTATCGGTACACTGTAACCTGTCTCAGAGTCCCTTATAAATTCTTTCAGACCACCAACAGCAGTTGCAATGGTTGGAGTCCCGCATGCAAGGGCTTCCAGTGCAACAAGCCCAAAGGCCTCCTCATTGGAGGGTAATACAAAGACATCTGCAGCGTTCATCCATACTGCCACTTCACTGTAGGGCACCGCATCAAAGAATCTCACATCAGCATCGATTTCATTAAGTCTGTTCTTTACGGTGTCAAAGTATTCCCTATCGACGGGGGCTCCGAGTATTATGCACTGGACATCATCGAATTTAACATGCTCAAGGGATTCGATGAGGTAGAGGACCCCCTTACGAGGTATTATGTTACCCACGAAGAGGACTATCCTCTTATCTACTGGTAGGCCAAGCCTCCTGCGACATTCTTCCTTATCCATCGGTCTGAATATGCTGGTATCAACCCCCATGTTAATGATGTGTATCTTCTCTTCATCAACACCGAATTCGTCTACAAGTTCGTCCCTTATATCCCTGCTGACAGCAATAACTGCAGAGGCCCTCCTGAGGACAAACCTTGAAACTCGAAAGACCCTCTTATTTTTGCTTGCAAGGTTATACACGTCACTGCCATGGGCCGTTATCACAAGTGGTCTGCCCGTTAACCAGTGACAGATGAGACCGATGAAGCCTGTTGGAAAGACGTAGTGGGCGTGGATGACATCAAATTTTCTCCGAAGTGAACACCAGATTGATCTCAGAAGAAAGGATCCATACTTGTATATGAGCCGTGGCAATCCCTTCCTCTGATCCGTGTTTACAACAACAAACTGCTCAAGATCGGTATAACGCCTGAAAGTATCTACGTGAACCTTAATGAAACTGCCGAATGATCTGTTCTCCTCACCGGGATACATATTTGAAATCATTAGAACTCTCTTAACCAAGATAACACCTCTCCGATGGTGTGCTTCATCCATGTGTGAATAACAGTAAGTCAAAAAATGCAATAATCCTATAATCCCTGGAACTTATAAACCTTCGTATTAATAGAAATCATACTTACTCCTTTATTTAAATATACGCATCCCCATGCCCTAATTAAAGATTAGAGTTAATCTATACTTAGAAACCTCTCAAGGGATTCTAGAGCCTTTAGACGTTCCTTTTTCTCGATTTTAGCATCCTCAACGGCGGATCTGAGGTATTCAACTGTACAGTCATAGGTCTCCCTGTCCACAGGGTATGGATAGCCATCCTTCCCGCCATGGGCGTAGCTGTACTTGACAGGGTCCCTCCAGCTTGCCCTCTCCCCATGGACGAGGTCAGCGACAAGGGCAAGGGCCCTCACCTTTTTGGCCCCGAACCCTGAGAGCATTACGAGTTCCTCATAGTCCGCTGGCTGGATCTCATAGGCCCTCTCCAGTAGAGCCATGTCCCTCTCTGTGAGGTCCACAGGGAGAACCTCATGGTGGGCTGGCATGTCCAGGACATTGAAGTCAAAGAGCGTCCTCTGGCCAGTTAAATAGCTGCGGATGTGAGACGGGCCATCACAGACCAGGTCGACGCTGGCCTCACGTGCCCCCCGGCTGATGGGTGACGTCATGTCAAGGACCTCACTGAGGGTCCTCTCAGAGGATATGCCGCTGTGGGGTGACTCGACGTACTCCACGACCCCTGAGCCGAGCCAGTGGTACCGCCGGGCGTAGCCACCATGGGGGTCAAGGCCCTGCTGGACGACGGCCCATTCACCATCGGAGTCAACCAGGAATGTGTGCTGGTAGAGGTTGAAGCCGTCCTGGATGCAGTTACCATCAACCCTGGCAGATATCCTGCTTGCGTATACCAGCCCTTCACCGTCCAGGTCGAAGATTTCAGCTGCAGCCTGGAGCTCGGAGGGTGTCCTGCGGGATTTCCTTCCCTTTCCACCTGCAACCATTATCCCGTGAACCTCAGGGTCAAGGGCAGACTTCAGGGCCCCGCAGGTCGTGGTGGTTGTCCCTGATGAGTGCCAGTCAAAGCCTATCACACATGAAAAGGCCTGGAACCAGAAGGGATCAGATATCCTTGATATGAACTCTGAGGTCCCGTACTCCTCAATTATAACCTCTGCGATGGCCCCTGAGAGTTCAATCATCCTCCTCATGAGCCAGGCCGGGGGATGGCCACCGTGAAGCGGCAGGTTTGCAATACCTGTTCTCCTCATTGTATCATCCATGCATGTACCATCATAACTTAAGCCCTGACCGTCCCTTTATACTTGCTCTGATACCCTCAACACTGAAACCCGGTAAATTACTTAACACCAAACCGGAAGAGGCACCTGTCATCTCCCCTTGCAATCTGCCCCATGGCCCTGAAGTCACCAGGGAGTCCGCTCCATTCAAAACTTAACTTCAGGATGGCCTCACAGTTCAGACAGAAGCCGGGGTTCTTCCTGGCATCTTCAAGCCAGGGACAGTTCTCAAATTCAACATAAACGTTCTCTTCGTCCTCAAGGAAACCCACCCTCACAGTGAAGCCCTCAAATATGTCTGCGACCCAGGCGAGGTAGGCCTCGAGGAGGTCATCGTCCGGGTACTCCTCCATGTGGGCCTTGAATCTGGGGGCGAGTTCCTGTGTGATCCTGTCCCTGAATATACCTGATAGCAGTTCCCTGATGGCATCCTCATCGGCTCCGGTTGAGGGCATCGCGTTGAGGATGAAGTTATAGAAGTCTGAGATTATCTGCTTCTTCATGAGTTCCTTCTCCCTCATTGCGGATCTGTGCCGGTAGATGGCCATCTCAATGTTGGCGTTGAGTTCAGATGACTTGAAGGGCTTCACTATGTACCCGTAGGGCTCTGTGACCTTTGCACGTGTCAGCATCTCCTCATCGGCATAGGCTGTCAGGTATATTATCGGGATGTTGAACTGGTCCCGGATCCTTCTTGCAGCCTCTATACCATCCATTTCGCCCTTCAGGACGATGTCCATGAGGACGAGGTCCGGTTCATGGACCTTGCACGCCATTATGGCGTCCTTACCTGTTGAAACTGTCTCCACAACCCTGTGACCCATTGATTCAAGTTTGTGGGTTATACCCATGGCCACTATGGCCTCGTCCTCAACAACAAGAATTCTTGCCATGATAAACCTCCTTTATGGAACCGCTATCACTGAGGATCAATGTCTGAACATTCCCCAGATCCTTTATGGAACCGCTATCACTGAGGATCAATGTCTGAACATTGCCCCAGATACTTTGATGTCACTGCAGAATAAGGTTTAATGTGACGCCGTGACCAGACTAGAACCTCCTCCTGTACTCAACCTCAGTGAATTTTATTGTGAACCTTGCAGGCCTTTCTATTTCAAGTTCCCCGTCTATCTGCTCCACGAGGTTCCTGACGATCCTGAGGCCCAGTGTGCCTGATCCCTCAAGGTCAAGGTCCTCCGGGAGGCCGACCCCATTATCTGAAACCGTCATTTCGTATCCCTCGCCGGTACTGTGGACTTCAACGGTGATTTCACCCTTACCATCAGGGAATGCATACTTGAGGGAATTTGATACCAGTTCATTGATTATGAGGCCGCAGGGGATGGCTGTTTCAATGTTGAGCCTCACATCATCCACCTTCACCCTCACATCGATGCCGTTACTGTCTGCTCCATAGGAATCCAGGAGGTCGCTGAGGAGTGTCTTGATGTAGTCCCTGAGGTTAACCCTTGAGAGGTCCCTCGACTCGTAGAGCTTCTCGTGTATGAGGGATATGGCATCTATCCTGTGCTGGCTGTCCCTGTAGAGGTCACTCAGTCTCTTGTCGCCGGTGGTGGATGCCTGGAGCATGAGGAGTGTTGATATTATCTGGAGGTTGTTCTTGACCCGATGGTGCACCTCCCTTAAGAGGAGTTCCTTCTCCCTGAGGGACCGCCTGAGGCGTTTCTCAACGGATTTCCTGTGGGTTATGTCCATGAGGGATATGAGGCACCTCTCACTCCCCGGGATCACAACGGAGGTTGCGAAGAAGTTTCTCTCCTCACCCTGCCGGTTCCTGAGGACCACCTCGAAGTTGTGGGGGATGGCATCCGGGTTGATACCTTTAAGGCGGTAGTATGCCTCGATGCGAGCTGCGTCAGAGGCGTCAACAAAGTCTGTGAACTTCATGTAGCCCTGGATCTCGCCCTTACTGTAACCTGAGAACTCCTCAAAGGCTGAGTTCGCAAGTTCAATCACCATGTCGCTGCCGCAGATTACAGTGAGTGTGCCTGTGTTTTCGAAGATTACCCTGTACTCCTCCTTGCTGGATTTGAGTTCCTTCTCAATACGTTTCTGGGCGGTCACATCCTTACCCATGATATATATGAGCTTCTCATGGTCCAGTTCAACTGCTGTTACCGATGTGTCCAGGGTGCGTCCCCGGAGGCCCACCCTGAACTTCAGATGGCCGCCCTCTCCATCCCTGAATATCCTGTCAGCGTCCTCCTCATGGATCCACTCCCTTATGTTTCTCCCGATTATATCCTCCCTGAAGGACTTGAGGAAGCCTGCGGCTGCAGGGTTAACGTCCAGTATGATGCCATCGGTTGAACAGATGAATATCGGGTTTCCTGATTTCTCAAAGAGTGCCCTGTATTTCCTTTCACTCTCTTCAAGGGCTTTCCTGGCCTTTTTAATCTTTCTCTCTTCTTCAGCCTCCTGCAGCGCCCTCCTGAAGGCAAGTGGAAGTTTTGACAGGTTATTCTTAAGTACGTAATCGGTGGCCCCTGCCTTGAGCATGTCAACAGCGAATTCCTCCCCGATCTTTCCACTGACAAATATGAAGGGGATGTCATAGTTCTCCCTCACAATCCTCAGGGCAGATACTCCGTCGAAGCTGGGGAGTGCGTGGTCTGCAAGTATTATATCCGGGCTGAATTCCTCAAGGGCCCTCCTGAATGAGTCCTCGCTGTCAACTGTGAGGTGCTCGAATTCTATACCATCCCTCTGCAGTTCCCTTATGACAAGTTCAGCGTCAAGCGGGACGTCCTCAAGTATCAGTACCTTCAATTTCTCTGACATTCCGGTTCCTCTTCATTACGGTTAATGAGCTCAAGACACCTTAAGCCTGGAAATTTTATTGTGGGCTCTTCACTGGTGTCTGGTCTTCAAGACATGCCTATTCCGGGGGCTGGTTTATGATCATCCAGTAGAAGCCAAGGGTTGAAACTGCGCTTATGAATTCATCGAACTCCACCGGTTTGCTCACGTAGCTGTTCACCCCAAGTTTATAGCTTTCCACTATGTCACGGTCCTCCTTGGAGGATGTTAGAACCACGACCGGGATCTTGCTGGTTGAATCATTTCTCTTGATCTCCTGGAGTACCTCGAGGCCGTCAACCTTGGGCATCCTCAGGTCCAGGAGGATCAGTTTTGGGAGGTTCTCCGGATCCCTATCAGAGTAGGAACCCGATGCAAATATGTAGTCAAGGGCCTCTGCCCCGTCCTTCACCCAGTGGAGCTTGTTGGCAAGGTTGTTCTTCTTCAGGGCCCTTATGGTCAGTTCCGCGTCTGTGGGGTTATCCTCAACCAGGAGTATATCTGCATCTGTCATCATTTCACCACCTTTGGAAGTGTGAAGTATATTGTTGCACCACCATCAACCTTTCCTTCACCCCAGACCCTTCCACCATGCCTCTTTATGATTCTCTGGACTATTGAGAGTCCGACTCCTGTCCCCTCGAATTCTTCCTGGCTGTGCAGTCTCTGGAAGAGTCCGAAGAGTTTGCTGGCATACTTCATGTCAAAGCCGGCGCCGTTATCCTTAACATAGTATGTGTGTTCATCACCACCATCCATGTAGCCGACCTCTATCACCGCGGGGTCCCGGTCCCTTGTGAATTTTATGGCGTTTGACAGGAGGTTGCCCATGACCTGCCCCATGAGGGCGCGGTCAGCCATTGCAGGTGGAAGATCAGCCACCGAAAACTCTATTGAACGCCCCTCCTCCTGGGATGCGAGTTCCCTGTAGGTTGACTCTGCCAGTTCCCTCATGTCAAGCATTGCAAGGTTCATCTCCTGCCTGCCTGCCCTTGAGAGGAGGAGTATGTCGTCTATGAGCTGACCCATCTTCCTTGTGTTATCCCTTATTATCCCGAGGATCCTTACCCCCTCATCATCGAGTTTATCCTCATAGTCCTCCACGAGTATCCTTGAAAAGCCGTCTATAGCCCTCAGGGGGACCCTGAGGTCATGGGAGACAGAGTATGCGAATGCCTCAAGTTCCTTGTTCGCATCCTCAAGTTTTTCAGCCTGTTTCTTCAGTTCAAGGTTCAGTTCCCTCAGAGAGCGGACCTTTTCAATCCTCTCGATGAGGAGGGCCACCATGAACGTGAAAAGTAACAGGAGAACCAGTCTGAAGAGCTCATCTGATATGTTAAGGCCAACTGCCCTTGTCATCGGCTGGAGTATCAGGAGGGCCACGAAAACTGCCAGAACGAGGACCCCCCATTTAAGGGTCCTTGAGGACAGTTGAGGGATTGCAAGCAGTGGTAGAACCAGTAACATGCCATGCACCCAGCTAAAGGAGAACATCAGAGCGGCTGCTGCAAGAATCATTAGAACATCGTCATGCTTCATCATAACCACATAAAATTTCTGGTTATGATTATATAAAAAAATTTCCTTGATATGGCTAAAAACATGAGAGTCCAGAGAAACAGCAAAAAATTCCATGACCAGAAGAGGAGAGTCAGAAAAATCAGCCGGACCTCTGGAAGAGCAGAGATCCGTGAAGAGCCATGCGTTTCATGGACCTCTTATCCATGAAATGATAAGAGTGGATCAGATACCTCACTGATGCAGGGATCATCCTGTATCCTGACCCACAGGGACCTTCTGGCTGCGTTCATCCGCCAGGACCTCCCTGAGGAAGCGGCCGGTGTGTGTACCTGATGCAGCAACCTCCTCTGGTGTTCCCTCTGCAACGACGAGGCCACCCCTCTCACCACCCTCGGGTCCGAGGTCTATGATGTGGTCCGCGGACTTTATAACATCAAGGTTGTGTTCTATGACAACGGCGGTGTTCCCGGCATCCACAAGCCGTCCCAGGACATTGAGGAGCTTCTTGATGTCATCGAAGTGGAGACCCGTGGTCGGCTCATCAAGGATGTACAGTGTACTGCCGGTACTCCTCCTGCTGAGCTCCTTCGCAAGTTTCACCCTCTGGGCCTCACCACCCGAGAGGGTCGTTGCGGGCTGCCCGAGTTTTATGTAGCCGAGGCCCACGTCATAGAGTGTCTGGAGCTTCCTCCTCACCTGGGGTATGTTCTCAAAGAATTCGAGGGCCTCCTCCACGGTCATGTCAAGGACCTCCGCGATGTTCCTGCCCCTGTAGCGTATCTCAAGGGTCTCCTCATTGTATCTCCTGCCCCTGCACACCTCACAGGGGACGTAGACGTCTGCCAGGAAGTGCATCTCTATCTTGATTATACCGTCCCCGCCGCAGGCCTCGCAGCGCCCGCCCTTGACGTTGAAGCTGAACCTGCCCGGCCTGTATCCACGCTTCCTGGCCTCAGGTGTCTGGGCAAAGAGCTCCCTGATGTGGGTGAACACCCCTGTGTAGGTTGCCGGGTTTGAGCGTGGTGTTCTACCTATGGGTGACTGGTCTATCATCACGACCTTATCGATGTGCTGGAGGCCCTCAATGTCGGTGTGCCTCCCGGCGTTCATGTGCTTGTGGTTGAGCCTCTCATAGACACCCCTGTAGAGTATGTCATTGACGAGTGTGCTCTTCCCTGACCCTGAGACCCCTGTGACACAGGTGAACAGTCCCAGGGGTATCCTGACGTCGATTTCTCTGAGGTTGTTCTCGGCAGCGCCCCTCACAGTCAGGTACCTTCCTGATGGCCTCCTCCTGACCTCGGGTAGGGGTATTGTTTCCCTACCTGAGAGGTAGGCCCCTGTGAGTGAATCCGGGTCCTCCATTATCTCCTCAGGTGTGCCCTCTGCAACCACACATCCTCCGTGTTCACCCGCGCCCGGTCCGATGTCGACAACGTGGTCTGCCGAGAGTATTGTTTCCTCGTCGTGTTCCACCACTATGAGGGTGTTCCCAAGGTCCCTGAGTCTCTTTAGTGTCTCTATGAGTCTCCTGTTGTCCCGCTGGTGGAGTCCTATGCTGGGCTCATCCAGGATGTAGAGGACCCCCACAAGGCCGGAGCCTATCTGGGTGGCGAGCCTTATCCTCTGGGCCTCCCCCCCTGAGAGGGTTCCTGATGACCTTGAAAGTGTGAGGTAATCCAGGCCCACGTCGATCAGAAAGCGCAGCCTCTCCCTTATCTCCTTGAGGACCTCCCTGGCTATGTACTCCTCGCGTTCGGTGAGCTTGAGGGAGTCGAAGAATTCATGGGCCTCCCTGATTGACATCTCAACAACGTCATGTATTGATCTTCCGTTGATGGTGACTGAGAGGCTCTCAGGGCGGAGCCTGCTTCCCCCGCATACCGGACAGGCGTGGTTGCTCATGAACCTGCCTATGTAGGTCCTCATGTAGTTGGACTTGGTCTCCATGTATATCCTCTCCATGCGGGGTATGACACCCTCGAAGCGCCTGTTCACCCGGTAGGTCCTGTTTTTTCTCTGAAATACGAACTGTATCTTCTCATCGGTCCCGTAGAGAATGGCCCTCCGGTGTTCCTCGTCCAGGTCCCTGAAGGGTGTGTCGAGGCTGAAGCCGTAGTGTTCGGCCACCGCCCTCAGCATCTGGTGGTAGTAGTTGTCCCTCTTCCCTGATTTGCTCCAGGGCACAATGGCGCCCTCGTTTATTGAGCGTTCAGGGTAGGGCACCACCAGGTCAGGGTCGATCTCAAGTTTGCTTCCGAGGCCGTTACACTCAGGGCAGGCCCCATGGGGACTGTTAAATGAGAACATCCTGGGGCTGATCTCCTCGAAGTTTATACCGCAGTCAGGGCAGGCGAAGTGTTCACTGTAGATCCTCTCCTCGCCCGTGTCATGGTTGAGGACCCTGACGGTCCCCTCCCCCAGCTGGAGGGCTGTTTCAACGGAGTCCGCAAGCCTCTTTCTGAACTCCGTGTCCCTCCTCACAACCAGCCTGTCCACAACAACGTCTATTGAGTGCTTCCTGTTTCTGTCAAGATCGAATTCGTCTTCAAGGTCGTGTATCTCACCGTCGACCCTGACCCTCACGAAGCCCTGCTCCCTGAGCCTCTCGAATACACGCTGGTGTTCCCCCTTACGGTCCCTGACCACAGGGGCGAGTATTATTATCCGTTCACCCTCACCGTCATCCATTATCCTGTCGACTATCTGGGTCGAGGTCTGCTGCTCTATCTCCCTGCCGCAGAGGTAGCAGTGGGGTTTACCTATCCTTGCAAATAGCAGCCTCAGGTAGTCGTAGATCTCTGTTATTGTCCCCACCGTTGATCTGGGGTTGACCCGGGTCGTCTTCTGGTCGATGGATATGGCCGGTGACAGCCCCTCTATGTAGTCCATCTCTGGCTTCTTCATCTGTCCCAGGAACTGCCTTGCATAGGCTGAGAGGGACTCCACGTACCTGCGCTGCCCCTCAGCGTATATCGTGTCGAAGGCCAGTGAAGACTTTCCTGACCCGCTTATACCTGTTATGACAATGAATTTATCCCGTGGAAGTTCAAGGTCCACGTTCTGGAGGTTGTGCTCCCTGGCACCCTTAATGACTATTTTACCACTCATGATCCTCAGTGTCTCCAAAACTCTTTAATCCTGCCTTAATTCTCATTACCAGAAAATGTTTAATTGCTCTTAAGGGACATTATCCTGTCCCTGATCCTGGCGGCCCTCTCGAATTCAAGGTTCCTTGCAGCGTCCCTCATCTCTGCCTCCAGGTCCTTTATTATGAGTTCAAGTTCATGGTCTGGTATCTCATCCACCTTCAGCTCCTCAACGTCCTTCTTCTCCCGGAGGGTCCTCCTTGTACTCCTTGGTTTTATACCATGCCTGCGGTTGTACTCCATCTGCAGCTTCCTTCTCCTGTTGGTTGTCTCAACCGCCGCCATCACTGAGTCTGTGAGCCTGTCGGCGTATATGAGCACCTCACCGTTAACGTTCCTGGCGGCCCTCCCGATTGTCTGTATAAGTGACGTCTCTGACCTCAGGAAGCCCTCCTTGTCTGCATCGAGTATTGCGACCAGTGCCACCTCCGGAAGGTCGAGGCCCTCCCTGAGGAGGTTAACACCCACCAGGCAGTCGAATTCTCCCCTCCTGAGGTCGTCTATGATCTCAACACGCTCGAGGGTGTCTATCTCTGAGTGGAGGTACCTGACCTTCACGCCGACCCTCGAGTAGTAGTCTGTGAGGTCCTCGGCCATCCTCTTTGTGAGGGTGGTTACAAGGACCCTCTCACCCCGCTCAACCCGCCTCCTTATCTCGGAGAGGAGGTCATCCACCTGGCCCTTCACCGGCCTTATCCTGACCTCAGGGTCCACCAGACCTGTGGGCCTTATGATCTGTTCAACGATGTTCTGGCTCCTTGAGAGTTCATACCTTCCAGGAGTTGCAGAGACATAGATCACCTGGTTCACGCTCTCCTGGAACTCGTCGAAACGGAGGGGCCTGTTCTCCCGGGCACTGGGTAGTCTGAAGCCGTACTCCACCAGGGTGTCCTTCCTTGCCCGGTCACCGTTGTACATGCCCCTTATCTGGGGTACCGTCACATGGGATTCGTCGATGACTGTGAGGAAGTCCTCAGGGAAGTAGTCCAGGAGCGTGTTTGGTTTCTCACCCCACTTCCTCCCGCTGAGGTGCATTGAGTAGTTCTCTATGCCCTGGCAGTAGCCCATCTCCCTAAGCATCTCCATGTCGAACCTTGTCCTCTGTTCGAGCCTCTGGGCCTCCAGAAGTTTGTTCTGGGATCTAAGTTCAGTTAATCTCTCCTCAAGCTCAGCCTCTATTGACTCTATCGCCCTCTGGAGCCTGTCCTCGGGTATCACGAAGTGCTTGGCCGGGAATATGGTTACACGGTCCAGTTTCTGTATCCTCCTGCCGGTGACCCTGTGAACCGTTGATATGGAGTCTATCTCGTCGCCGAAGAATTCTATCCTTATGGGGGGTGTTCCATGGATGGGGTTGATCTCTACAGTGTCACCCCGGACCCTGAACTGTCCCCTGTCGAATTCGACATCGTTTCGCTCATACTGCATGTTTATGAGGCCCTCCAGCACCTCCTCCCTCCCGGGGCCGGATCCGACCTCGAGGTGGAGGGTGAATTCACCGTAGTCTGCCGGTGCACCTATACCGTAGATGCAGGAGACACTGGATACCACGATGACGTCGTCCCTGGAGAGGAGGGACTGGGTTGCCGAGTGCCTCATCCGGTCTATCTCGTCGTTTATGGATGCCTCCTTGTCTATGTAGGTGTCTGTCTGGGGTATGTATGCCTCTGGCTGGTAGAAATCATAGTAACTCACGAAGTACTCCACGGCGTTCTCAGGGAAGAACTCCCTGAACTCCTCATAGAGCTGCGCAGCCAGGGTCTTGTTGTGTGATATTACCAGCGTCGGCTTCTGGACCTCTGCGATCACATTGGCCACTGTGAAGGTCTTACCTGAACCCGTGACCCCCAGGAGTGTCTGCTCCCTCATCCCGGCCTTTATACCGTTAACAAGGGACCTTATCGCCTTTGGCTGATCCCCGAGGGGTCTGTAATCTGATACCAGTTTAAACTTCATCACAAATCACTTAAAATAAGAACCTCATTCTATTGTGGAACTATATTTCAGGGTCAACTTATATATACCTTTGCCAGGATACATAAAGTTGAGTCTGGAGTCTCATATCTGACAGGGTATCCCACGTGTTCCATAATCCTGTGATGATACCCCCACTGAACTTGTTTTAAACATAAATTAGAGGATGGTAATGATAAATTGACGAGGGTTAAGGATCCAGAGAAGCTTCCTGATGCTACCGGTGTCTACATATTCCGTGACAGGGACGACAGGGTCCTCTATGTTGGCAAGTCCATCTCCATAAGGAAGAGGGTCTCGTCCTACTTCAGGGAACAGGAGAACCCGCGTCTGAGGATCATGATGAGGCACCTTGAGAGCATAGAGTACATTCTGACCCAGAACGAGAAGGAGGCCCTCATCCTTGAGTCCAACCTCATAAAGAGGTACAGACCCCCATACAATGTCCGTCTGAAGGACGATAAGAGGTACCCCTTCATCAAGATAACGGATGAGGAGTACCCGCGGGTCCTCATAGTGAGGACCATAGGGAGGGACAGTGCAAGGTATTACGGACCCTTCACAGACACCGGGGCTGTGCGCAGGACACTGAAACTCATAAAGTCACTCTTCAGGATAAGGAGCTGCAGGAGGATGGACGGGCCATGCCTCAACAGCCAGATAGACCTCTGTTACGCCCCATGTGATGGGGGAATCAGCAGGGAGGAGTACCAGGAGATCATAGAGAAGGTTGACCTCTTCTTCCAGGGACGCTACCAGGAAGTCATTGAAGTGCTTGAGGAGGAGATGAAGGAGGCTTCGGAAAGACTTGAATTTGAGAGGGCTGCCAGGATAAGGGATCAGATTGAATCCATACGGGAGGTTATGGAGAGACAGCACGCATCCTTCACAGACTCCATTGACCAGGATATAGTGGCCCTAGAGAAGGGAGGGGATACATCAGCGGTTGTGGTCCTCCAGATACGTGACGGCAAGATCACCGGGAAGGACGACTTCATTCTCAGGGGCTCAGCCCCCCGGACAGAGATCCTTGAGGCCTTCCTCAAGCAGTACTACGCCATACCCCGGAGGGTGCCATCGGAGATACTGACCCAGTACCCTGTGGAGGACGGGGTCATAGCAGAGTGGCTCTCTGAGCTCAGGGGCGAAGAGGTGAAGATACACTCACCTGAGGGGGGCGCCGGACGCAGGCTCCTCAACATCGCCTGGAAGAATGCTTCGGTGATACTGAAACAGAAGGGAAGGATCAGGGACGCCCTCCTTCAGCTCAAGGATGACCTCAAGCTCCCCGAAATACCCCGGAGAATGGAGGGCCTTGACATCTCAAACATTGCAGGTGAATCTGCAACCGGCTCGGTTGCCGTTTTCATCGATGGTAAACCATCCCCTGGATCCTACCGGAGGTACCGGATTTCAGCCCAGGGGCCCGACGACTATGCAATGATGAGGGAACTGGTTGAGAGGAGGTATTCCAGCCCTGAACTCAGAAAGCCCGACCTCGTGCTCATCGACGGAGGGAAGGGTCAGCTGGGAGCGGCCCTCGAGGCCCTCAAAAACTGCGGGGTTCATGTGCCGGTTGTTGGCATAGCCAAGAAGAGGGAGGAGGTTTACCTTCCAGGCCTATCCGAGCCCGTGGATGTGGATGATGGTGCACTGCAGATCCTCAGGCACCTCCGCGACGAGGCCCACCGGTTTGCTGTTAAGTATCACAGGACGATCAGGGACAGGGATTCCCTTGAATCGGAACTTGACGGTATAAGGGGTGTTGGTCCGGTAAGGAAAAGGGCCCTCCTTGAGCACTTCGGAAGCCTTGATGGTGTGATGGATGCAAGTGTGGAGGAGCTGGCCTCCATCCCCGGAATGACCCGTGAGGTTGCAGAGAGGATACACAGGCACTTCAGTGGGGGCCTGGCTGGCTGAATCCCTCCACCTGACCCTTCAATGAGCTAAGATTTTCCTAAAGACCGAATGGGGGTTTTAGAAAATTATTTATAACAACTGGCCACATATTAATATCTGGATAACGGGTGGGTCTTAATATTCTGATGTGGAGGATTAACGTCCTAACGCCTCTTTAAGCCCAGGGATCTGTGAAAATGATGGTTTGGAGGATTACATGTCGCCTACAAGTTTGCTTGTTGTTGAGGATGAGAGCATAGTGGCCATGGACATCAAGCACAGGGCTGAGGGCCTTGGCTATCGTGTTGTGGGGATCGCTGCTTCAGGTGAAGACGCTATAAAGCTTGCGCGTGAGGAGAAACCGGACCTTGTCCTCATGGACATCGTCCTGAAGGGCGAGATGGATGGTATAGAGGCTGCAGAGGTTATAAGGGAGGAGATGAACATCCCTGTGGTCTACCTCACAGCCTACTCAGATGAGAAAACCCTCAGCCGTGCCAAGCTCACGGGGCCCTTCGGTTACATCATAAAGCCCTTCGAGGATCGTGAACTCCACAGCGCCATTGAGGTCGCCCTTTACAAACACAAGATGGACAGCAAACTCCGTGAAAGTGAGGAAAGATACAGGGCCCTCCTTGAATCATCCCCGGATCCCATAATCCTCCTGGACTCCAGTTCAAGAATAGTTTTTGTGAACAGGGCCGTTGAGAAACTCACAGGACTTAAAAGGGAGCGTTTGAAGGGTAAAAAACTTTCAGTCCTCGAGAAGAGGGGTTTAATATCTGAGAGCGCGCTTAAAGGCATCCTCGACCTTTTCAATTCAGAGCATGAGGTCTTTGAAATTGAATTCACCGACCACATGGGGGTCAGGCACTTCTTTGAGATACATTCGACCAGAATTGAAACAACATCAGAGAAGAACCTCCTCCAGATAATAGGCCACGACATCACAGGCCGTGTGGAGGCTGAGAGGCGGAGGGAGGAACTGATCAGGGAAAGGTCAAAGGCAGAACTCTACGGCTTTGTTGTCTCGGCTGTACCCGTATTCGCATCATCAATTCCGCCTCAGCTCAGAAATGCCATAATAAAGAACTTCGCTGACAGATTCGAGAAGAACCTCAAACCAAACTTCCAGAGGACCATGAAAAAACTGGGTGTTCTGGATGATATCATGGCCAGGAGGGAATCCCTGAGTGTCTTTGATGCCTATATAAAGTGGCTTTCAGGATTCCTCAGGAACCTTGGTATTGAAACCGAGCTCAGGGGAGAAAAGCCGAGGTACATTCTCGAATTCAGGACATTTCCATGGATCAATGAGGCAAGACAGAATCCAATCTTCTCCCTCATATTCAGGGCCATGCTGATGAGGAGCTTCACCTGGACAGGTATAAAGGGTAGCGTCATACAGACCTCAAGCCTCAGAAGCAGGGACGAAAACCTCACCTTCGAATTCCACCTGGTATAAAACCCGTAAGCAGGGGGACGAAGAACTCACCGGTAAGATCATATTCCCATAAATGGGGGGGTTAACTATGGAAAGGAGAATATCACGTACAGGTACGGGGATTAAGGGGCTTGATGATATACTAGGGGGCTACCCGCAGGGTAGGAGCATTCTTGTGACCGGTGACCCTGGATCCGGTAAGACCATAATGGGACTCCAGTTCGCCATTGAGAGCGCCAGAAGCGGCCTTAAGACAATATACATAACGACAGAGGAGGATGAAACTGACCTCAGGATCCAGTGCGCATCCCTTGGGTGGGACATCACTGATCTCCTTGAATCTGGTAAGCTGACTATTATCGGCTTATCCGCAATGAGGGCCCGGCTTACAGAGGCGGAAATATCTATTGGGATAGAATCCGTCAAGGGAAACCTGAGGAAGATACTCGCCGAGATTCCAGATGACACCGAGGTCCTCATAATCGACAGTATAGGCAGCCACACAGAGAAGCTCACAACGGATGAGTTCAGGGATCAGTTCGACCTTCTCATCTATGAACTCAAAAAGAGGGACATCACTGCCATGATAATCCTTGACAGTGCAACCTCAGAGGAGTTCAATGATATAGCCCTCTACTCGGTTTACGGGGCCATAAGGCTGATAAAGAGGGAGAACCCCTACACGGGAAGGAGAGAGAGGGTCATGGACATCATCAAGATGAGGAGTACAAGAACACCGATTGAGTTCATACCCTACATTATATCAGACAGCGGCCTCGAAGTTATTGAAAACCCTGAGGAATAATCTTCTACAGGTTTCAGCCGGTACCCTCATGGAGTGTGGGGTCCACTGGAATAAATAACTGATCTAAGTTCCACCGAATGCATAGAAATAACAGAAGTGATTCCTTTTACTAATTCACCCCCAGATACATGAAAATAACAGAAGTAATTACCTTATCTTAAAGGAGATACATAATAATTAGATAAATTTATATATTATATTATTACATTATTTTTTATGGTTATTATTAGATGGAGGTTTTAACCTTGAATAAAAGGAAAGTCGTAATAAGGGTGTTCGAAATGAAAAGAGAGTGCGAATTTCCTTGGAAAACACGGGTCTCCGATGAGAAGATCAATGAACTGCTCAGGGATCTTATAGGTCCTGAAGACTTCGGGAATGGGGCTAAATATGTTGTTGAGGTCTATGACCGCTGGAGTGACAGCCCCTACATATTCTACTTCGACGGAAAAACGAAGCTGATGTCCAGCTAAAAAAATTATTGAGGGGAGTTACAATCTTTCAATTGCCTTAACAAGGAGATCAACGGTCATCTCGATGTCCTTCATGCTTGCCATGCTCACCGTTGTATGGATGTACCTTGTAGGCACAGAGACCACGCCTGCGGGTATCCCCTCCCTTGTGAGATGAATGGCGGTTGCATCGGTTGTACCCCCCTCACTCACCTCTATCTGGACAGGTATGTCCTCCTCACTTGCAGTCTCAAGTAGCCAGTCCTTCACACGTGGATGGGTTATTATACCCCTGCCACTGGCATCGGTGAGGATTATGGCGGGTCCGCCGTCGAGCTTCGCAGGGGCCTCCTCCTCCTTCATCCCTGGATGATCCCCGGCTATTGTAACATCCAGGGCCAGGGCCATGTCCGGGTTGAGCCTGAATGCTGAGGTCTTGGCACCCTTGAGACCAACCTCCTCCTGGACCGTTCCAACACCATAAACGGTTACACCGGTTTCAACCCTCTTTAGGACCTCAACCATTACAAGGCAGCCTATACGGTTGTCAAGGGCCTTCCCTGTGAAGCGGGAGTTGGCGAGTTCACTGTAGGGCGCATGGAAGGTTATAGGATCCCCCACAGCCACCAGTTCCTCTGCATCCTCCCTTGAAGAGGCGCCTATGTCTATGAACATGTTATCATGGGTGGTGACCTTCTTCCTCTCAGAGGCCTTCATCCTGTGGGGTGGCTTTGAGCCGATGACACCCATCACGGGTCCGTTTTCCCCGTGGATCCAGACCGCCTGGTTGAGTATCATCTGGTCACTGATTCCGCCTATCTTTGAAAACCTTATGAAGCCCTTCTTATCGATGTGCCTCACCATGAGGCCTATCTCATCCATGTGGGCTGCCAGCATGATTGAGGGACCGGACCCCCTCTTCACGGCGATGATGTTACCGAGGCTGTCCTCCTCAATCTCATCGACATGTCCCTCGAGTTCAGATCTTATGATATCCCTTACCTCACCTTCAAATCCAGAGATTCCACTTGCAACTGAAAGACGCTTCATGAGTTCCTTCATGATTACCACCGGATCATCTAGCTGACTTTATGATTATCAGAATTCCGAGAATAACCAGGAGGGCCTGGGGCCAGAACCTTGAATACTGTGGGGGTATGATCCCTGCAGCGAAGGCAAACCACAGCATCCCTATTATCACCATTATAGCTCCAAGATAGACCCCCCAGAGCCTCCCTCCATCTGAAGGCCTTCTGGGTTTTCGCTTGATTTCCACTTCATCTTCCATGATTTATTCCTCCGGCTCTATTTATCTTCAAGGTGGATATAAAACCTTACTTGAAGAGATCACATCAGTAGGAGGCCCACATCCTGGACTTAAATAAACTTATTAAAGTATCCGGTACAATACATTAACATGATTTCAAGGGACCATCCACGTTACCATTCACTGATACAGAGAGAGATGATAACAGAGGCCTGGCGTAAGGGTATACTCGCAGATTCAGGCATGATCGCCCATGGCAGGGGTGAGGCCTTCGACTACCTGCTGGGTGAAAGGACCACAGAACCCGCTGCGAGGGCCATAAGAGCTGCTGCTGCAGCACTCCTCCTTGCAAAAAACCCTGTTATATCGGTTAACGGCAACACCGCCGCCCTTGTCCCGGGAGCTGTGGTTGAACTTGCAGATGCAATCGGGGGAAAGATCGAGATAAACCTCTTCCACCGGACAGAGAAGAGGGTCAGACTAATAGAGGAGGTCCTCCTGGAAAATGGTGCCAGGGAGGTCCTCGGAACAGACGAACTGCTCTACATCGATGATATAAAGAGTCCGAGGGCAACAGCAAGCCCTGATGGGATCTACAGTGCCGACGTGGTCCTGGTTCCCCTCGAGGACGGGGACAGGACAGAGATACTACGTAAGTCAGGTAAGACTGTTATAACCATTGACCTGAACCCGCTGTCAAGGACATCCCGGAAGGCAAGTATAAGCATAACAGATAACATTGTAAGGGCCATACCAGCCCTCATAGAAGCGGTAAGGGAACTTGAGGACCTATCCCGGGATGAACTTGAGCTTATCGTCGAGGAATTCGATAACCCTGAGAACATCAGGGAGACCCTAAAACTTATAGACCTCCGGAGATACAATCCAGAACTGTGAACCTGTGCAGTTGTAGAGTATTCGCAGTATCCATATATGGTATGGCACAATAGAATAACTGCAGAGAAAAAAAGAATCTGATTTCTGGAAGGATTTCACCAGAGGGGAATCCTCAAGCAGATCAAGAATCCTGAGCGTGTGAATATGGTGGTTATTGGAGTTACAGGGATGCCCGGCGCAGGGAAGGGCGTTGTATCAAGGATAGCTGAGTCGATGGGTTTCAGGGTTATAAGGATGGGTGACGTAATAAGGGATGAAGCCCGGAAGCGAGGTGAGGACCCCGGTGTGACGGCCGTTCGCCTCAGGGAGGAATACGGTAAGTACGTGGTTGCCGAAAAGTGCGTTGAAAGGATTCAGGAGTCAGAATCAGAAATGTTCCTGATAGAGGGAATAAGGAGCCCCCATGAGGTCGAGATATTCAGAAAAAGGTTCCCTGGCTTCAGGGTCATATCAGTATTCTCAACAAGAAAGACCCGCTTCAGGAGGCTCCGGAAGAGGCAGAGGGAGGACGACTCTCAGAGGTATGCAGAATTCGTTGAAAGAGACGAAAGAGAACTTGGATTCGGCATAGGCGACGTCATAGCGACCTCAGATTATATGATAGTCAATGAGGGCCCGATATGGAAGATAAAAAAACAGGCAAAGCAGATACTCAGGAAACTTGCAGAGAAGGGTGAGGAGAGCAGCAGAGGAGGACAAGAGGATGGATAAAGTTAAAGTTGAAGCCCCGGTCAGGGCGACAGAGGATCCAGAGAAGGTTGGGGAGGCTGTTCTCAACGTCTTCCCTGAACTTGAAATTGAGGTTGAAGATGACGCCGTGAGGGGCACCGGTGATAGCGGGAGCCTCAGGAACCTCCAGGAGGCCCTTGAAAAGAGGAGGATAAGGCTCACGGCAAGGAATATACTCAAAAAACACCTCAGGGGCAATTCAACATGGTTTTACATTAACAAACAGGCCGCCCTTATGAACCGGGTGAACGTCCTTGAGGAGTCCATCTCCGCACTGGGTGACATACTTGTGGAGATTGAATCAGACGATATAATGGGTTTAATAGACTGGCTGGCACCCGATGTCTCAGTCCCTGAAGACGTTGCTGATTGAGCTCACAGTCAGACCTTAACCTAATCCTTATCAACCAGCACAGCCCTCTTTATGTCCAGGAAGCCATTATCAAAGAACCACTTCTTTTCGTATTCAAGTATCTCGAGTCGCTTCTTAAATATTGGACCGTCAAGGACCAGTGATTCGGCTTCACCACCCTCAAATGCAGGGTTTATACCGTACCTCTCACTCAGATCCGCCAGTTCATCTATCATCTTTCTGTCAACTATCCTCCCAAGCCATGACTCATCAAGACCCTCAGCTGCAACAGCCGTCACCATGACCCTGAATCCAAGGTCAACTATCTCCTCCATGTAATCCAGGGGGTCCCTGTGCCAGAGGGGTGCCACTGACCTTAAACCCAGCCTCCTGCAGATGGAGTCTATCCTTGACTTCTGATACTCGGAGTAGAGAGCCCCGGAGTAGACAGCCTCCACACCCCTCTCCCTCAGGGTCTTAAGTGTGCCGGCGAGGTCCTCAACCTCCTCCTCCTCAACCCCTGCGGTCCTGGATTCTATGAGGGGTATTCCAACGGCCTCTGCAAGGAGGGCTGTCAGGTGTATGTTGGGCACATGGTACATATGGGATTCAGGGTTATCTGAGATCACAGATACCAGAAATTCGACCTCAGATTCCTGCAGTGCATGGTAAAGGGCCATCGTGCTGTCCTTACCACCTGAATATAGAACTGCAGACCTCATCAGACACCCCTGTATCTCTGGTATATACCCCTCACAAAGCCGAAGATGGAGTCAATGAAAACACCTGCAAGTCCTGTTAGCATTCCGAGGACACCGCAGAAGAGTACTATGTTGGATTTATCCGGGAGTGATCTCTTCAATGCAGCCACCTTCTCCTCGGCTGGACCCTTCACCCCGGTAACAACTATCTCCCTTGCCTGGAGGTAGGATACCACCTGGTCAACATTCTGGGGCTTCACCTCCACCACCAGGTGGACGGTGCTGTACCTTGTTTTTATGCCTCCAGTGTACATTAACCACTCTGCAAGGTTTTCAAGGGCTTTTACAGGATTGTAGCCCTTTTTAACCTGTAAAATTATTGTGCCGTTTGTGTAAACCTTCCCTGATGTTATGTTGGAGTCTATTATCGATACCTTCTCCTCTATTATCCTTTTACGGTTCTCTGAAAATCTGTCAGTCCTTATCACTATCCCCTCTGAATGGACATCCACAACCCCCTCCTGGGCTGCGAGTTCCTCTGTGAGCTTCATTATATCCGTGGCTGTTGAAACATCAGCCGTTACATTCTCTGTGCCACCTTCAGTGGAGATGTATACCCCCCTCGCGATCTCGGGGATCTCATCATAGACAGGGGATATTAAGAAGGCCCCGCCGACCGTCCCTGCAATGAAGCCTATGAAAACCACAAATAGCAGGTTCTTCTTCCCGATTATTGGTGTCATGAGACCTGTAGAGAATATGAATGCAAGCAGTAGAATAAAGAGGGCCAGCATTACAGTTACACCTAGAACGTCCATTGTATTCACCGCAGATCCTTATAGAAGGCTTTTTAACAGTTTATCAATAGTATTTCATGGGAACTTAAATATCTTGTGATCAGATGGCTCACTGGAATTCCCTCTTGCCAACTATCTGGCCGCCCTCAATACTGACATAGACCTCCCTGACGGTCCTGCCACCCCTCTGAAGCGGAACAACCCAGACAGGAACATCGGTACCGTTTATAGTGATTGAACCCCTCGATGGCTGGCCCGCAGTGTAACCCGATTCACCGGCTATCTGCCTTGCCTCCTCGGCTGTTACATTCTCTGTGCTGCTGCTGGTGTTCTCTGATGTCATGTTGGGGATGTTGATGGGCACCGGCTGGGGCTGAGGCTCAACAGGGCTGGAATCTGAAATCCGCTCCCTTTCACCTGAATTGAAGGAGCTGTATGAGTAGATTACTATTGAAATTGTGACTATGCCGATAAGTATGAGGGCCTTATATTCCCATCTAAGATCATCAAGCAAGGTATTTCCTCCTTAAATCTCATAATGTCAGCTCATTGGCGTATCAGGATCTCAGTATCTTCATTACCGTTATTGTACCGGTTCCTCACAGTGCTCAGGTTATCTTCGTTACGGTTATTGTACCGTTCTGGTTCCTCACAGTGTATTTTCCAGGGGTCATGTTGGTTGTGGTCACATTCACCTTCGGTATGATACTCAGTTTGATCCTCTGGGATTTGTAGAACACGGTGACCTGCCCGTTCCTCACCTCAACTGTGTAGGGAAAATCAGAGGGTAGTGTAAGGTTAACGGCAAACCCTGGACCATTGGTGTATGCTGCATTGACGGCACCTGCAACACGTTCACCCATCATCCTTGCCTGGCCCAGTTCACCGGCCTGTGTCCTTGAGAGTTCACTGTCCACCATGCTGACCATACCCGCAATTATTATGAGGGCTATCAGTGTTGCAAAGAGGAAATCTATACTTAAAACTCCACCTTCATCCATTGGATCACCTTTAACTGCTGACTCAAAACATTAATTGTAGTTGTTTGCAGCAAGACCTAGGAGGTTCTTGTAGGTTGCTGAGAGACAGAAGGGTGCCCCCAGCGGGTCGTACATGTCATTTTTCCTGACCTTTATGGTTGTACCTGCGATTCCAAGGAAGTACTCCCTGTCGACCTTTGATATGTACTGGTTGCCGTTGTGGTCCTCCAGGAGCGGATCCCCTATTATGAAGGTGCTCATCCTTGCGTAGGCAGGATCAGCGGAGCTTGAACGGTTCTCAAGCCGGTCAAAGAAGGAGAGTCCATTGGGATCCACAAAGTAGTAGGGCCTCGGGGTGATGTTACTGGGGTTATCTGTCCCGTTAAGACAGTACCACAGGTTCTGAAGGTGGCCCTCATTATCAACACTCTCATTCAGGCGGTAATCGGCGTAGGTACCGTTAGTTGCATAGTATGGGTACTTGTATATGACGTTACTTGTACGGAACTTCGTGTTTATCCATATGTAGGGGTCCTCTATACCCTCAAGGCTCACATATGATGAGACCGGCGGGAGTGTGAACTCATAGACCTGGTCCTGCTGGACAATCTTCAGGGGTATGCCCCTCCTTATCTCAACCCTGAACCCGAAGGGGTCGTCCTGTGTAAGGGTCACGTCGGAGGTTGTGAATGTGGCGCTGGTGTAATTGTTTATGGGTACATTGTTGATGTAGATCTGGCGACCGGTCTGCCTTTCAAGTTCCAGGGACGTGTTTATGATGTTGTCATTCAGGGCATTCACAACGTTCTCTGTTATATTCGCCTTGCTTGTCCCCTGCGGGAAGAACTCTGCATTGTCTATGACATTCCTTGATGCATTGTAGGCCGCGTTACGTCCGGCGTCAGCCGCAGCCTTCTCCACAGTTGAATATATTGAACCCACAACGGTTATGGTGACATCACCACCCGTTGAGAGTGCTGCCAGCATGTTGGCCTCGTTGACGATGTCCCCGTATGATATGGCTATTATGATGACCGGTATGAAGAGGAGCACTGCGAGGGGTGTGAATGCGTATCCATCCTCATCGCCAATTATCCCCATAATCAATCCCTCCATAGTGTTAATCTAACCGGCAGGGAGTTCGGTATATCCCCGGTGTAGAGTGCCTCTGTCCTTATCAGTGAGGGGTCAATGCTGTAACCTGATGCCTGGAGCATGGCTATGAGCTCCTGCCTGGCAAGGGCCTGGGCCGTGTATGCATCATTGGCGTATTCTGTGGCCCACATGTTGGCCAGGAATTTCGGGTAGATCACGGCCACCCGTGTACCGGAGTATATCTCGGCGTTGGAGTCCCCTGACTCCCATCCAGCACCTGAGTTTATGGTTACACGGATATTGTATGTGCCGGGCCTTGTGCTGTAGTTGCCGGGGTTTCCGCCTGTCGTGAATATCCTGCTCCCGGCCACATCGATGGCCCCGATATCCAGGGAGAATGGCACCGGCCCGCTGTAGAGCTGGGTCCAGGCACTGGTTGAGTTTTTAACCTCAACCTTAATCGACTTAGTATCCAGGCCTGCCCCAACAAAGAGGAGGACCTTCTTGGCGTCTGATCCTATGGTGAACTGTCTAACAGGTGCTGATACATTTGTTGAGTTCTGGTAACTGTTGAAGGGATAGTTGTGCCACTGGATCGGGAGTGATGTGTATGATACCGTGGAGTAGGAGTCAACAAGACCCACGAGGTCGTAGTCCTGTCCCGGAACGTTGTCCCATATTGTGACGCGGACCCTGTTTGTCTGGCCAGCCCGGAGGTAGTCCCTGATGTAGACTATCCCCGGCACGTTACCGTATCCGTCACTGACTGTACTGTAATCCACGCCTCCGTAATCAAATGAACAGAAGGCCACATTCCATGCTGTGCCGTTCCAGACCTCCACCAGGGCATCGTCAACACCACCGTATGGGTTCACGACGGTGTAGGCGTCAAGTATCCTTGAACCGGGAGGTATCGGTATGTCCTGGGTGACGCTCACCGCGGAACCATCAGCAGTCCAACCATTAACGCTATCAATTACAAAGGGGAGACCGTCTGAGTAGGCATGATTCTGTCTGACCATGCTGTTCCAGGTTATTACCCTCCTGGTGTTGAGGCTGGTGACTGTGCCCGTGTTCAGGTCATATATACGTCCGTAACCTAGGGTCCCATTCGTATCTAACCTTGTGAGGCTTGGCACCGCCAGTCCCGCAGCATCATTGAACTGGAAGGTCCGGGTGATGATACCCTTCGGGACCTTTATGGTGGTTGTGTAGTTGGCTATTATTGAGAACCAGGGAAGGTCATAGTCGCTGCTCCCTGTTGTGGTCATGTTTGTGAACTGGACATAGAAGTTGTTGCTTCCGCCGGTGAGGGATGTGATGTTACCCTGATAGTTGTACATGAGCTCCCTCGTGGTCCCGGGACGGAGGTTGAGGAAGGTGAAACTGTCGTTTCTCACGATATGCGGCACATTGTTTATAACAACATTCGCCCCGTAGGATGACCGGTTCCGCCGGTTGCAGGACCCCAGGAGAAACCTTCCCCAGTTGATACTGGTTGATGGGACAGAGAAGCTGATGTTTCTGGGGGCTGTCTGGTAACCCCAGTATGGTCTATAATAGAGACTGCTCCAGTAGTTACTAAGCCAGTTATGGAAGTTCCAGACCGTTGTTGTTGAGTTTATCTCCTGGTCCTCGAGGGTGACCTCCTCCATCTTGTACCATGCGCGTCCGAGCCAGCCCTCCTCAGGTCCTGAAATAACGATGGCCCTTGATGCAGTGTCCCTTGAGACGAGTATGCCGCTATCGTTCCTCAGGGTCGGATATGGCCCCATCTTGAACTCATAACCAACCCCTGGAGGTAGCAGGGACTGTAACTCGGACTCTATGAGGTTCTCTGCCCCCGCGGTGTTGTTGCGTGAGTACATGGCGGCTGCAGAGTAGAGGGTCCCGTCCTGCCTCATAATATCCAGTGCATCCGCTGCGAGGGCCTCAAGGTGCTGGTGGTCAGCCCCCATGTAACTGGGGAGGGCGAAGTAGGTTATGATTGACGCTGTGAATATGAATACAACTATGAGTGCCAGTACTGCGTCCGTTGTGAATATGAATCCACCCTCATCATCATTGAAACCACGGATCATTTCATCACCTTTCAATCATTTTAGCCAGAGATACAGGACGAACCTTGCAGGTCTTACCCTCACATTGTCCAGTGTTATCTGCCCCGGGGGTGTCCCCTTTGGCGCTGCGAGGATGTATACATCCATGGAAGCCCCGGGGTTACTCTGGGTCCTGACACTCAGTATGTTGTCCCTGAACTCTGTGTAATTGTAGAGGTAGGTCTCGTTTATCTGCTTCTTTATCTCAGTTATATGCTGGTTTATCTCATTTGGTGGCACGACGCGGTTGTTGTTAACATCCACGAAGGCAGAATTGTATCCCCTGTTTATAACAAGGACCCAGTAGTCATATATCCTCAGATAGGCATCATTGGTGGGGAAGTTGGTTGTGTATGTCCTTGGCTGCCCTGCGTCCCTTATGAGACCCTCCAGTGAACCAACACGCTCCACCTTTGTCGTGAGGACGTAGCGTTCCACCCTTGCAATGTCAGGGGAGCTGGTGTTGAGTGTCCCCAGGGTCCTCACTGTGAGGCCCTCTGTGGTGCTTATGTTGATGTAGTATCCATACTCGGGACCCACCAGTTCCCCCATATTCGTTGTGTTAATCCCTGCGATCTTGGCAGGGGAGAGGTAGTTCTTCTGGGGAATTTTTCTGACCGGGTCGTACCTTGCAAGTCCTATGCTATCCGGGTTTCCCTTCTGTTCCCAGTCAGGTGGGGTCCCGGATGATTCCACCAGGGCGTCGGCTACATCAGATGCCTGACGGTCAAGGGAGCTCTGATAGACGGTGCTCTGGGTGAGATACATTATGTTGTCCATGTCAGCTGCCAGCATACCGAGCAGTATGGTTAATGGTATGATGGCCAGGAGTACATCCAGTGAAAATGCGAATCCCCTTCTATCAGACAGTAAATCCCTCAAGATTATCCCCTTCCATTTTATAACATAATCTATGACAGTGACTATTATTATATATTTCCTCATCCATATATCAAGGTGAGGGATGTATTATGGACTTCAGGGGACAGATATCAGCCGAGTTTCTTTTGATCGTTTCATTCATACTGGTAATTGTACTTGTTTTCTCATCAATCGCAGGCCCCCAGTCACAGGAGAACAGCATTGCAGCCGCTGCCAGGGAGGGCGCGACCGGTGCCATATCTGAGATGTCCTATACGAATGTATCGATGAAGCCCATGAGGGTCACGGGCATAAAGATCACCGGGGGGAACAGCAGGTTGATAAGCATCTCCTTTGAAAGGCCGGTTCCCCCCGAGTACCGTGCCCTGGTCATCAACAGGACGGTGGAGTCACTCCTCACTGTCAGCGGTGTGAAACCGGTTAACAGCACCACCGTCAGACTTGGGGACAGGACATACACGGTCCAGATATGATCCCTGATATTTGATTTTTCAGGGCGACATTAATAGGTCCTTATAGGAATCTGTGAAAAATTAATGATTACAGGATAAGCCTCCGTTACTCAGCGGAGGCCTTCCACTCCTATTATCCTCACTGGCCTGTTACCCCTCATGCTCATGACCGAGCCCTCAACTGCAAGCTTCACCGTATCATGGACATCAACATGGAAGCCATTATTCTCAACTATGTAAACATCGGGTTTGACGTTGCTCCTTATATCATAGTCAACACGTACATAGGAGGTGTTCTCACCCACCTCTATAACCTCACCGAAGGTGTAGTCACGCACATACCTCACCCGGAATATCAGGAAGACCGCTGCAACCGCGATCACCGCGAAGAGGAGCGTTGTGAGGGCCGGGAAGAATACGAAGGGGAACGCCATTGTCAGGGCCGAGTTGCCTGAGACAAGGATTATAACCACACCCACAGCCACGTACATGAGGAAGAAGTCCCTGTAGGCCTCAAAGTCCCCGGGGTACATTACCCTTATCTGTCTGTAGAGTATGTAAAGGAGGAGAGCTATGAGCAGAAGGGCAGCCGGAAGAAACACAAGGATGGATATGAAGTTGAAGACATAGACTATCGATATTATGATGAAGAGTGAGGCTGCAATCTGGAGTTTGAGGACAGCATTCTCCTTCTCTGCCGGGTCAAATTGGGGGGTCCTGATTATTATGGGTGCGTCGTCCTCAGGTATCCTGATGTCATGGTTCCGTGCCTCCTCAAGGATCTCCCTGACCTCATCATCACGCTGCACCGGTATTCGCTCCCCTATCGTCCTTGTTTTGTCATGAATTTTATCCCGTATTTCATCCACCTCGACGCTGGAGAGCCCCTCCCGCAGACCTGAGGCAGCCCTCCTCATCCTCCCGGGGAGCCTTACAAGTTCAAATATGACGGTTCCCATGATGTTAAATAGAGCTATCACTGCACTGCCGAGTCTTGAGAAGAAATCCATTCAATCACCTACTTCCTTGTCACATTCGTTACAACAACGTTGTTTGAATTCAGTGGCCAGTATATCACAGCTGTGTACCATCCCCTCTGCACCTCCACGGACTGTGATGTCAGGTTGTACTGTGTCGGTGCAGTTATATTTGATACCGTGCCGTTGCTGTAGGTGACTGTGAATATGACGCTGTTATTGCCGGTGATGAGGACTCCTTTAACAGGTATGTAGAAGCTAACCGTCCTCTTTGCACCCGGCCCGTTGGCGTATACTATGTCAGCCGCATTTGCAATGGTCTGAACAGCCACCTTGGCATCTGATGCCCTTGAAACATCAGTGCTTGCCTCAATTGAACTTCCTATGAGTGGTATCGTTACTCCTCCAAGGATGAGGAGGACCACGAGTATCAGCAGAAGGTACTCCAGGGAGACCTGTCCCCTGCTATCCATATAGATCACCTTTAAACATCTCTGCATTAGATTCTGTAGGGCTACACTTATATATTTGGTGAAGATCCGGGAGATCATGGCAGTGACCACCCCGTTATCTGGCTCACCAGACCGGTAACATCACCACCTGAACTAGAATATGATGTCAAATAACCTGAAGAGTATCATTGCAAGGTCCCCTATGAGGAGTGAAACCAGGAGCCCTATGAAGATTGCTGGGGCAAAGGGCATGCCGCGTCTTATCCGGAACTCATCCTTTATCTTGCCCCTGGATACAAGGTCCCTGAGGGTCTCAATCTCCTCATCCCGGAGACCGGCTGCCATGGCAGACACCACAGGTTCACCCCTGTAGGTCAGGGTGGATACATCACCTGTCCTCGCAGCTGTCCTGAACCTGTCCAGGAGTGAACTGTCATCGAAGTAGTATTCATCGTCCTTCCTGTAGAGGGTGCTTGCGAGTATCATGCCCTCCTTCAGTTCATCCACGCCCATGGTGTCCTGGAGGGCCTCCCTCGTTATGGATGTGAGGAGCTTCCTTATGAGCTGTATAACCGTTATGGAGACCCAGAGGATTACAACTCCACTCACGGTCAACTCAAAGTTCTTGTAGAGCGAGTAGACTATGATCACCGATACTATAACCGCCTTAACCCTTGGCGGTAGGCGTGATATGACCATGGTGAGGAGGTAGACAAGGATCAGGGAAAGTACTATGATCTGGAATGGGAGGAAGTCTGTTATGAGGAATGTCAGGGTAACGGCGGATGTTATAACCAGGGCCAGGACCATGCTTGTCCTGTACTGGCGGAGGGGCTCCATGAACTCGTCCATGAGGTGCCTCCGGGATGTGTAGATGATGAAGAACACATAGACCAGCAGGAAGGGGAGGAGCGCCAGTATACTGTTTATTATGACCGTGAGTGGAAAGGGGTAGGATGCCGTGACAGGGAAGGCTGTTCCGAGGAAGCTGTAGCTTACCAGTGACGGCTGGAATGGTAGCAGGGAGGTTACCGCTGTGAAGAGCTTCACATCACCACCTGCCCAGGCCCCCATCCTCCAGAGGATGTATCCCAGGGCGAATATCCCGGCTGTGAAGATGGCTGTGTAAATGAATATCCAGGGATCCGATTCCATGAGGGCCCTCGCACCATTCAGGATGAGACCGAGCCCGATAACCGGAAAGGTCAGACGGTTGGGTATTATACCCCTTTTTATATCACTGTATGAAGCATAGAAACAGACCAGAAGTGCTATGAATACCGAGATTAACTCTATAACCATTAATATCACTCCTTGAAGCTTAGAGATGGATATTACAGAAAATCATGATTTATTAATTAATTCTCAGTGATCTCTATTTAAGTTTTTGTGGTTGATTTCTCCGGGTGCAGAACCGGCAATCCCCGTATCAGAGGGGAGACGCTCCGGGCTGCAGACTGACAGATAAATCCATGCAGACAGGGCCACCGAGATATGCAGAATTTAACCGAAAATCTATGCTCACCGGGACACTGCAACAATGATATGAGTAAAAAGCAGAAGGGATTCTACCTCCTCTTCCCCATCCAGGTCATGGGGACACTGCAGCACTGATATGAGTAAATGGAATAAAGCATATTAACCGGGACCAGAGATCTATCTTAGTAAAGGGAAAGCAAGGATGTGATTATCTGTCCTTCAGTATCAGGGAATGGATTGCTGGCGCAGACAGAAGGGCTGTTTTACTGATGCTCATAATATTCGCTTCAGGTTTCGCCCTGAGAGCAGGCACGGTGAGTGTGGCTGGGGTATACAGCGAGGCTCACTCCCAGCCCCTCATGTATGATATGGACTCCTACTACAACCTCAGGCTCGCCAGCAACCTTTTAAATGAGGGTGAACTCTCAGAGGATGGGTGGGACAGGTACTCCTATTACCCTCCCGGGGTCCCCCTCGATTACCCCCCTCTGCTCCCCTACCTCACCGTCACCCTTTACCTTCTATTTATCTGGTTAGTTCCAGGTCTCACCGACACCGCATTCTGGCTTCCAGCCATCATTGCACCCCTCGCCGGGGTCGCTGTCTTTGCAGCTGCAAGGTCCCTTGACTGTGATGACGTATCAGCCATCACAGCAGGCCTCCTTGCCACTGCAGCTCCCTTCTACTTCATGAGGACCGTCCCTGGTTTCTATGACACCGACATGTTCAACCTCGTCCTCCCCCTTGCCATCCTCTTAACACTCCACCTTTCTCTCAGGGATGGTGACTGGAGGATGGCCGTACTCTCAGGGGCCCTCATGGCCGTCTTCGCCGCAGCCTGGAATGGGTGGCAGATCATCTACTCGATTATGGCCCTGTCGGTGATACTCCACTCGCTCCTGTATCGTAGAAGAGAACCCCTCATATTCCTCATCACCTCCACGCTTCTCATTGTGGTGATGGATCCGCGGGCCATTCCATCCATCCCGCTGGGCCTGATGAAGATACCCGTTGCCAGAGCAGATCCATTCCCTGACCCCTATGCAAACATAACAGAGCTTCAGCGGCCAGGTTTTGATGACGTGCTGATGGCCCTTGGACCCGGCCTCCTCCTGGCGGGTCTGGCTGGTTTCAGGCCCCTTTTCCGTGACTGGAGGGATAGCATAGTGCTCCCAGTAATCATTCTCTGGACCCTCACAGGTGCCGCCTCACTCCTCTGGGGTATAAGGTTCTCTGAGCTCCTCACTGCACCCCTCCTCATAACCTCCGCGCTATTCCTTGCAGATCTGGGGACTGCCTCCAGGGTATCCCCCGGTTTCAGGAGGAAGCTTCAGGTTGCAGTCGCCATCATGGTGGTCCTTCCATCCCTCATCATCTCTACGGGTCAGTACAGCGCCCTCCACCCGCGGGTGGATGACAGCCTTCTGGATGCTGCAGACTACATAAGAGCCAAAACCCCTCCTGATACTGTGGTGATCTCCAACTGGGTCCATGGACACTTCTTTGCATTCATGGCCAACAGGCCTGTGAACTTCGATGGCAGACTGGCCTACATTGAAACTGCGGCGAAGAGGGGGCCTGGATACCCCCTTGACCCCCGTATCCCGGGAGTTTACAGGGAGTACTGGCAGGACCGGGCCCTTGCAACCACGGACCCCCACCTGGCAGATGAGATACTATCCATGCTGGCATCATCAGGTGATGACGCCTACCTTGAGGTACTGAACGCCACCGGGGACCCGGCCGGCTCTGCAGTCATTCTGGGGGACGTGCTGGCTGTTGATGGGTCCTCAAGGGCAGAGTACCTGCAGGATAGGGGACTTGACCCTGTTGCTTCAGGGAGAGTTGCCTCAACCCTGAGCAGGAGATCCTGCTATGTCCTTGTGACCTGTGACCGGCTCATTGATAAGGGGTACTGGATACTCTATTATGGTAACTGGAACTTCACAGGAAAAACCAGGAAACCTGTTTACTCCACAGGGGGTATAGTTCAGGGCTGGCCCCTCAGAACCAGTGACGGTCTGCTCTGGGATGGTGAGAAGATCTCATTCAATGGTTTGAGGGTCTCAGAACTGTACCTCGTGGATGCTGGTGTCAGGAAGGTGGAGGGCGACCCCCAGGGGGGTCTCGTTGCATTTGTACTCTATGACAGGAACCGGACCGTGGTCCTGGAGCGTGGATATGAGGATTCCATGTTCGCCAGGCTGGTGTTCCTTGGTGACGGTGGAGGCGTCTTCAGGGCAGCCATGAGGAGCAGGGATGTCACGGTATGGGAGCCCATCAGGGATTGGAATACTGGATAAAAAGGATTTGAGCTGTTTTCCTGCTAAAAAATGTGGTGGTGGATAAAAAAAGATTTTGCCGCTTTATTAACGGCTTTTTTCAAGGGCGGCCCTCAGGAAGGATACAAAGAGCGGATGGGCCCTGTTTGGTCTTGACCTGAACTCAGGGTGGAACTGGCATCCAAGGAACCATGGGTGATCCTTGATCTCAACCATTTCCACGAGGAAGTCGTCCGGAGATGTTCCTGAGATTATAAGGCCCCTACTCTCCAGTTCCTCCCTGAACTCGTTGTTGAGTTCAAATCTGTGCCTGTGCCTCTCACCCACGAGTTCGGTGCCGTAGGCCTCATGTGCCAGTGTACCCTCCCTTATCCTGCACTGGTAGGAGCCGAGGCGCATGGTACCCCCCATGTTCTTTATCCTCTTCTGCTCCTCCATCATGTCTATGACAGGGTAGGGGGTTTCCGGGTCGAACTCTGTACTGTTGGCACCCTCCATGCCGTTGAGCCTTGCGAATTCTATGACCATGCACTGCATGCCCAGGCATATGCCAAAGATGGGAACCCTGTTTTCAAGGGCGAACCTGACCGCCTCAAGTTTTCCTGCGATTCCCCTCTCACCAAATCCACCAGGGATGAGTATGGAGTCAAGACGTGAAAGGTCCTCCTCATTTACTGCATCATCGGCACTTATCCACTCAATATCAACCCTTACCCGTAGGTGTGCCGCTGCATGTTTGAGGGCTTCCCTTATACTTATGTATGAGTCCTCAAGCTCCACGTACTTGCCGACTATTCCAACGGTAACCACAGGCTCATCTATCATGAGGGACTCCACTATCCCTGCCCATTCACTGAGGTCTGCTTCACCATCAACATCCAGTTCTATCCTGCGGACTATGTACTCACCCACCCGCTCACTGTCAAGTACCAGGGGGACCTCATAGATTGATGATGCGTCAGGGGCATTCACAACGGCCTCCTCCTCAACGTCACAGAAGTGGGCTATCTTCCTCTTGAGTGAGGAGTCTATTGGCATCTCACTCCGGCAGATGATCATGTCAGGGTTTATACCCGTACTCCTGAGCTCCTTTGTACTGTGCTGTGTCGGTTTGGTCTTAAATTCCCCTGCAGCCCTCAGATATGGGACGTAGGTCACATGGACGAACATGACGTTCTCATGACCCTCCTCGTTCCTCAGCTGCCTGAGGGCCTCCAGGAAGGGCTGGCCCTCTATGTCACCAACCGTACCCCCGACCTCCACCAGGACCACGTCAGCACCGCTTTTATCAGCGATTTTCCTTATCATTGACTTGATCTCGTCGGTTATGTGTGGTATTATCTGTACACAGGAGCCCAGGTAGTCCCCTGACCGCTCCTTATTTATGACGGACATGTAGACCTTCCCGGTTGTTATGTTGGCCTCACCAGGGAGATCAGAGTCCAGGAACCTCTCATAGTGGCCCAGGTCAAGGTCTGTCTCCATTCCATCATCGGTTACAAAGACCTCACCGTGCTGGTAGGGGTTGAGGGTCCCTGAGTCCCAGTTCAGGTAGGGGTCTATCTTTATAGCTGTCACAGATAATCCATATGATCTGAGTATCCTGCCTATTGATGCTGCTGTTATTCCCTTTCCAATAGAGCTTACAACTCCTCCCGTTACAACGATGTACTTGGCCAGATGAACCAACTCCTCAGATTAGTTTGATGGGTCAATATATGTGATTAGGATGTTAAAAACTCATTGCCTTAACCGGGCAGCCGGGTCCATCATGATTTCTATGAGCCTGTGGGCCTCCCATGTGCCCAGGGACCCCTCCCTGACTGTGAACTCGTCATATGATTTCACCTGATCAGCATCCACGCTGTCACCTGCAAGGATGCATGGTACGGGGTCAGGTACATGGGTCCTGATCTCAATGGGTGTGGGGTGATCCGGGAGGACCGCTATCCTGTGCTCATGGTCTGAGAGCGCATCAAGTAACCTGCCGAGGACGAAGCGGTCTATATTCTCTATGGCTCTTATCTTCTCCTCAGCGTCACCGGCATGCCCTGCCTCATCGGGTGCCTCAACATGGACGTAGAGGAAGTCGTATTCCTCAAGGGCCCCGGCAGCGTATCTGCCCTTGGCCCTGTAGTCTGTGTCCAGGTAACCTGTGGCGCCCGGGACATTGATGTTTTCAAGACCCGCATATACGCCCAGGCCCTTTATCAGATCCACTGCAGTTATTGTGGCACCTCTAATACCGTACCTTTCACTGAAGGGCTCCATTGATGGCCTTAAACCCTGTCCCCAGAGCCAGATCATGGTGGCCGGCCTCTTACCCATGGATTCCCTTTTAAGGTTCACCTCATGGGATCTGAGGACGCCTGCTGATTCCAGCATCAGCTCCCTTATATGGTCTGCCTCCTCTGAGCCTGAAGGGAGGTGTGCTTCCACAGACTCCCCTACTATGTCGTGGGGTGGCTCAACCCTCACCGAGGTGTAACCCCTCCCCTCTATAACAAAGAGGTTCCTGTAGCTCACACCGGCATAGAACCTCCCCCTGGTTTCAAGTTCATGATTGAGGGCGTCTATGAGCCTTGCCGCCTCGGCTGTTTCTATGTGCCCGGCGTTGAAGTCCACGATCCTCTCATCAGCGTTTATGAGGTTGCATCTGAATGCCACATCATCATCGCCCAGCTCAACGCCTATGCTTGCAGCCTCAAGGGGGCCCCTCCCGGTGTAGTACCTGCGGGGGTCGTAGCCCATTATACTGAGGTTTGCAACATCTGAACCCGCCTCCATCCCCTCCGGGACTGTCCTTAGAAGACCGCACGCACCCATCCCTGCAAGCTGGTCCATGTTGGGCTTATCTGCCACCTGCAGCGGTGTTTTACCGTCGAGTTCATCAAGGGGGTAATCCGCCATTCCATCTCCAACAAGAATAACATGTTTCATGGTTATCACTGAAAAGAACCGTAAAGGCGTTTAACGCCCTCCAGACTTCCTCCATATGGTGATGGTGTCTGTGAGCATGGCCGAGGCCGTCTCAAGGGATCCTGCGCCACGTCCAACAGCTGTCACCTCACCTGCAAGGTCTGTCCTGAGGGTGGCCATGTTCAGTGTCCCGTCCACGGCGTAGGGTGACCCCATCCTCACCAGCCTGGGTCCGACCTCCAGCCTGTCCCCTGAGATCTCTGCAATGAGTTTTATGAGGTACCCCTCCTGGGCTGCCAGTTCAATGGCCCCCTGGGTTATACCGGTGATCCCCTCGACCCTGACATCCCTGAGGGTGCATGGCCTTCCGAGGATTGAATTGGCGATTATCACAGCCTTGCAGGCCGCATCAGTACCTTCAACGTCCTGGGCAGGATTTGTCTCTGCAATGCCCAGCTCCTGGGCCTCAATGAGGGCCTGCCTGTAGGATGATCCCTCAGAGGCCATCCTGGAGAGTATGAAGTTGGTGGTGCCGTTCAGGATACCTATCACAGATTCTATGGTGCATGATGCGAGGGTCTCCCTTGCAAGGTTTATTATGGGCATGGCACCCCCCACAGATGCCTCGAACATGAACTCAACACCTGCCTCAGAGGCCGCCTCCATGAGTTCAGAGTAGAAAAGGGCCAGGTGCCCCTTGTTTGATGTTACAACGTGCTTCCCGTCACCCATGGCCTTCAGGACCAGTGACCTGCCGGGTTCGCCGTCCTCTATATTTGTTGGTGTTGCCTCCACCAGGCAGTCATATTCGGCCTCATCAAGGAGTTCATCTCCGGTCATCCCGTCGTATCCTGAGGGATGTGACCCCAGGCCGGCCCGCTTCTTGTGCTCAAGTATCCCCCTGATGTCAAGGCCATCCGGGTCGTGGAGGGCTCCTGATGAATCCGCGACTCCCGTGAACCTTATATCGAGGCCATACCTTTCCCTCAGATACTCGCCCTTCATCTGAACGGCCCTGAGGAATCCCTGACCAACAGCTCCCAGTCCAACAAGACATATCCTCATAACCCTCACCTAGACCTCGCTTACAAGCAGGAGGTTCCTCTCCATGGCGGCTTCATTGATCCTCCTCAGGACCTCATCCCTGCTGCCGTGTTCTGCTTCAACGGTTATCCTGGCTGCTGATCTGCCCTCTGACATTCTGAGGGAGAGGTCCAGTACACTGGCGCCCTGGACGCTGTTCACGGCCTCTACCGTCTCCTGAAGGTCGCCCTCTGCAATGTCACCTATGAGTATGGTGGTGAATTTCTCCCTCAGGGGGGCGCCGTCCATCTCAATGATGTTAACACCCTGCTCCTGGAGCCTGCCTATGGCTGCGTCAAGTGTTTCCCTGTCACCCTCCACCGTGAGCTGCACGGGCACCACCGGGCCGTATTCACGGTCTCTCTCATGTATAACCGTAACTATATTCACGCCGGTACTTCCCAGGGGTTCAAGCACTGACACCAGCTGCCCCGGCGCGTCTCTGAGTTCGATAACCAGGTTTAACCGCATCTGAAACACCTACTGGGTCCATTCACCCCTCTCAACGACTATGTTACCGTCATCATCGACCGGGGCGTTTCTGAGGATCTTTCCGGGTTCTGTTTTTTCTTCCTCATCCTCCCTGGTCCTGTTAAGATTATCCACTATGTAGTATGTTTCCTCGAGTTCAGGGACCTCCTCAAGGGCCCTTGAGAATTCCTCAAGGATCTTCTCAGCCTCTTTCTCTATCTTCATATCAGACTCCTCTCAACTTGATGGATAAATGTGAAACACATAAAGTCTATGATGCTGCAGTGATATAAGGCTTAGTCTATCGTGCTGCAATGATATAAACCTTGCCACAGAGACCGGTCACAGAGAGAAAAAACATGGCCTCAGATTCAAGAGAGGGAACATGGATCCTGTGTGACAGGATGAGCACTGCAGACCCGGGTTAAAACACCTTCAGCTCCTGATGGGATCATTCAGGGGGTTCCATCAGCCTCCTCAGGAAGGCCTCATGGTCAAACCCAGGGAGAACCTTCCTCCGCAGGACCTTATCTATCCCTGAACCGTACTGTGCCGCCTTCTTGGGCCTCATCGCAATGTACTCGGGGACCCCCATCTCAAGGGCCGCCTCCCTGAGTATGCGTTTCCTCAGTTCATCCTCCGGGCCCCGTATCTTGAGGTCTGCTGGTATGGTCAGGGCCACCCCTATCAGTTGAAGGTCGAGGAAGGGGACCCTCAGCTCCACCGAGTTTGCCATTGTAACCGCGTCATCCCTTTCAAGGTTAACATGGTGGATGTTTTCAAGGTCATGCCGGAGGGCGTCCTCGAGTCTTCCCTCAGCCAGGAGGCGCCTGTACCTGTGGTATCCTGCGAAAAGTTCGTCTGCACCCTGACCAGAGAACATGACCCTGTATCCCTCTGCAGAGGCGGCTTCAGACGCCAGGTAGAGGGGCATTGCAACGCCGATCTTCATGAGATTGTATTCCTCTATCGCCCCCAGGACATGGGGAAGGGCCTCCCTGATGGTATCCTCCGTAACCTCCAGGACCTCAAGTTCCATTCCAAGGTCCTCTGCAGCCCTGGATGCGAACTGAGGGTCGCTGGAACCAGGGAGCCCAACGGTGTAGAGCCTCACATCGATGTGTTCATCAAGGAGGAGCGCCAGCAGTGTGCTGTCAACGCCGCCCGAGAATACCAGGGCAGCCTCATCCAGACCTCTAACCCTCCTCTCCACTGATTCCCTCAGAGCTGATTTGAGATTCTCCCTCAGCTCCTCTGGTTCTGCATCTGAGGGTTCCGCCCTGGGGAGTCCCCTCAGCTTCACCTCCACACCGTTTATCATGGCATGACCCGGTGGCAGGGTCTCCACATCCCTCAGACCTATCCTCCAGAGGGCCTTCCTTTCGGATGCGAAGGCCTCACCTGAATGGTAGAGGGGTTTGACACCAACAGGGTCCCTGACGACTGCAAGGTTCTCGCCGTCTGTGTAGGCGAAGGCGTAGTCACCGTCTATCCTGTTAACCGTGAAACGCAGTGCATCCTCCAGGTCCCCGCCGTGGCCCTCTATGAGGTCCAGGATGAGTTCAGAGTCGCTGCCACTCCAGTTCAGTTCCTCCTGATTGTATATTTCGCCGTTAAATACCAGTACGCCATCCCCTGATACTGGCTGGGGACCTCCCACGATTGAGAGGAGGTTATGGCCCACTGCAATCTCAGCTGATTGCGGGGCCTCCTTCACATCCTCCCCCGTCGCTGTCCTTATCACTATCCTGCTGTCATGGTAGATCCCTGTGGCATCAGGGCCCCGGTGTCTGAGGACATCTAACATCTCCTGTACCTTCACCGGGGCGTCATCACCCCTGAACCCTGCAATGGCGCACATCGCGGTCACTTCTGTGAGCTCAGGCCACCTTTTCACCGGCCTCTGGTCCCGGTTTTACTGAGTATATCTCCTCCACGGTCATGAGTATGGCTGATTTTGGTTCAAGTTCTGTCATTACGTTCTGTGCCCACTCAACGACCATGTCAAAGTATTTTCCGGATTTAAATATTTCAACTGTCCCCTTGAACTGGTAGGGGCATTCCCTTGCGTTCTGTGGTATCAGTGCTATCCTGGGGTTTTCGTGGAGGTTCCTTATGGTTTTTTTCATGTAGTTGTCTGCGATGAGGATGGTCCTCTCATCCAGGGGTCTGGCGAAGCCTATTGGAACAACATTGGGGGTTCCTTCCTCATCTGCAGTTGCAACAAAAACCAGCTCCTTTTCAATTGCATCCATCATCTCGGGTGTCATCATATCATATCACCGTTTATCTATTACCGGGTAGGGGTAATAAATTTAACCCGGAATCCACGGAGTGATCCCTGCATGAACCTGAGGAGAAAGGCAGCGAATTCAAAGCCTCTGCATACAGATATGCGCCTCTAAAAACCGGGGCCAGGATCCTGTCGAAAACTGGTCTTCAATCCATGATTCTGTGATGAGGCTCCTGTGGGTTCTGGAGGTCTTCATATCCCCTTAGAACCCTTAGATTTGTGTTCAGAGGGCTGTGGTTCCTTGATGGATACTCTGAATTATTCATGTAACTCCACCATGGTCTGGCCCCACCCCGGCCCATCCTTAAATCCCCTTAAAGAGACCCTTATATTTAAAATGGGATTCTGTGGAAATCAGATCGCCATTTAAAATTTTGTGTGTGTCCAGAAAGTGGATCTGGGATCTTAGATTGTCTATCAGTCCAGTAGGGGCATTGATCAAGCACATCCATTTATCTCAAAAATAAAAAGCTCTGTGACGGCCTATTTTAATTTAAAAAGCTCATATATGTCTTTTTTTCGGCTGAAAAATCGCAATATTTATATATGATTTGAGATTCAAGTTTTTAATGTCACAGTGACCCTACCGGGCACTGTGGATTGGAGGCGGTAAAATTTCGGTTGGCATGAGATATGTGTGCATGCTACTTGCATGCATACTACTCATTAATACAGCAGGTTATGCAGTGGCAGCTGATAACACAGCATCCGTGGCTGGATGCATGGTGGAGGAACAGAGTTCAGAGCAAAATCAATGTGAACTCATGAATGAAAGTGAAACAGGATCCGTAGATACAGGGAAACAGAGCAGCCCCGGTGATCCCGGGAAGAATGAATCCCCCTCTACTCCAGAGGCAGATGAAACGGTCACAGAATCGGAAGGTCTGCTGGAGGTTAATGGCACCAGCGGTTCACCCGGTTCAGTGGCTGTGAACCCGGAGAACTCCACCGGCACAGTGAGGGCTGCAGGTGACAGTGCAGGCATAACGTCTGTGACCATCAGGGAAGCTGCAGCGGAACTTGTAAAATACATTGAAACCTACGGTAAACTGCCGGCGACGGTTTCAGTGGGTGGTCAGAAGCTGGGTACCGCCCAGTTCCTTGACCTCATGCTGAAGGACCTTCTGAAACTTGCAGGGTCCAAGGTCTCACTGACGCTGCGCACAGTTGGCAATGCACCGAACCCTTCAGGTTCAGCCACAGGACAGCTCTCAAAGTCAGCTTATCTCAAAGTGGCATCCAGTGTACTTAAATTCATAGACAGCAACAGGAGAGCACCCAATTACGTGAGTTCGGCCATAGGGAAAATATCCAGTGACAACCTTGTCTACGCGGTTGCAAGGATCCTCAAATTCCAGAAGGACAACAGCAGACTACCAAACTACGTCACCATCAAAAAGATCAGCGCATCAACAGCACCCACAGCATCACTCAGGAACAGAGCCGAGAACGATCCCTTCACCGGTGAGAGCACCTCCCAGTACCTTGCTGCAACAGCAAACTGTCAGGTTAATGATCCGGCAATTAAATCACTGGCAGCAAACCTGACTGCAGGATTAACCGGTGCATGGGATAAGGCGACAGCGATATTCAACTGGGTGCGTGACAGGATAAGCTACAGTTTCTACTACAACACAAGGTACGGTGCCACGGGTACACTCAAATACAGGACAGGTAACTGTGTGGATCACTCGCACCTCCTGGTGGCCCTCTTCAGGGCCGCGGGCCTTGCCGCAAGGTACGTGCATGGAACCTGCACCTTCACATCAGGTAACACCTACGGCCATGTGTGGGCACAGGTGCTTGTGGGTGACACATGGTACGCTGCAGATGCCACGAGCTCAAAAAATAGCCTCGGTGCTGTGAACAGCTGGAACACTGCAACAGCAAAGATCAAGGGAATATACGCCAGCCTTCCCTTTTAATGGTGGTCCAGCACCACCATTTTATTTTTTTTTTAGGATTTAAAATTAATTTAAGGGGTTCTTACTGACACCGGAACCTCGCAAGGAGCAGACTGTTTGTTATAACACCGTTACTAGAACCTCGCAAGGAGCAGACTGTTTGTTATAACAAAAAGGGAAAGGCCCATATCACCCACTGCAACAGCAACCCATAGTGGTACGAGGCCAGCGACAGAGAGAACAGCCAGGGAAAGCTTCACTACAACGGTTAACCCTGTGTTAACCCTGATGATACCCATGGTTCTCCTGCTGATGTCAATGAGCTCATCTATCCTCTCAAGGTCATCCTCCACCAGGGTTATATCTGCGGTTTCAATGGCCACGTCCGATCCCCTGACACCCATGGCTATACCCACATCCGCCGCTGCAAGTGCCGGTGCATCGTTAACACCATCCCCCACCATCACCGTGATCTTTCGGGAGCTCAGTTCACGTATTATCCTCATCTTATCCTCCGGTAGCAGGCCCCCACGGTATCTTTCAGCACCGATCTCAGCAGCCACAGCCGCTGCAGAGTCCTCAGTGTCACCGGTGAGCATCAGAGTACCGATACCCCGCTCCCTGAGCCTCCCCGTGATCCTCCCTGCGGATCTCCTGATGCTGTCCCTGAGTCTTATGACGCCTATAACACCCTCCGGTCCTGTTAGCTGAACCTCCGTACCTCTCCCTGGATTCCCACCTCCAGTTTCCGGGCTTCCAAGGGTGTACCTCACACCCTCTATGTAACCTGAGACACCCCTCCCCGGGATGGACCTGAAGTCTGTCACGTCCACTGTTCTGCCACTGTATGAGTTCACTATGGCCTCTGCGATGGGGTGTCCGGATTTCCTCTCAAGGGATGCTGCTATTCTGAGTATCTCATCCCTCCTCTCCTCCGGTTCAACAGCAATCACCTCTGGTCTTCCCTCGGTGAGGGTCCCTGTCTTATCGAATATGATGCATCCTGTGGAGGCCATCTTCTCCAGGAACTCTGAACCTTTGATGAGGATTCCCCTCCCGGCCGCAGCTGTCATTCCCGAGACCATGGCGACCGGTGTTGATATGAGGAGTGCGCATGGGCATGAGATGACCAGCAGCACCAGGGCCCTGTATATCCATGTGAGGAGGTCGCCTCCGGTGAGTACCGGTATGAGTGCTGTGAGGGCTGCAATGCCGATTACTGTGGGCGTGTAGATTGATGCGAAGCGTTCAATGAATCTCTCCCTCCTGGACCTCCTGAGAGCAGATCTCCTGACCGTTTCAATGACACCTGCGAGTACGGTCGCCTCGGCGGTCCTTGTGACCTTAACTTCCAGGTACCCGTCAAGGTTCTGTGTACCTGCAAATACCTGGTCACCCTCCCCCACGGTAACAGGGAGGGACTCACCTGTTATGCTGGACTGGTCAACCTGTGAGGTCCCCGCTTTAACGGTTCCATCGAGGGGTACTGTCTCCCCTGGTTTTACCCCTATTGTGCTTCCTTCCTCAACATCCTCGACCCCCATGATCCTCTCCCCTCCATCAAGGACCCTGGCGGTTCTGGGCCTGAGTTTTATGAGGGATTCCACGGATCTGTGTGATCTTCTGTGGGCATACTCCTCGAGGTACTCTGCCATGTGGTAGAGGACGGTTACGAGGGCCGCTTCAGTGTAGTCACCCAGTGCGATGGCACCGATGACTGCGATGAGTATGAGCACGTGCACCGTGAAGTGGCCCCTGAGTACTGACCTGACTGCTGCCGGGAATATCCTGTATCCTGAAGCTACAACCGCTGCAATGAGGAGGGGAGCTGATATCATGCTTCCCTGGAGGTCAAGGAGGATTCCTGCTGCAAGTAGTGCTGCCGATGCTGCCATAACCAGTATTTCATTACCATTCCCTGATGGGGAACATGAGCTGCATTCACATCCCATGGGATTCACCTGAACATATGAATACACATTCATGTGTGTTCATATCATATAAATGTTTCTTAATATTGTGCTGAGATATGACCCAGCTGAGACTCTGAACCCACAGACCAGTTTTTTCAGTGAGCAGGAAAACTGGTGAATCATGGACCTCCAGGTATAAAGGGTGCCGGTTTCTGGCCGAAGGTAGAGTGAGAAGGGGATAATAAAAGAGTATGGCATTCAGATGGCTAGGCCCCATCATGATATTGAATCATTACAGGGGAAATACTGTGAGAAAAGGAAGGCAGCCATGTCCCTGTTTCATGATTTTTTAAGGTATTCTGCGATGAACCTTGCAAAATTGTTTATATCATCCAGGTTGTTTTGCAGGTATCCATAGACCTTTTCAATATCTATTTCTGCGTACATATGAACCAGTATGTTCCTGAAACCTGCAGCTGGGGCGAATTTATCCACAAAATCCTCTGGTAAAACTCCTATTTCCCCGAGTATCTCTATTACCTCTCTGTAGGTTTCTGGTTTTCTGGCCCTTTCCTGTGATATGATCATTTCTCCAATGTCCAGGCAGGATTCTATGGAAACCTCCAGGTATCTTTCAACAGCTCCCCTTAACGTGACGTCATTTTTCAAATCTTCCAGGGTATGGGATTGATAACCCCTCAATATTTTCAGGTATTCCCCTAATCTCTCTAATTTTGATGAGATCTCATTTTTCATATTAATCCCTGGCGGGCTATCCCGTTGATGGCTATTCTCGCATGCCTGTCCATATAATACTTCCTATCCAGATACTCTGACATGATATTTTTCTCAAACTTTATCCTTTTTTCCTCATCATCTTTCAGGAGTATTCCCTCTTTTATGATATTATAATTTAATGAGAGTGGTGCATCATTCATGATAATCAAATCAACCTTATCTGCTTTAAGCAGGGATACAAGATCATCAAGCAATTTCAGTTGAAACTGTAACATCCCCTGTTCTTCCAGGGGTTCCCGTAGTAGAACTCCAAGGTCAAAATCGCCCAGTTTCCCCTTATCCCCTCTGGAAGTGGAGCCGAAAAGGTAGGCTAAATCCACCTCATCCTTCTCTTCAAAAAATTCCGCAACTTTTTCTAGCACTTTAATCTCCATTGCCCCTGAAACACAAACTTTTGATTATCAGACTCTAATACCTCAGGAGAGTAGCTCCTCAAGAGTATTATGGTGAAAGAGGGTAATAAATCTTACAGGATCATGGTGGTTAAGAAGGCTTCAAAGTCCATTCAACCACCAGATCCGGGATTAAATAGAACTCAGCACCACCATATGATCCTGAAGACGCGATTAGAGACTCGAGTTCATGGATCAATATGGGTAGCAAGAATAAAGAGGGAGAGGAACTATTCCGCAGGGGCAGCCTAAAAAGAAATAGTGGAGGCACCTAAACAGACAGACAGAACATGGCCACTGGGTATCATAAGAGAAACATGATCTCCAAAAAGTTATAGGGGTGGGTGATTATTTCCTTGCCCTTGCAATCTTCCTTGCAATGACAAGTTCACCTATGGCTATCAGACCGACAAAGAATTTTTCAAGGCCCCCTGTTGCCCATATGGCCTCACCGAAGGTTGAATTCCGGATCCTCTCCTCATACTCCTTCGGTTTTATCCTCTTACCGGTGCGCCTCCTCGTTATTATGGCAGCTGCCTCCATGAGTTCATCCCAGCTCACACCCTTGAGCTCCCCGTTCATGGCCTCGAATATCTTGGACACCTTGATCTCATAGAGCTGGGAGAGGGTCTCAACGATGTCGAATGACCTCACAACCCCCACAACCCTTCCACTGTCATCCAGGACCGGGATGCTCACCAGTTTGTGATGGGCTGTTTCCAGGACGGCGAGCCTGGCCGGGTCGTTTTCATTTACATGAACTATCCTCTCCGGTGGCTGCATGATGTCAGAGACGAGTTCAAGTCCATCCCGGAGTCCCCGCATCACGTCAAAGCTTGTAACCCATCCAACGAGCTTCCCATCCCCATCAACAACAGGTGTTGTGAACTTACGTGTCTCCTCCATCTTCAATGAGACATCAACAACCCGATCCTCAGGGGAGACTGCTATAAACTCCTTATCCATAATCTCCTTAACTTTCATCTGCCAACCTCTCCAGTTTCAGTGCTGCCACAGGACACCTTGTGGAACAAACCTCACACAGAATGCATTTATCCTTATCAACCACAACCTCTCCATCCTCAATCCTTATGGCCCCGGTGGGACAGTTCTCCTCACAGACAAGGCACTCGACGCAGGCATCCTGGTCAACCAGGAGCCGACGGGTCTCAATCACAGGGCCCAGTTCCCTCTCAAGTTCCACCGCATCTGAGGGGCAGACGTTGACGCAGGCCCCGCATCCAATGCAGATGGATTCATCGACCACCGCAATCTCCTTATCTAACTGAATTGCACCTGTGGGGCAGAACCTGGTGCAGGTCCCGCATGCAGTGCATCTATCTGTGACCTCTATGTTCTTCATCCGGAGCAGACGGTGGGGGATCCTGACGTATTCCAGGTTGTAGGTGACGTCCTCGTCACCGATGGTGGCGGTGCTCTCAACAACGTTTATGCACCTCACAGGGCAGGTCTGGGCGCATATCTCACATTTAACACAGTTATCAAGTATCCTTGCAGGTTTTGATGCTGATGATTCTGATATGGCATCCACAGGGCACTCCTCAAAACAGAGATTGCACCTTACACACTTCGGTGTTATGTCTATGAATTTGTCCACAACCCTGCAGCTTGCAAGTTCCACATCAACGTCCTCAGGTTTCTCCTCAAGGTCCATCGACTTTAGTGCAACATCCCTCCGGAGGTCCTCCAGTTTCTTCTTAAAGATGATATCCATGATACAACCCCTGCATCCTTTCAAGCTTCAAGAGTTAACACAACCCTTTATTACCTTTTAAACGTATTTACTTAAATTTTTTTCCGGTTCACGGGATCAAGATCAGGCCTCAGCACACCCAGATTCCCGGATCCAGCACATTAAAGATCAACCCTCAGCGTACCTCCTGAGGACATCCAGGGCCCCGGTCCCGGGGAGGGATTCTGTGGCACCGTATCCTCCGATACACCGTGATGCTATGTAGTTTCCAAAACGGCATGAAACCTCAAGGTCAAAGCCCTCGAGCCAGGCATATATGAAGCCAGCATTGAAGGCGTCACCGGCCCCCGTCGTATCAACACATTCGGTGCTCAGTGCATCCACCATCACAGACTCACCGTCCCATGCCCTGACGCCTCGGGCGCCCATCTTAACCACAACCACCCCGATTCCCAGGAGTGATGCTGCCTCCTCAGGGTCAGCGGACCCTGTCATCAGCTCAAGTTCCCTCTGGTTTGTGAGGAGGATGTCGGTGCGCTCGAGGATATCTGACAGCTCAGATACTCCCCTTGAGGCGTAGATGTGTCCTGGATCCAGGCTGACGGTCACGGATTCATCCAGTGACTCAATCACGTCCACCTGGACATTTATGCCATCACCTGCGAAGGATGTGAGGTGCAGCAGTTCTGTGTTAAGGGCCTCATCAGCCACCTCATCCACCCTGAGTGTGTCGTTGACTCCGGGGTCAACATAGAGGGCCCTGTTACCGTCAGGGTCAACGAAGCCCATCACACGGCCGCTTCTACCTGTATCCGCTACGACAGTGAAATCCGTGACCCCCTCAGATGAGAGGTTCCTCCTGAGTAGTCCCCCCTCCCTGTCATCGGCGACCTTACCTATGTGGGCTGTCCTGAGACCGAGCCTTGAGAGCCCTATCATGGTGTTGGCTGCTGAGCCCCCACAGGATTCAACGAGCCCCCTCACGAAGGTCTCCTCATCCGGGCCTGCTATCCTCTCAACCATGTGGAGCTGGTCCATGTTGAGGGCTCCAAGGCCCACCGCATCGAACCTCATCCCAGAACACCGTGTAGGTCTATCCTGTGGTCCCCCAGTTTACCGTCATAGTTACCTGCAGATACCCTCAGGACCCCATCGTACCTGCAGACAGCCTCTATCCCGACCCTCATGGCCTCCTCAAGGGCCTCCATTGTCAGGCCGTTTATGACTATCTCAGGTATGTACCCGACGCCCTCCGGGACCCTTGACTCGTCACCGAGCACCTCCTTCAGGCTCGGGCAGTATGGGTGGTTCGTGGTGGGGCCTATCCAGGGGTAATTTGTCTCTGGCTTTGATGCTGCGGAGCAGATATCAAAGGGCGTCACAACACCCTCAACCTCCTCTATGGCTCTTATGGCGGCCCTGCCTGCCTCCAGTACCGTGTCAGGATCCCTGCACATGTACCAGAAGTTGGCCCCCATGATGGCCTCCCTGTAGCCCATCCTTGATTCTATTTTGAAGTCAGGGACGGCTACCGGTACGTTGATCATTTCACGGCCATTGAACTCCTCTAACCACTCATAGCCATCACCGCAGTGTCCCACATGCTTCATCATATCCAGGTATCCATCCGGGTCGGGGGTGGAGCTGTAGAGGGCTGTGAAGGGCTTCACCAGTATGTCCTGCCTTATACGGTAGGATAATTCGACCTGGAATTTCTCCATGTCATCCAGGGCATAGTAGAACTGGACCACGGCCCCGGGTCTGCCGTCGGGGGTGTCCTCGCCTCCCAGGAAGGATTCAACACCACCCTCAACCCTCCCTATGACTGCACCGGGGGTTGCGGTTGCATCAAGGGCCGCCCTCCTGACGGTCTCCATGTCACGGGCCGTTATGGTGGCCCTCACACATCTCCCTGTGAAGGCCTCAGAGAATGTATCCTCAATCAGTGTTCCGTTAATCTCCATTGAGCATCACAACCATGCTGAATGTAAGCACATCCAGGGATTCAGCCGAGGGATCCGACGTCCTCTCCCCGGATGTTCTTTCTGACCTCCATGCTTGCGTCCAGGAGGTCCTCTGCCTCCTCAATAACCGTTATGATCGGGTAGTCACCTCTGAACACTCTCCTGAACTCATCCACCACTCTGAAGTCTATCCTGAAGGATTCAAGGGCCCTTTCAGGGTTTTCAGAGTAGGCCCTGATGAATTCCAGGATGTAGTCCCTCCCGAACCTTGAGTGAAGGTCTATCAGGGGGGTCAGGGCCCTTGAGTCGGTGGAGATGACCGCCACCTCCGCCTCCCTGAGGGCGTAGCGGTTACCGTTGAAGGACACCGCAAGGCCCCTCCCATTGAGTTCCCTGAGTGGTTCAACATCGGTTATGCTGTCACCCACGTACATGGCGGATTCAGGGGGAAGTTCGAGTTCAGAGAGGATCTCCAGGAGGGCAACCCTCTTACCGTCACCGCCAACGGTCTTCACCCCGTCGAGTATCTTCCCGGCCTCCATACCCGGTATGAGGTGGAAGAATATCTCATCCAGGTCCTCAAAGTCACCCTCGATGACATCCTCGCGTAGCCTCACCAGCGCCTCCCTCTCCTCATTTGGGATCTCCACGTCAAGGCTGAGGGTGGTGTGCCTGGTGTTCTCCAGGGGAAAGTTAAGGTGCTTGCAGAGGGCCTCGATGTAGTGTCTGTAGCTTGTGCTTACGATGTAGGATGGCATGAGCCTCCCTGCAAGTTTCAGGGTTTCATCAGCCCCCGGAACGAGTCTCAGGGTCCTCTCTGAGAACTCCCTCAGCTTCTCATCGGTGACTCCGTGGGCTATGAGGAACGGGACTATCAGTTTGAGGGTGTCCCCTGCATTGTAGCCCGGCCTCCGGATCTCGTCGGCCAGTATGTCATCAAATTCGCTCACCTTCCTGAAGAACCTGTCACCGTCGGGTATGAAGTGGGCTGCAGCTTCGAAGGCGTTATCGTTGAGTGAGATGGGACCCTCGCAGTCTGTTACGAAAACCCTATTCAACCTTATCATCCTCCAGGTTCAGCCTTACAGCTGTTACAGGGCATATGCCCTGGCATTCACCGCAGAGTATGCATCTATCAGCGTCGACCTCAACTTCAGCATTGAGGGTCATGGCATCAACGGGACAGTGGTTAACGCATACACCGCACCTCTGGCAGACCATGTGGTCTACCTCAACCGAACCCCTCCTCGGACCTGTCAGGACCCTCCTCTCAAGGTATATCCTGCCATCCCTGGCCCTGAATCCCTCCTCTGTGATTTCGATGGCATCGACCGGGCATACGCCCCTGCATCTTCCGCAGAAAACACAGCCATCAAGTATCTTCACGGGGGCCGGGACCTCCGGTTCTATGACACCCACCGGGCACTCATCCACACAGAGCCCGCACCCTATACACCTGTCCTCGAGTACCCTTATTCTCCTCGCGGGTTTGGTGAAGTCTATTATGTGGTTGAGTTCATGTATCCTGAGGTTGGAGTCCACGAGTTCCTCTATGCCATCCCTTATTTCATCGGTGACATCCACACTGTATTCCGGGCTGTCAGCCGAGAACCTTCTCTTCACGTCCCTCAGAACAGAGTCCATCCTTCCAAGGTTTTTCACGAGTTTCTCTGATTCCCTCTCAAGTATCTCCCCTGCTATCTCCAGGTTGTTGAGTTTTGAGAAGTTCTCGTAGGCCCTCTTCCTTGAGGAGTACCTGATGGCTGCTGAGGGGCATACGTCCATGCATTCCTCGCACCTTGCACAGTAGGAGGGGTCTATGTAGGGTAACCTGTTGATCTTACCAACCTTTATGGCCCCCCTTGAGGGGCAGACCCTGGTGCAGGTCATGCAGCCTATGCAGTCCCTCTGGTTAATCACCACGGCCTTACCCCCCACCACTGACCTGGGGAGGATCTCACCGTACTTTATGGCCTCTGTGGGGCATGCCCTTGCACAGTAACCGCAACGGACACATTTATCCTCGTCTATCTCACTGTGGACCCCTGTTTCACCCGATGACACCAGGTGTATGGCCCCTGTCCTGCAGGCTGAGACACAGGCACCGCAGCCCCTGCAGATCCTGGGGTTTATCACGGGCACGTTCTCCCTGACAGGCTCTGCCATGGTTGTCCTCATCTTTATGGCGTTGTAGGGGCAGGCCTCCCTGCAGAGGACGCAGCCAAAGCATTTGTCGTCTATCTCAACCTCGCCGGTGTCAGGGTCCAGGTGTATCGCGTCCACCGGGCATGAGCTGAGGCACGGCTTATCAGGGCATTCCCTGCACTTCTCACTGTCAATATCATAGTCAACGTCAACTTCCCTCAGGGGCTTCACGGGTTTTGCTGCAGCTGGAATTTTATCATCTCCTCATCGCTTTACAGGAAGAGCCGCCGGTTTTATGGTTATCCTTATCATCTCTTCTCCACTGGATTCATCTATGAGGAACCTTGCAACGTAGTACCCTGCAACACCGAAGGGGCATGTCTGGTAGCATGTGCTGCACCTGAGACACTTATCAGGGTCCCTCACGATTCCTTCATCCTCTGAGTAGGTTATGGCTCCTGATGGGCATTCATCCACACATAAACGGCACTGCACACATTTTTCGGGGCTCCATGTTATGATGCGCATCTTGAGGCGGTCGGTTATCTTCTCGAGGAGGTCCCTGACTATCTCCTCATCCGGGAGGACCTCAAGGGCCCTCTCGAGGAGGGGTTTCAGGGGGTAATTCATCCTGTAGACACCTTCGGCTTCGAGTTTCTTTATATCCTCGCTCTTCTCCTCTATGGCTGATTCCAGTTCATTGACCGCCAGGTTTATGACCATCTTCTGTTCCTCGACGTAGGCGACGTGTATCACCTTGAGGGCGCCCTTGACAGGACACTTCTCGAGGCATTCACCGCAGGCTATGCACCTGCCCTGGTCAACCTCGACCCTGCCGTCCTTCTCGGTTATTGCATCCACCGGGCAGGCCTTCATGCACTTCTTGCAGCGTATGCAGAGGTAGTCGTCTATGACATAGAGCTTCTCTGAGGGTACTATGGTGAACTCTTCCCTTATGAGGTGGTTCTCTCCGCATTCAATTGTCTTGGGGTCGGTGGGGCAGACCTCGGCGCAGAAGCCGCACCTGATGCACGCACCCCTGACTATGACAGGGTAGGTCTGACCCTCCTCCTCGGCCGTGTCGGTGTCACGGACCAGTTTTATTGCGCCAGGGGCAGGGCAGGCCGTTGTGCAGGCCCCACAGCCTATGCAGTACTCCCTCTTAACTGTGGGGAAATCCCTGAATCTCTCTGGTTTTTCAAGGATCTCGTGTTCTGTGTGTGCATTGGCGAATTTCTCTGCCCAGGACTTACGGGCAAACTCGTAAAGGTACCATATTACAGAGGACATAGGACATCAACATCACGCATTTATTAGAGGAGTATCTCCCTCTCCCCCCTCTCTTCATCAACAACCATGACCCTCTCTGCGCATGCTATGCATGGATCAGCACTTGCATATGTTGCAACGGCGTCTGCAACGGTTGCCACGTCCCTCAGCATGTACTTTGCGCAGGCGTCAATGTTCATTATGCTCGGGGTCCTTATGGATATGTTCTTTATGAGGTTGCCGTTGGTCTCAATCATGTAGGCCACCTCTCCCCGGGGGGCCTCGTTTCTCCACTCACCGTAACCCGCCTTCACGTCAACCTTCGTCCTGACGGGTCCCCCTGGCATGTTATCTATGACCTGCTTTATGAGGTCAATTGAGACCCTGATCTCATCGAAACGGTTCATGACCCTTGCAAAGTTGTCGCCATCATCCCTCCAGATGGTCCTGAAGTCCAGGTGGTCCCTGTAGGTGGGGTGGTCCTCCCTGAAGTCATACCTTATACCCGAGGCCCTCCCTATGGGCCCAACGGCCCTGGCCTTCTCTGCCTCCTCCTGGCTCATGTAACCGACCTCCCTTGACCTGAGGCCTATGAGTGGGCCGTGCTCGAACATCTCAACGTAGCGGTCGAACTCTCTTTCAAGGTCAACTATGATCTCCCTTATCCTTGACAGGTGGCTCTCTGAGGCGTCCATCCTCACGCCACCCACCACGTTCCAGCCCATGTTGACCCGGTTACCTGTCAGGAGCTCGATGGCGTCCATTACAGGCTCCCTGAGGGCCAGCATGTACATGAACATGGTCTCATGGTCCAGGGCCTTGAAGTAGGTTGAATTTGCGATGAGGTGACTCTGTATCCTGTCAAGCTCGTTTGTTAATGCACGGAGGAACTGTGCCCTTGGGGGTGCCTCGACCTCTGATATGGCCTCAAAGGCCTCTGCAAAGGTCTGTGTGTGTATGTATGAACATATCCCGCAGACGCGTTCAGAGAGGTAGATGGCCTTCTGCCAGGTCTTGTTCCTCATAACCCTCTCTATTCCCCTGTGAACGTATCCGTATTCTATTTCGGCTTTGAGAACCTTTTCACCCCGGGTCTTCACCTTAAGCCTTATGGGCTCCTTGTATCCCGGGTGCATGGGTCCAAGTGGCAGTATCATCTCTTCTTCCCCCTCTCTGCTATGGCCCCGGGCGCCACCGACAGTATCGCTTCAAGTATCTCTGATGGCCTGGGCGGGCAGCCGGGCACCTCTGCATCCACCGGTATGAAGTCGGAGACCGGTGCATAGACGCTTCCACCCTCCTGGTTGAATACGTCACCGGATATTGGACAGTTACCCAGGGCCACCACTATCTTTGGCTCCGGTGCCTTGCGGTAGATCCTCTGGAGTTTCTCCCTCCACTGCTCTGTAACTGCACCGGTTACAAGTATGACATCGGCCTCCCTGGGGTTCTGGTGGACGTATATACCGTACTGTTCAAGGTCATATCTTGGTGAGAGGAGTGCGAGGACCTCTATATCACAGCCGTTGCACCCCCCTGTATTTACAAGGCATACATGGATTGATGTTTTCCTCAGAATACTTTTAAGGGCATCCAACATTTCTTTACCTCAGCATTTGCTCTTTATTGATTGAAGTTCATCATGATCTCAGTATCTCATGGAGCCTCCTCCTGCCCTCACTGAGGGCCTCGGAGTACTCCCTCCCTGCCAGGACCAGCTCTGTGATCTCATCCTTGAGGGCCTCGGCATCATCCACACTTATGATCTCCATGACATCAACGAGCCAGCAGAGCTGGAGGTCACTGTGGAGCTTCTCCCTGATACACCTCGGCCTTGCCGACTCGAACCTGGGGTGCAGGGCCTCCAGGCTCGACATGTCGAGTTTGTCCATGAGTATGTCCTGGAATTCCTCAACGTCAATTTCAAGTTCCCTGGATAGTGGCTTTACAACATCCTCCTGCCAGCGGTAACTCTCAAGTATCCTCCTCTTCATCAGCCGCATCAGTTCTCCTTCATCCATTGATTACCACCCCAGAGTCCCTGAAATCAGCCAGATCAGGAGGGCCAGGATAGCCCCTGTGAGGGTCTCGTATCTACCGTAGCCCGGCCTCATCCCTGCAACCAGGGCCACCATGAAGAGCCCGGCCGTCCTCATGAGATCAGTGAGGGGCAGATGCCCCGCATTCACAAGGACAGTCCACCCTGCCACTGCAACCACAAGGGCCAGTGGATCGATCTTTTCATCCACGAAGGGCTCCCTGTACTTCCTGTAACTGAGCAGCAGGCCCAGCACCGAGCCCGCGATAAAGGAAACCGTGTATACCAGGTATATTTCATACAAGATTATCACCAGTGAACTCCACTTATAATGGTCTGTAAAGTATTATGAATGATACTATAAACATGGCAAGCACCGCAAAGAATGCTGCCCTCTCGAGGTCCTCTGAGAACCTGGAGAACCCTTCACGGCCCGCCAGGAGCAGAAGAACCGTGAACAGCACACCGAGGATTGTTATAACAGCCACAGACATTCTCTGCATGATGGCTGCAAGGAGACTCACAGCTATAACGCCCCCTGCAACCAGTGCGGTGAGTAAGGTAAGATCCCTTTCCATTAAATCCCCTCTTTTCTGATTAAATCCCTTCCATTTTCATTCCACATCATGTCTTCTACATTACAAGCATGAGGACGATTGAACCCGCTATACCCACGAAGGCCAGGATGACCTGTATGGCCACCGAGTGGTTCGGGTTCAGCATGGGTGTTGTCGCATTTATGAAGGCCGTTATGGTTGTGATTATCACCATCCCGAGTATGTAGAGCGGCAGGCTCAGACCACCGATGAAGACTGTGAGGAATATCCAGAGCAGCATGTACCATGCTATGGACTCCGAGATCATCAGGTAACCCCTGAGGACCCCGAAGTGCTCTGTCTCATATCCTGATATTATGTCCTTCCCCTTGGTGATGGAGAAGGGTGAGTAGGGTGCCTTTGAGAGGATGAGGACGAAGAACATCATGGCTGCCAGGGGCAGCTTCAGCAGCAGGGGCCCGTGGATGCTCTGGTATCCTATGATATCTGATATTATCATTGTCCTGGTCTGGAGGTATATGATTGCAAGGACAGCGAAGAGCGGCATTTCGGCTGCAGCTGAGAACACTGCACGGACGCAGCTGAGTTTACCGTAGGGTGACCCTGATGACGACCCTGCATTGTGTTCAACTATCTTGTGGAGGGCGTAGATCCCGAAGAACAATAGGAGGGAACCCTCAAGCACCGGCCCGATTATAACCGCGCTTATCCATATACCGCAGAGTGTCGCTGCTATTGCAACGTAGAATGGCATGGCAGCGGTCCTCGGGAAGGACGACTCCTTTACGTAGAACTTCAGGGTGTGGAGGAGGTGCTGTATAACAGGGGGCCCCGGCCTTCTCTGTATCCTTGCCATGACCTTCCTCTGGAAGCCCAGAAGGAGGCTTCCTATGAGAAATGCTATAAGAACATTCACTATGATGTTTCCCATCAGATTCATCTCATCACCATTAACACCGGAATGATTCCATTATCATGATTCAGTACCCTATGAATGGTTCATCAACCCTGTCCTCTGCCTCATCCTCCTCTGGCCTGGCCATGGAGAGTATACCAATGGAGAGTATGAAGACAGGTATCAGGAATATGGCCACACCGTATACAACCCATGATGGGGGGTTGAATATCAGGGCGTAGATTATCCCCGCAGCTGAAAGTATGAGTGCAGTTAAACTTCCTGTTCTGAGCCTGTTCATTGATCTCACCTACAGTGAAACTATCAGCAAAACCTCTATGGCCCTCACAATCACCAGGAGGGAGCTGAGGTGTATTATAAGTATGAAGGGTGAACCCGGTGTGCGGAACATCTCGGCCTTGGTTGCATAGAAGGGTGCGACACCGGTCTCACCAACAACACCCATGAGGAGCAGGAGGGCGGCGAAGACGATCATGGGGTTACCGGCCATCCCTGATAGTTCAAGGAGGCTCAGGGTACCTGATGATCCCAGCACCAGGGCTGCGCCCCCGAACAGTGGGAGTGAGGCCATCATGGCTATCAGTCCATACTGGAAGGCCGCGTCAAGGACCTCAACCTGCCTCACCGCCGAAACTATACCTATGTTCACGATACCTATGAGTGCCACGAAGAGCGTGAAGTTGAAGAGGTCACCTGTCACCATTGCACCGGCTGTTGCAAGTCCGCAGACAATGGCCAGGAACCGCCTGATCCTGAACTCGGCGGTGTCGACCTCCACGCGCCTGTTGCCCAGTGTCCCGAACTCGGTTTCAACCTGGGTCTCGGTCCTGCTTATGGCTATGAGGAAGGTGAATATGAGCACGGCTGCAAACATGAAGAGGTTGAAGGGTGTCAGGTAGAGTACGATATCACCGAAGGGTATCTGGCCGAGGAGTTCACCTCCCAGGGACGCTATATCCATCACTCATCACCCCCTGCTTCCCTGATCTCCTCCCTTGCAAGGACCCCGATGAGGCCCATCTTGCTGGCGACCTTTATGAGTATGCCGCATCCTGACATGAAGAGGGCCGGCAGCCAGAGCTGTGGGGCGGTGAAGAATATCAGGAAACCTGCAAGCCAGAGGCACCATGTTACACCGGATATACCTGCAATCCCATCCCACTCCACTGTGGGAAGGCCCCTGGCCCTCCTGGTAGCGACGTAGAAGAGTATCCCTGCCCCGGCAACAGCACCACCGGTGAACCCTGTGAGGAAAACACCGTAGGCGATCAGTATCAGAGCAAGGAAATTGGGGGCTGTCCTGAACACCTCAAGTTCCATGGGTCTGGGTTCAACCACCGGCACCTCCCCCAGTATCCTCATCTCCCTTGATATGAGTATCTCTGATATGGCCATTATCTCAGCCAGTTCGACCACAAGACCCGGGAGTATGAGGGCCTCTGCGAGGTCGGTTCCAACGGCTGCAACGATTACGAGCATTGCTATTCCAACTATGTCCGTGATTATCAGCGCGCTCAGGTCATTCTTCTGGAATGATATCCCGAGTAGCGCTATGAATCCTGCTATGAGGCCCGTGTAAATGGCGGGCTGGAACAGTGAAAGGGTGAATTCCGGGACCATCATAAATGTGCCTCCACACTTCTCTGGAACAGTGAAAGGGTGATCATCACAAACCTCTCCAGACATCTCCCTGAGATCATGACCTGCGCCTCCTCATAGTGAAGTTAAGGGCGACCCATGAGGCTATGGTGAAGGCCATCATCAGTATGCTTGACTCCAGGACCGTGTCAAGGCCCCTGGTGTAGTAGAGTATCTCATCTATGAGCCCACCAGGGGAGGAGTATATGGATGTACCGAAGTACACCGTCAGGCCCTTAACAGCTATTGCAATGGGTGAGAGGTAGGCTGTTATCTTACCCAGGTTAACCTCAAACTGGGGGTACTGTGACTTCACATCGCCTGGCTTCTCCAGGGGTACTCCCCCACGGTCATAGGGTGCCAGTGGGTCCTTGCTGTTTATCTGTTCCTGGGGCACTGGCCTCGGGTAGAGCTGATCAGGGTTCAGCGTGATGGGTACAAGGAATCCCACAAGGAGTATCAGGCCCAGGGAGAAGGCGAAGAGTCTGGGTATCCTCTTAGGGTTTGCAAGTTCATTCAGGATTCTTCCAAGACTCATAATTCCACCCCCATCTCCTCAAGCCTTATAACCGCCCTGAGGAGTACCAGTGTCATTATGGTTGTTGCCGCGATGAAGGTCAGGAGGGCGAGGGTGTGGTTGTAGGTGAGGAATATGAGTGAAACACCAACCGCAGGTATCTCGGTGTTGAGGATCCTCACAATGGGATCCCTGACACCCGGACCTGCCACGGTTGCGATTGAACCTATCACCACAAGGGCTGCCCCTGCATAGAACCAGATCTGGGTCTCAAGCAAGTTCCTCACCCCTGTAAATCATCCTGAATGAGAACATGGAAGCCTCAGGCAAGTTCCTCACCCCTCGAAGTCCTTATATCATTTATCCTCATAACGGCCATCAGCAGTATTATGGTTGATATGGGGTCAAAGAGGGCTGCTGCCATGGCAACATCAAGGTACCTTGCAGCTGCAAGGACCATCACAAAGCCCCCCTGGAGGAGCGAAAACATTATTATCTTATCAAGGGGCCTTGAGAGGAGTATGATGCCTGCAGCTCCCGTGAATATGACAAAGACACCAACGTTTGTAATGTTAAGGAGGTCCAGCGGATTCATAAACATTCACCAGTAATCATCTATATATTCCTAATCCTCGATAACCATTTCCTCTCCAACACGGTCAAGGGTGTGGGCGATTGCATTGGATGTTATGGTTGATGCCACAAAGTATACCGCTGCAAGGACAGCGCCAAAGGCGGTTCCAACGTAGAGGGCTATCATTGCAGATATTCCGAAGGACATGGCATTGAGGTAGAGGAGCCTCTCAGCCCTGTCCTGGGCCAGGAGGGTCCTCACGGCCATGAGCACCACTATTATCCCTGTTATCTGGATCAACATGATTAACACCTTCTATTTCAGGTCAGTGTACCTGTCCATCCTCCTGGCTATGGCACCAAGGAGCCTTGATGATCGGGAGTGGCTCACACCCTGTATGGTAGTTATTGCAATGACCATCCCGGCAACGAAGAGCCCGGGGCTCATCCCGGCGAGGGATGCCAGCGCTATTATGACTGTTATGGAGAGGGCCCCAAGTGTCCCGGCATACCCCGGGTCGGCGCAAAGGCGGTTCCCTATGAACACCAGGAGGGCTGCCACGAGGCCTCCCTCAGGCACGCCCATGAGGTAGCATCCGATGGCCCCGAGGAGGGTGCCTGCTGATGCGTCCGGTGAGCATACAAGGTTTCCCTGGAAGAAGCCACCCGCAAGGTCGCCTCCCCTCTTCTCTATGTCCCTTCCAATGTAGTCGGCCCCCCTCACACCTGGCTTCTCAGGGAGACCCATCCATGTGTCTATCACAACGAAGTTCAGCCAGGATATGGCTGCTGCGGCTGCAACTCCAACCAGTTCATTCATCATGAGTCCTCCGGTCTGGGGAATATATCCTCAAGGAAGTATGCAGTCATTATTGCTGATAGGACCCCTGCCACGGCTCCGAGGTCGGCCCCATAGATACCTGTGACACCCAGTTTTATGGATATTGCTGTGAGTCCCAGTGCAATTACCGGTGTCGGGAAGATGGCCGATGGTGTCCAGGAGTGCCTGGCCGGCCTTTCAGGTGTCAGGGGAAGCCCCAGTATCGCTGAAATGATTATCGATGAAATAATGGCTGCTAGGTAACCTGAAAGATATGTAACATGAATAATCATGATAAAAGAATGATAATCCAACATATATAAATCTTTTTAAAAAGGTGAGTTAGACCTAAAAAAGACCTCTTAATAAAATTATGGCCTTTTTTACTAATATCTGGAGGTTTCTCTACAGAAACTTTTTTTTACTGATATCTGAAGGTCCCTCTACAGAAGATTTAGTAATAAATTTTAAGGATTTTCATAGTCGTTTTTGTGATAATATTCACAGAAACCGGTAAGTGGATGTGACTCCATAGGAACCTCCAGGACATGATGGGGTGGAAATATGCTTAAAACTGCTGGAATGGTCACTGCAGTCATCCTCCTTCTGCTTTTAAAACCTGCAGCAGGAGCCACCGCGGTGCAGGAGGTTACCGTTACGGTGCCCGAGAGTGTTGAGATAATGGTCCTCTGGCAGGGAAGGGAAACCGGAAACTCCTTCACACTCACAGCCACAGTGGAACCCGGAAAAGAATACTACTGGCCAGGAGGACCCCAGGGACTCCAGATAAAGGACCTATCCAACGTACCCATCGACCTCTACATAAGGGCAGAAGGAGACCTCCAGGGCCCAGAAACCATACCCATACAGAACCTCAAATACGCCAACTACGGCATCGGACTCCCCGAAACACCCCTAACAACAACCTACACACCGGTAAGAAAGAACTGGGCAGCGAAACGGGAGATTGATGCTGTGGTGCCTGTTGATCTCAGTCTCACGGTGCCACCATTCACAGAACCCGGCGAATACAGGGTGAGGGTCTACCATATAGCAATAAGGTCACCGGGTACCTGATTCTGTCTGAATTCCATGCCAGAAGTGTCCAGACAGGATATATCGAAACCTTATCTGTTCTAATTTTATTATGTTCCGCCGGGCACTGATGGTAAATATTTATCAGTCCAGAATTGATAATAATCTACTTAATCAATTGCAGTGACAGGAGAATCTCATGTGAAGTTCAAAGCGAAAATCCTACTCCTCATAACAGGTATAATCTCAGCTCTTCTGATAGCAGCGCCCCAGTTTCACCTCAGGGTGGCAGGGCTCATCCTCTGTGTGCTGGTAACAGGTTACAGCTTCCTCAGACTGACCGGTCTTGGGGATACCCTGATCACCCCCATACCGGGGCTTCTAATACTGACCCTCAACGCATTCATTCTGAACTATACATACCTGAGGAATGTAAGGGCCCTCTACGCCCTCCCCGCCATACTCATACCAATCATCCTGCTCCTGAAACGCTCCAGAAAGGATGTTGAGGTGGAAAGCACCCAGATAAAAACCGCCAGAGAACTCGCAAAAAGAGACCAACCAGTGGAAAGCGGGGATGACTCTTCTGAAAGGAAAAACAGTTTAAAGGAAACCCGTAGGAGAGAACATGCACCATTAAGGGACATCCTGATTTCAGCTGTCCTTTCTGGTGTCACGCCTCTCCTCATAGCATTCATCCACCTGAACCCGGTCAGGTTTTTGCTCATCATTATACTTATAGTCTCCTCGTCCTATGGCCTTGCAGCCGCCCTTCTACTGAGATTCCAGGGCTATGGAAGGCTCAGAAGAGCCGCATTAACCATACCATTCGCCCTCCTACTCACGCTGGTAGCTGGAACCACAGGAAGCAGATACGGGGTGGTGGTCCTTGGTGCAGCCGGTATACTATCAGCCCTTGTGGCCTACATAAGGAGGACCAGGCAGAGGATAGGGGAGATAGAGTCACTGCAGATGTCAGAGATGGACATCCTCGAAAGGTACGGGCTCGTCGAGGATGATGTAATACTGCATGTCCCGGAGATACCTGAAAGGGATCTCAGGGCAGTTGACCCTTCAGGGATAAAGAAGAAGGCCCTGAGGATGGGTAAAGAGAGGGATCTGGAGGGGGAGCTCAGAAGGGCATTCCCCGGGGATGAGTTCTGGATAGAAAAGGAAGCCAGAAGGAACCTGGCAGGTTTCAGTGACCTTCTGGTTATGGTGCTCCTGAGCATCTTTACCATCGCTGCAATCAATTCATCTCCGCGGGGCGTTGTGGAAGCCCTCTTCTACCTCCAGGTGCTCCTGATACCTGGATACATTCTAACAGCTGCCGTGGCACCCCTCAGAGACCAGTTAAGCGTCCCTGAGAGGCTCTTCCTTGGATTTTCAGTAAGCATAATCATATCATCGGCGATAGCGCTCCTTATGGGTGGTCATGTTACCTTCAAGCCGCTTCTTGCAAGGAGCATATCTGCAATAAGCCTGATAATGACACCTGCAGCCTTTATAAGGCGTTACAGGGCCGGGGGACTTGCATACTCAGTTGATTTGAGGCGTATCCCATCACCCCGCAGTCTCTCAAGGGATGGTAAGGTATCCCTCATACTCTCGGCTGTACTCGTGGCCCTCGTTGCAGTCACGGTCTACCTGACCCTCAACCCGGTGCCCTCTGAGAGGTTCACCGAGTTCTACATCCTGGGGTCTGGTGGTAAAGCCTACGGTTACCCTGAGAATGTTACTGCCGGCGAGCGCGTTGAGGTAATGGTAGGAGTGGTGAACAGGGAGTACCGTAACGAAACCTACCGCATGGTGGTGAGAATAGGCGGAGATGTTTTAAGGAATGAAACCCTAAAACTGGGTAATGGTGAGAGGTGGGAAAAGAGGGTGAATTTCACAGTAACAGAGGCTGGAAAGAACCAGAAACTCGAATTCCTTCTCTACAGGTTACCTGACACAGAAAAGCCCTACAGGTCCCTCCATCTCTTCATAAACGTCACATAGTTAATGCTTCAGATGGTGATCTGTAAGTATGAAAAACCGCTCAACAGATAAAACTGTGAAAAACCGCTCAAATCAACGGATAAGACTGATCAAATACTGACCGATCAAACTTCATCAGCCGGACAGGGATAATATGAGAGATATGGATGTAGCTGTAACAGGAGGACTTGGATTTATAGGTTCACACCTCACAGATGAACTCCTTGAGAGTGGAAACCGTGTCACCGTAATCGATGACCTATCAACCGGGAGCCCGGATAACCTCAGGGACCCCCACCATGAGGACCTTGAGATAATTGAGGGGAGCATAAATGATCTGGACCTTGAGAAGGTATTTCAGGGCAAGGACTACGTCTTCCACCAGGCAGCCCTGGCCAGTGTCCCCGAGAGCGTGAGGGACCCCCTCAGGTGTCACCGTGTCAATGCCACAGGGACCCTCAGGGTGCTGATGGCCTCCTCCAGGGCAGGTGTCCGGAAGGTTGTGAACGCATCAACCTCTGCTGTCTATGGGAACAACCCGGAGATTCCCCTGAGGGAGGACGCCAGGCCAATGCCCCTATCACCCTACGCAGTGTCCAAGGTGACGGGGGAGTACTACTGCCAGGTATTTGAGGATCATGGGCTTGAAACCGTCTCCCTGAGGTACTTCAATGTCTACGGACCCCGTCAGAGGCCTGATTCACAGTACGCTGCAGTCATCCCCAGGTTCATCGACGCCCTCCTCACTGGCAGGTCCCCTGAGATCTACGGGGATGGAGAGCAGAGCCGTGACTTCATATACGTCGGTGACGTTGTAAGGGCCAACATCTTCCTGGCAGAGTCCCGTGGATCAGGGGTTTACAATGTGGCCGGTGGAAGTTCCGTTACAGTCAACAGGCTCTTCGATATAATTTCAGAGATCCTTGACTCAGATGCAGAACCAGAATACCTTGATGAGAGACCCGGAGACGTGAGGCACTCCCTTGCAGACACGTCCCGTCTCGCTGCAACAGGTTTCAGGCCAGAGGTTGGACTTGAGGAGGGGCTTATGAGGACCGTTGAGTGGTTCAAAAAAAAGGACTGTAAATCCCTGACTCGTGAGGACCGTTGAGTGGTTCCAGAAAAGACTGAAGATAGGATCCTCCTATCAGTGATTGAAATGAGTCATGCAAGAACCCTTGCAAGGAACACGGCATTCCTCCTGGTGGCCACACTCTTCACAAACCTTGCGGCCTTTGTATGGAACGTCTACCTCGCAAGGTACCTTGGAACCGCTGGTTTTGGTATACTCTCGACTGCACTGGCCCTGACCGGCATATTCAGCATACTCGCAGATCTGGGTATAGGGACCTACATCACCCGGGAGATTGCAAGGAACCCTGGAGGGGCCGGGGAACTTGTGGCGGCAGGTCTCGGTAACCGTATCATCCTCTCATGCATCGTATTTGTGCTGATACTCCTCTTCCCCCTCATAGGACTATACAGCGGGACTGCCGCTGCAGTCATCGTTTTCATAGCAGGGTACATGCTTTTGACCTCCTTCAGCTCATTCTTCAACAGCATATTCCAGGGTTTCCAGAGGATGGAGTACCAGACAGTATGGAACATCCTCAACAGCCTCTTCATACTTGTGGGTGTCCTTGCCGTTGTCTGGCTGGGTGGGAGTGTTGTGCAGGTTGCAGTGGCCTACCTCATTGCAGCCGCCCTCTCACTTGTATACTCCGCTGCAACATTCACCCGTCGTTTCTTCACTCCAGGTTTAAGTTTCAGCCGCGACATGATCAGGGAGGCCATCCCCTTCGGGATAACAAGTGTATTCTCTCTGATATACTTCTGGATAGACTCCGTGATGCTCTCCCTCATGAAGGGTGATGTCTCGGTGGGTCTTTACAATGCACCCTACAGGCTTCTAACGGTCATCGCATCACTTTATGGTGTCTACCTAACCGCTGTATTCCCTGTGATGTCCAGGTTCCACGTTGAAAGTGAAGATTCACTGCGGTTCACCTACATGAGGTCCCTGAAGTATCTCATAATCATAGCGGTCCCCCTGATCTTCACGGTATTCACACTTGCAGGGCCCCTGATAGAGCTCATTTTCTCTGCGAAGTACCTTGAATCGGTCCCCGCCCTCAGGGTGCTCATAATCGCAACCGCCTTCATGTTCATAAATGGTGTGAGCTCCAGCCTCCTGGGGTCAGCCAACAGGCAGATCACGGTCACCAGGATCACTGGGGTTGCAGCCCTCTTCAATGTGACCCTCAACCTCGCACTGATCCCACGCTTTGACTTTATGGGTGCGAGTGTTGCCACAGTAATCACAGAGGCCCTCATGACCCTACTTTTCCTCAGGACGGTGCGCGATCTCGGTTTTGGTCCTGCATGGAGGGACCTGCATGTTGCCTGGAGGATCCTCCTCCCTGCAGCAGCTTCAATCATCTTACTCCTGCTCCCCCTCAGTATACTCATAAGGATCCCCCTGGCCCTGGTTGCCTATATCGCCGGGATCCTCCTGACAGGTGCCCTGGACTCTGTGGACAGGGCTGTGGTGAGGTCAATCATCAGGGGCCAGAGATAAAAATCAGTTCATCAGGATATATGACCTCCAAAAAAACAGGACTATCAGAAATACATCACAAAGCCCCTCATCACGCCCTTATATCAAGGATATAGGACCTGACCTCATCAAATATCTCCCCGGCATAGCAGGATGAGAAGATGGCTCCCAGTGCTGTGACCATCCAGAATGATATTATACGGTCCACCAGGGCTATGCTTCCAGCCAGGAACCCGGGGACACCAAATACTACAAACAGTCCTGCCATTGAGACCTCCATTGAGCCCATGCCCCCTGGAAGGGCAGATAGTATGCCCACAAGGTTTGCCAGGAGGAATATTATTATAACTGCAGAGAAGGAGGTCTCCACTCCGAAGGCCATGAATACCAGGTAGAGTCTCAGGCACTCCATGAGCCAGGAGAGGAGTGAAAGGATGAATATGACTCCAAGGGAGGTGAAGTTGGAGTAGGATCTCGTGTAACCTATCATGCCCTTTATACCGGAGGTTAAACGTTCATAGAGGTTTTCAAGTGTTTCCTCAGATACTGGAAGTCTCTCAATGATGCTATGTATCCTCTGGTAGATCCTCAAACCCTTCTCCTCCCTCCAGTTAACAAGGTAGATGAGGTAGGTTATGAGGACAGATAGAATCGCCCCGAAGAGGGCTATTACCCTTATCACCGGCACCATCACGGCTGCAAGGAGAAGCAGACCCCCTCCTATCCCCAGATCAAAGAACCTCTCGGTTAAACCAGCTGAGAGACCCTCTGAGAGTTCAATTCCGTTCAGTTTTTTACCTGCTAGTGCATTCATGACCTCGCCAGCACTCCTCATGGGGCTGAGGTTACCGGCAAAGAGGCCGATGGTCTTCACCATGAAGTTGACCCGCATCCTCCAGGGCTGGCCTATAATGAAACCCCAGCGGAGGCCCCTAACAGCCAGAACCCCCATGTGGATGAGAAGTGCGATGGCTATGATCATCCAGTCCGCCATGTAGACTGCCCTGATGATCCTTGAGGGTCCCATCCATATTATGAGTGCCAGGATGAGAAGGATGCTCAGTGCAAAGAAGTAAAACCTTTTCATGGAGTCCATCTCCTCTGATGTGTGAAGGTGGTGGGAAGCAGCTCCCACATCAGCCCCTGACACCGGATATCCTTCTGACGAAGAGCCTAACTATGAACCTGATGTACTGGAGGACGTCCCCGACCCCGATGTAGGACTTCTCATCACCATAGGTGCAGGTGATGGGGACCTCGGCTATCCTCAGCCGGTGCCTTGAGGTCTCACATATTGCCTCTGATTCATACACATAGTCGTCGTAGGGTATTTCGAGTATCAGGTGGGCGTACCTGGCTGATATTGCCCTGAAGCCGCTCTGACTATCTGTTATCCGGTACCCTGTGGCCAGTCTGAGTATCCAGGTGGTTATCCGGTTTGATAGCTGCCTGTGGAGGGGCATGCTATCATGGTTATTCCTTATGAACCTTGACCCTATGATGAAGTCGCCACCGTTAACCGCGGATGCAAGTTCTGGTATCAGGGAGGGGTCGTGCTGGCCATCGGCGTCCATGAATACTATGACATCGTAGTCTCCTCCAAGGGCCTCCCTTATACCTGTCTTGAGGGCTGCCCCCTTCCCGAGATTTTTGGGGTGGCTGATGACCCTTGCCCCTGCTTCCTCACCAAGGGCTGCAGTCCTGTCTGTGCTGCCATCGTCCACCAGGATCACGTCACCATGTTCAAGGGCGCCCCTCACAACGGATTCGACGGTCCTCTCCTCATTGAATGCAGGTATCACTGTGACCACCCTCATCGCGACACCTCCAGCGGTACAGTCATTGAGGTAATCACCACCCCTCGTGGGATCATGCTCATTCATCCTTCTCCACAAGTTCCCTTAGGGTCTCCTCAAATCTTTCGGTGATGCTTTCCCAGTCATTTGACTCCACGAAGCGCCTCCCTTTCTGGCCCTCCTCCCTGAGTCTGCCTGCAAGTTCCACTGCTACATCAAGAGTTTCCTCTGGTCTCTCTATGTAGTGGATGCCGTTGCCCTCACCGAACTCCATGTATATGCCTGGCAGCCTTGTGGCTATGACCGGCTTTGCCATTGCAAGGTACTCGTAGAGCTTTATGGGGACTATGTCCTGCATTATCTCCTCGTCTATGTGGGCGGGGAGTATGCAGATGTCAGAAGCCGCTACAAATTCAGGTATCTCACTGTAGGGCTGTCTCCCTGTCAGTATGAGGCTGTCCAGGTTGTTATCATCCCTTATCCCTTTAAGGTCCTCGTATGCGTCTCCATCCCCTACAACCATAAGCTTGATGTTCGGGTATTCCCCACGCCTCTCTGCCATTGCTGCTGCAAGTTCCCTGAGACCGGAGAAGTTGTAGAGGAATCCCATGAAGAAGAGGAGGATGTCATCATCCCCGACACCGTACCTCTCCCTTATGCGTGAACCGTCAAGGTCCGGGTCGAATTCTGCAAGGTCTATGCCCGCGTCTATGACCTCCGTCCTCCTGGCCCCCAGTTCAGCTGCCAGCTGGTCGAGCTTCCTGTTGATGGTGAGGACAAGGTCTGACCTCTCGATGGTCTTCCTCATGAGCAGCTTCCCCAGACCCTGAAAGGCCCTCTCAGGTATCAGGGTGTAGAGTACGTCGATGAGGTAATATACGAAGGGTATGCCCTGCCTCCCTGCTTCGATTGATGCTATGAAGGAGTTTATGAGACCGAATCCGACAACAAGGTCTGGTCTGAACTCCCTTATCTGCCTCCTTATCTCCCTCCCGTGGGTGAAGGGTATTGAGAGGTAATCCAGTACCGGTACCCTGAGGTGGGCGGGCCTTATCACATCCACACCGGCGTCCTCCCGGACCTTCTGGACCCCCAGGTAGACCCGGCGGGGGTTCAGGATGCCTCCCCCTTCCTCCTTCCTCCAGTCTATGGGGTAGTCTATGACCCTCACCTCATGACCCCTCGCAGATAACCTGTCAAAGAGGTGGTGCTGCTGGTGGGGGTTCCTCTCTATCCAGTCCGATTCCTGTACAACCAGTATCCTCATATGCGATCAGAAAAAGAAGGTTTTTGATTAGAACTCTGCGCTCTTCCTTATGAGCTCCCAGTTCTCTGTGAACCACCTGTGGGTCCTCTCAAGTCCCTCCCTGAAGGATACCTGTGGTTCGTAGTCTAGGAGTCTTCTGGCCTTATCGATTGATGACAGGAGCCTTGTCTTGGCGTCCCAGTCCCTCCTCGGCCTGTAGACCACGCCTGCAGGGTTTTCTGTGAGCTCGTTTATGATACCCGCCATCTCTATGACCTGGTGCTCGGTCCCTGAGCCAAGGTTGATGGCCTCGCCTATGGCCTCCTTTCTGACACCCATGGCCATGAGGCCCCTGACTATGTCCTCCACGAAGGTCCAGTCCCTGGTCTCTGAGCCGTCCCCTGTTATGGGTAATGGCTGCTGGTTCATGGCCCAGTAGAAGAAGTTGGGGATGACGTTACGGTACTTCCCTGGGACCTCACCCGGTCCGAAGACGTTGAAGAACCTTGCATTGACTATGGGCATCTCGTAGAGGTTGTGGAAGTAGTTGGTGTACAGTTCACCCAGGAGCTTGGTGACCTGGTAGGGGGTGTGCAGTGATATTGAGATGTCGTGTTCCTCAAAGGGTATCTTTGAGTCCAGACCGTAGACACCGCACCCTGATGATGAGTAAACGAAGCGCTCAACACCCACAAGCTGTGCATACTCAAGGACCTTCAGTATGCCCAGCCCGTTGACCAGGAGATCCTTCTCCGGGTTGTCAACACTGTTCTGGTTTGCAAAGTGGGCTGCGAGGTGGAAGACGTAGTCAGGCCTCTCCTTGAATACCCGTTTAAGGACCTCATCGTCGAGTATGTCGCCCTTAACGAATTCTATGTTCTCATATTCCGGGATGTTCCACTCATAGCTTGATGAGAGGTTGTCCAGTATGATCACATTGGCCCCTGCCTCTGCAAGGCTCCCTGTGAGATTGCTTCCAACGCATCCAGCTCCACCTGTTACAAGAACACATTTACCATCATAAGCCCTGAATTCATCCATAATCAATCACCTTCCATCAGTAGATTCTGCAGTCACCTTCCATAGTGGATGATCATCCTCCTCATGGAGTCGAGGATGATGCCTGTGAATATGAAGAAGGTCCCGAAGAGTGTGAGCATCACCGCCACGATGGTGGGACCCATGTTCACACTTAAACCCGTTATGTAGTCCCTTATGAACATTAAACTTAGGATTGCCCCTGTAATCCCTATTATGAGGCCCGGGAGTGTGAAGTAGTAGAGGGGGCGCTTGAGTTCAAGGTCCCCTATGATCCTAAGGAGCACCGATACACCGTGGCTTATGGGGTTCCTGGTGGACCCATCCACATCATACCTCACTCCGACCTCCACCTCCACTATCCTGAGGCCGGCCTCGGCGGCGTCTGCAAGCATCTCGCTTTCAACCACGAAGCCCGGGTCCCTGAACCTGAAGTGGGGTATGCTGGCTGATGAGAAGGCCCTGAAGCCGCTCTGGGTATCGGTTATGTCCAGGCCCGTTGATATGTTGGTGGCCCTGTCAAGTATCTTCTGGCCCACCCTGCGGTAGCGGGGGGTGTTCTCGTCCCTCCCATGGAGGTAGCGGCTCCCGTTCACAACGTCGGCCTCCCCCCTCAGTATGGGCTCCACGAGTTTGGGTATCTCTGCAGGGTTGTGCTGTGCATCAGCGTCAAGGGTGACTATTACATCTGCATCTGCAGCCTCAAATCCTGTTTTGAGGGCTGCACCCTTTCCCAGGTTCCTGTGGTGCCTTATAACCCTTGCGCCTGCCATCTCAGCCACGTGGGCTGTCCTGTCAGCCGACCCATCATCAACAACGATAACCTCATCAACGTGTTCCCCTGTGAGCAGCACAACTGAGCCTATGGCAACCTCCTCGTTGAAGGCAGGGATGACTGCGACTATCCTCATTTTCAGTCCTCTATCCTGTAGTACCACTTCATCCACTCGACTGTACGCCTGATACCCTCCTCGGGGGGCACCTGTGGGTCATGTTTGAGGTCCCTTATGGCCTTTGAGAAGTCCATGGTCTTCACCTTTGTGGTGAAGGGCTCTGACTCCCTGTAGGTGACTATGGAGTCATCTATCCCCACGGCCTCAAGGACCATGTCGGAGTACTCCTTGATGTCATGCTCCCACTCGGTTCGCCCGCCGACATTGTAGACCTCCCCAGGGATGAAGTTATCCACGATATTGGCGAAGGTCCTCACGGAGTCCTCCACGTAGTCGATTATCCTCTTATGGCCCTTATAGACGGTGTAGGGCTTCCTGTGTAGTGCATGGTAGATGAATATGGGTATGAAGCCCTTGTAGGGTGAGTACTTCTCATGGGGGCCGTAACAGTTCACCGGCCTCACACGGACGGTCTCTGTGCCGAACATCTCTGCAGAGTTCATGCACATGAGTTCACCGGCCCACTTGGTTATGGCGTAGTCATTCATCTGGTAGGTGTCGCTTATGGGGTTTTTGACCATGACATCCTCACTCATCAAACCACTGTAGTCCCCGTAGACCTCTGCTGAGGAGAAGAATATCATCCTGAAGCCAAGCTTCTCCTGCATCCTCAGCATGTGCTTTGTACCTATGACGTTGGTCTTCCAGAGGTTCTCATAGTAGTCCTCACCGTTCCATCTCCCGTACTCTGCGGCCAGGTGGTATACGTAGTCGAATTTGTCTTCCTCAAAGATCCTCTCAACCTGCCTGTACTCCCTGACATCGGCCCTCATGTAGTCCTCGCGTTCTGTGTGCATGAGGTCAACCGCAAGGACCTCATGGCCCCTGTTCCTCAGTTCATTGACAAGGTTTGTACCTATGAATCCGGCGCCACCGGTTACGAGTATTCTCTGAGTTTCCATATTAGCATCACTCCCTATTTTGGATGATTTCCTGTAAGAATAAGGGTTTTCCTGGTAACATTATTCATGATATGAATGAATAAAGATTTCCTTCCCACAATATACGATTCAGAGTATATCCTAGTTTAACTCAAACTAGTTATTGAACTCGCCATATAAATAGTTTCAATCTGTTAAGCGAATCCATCCCTCGCCAGAGAGAATCACCTCAACATCCACTGAATCCTGTACCGGAGGGGAAGGATCCCGGCATATCTACTGAATCTTCCTGGCAATGGAACCCCATCCCTTGAATATATGACCCTGTAACCTTCAGGCAACTCTGTTTTACCCGTCCAGAATATATAGTAGTCAGGGTTCACTTCATAGAAGTACTTGAGGCTTAACTCCCTACGCTGTGGGTGGATTATCCTTGTGAATACATAGTCTCCAAGGTACCATGTGAAGGCAGGGCCCCTGTCAGCAGCTATGACCCTGTCCCTGTAGGAGGGATCATGGTTCATGAGCCAGGCGGCCGCCTCCCTCTCACCCTTAACTATCCCATATTCCTGGGGCATCCCTGCAGTGTAATGGATTGCCGAAGAGACCATCAGAAGGGTGACTGCAATGGACAGAACCGTCGATGCCCTCCTGGATCTCATCAAAGCAGATAAATTGTTCAGTGAAAGGGATATGGTATAGGCAAGGGCTGGCAGGACTGTTATGATGTACCTGTCAGCCTTTACAGGGTGAAAGCTGTGCATGTAGAGGTAGGCCAGGACCCAGGCAGCCATCGCAAGGTTCATCTCAATGTTATCAGTGTTCCCCCTTATCCAGAGGATTGAAAGTGCCCAGAGGAATATGAGGACCTCGCTAAGTGCAAAGGATATCCTTCCAAAGGTGAATATGAGTGCTGCAGATATTACAATGAATATAATCTTTCCCCTGAGGTTATCGGTTGATATGAGGTCCCTGTTCCTCCATATAATAATCAGCAAACCTGCTGATATGAGGGTCAGTACTATGAGGGCGATTGGTGTCTGTCCTGAAAGTGAGGGGTTCAGTACCCTGAGGTAATCCTGTGAAGGCATTGCTGAGATGTACTCTGGAAGGTGCTTGAGGTAGTAGAGGCTGTCTGTGCTGTAGCCAGGATTTATGGATGTGGCTGAACCGGTGACTGTGGATGAAACCTGTTTTGTGAAGGGTAGGGGTGTTCCGATGTTTCTGTAAAAAAGTACCCGAATGGGATGTAGAGGAGGACCCCAAGGCCAATTCCCCTGCCTATGTCTGGCAGCTTTAACCTGAGGGATGGGTCAGTGAGTATTATCACTGCAAGTGGGAGCAGCATAGACCCGATGTATATCTTGTGAGAAATGCTGCCATTGCAACCGGAAATGCAAGGTAGTAGAATCGGCTGTCACGCCTCCTTGCGATGAGTGCAAGGTAAACGGCCCATATAGAGAGGGAGATGGCCGGGACATCCAGGGACCCTGTGGCTGCCCATGATAGGATAAGGCTGAAGGATGCGAATGAGATGGCCCCTGCAAGGCTCTCCATTTCACTGAATCTCAGTTGGAGGAGGAGGTACATCCCGATGATACCCGCAACATAGAATGCCGCTGCCACCGCAAATACAGTTATTTCACCTGTGAACCCGAGTCTGAAAAGTAAGGACAGTACCGCCGGGAAGAATGGTGGTAGGTAGAGGGCGTCGCCGGGTCCAAGGTGGGCCATTTTCATGGCATTGTTAACATACAGGAAAATGTCCCAGTAATAGATCCCTATACTGCTCTGGATAAGGACAAGGATAACGGCCATGAAGACCGAGAAGATGGCAACAACTGAAATGAACCTTCTATCATATAACATGATCGATACCCCTTGCACCAAATAACTTCAATCAACTTCCATCAGTGCATATCATTATTGGCTGGACCCATATAAACCTCTGCATAGGTGCTCCAACCGGTTTCAGTGTCTGGAAGCATTATGGGTGACCTCCAGGTAAATGTCCTCAAATGTCTCTGATATTGATTCAGGGTCAAACTTCTCTGCCGATGGATTGAAGGAGTCGCGTTCCTTCAGGACCCTGATTATGGCATCCCTCAGGTCCCTGGCTGAGGGTCTCGCTATGATGCCATCACCGGGATCCATCCACTCAGATATCCCGCAACTTGAAGTTACGACAACCGGGGTGCCGCAGGCAATGGCCTCTGCAGCGGAGTTCCCGAAGGATTCATACTTTGATGCCGATGGCAGCACAAACACATCGGCGTCCACATAGGCCTCAAGTTTATCCATTTCATAGAGGGGACCTGTCAGGAGAACCCTTTCACCGATTCCCAGTTCATCTATGAGGCCCATGAGCCTTTCCAGGTAGTGGTCATCAGGTCCCGTTATGACCAGAACTGTGTCTTCATCGATGTCCCTGAAGGCCCTGAGGAGTATGTCGAGACCCTTTCTTTCATGGATCCTGCCCAGGTAGAGTATGATCCGCGCATCTTCAAGACCCCATTTCTTCCTGAAGAGCCCCCTGGATGGTCTGTGAGGGATATCGACCGGGTTAGGTACCTTCACTATGGCCTCAGCGTCGAGTTTAGGGTAAACCTTCCGGTAGAAACCTGACTCCACAGTGGATGTTGCTACTATCCGGGACGCCCCGTACATTATCCTGTTACCTGCAATGAAATCGAATACTTCCTTGAGGGTAGCCCTCGACATGGTCGGGACGGAGCCGTGGGGCTGTACAATGTAGGGTACACCTGCACGTGATGCCAGTGTGGCTACAACGGCTGCAAGGAAGGTTCTGTGCTCATGGATATGAACAACATCAAATTCCCGGATCTCCCTCCAGGCAACATATGGGAGTTTAAGTGGTACCGGGAGGTTCATATTCCCTGCCAGGTACATTGAAAGGTCCCTGAAATAGTAGGTCCTTATGCCATCAACAGCGAGGGGCCTGTTAACCTCGACGTCAAGTCGCCTCTTGAACCCATCTGTTGTGTAGACCGTGACCTCATGTCCAGCAGACACCTGCCTCGATGCCAGGTCATAGACTGAACGGGGAGGACCACCTGCCTCCCATGAGGGTTTGAAGTATGGTGTTACATGAAGTATCCTCAATCCTATAAACCTTTTCCGGGGCCCGCTTACCAATTACAATTAAATAGTATGCAACATAAATCTGGTCTAGAATTGTTCTTATCTACATTTAAAGGTGATTCTTATCAGGGTTATTATTCTTGCTGCAGGAACCGGAAGCAGACTTGGGCATGGAATACCCAAGGCACTCGTGGAACTCGGAGATGGAAAAACGATAATGGATCAACAGCTCGAAAATATAGCACAGATAACGTCAACAGAAAACGTGAGGGTCGTACTGGGCTACAGGGGCCATCTCATAGAGGAGAGGTACCCCGACCTTGAATTCGTCTACAACCATCGCTACAGCGAAACAAACACCTCCAAAAGCCTTCTAATAGGGCTGGAGGACATGGATGAGGATGTGATCTGGATGAACGGGGACGTGGTCTTCGACCCATCCATCCTCAAGATGATAGGTGAGAACCCGGGTGAAAACCTCATCTGCGTTGACAACAAGAAGGTGGGGGAGGAAGAGGTTAAATACAGCCTCGACAGTCAGGGATTCATAACGGAACTGTCCAAGAATGTCACGGACCCCCTCGGGGAGGCTGTGGGAATAAATCAGGTCTCCAGAGAAACCATTCCCATGCTGAGGAATGCCCTCAGGGAATGCCAGGATCAGGACTACTTTGAGAGGGGAGTAGAAATTCTCATAGAGAACGGGGAAACCTTCAGACCACTCAACATAGGCGAAAGGTTCTGCATAGAGGTGGACTTCCCTGAGGACCTCGTGGAAGCCAGAAAATATTTCATGGAGAACCATAAATGATGGTCACGGTCATTGGAGCAGGGAGCTTCGGAACAGCGATAGCACAGGTCCTATCATGGAATGCTGAGAGGGTCCGCCTCATGGCCCGGAGGTCCGAAGTTGTGGAGAACATCAACAGGATGCACGAAAACAGCGCTTATCATCCTGGAGTGAAACTGAGGGATAACATAGAGGCGACACTCATGGACGGTTCCGTGCTGGAGGAATCCGAGTACGTATTCATGGCCGTGCCATCAGGGAACCTCAGGAGCATCGTAAGGTCAATGAACAGCAGCCTTGAGGATAAGAAGATAGTATCCTGTATAAAGGGGATAGAGCACCCAGGTCTCAAAACCATGAGCTCTGTTATAAGGGAGGAAACAGGGTCCAGGACAGTATTCAGCATATCCGGTCCCAACTTCGCCGACGAACTCATAAGGGGCATGACGTCCGGGATAACAGTGGGTGCCAGCACCAGATATGTGAGGGAAATTGCAGGGCTTCTGAAGTCTCCCCGCATAATCCTCGACCACTCAGAGAACGTTGAGGGTGTTGAATTCTGCGGGATCCTCAAGAACGTCTACGCCGTGGCCATGGGTATACTCGACGGACAGATAACAGGCGAGAATCACCGCCACTCCCTCCTGACCCTATGCTTCAGGGAGATGAACCTGATACTCAATGAGATGGGGTACGGTGAACTCCATGACAGGTTCTGTGGATTTGGAGACTTTCTCCTCACATCAACAACCGATAAGAGCCGTAACCGCACCCTGGGGCTCATGCTGGGTAAGAAGATGAGACTCAGCGAGGACTCCACCATAACCATAGAGAGCCTCAGGGCCATAAGGGCCATAAGGGAGCTGACAGAGGGTCTTGAGCTGCCGGTCCTTGAAATGGTATACCGGACCATGCAGGAACCTGAAAACGTCAACCTCTACATAAGGGAATTCCAGGACAGGATATCCAGACTCGAATTTTAGGTAATCAGGAGTTTATTTCGATGAGTATCCGGGATCTCATGGGACTTATCAGGTCAGAGGAGTACAGGGTTCTCGCCGAGAACTTCCTCTCACTTTCAACCCTACAGGTGCTTGTCTACATAATACCCTTCATCACCCTCCCGTACCTCACCAGGGTTCTGGGTGTCTACAACTATGGCCTTGTGAACTTTGCCATCGCATTCAACACCTACTTCATCATCATCACCGATTACGGTTTCAACCTTTCTGCTGTGAGGGAGATATCGGTGAACAGGGAGGACCCGCACCGTGTATCCGAGATATTCAGTTCCGTCATGTTAATCAAGGGGATCCTTGCAACCCTGAGTTTCTGCATACTCCTGCTCGTCATCCTTAACATCCCCCGTTTCTCGGTTAACTGGCAGGTCTATATCTTTGCATTTGGACTTGTTATCGGGAATGTGATCTTCCCGACCTGGTTCTATCAGGGCATGGAGCGGATGAAGTACATAACCGTCCTTAATGTCCTCACGAACCTCATATTCCTTGCAGCCATATTCATATTCATAAGACGTCCGTCCGATTACCTCTACGTACCCCTTCTCCAGTCCATGGGGACCCTGACCGCCGGTGTGATTTCTCAGTGGATTATAAGGACCCGCTTCAATGTAAGGTTCCATCTACCACCCCTGAGGACGGTTTACGAGACCTTCAGGGACAGCACCCAGTTCTTCCTGTCAAGGGTCTCTGTTTCGATCTACACCAGCAGTAACTCATTCTTCCTGGGTTTATTCGCGGGTAACACCGCAGTGGGGTACTACTCCGCTGCTGAGAAACTCTACACTGCTGCTCAGGGCCTCTACAGCCCCCTGATGCAGGTAACCTATCCCTATATGGCCAAGACACGTAACAGGGCATTCCACAGGAAGGTCCTGCGCTACTCCCTCATCCTCAACACCATCCTCTGTGGGGGGATAATCCTCTTCGCGCCCACCATAATAGGAATACTCTTTGGCCCGCAGTACATGCCAAGTGTCAACGTCCTCAGGTTACTTGCCGTGGCCCTCATGGTGGTAATACCCTCGATACTCCTGGGCTACCCATTCCTCGCCGTTCTTGGACAGCAGAGGTACGCCAACGGCAGTGTGATAATAGGTTCAATTGTGCACCTGATAATGCTCCTTGCAGTATCGGCATTCATGAACATATACATCGTTGCATGTCTCGTGATAATAACCGAAACCATAGTCCTTGCAATAAGGGTCTACGGGATCAAAAAACATAACCTCTGGTAGATGACTCCCGCAGAGAACTGTCAGAAAAATTAAGGAGGCAGCAGCAAATATATAACTTTCCTTTTTTCACCCCCCCCAGCCCAGTTCATAGACTCTCCTGGATGACTCCGCCTCCTGTCGCTAGTTCACTAGACTGTTCACGATCATCTTCTCCCCTATAGATTGCAATAAAATATGCTTCGGCAAAGCACAACAACAGAAATCTTCATAGTCGCACTGAAAAGAATATTCTGCTATGAAAACCATTCCACAAGAAATGGTCGAAGAAACCAAAATTTATAAAGTCACCTAAAATAAAGAAAAGGGATTTCTAAACATATACACTGTGGATGAAAAACCATCTTAAGTGCTAATAATACTAAAAATCTAAGGATTCTATTACTTTTTTCAGGTCCTGTCGCATTTTTTCCATGCTGAATTCTTTTTCAGCCATTTTTCTGGCGTTTTTACCCATTTTCAGGAGTTCATGCTCCGGGAGGGACCTGAACTTTTCTATTCCATTTAAAAGGTTTTCAGGACTATTGTCATCAATGACGATTCCACATTTATATTTTTTAACCAGACCCGCTGCATCCCCCACGTCTGTTGTCAATATGGGCTTGCCCATGGCTGCGTATTCAGCGAATTTGGTGGGTGCAGCAACTTCGGCAGATTTATGTGATGGTCTGGGGAGAACAAGCACATCACAAGCACCATAATAATATTTAACCTCATCAAAAGGGACCCTTGGCAGATATAACGCATTATGTGATCTTTTCCTGTTTTTTGAAAATCCCGCATATAAAAAGAAAATATCTTTGTCAGAAATACCCTCACTTGTTTCAATGAGATTATCAACACCCTGCCATTTACTATCAGCGCCTATGTATCCAAAGGTTAGTTTATCCATTAAACCAAGATCTGCTTTCATTTTATCTTTTTCTGGTTCATCGAGAGGTCTGAAAAGATCTAAATCCGTGGCGTTAGTTACATAGTACAATTTTTTTTCTTCGATCCCCCTTTCTTTTAAATCCTCCATCATTGAATTGGAGACACAGACTATCCTATTGGAAGCCTTAAATGTTAAGAAAGAGATGATATTATAATAAATTTTTCTCAAGAAGCCTGTTTCATATAATTCCCTTTCACTTATTAGATCTCCATGGTTATCTAATATGATGGGAATACCCTTCAGCCTGGATAGAGAGGATATAAATGCGGATGGTGCCAGGTTACAGAACAGTAAATCATATCTATCTCTTGAGGTATTAATAAAGTGCTTAAGATGAACATTCAGAGGAGAAACCCTGATCACCGAGTAATTAAAGGGTGGTTCAAAGGACAATTTGTGTCTGCTATAAAAACCATAAAAACGCAGTTCAACTTCATGCCCCAGTGAAGACAAAATTTCTGCCTGCTTTTTTATTCTCAACCATAAAGAAGAATCTTCGGGAGGTGTTCCGATGATAACACTTAAAATTTTCATTATATCACCACTTTAACAGATTTTTCTCAGTCTTGGGACTCTGAGATGTTTATTGATCGTCATGGACGAGGATTACTAATGAGACATAAGGAAAGCAAGTTAATAAAGTTTACAGGCGCGTAGTGCCAGATTGTTCAACTGCGAAGGCTATTCAATGAGTAACATTCAATAGACAGAAGGTTCCAGAATATCAGCTCTGTTAAGGATGAAGACAATTCCAGATAATAAATCATCTTTTTAAGGCTGATCTTCATGACCTGTAGATGCGGAGGTGCTCATCAACACAGCGCTCAAGTGAAAACCTTTTCACCAGTTTCAGTGAGGCCCTCCCCATGGATTCCCTGAGATCCCTGTCAAGGGAGACCTCGATTATCCTATCAGCCAGTTCATCCGGATCGGCTGGAGGCACCAGGAATCCGTTCTCACCATCCATGACCTGTTCAGCCACTGCACCCACATCTGTCGCGATTACAGGTTTACCCATGGCCATGGCCTCCAGTATTGATATCGGGGTCCCCTCAGCAATTGAAGGGAGGACAAAGATGTCAGAGGCTGCCAGTATCTCAGGTATATCCTCCCTCCGTCCCAGGAAGGTGACTGCGCCCTCAATTCCAAGTTCCTCCACCATTTCCCGGAGTTTACCGTAATAGCCACGCTGGTTTTCAGGTATATCACCAGCTATGAGTAGTTTGAAATCCCTCACAGCCTCTAAAACAGCTGGAACAGCCTTCAGGAGGTGCTCATAACCTTTAACCGGGTTTATATTGGCGATGCAAGCAGCGACGGTTTCCGAGGGTGATAATCCCAGGGTTTTTCTGATCTGATCACGTCTATCAGCGTAGAGGGAGGGCCTGAACCTTTCAAGGTCGACGGGTTCATATATGATTGTGTACCCGTCACCCCCTGGGAGGTAGTAGGTGGCGAGGCCCCTGGCAATCACAACAATTTCATCAGCTATAAACCTTACAAGTGGCATCATGATCCTTATAACCAGTGGCGGGTAGAGGGAACTCATAAGGTGCCACACGACCTTTCTTCTGCAGATAAATCCTGCCACAGCAGCCTGGAAGTTGAGAACACCATTTACATGAACCACCTCTGCACCGGTTTTCCTTATTATCATCATCATCTGGATGACTGTGAGGGGAATACTTAAAACCCATATGAAATTCCTGATCACATCCCCAAGTCCCCTGAACTCCCTGAGCCCTGGCATGAAGAAACCCTCAAATTCCAGTCCGTGACCCCTAACGTATTCCTCAAGGGGGTTGTCAGACGATGAAGGTGCGCATACAACCGTCCTCACACCCCTCTCAAGGAGTTTCTCAGCTACCGCGACAGCCCTGACCTGTGGTCCGCCGATATAATTCTGCATGAGAACACTGATGACCCTCATTGAAGCACCTCCGATTACATCAACAAACTTCACCATCATCTAATGAAGGAAAACTCCTCCTGAGCTCTGACGCCTTCTTCTTTGCCATGTAACCCTCAGGGTTCCTGTAAAGATCCTCCACCCTTCTAATGAGTTCTCCGTTGCAAACATCATCCAGATCCAGGAGTGAATTCCCACTGAATCCAGCATCCTCCACAAGTGCCCTGTTTTTAGCCGCATATTCAACTATAATCGTGGGCAGATCATTAAGATAGGCGAAGAGTGCTGCATGGAACTTCATTGCTACGAATGCGTCACATGATGCCACAGCGCCGAGGGTATGGCGTGGATCCGGGTTGTAGTCCTCCACGGTTACCCTCTCATTCCCCACCTCCTCGGCTATTCTTAACGATATACTCCTGTCATCATGCGGCGGCATCCCATTGAATATGAATAGTTTAGCACTGTTTTCATCATCAAGGGCAAGCCACCTGCGTATCGCATCAGCAAAGCCCTTCACGAGAAGTTCATCCTTCCCCTCATCCCCTGTGTATATCCTGAAGTAGGGCATGGCTGAGACGCCAAGCAAACCCCTCTTTCTTTCCTGTTTTTCATATTCCAGGAAGAATGATAGATCCTGGGAGAGTTCAGCCCGCCCATCCACTCCCAATTCAGAGAGCACCCTCATGGAATTTGAATCCCTTACAATTATTCTGTGGGCCATTCTGCAGGTGTTCCTGATTAAGAATCTGCTCCACCAGTGAGATGGTCTCTCAATACCAATTCCCATGAAATATATTCTTTTTCGTGTTAATCTTGCCATCAGCGTCATGAGAAATATCTGGGCCAGCCTCATTAACCTTGCAGGGACCCTCCCATAATCAAAAAAGTGTGTCCCTCCACCCAGTATCACCATGGACGACCTCAGAAATGCCATGAGGAGTTGAGGTGAGATACCTGGGGGTACGGCTTTCACATCCACACCTCCGGGCAGAAATGGCTCTGATGCTGCCGTTACATTGAATCTTGCATCCCTGAATGTCTCCCTGAGGCCATCAATTAGGGAGTAGAGCATTGCATCATCACCGGTATTATTCCAGCCATAGTATCCGATTACAAGCACATCCATCTTAATCATCCGTCCTGTGAAGAGAGAGTACTGATCTTATATCAGACTACTCCTTTATACCATGCGATTGTATTAAGAACTTATCCGGAAAGCATGTATCCAATGTCTATGCAGAGAATATCATCTCAGTAACAATCATTGTTTACCTGCACGCGGGAGATAACATCTTAGTGGATGTTAACACGCACAAGGTCAGTGTTACTTTACCGGAAACCGTAAAGGTATTTAATGGTAACCCGGATATAACCAGTATACCACCTCATTTTATGTATACTTTAAGAGATGTGGGAGGATGGACATCTACATAACCCTATCGGTACTGGCATCGGTATTCTATCTGGAGGCCGGAATGTACCCCCTCAAGCTGAGGAGGTGTAATCTGGAGTGGAGCTTCCTTCTCATAGCCATAGCACTGGCCCTGTGGGCACTGACATCCACACTCCTCCACACCACCTCAGGCGTGTAC